>Ga0334892_1000008_pt1 | contig 396854 bp, 346 predicted proteins | sample GraSluR3_MG_4_FD_207213 | JGI IMG/M metagenome (GOLD analysis project Ga0334892, IMG submission 207213) | Sludge microbial communities from methane-producing bioreactor in Wageningen University, Netherlands - Granular Sludge_15_04-R3 | ecosystem: Engineered > Bioreactor > Anaerobic >... | reverse complement strand
CACCTTCAGCAGACAAAATTCGTATCGTGTTAATCGCTTGCTCTTGAATAGTACTCATTAAAAAATCCTCCTTGTTATAAAGATAGCCACATAATCATAGCATCTTCTATTGGGTTAGTATAGTAACGGCGTCTCTTGCCTTCTATTATAAAGCCAAATTTTTCATAGGCTTTGATAGCACGTGAATTGCTTTCTCTGACTTCAAGAGTCATTCGTTGAATGTTCATTTTTTTTGCTTCTTCTAGGAGTTCTTGAATTAATCGCTTTCCATATCCCATTCCTCTGTATTGTTCAGAAATTGCTACATTTGTAATATGTCCTTCATCAATAATTTTCCAAAATCCACCATAACCTATAAGATTGTTATCTAACTTAAGAACATAATAATGTGCATGACTATTTTCAAGTTCTTTAACAAAACTATCCTGCGACCATGGTATGCTAAAGGTTGTATTTTCTATTGCAACAATATCCCCGATATCTTCGTGAGCCATTTTCTTAATTCGAATTGTCTGCATTATGTTTACTTTCATATTCTCTTTCAGCTTGGGATTTTTTATGATAGTAAGGCCGATGTTCTCTATATGTCATTACATCATTATAATCATACCTTGATTGACCTAATATTGCAACATTTTTTGCCAAAAGATTCGAGTATATAGGTGATATTATCAGAACATTGTCATCAAGAGACGATAACTCTTCTTTAAACTTTTCGACGGCATCGCCTATGACATAAACATTTTCTGAAATCTTTCTTAATCGGTCTATGACCTCTTCAACTTCATATGTATCTAGTTTTTCAATTGGTTTTAAGAAGAAGGTCTGGTCATGAAAATCCACCTTAAAGGATTGATAATAAACTTCCCGAGCCCTTGCATACATGAGTGCATGAACTTGAGCATTTGGAACTTGAACTGTACTTGCTAACACTTCCATGGTCGGTATACTTGCAATCGGAATGTCTAAGCCTTGTGCAAGTCCTTTTGCTGTTGCGCTTCCTATGCGAAGTCCAGTAAAGGATCCAGGCCCCTCTGACACCGCTATTAATCCAATATCCTTTGGCCTTAACTCTAGTCGTTCTAACAATTCTTTAATCATCGGCATGAGTGTTTTGGAATGTTTTAGCGTATGGTTGATTGTATATTCTCCTAATAGATGTTGATTTTCCACAATCGCAATTGAAGCAATCGTTGACGAACTTTCAATTCCTAATATTTTCATATAATCTCCTGAATTTGTCGATAATCGAATCCCTGGTCTAAATCTTTTGTAATAATGATTCTTTTTGTATCTTTAGGCAAAAGAGCTTCAATTTTATTGGCCCACTCTACTAAGGTTACACCTACTCCGTAAAAATATTCTTCATAACCAATCTCTTCAATTTCAGAGACGTCTTCAATTCGATAAACATCAAAATGATAAAAAGGCAATCGACCGTCATCATATTCATTGACCAAGGTAAATGTTGGACTTGTAATATCTTCTTCTATGCCTAATCCTGCTGCAAAACCTTTGGTGAAAACTGTCTTGCCAACACCTAAATCACCAATTAAGGAAAAGACGTCGCCTTCTTTTGCTTTTTCACCGATTTCTTTTCCTATGGCATAAGTTTGTTCAGGCGAATAACTATGCTTTGTCATCTTCACTACCCTCTTCGTTCTCTTCTAAAGCTTTCGGAACATTTATTTGATCTTCACTTATGGGAGTGGTGCCGGATTGCATTGTTTGCCCGCGTAAGCGCTCAATAAGTGTTGGTGGTTTCGGAAGATCCTCTTTAATTTTTTCGATAATCTGCTCTAATGTTTTTCTATCTGCTTGGCTCATTGCTTTTATCGGTATAATAAAGGCTTGTTGATCATTGACATAAAACAAAAAATCATAAGGCGTTTTCTTAATTCGATAGAGTTGATTCCAAAACAGTCGTACCGTCCCTGTATATTGTTGTACCTCAAAAATTTCATCACTGATGTGATAGGTAATCGGATTTTTAAATACCGGATTCGAAATGACTTGACGCTTTGATTGGGACAACATATTTAAAGGGGTAACAATCACGTAAATCAAGACCACCATAAGTAAAATTATTGCAACAAATGTATCTTCCCAAACAAAATACGTAAAGGGTAACATGATTAATGAACCTAATCCAAAAATCATTGTAATGATTCCACTAAAACTCGAATATGCATGAAATAACATAAACCTAAATAAATCCATTGTTTTTGTTTTGACTGTAATTTGAACTAGTTCTACCATTTTATCTCCTATCATTTACCCTTCACTCATCATAGATAAACCAATACGTTTTTTACCCACATCGACAGAAATAACTTCAACTTCAACAATATCGCCGATGGATACCACTTCAAGAGGATGTTTAATATATTTCTTACTTAATTTTGAAATATGTACCAATCCATCTTGATGTACACCAATATCAACAAAGGCACCAAAGTCAATAACGTTTCTAACTGTTCCGCTTAAGCGCATGCCTATCTTCAAATCGTCCATTTCTAAAACATCACTTCGTAAAATCGGTTTAGGCATCTCATCTCTCGGGTCACGTCCTGGCTTTTTAAGCTCCAAAATAATATCTTGCAGTGTTGGTTCACCCACACCAATGGTCTCTGCCATTTCGCTTACTCGGTCGATTGTTGCTAGCTTTTTTAGCATGGTAGTCACATCGTAGTGAATATCTAATCCTAACAACTTCATGAATTTTTCTGTTGCTTCATAAGACTCCGGATGCACACCTGTATTATCTAATGGATTTTTTCCATTTCGAATACGTAAGAATCCTGCCGATTGTTCAAAGGCCTTTGGTCCCAATTTTCCGACTTTTAGCAAGTCTTTTCGCGTTTTGAATTCACCTTTTTCTTCTCGATATACAACGATATTCTTAGCAACTGTTTTACTAATTCCTGAAATATATTGCAGTAATGAAACACTCGCCGTGTTCAGGTCAATTCCCACACGGTTTACGGAGTCTTCTACCACACCGGTTAATGTTTCTGATAATTTTTTTTGATTCATATCGTGTTGATATTGACCGACTCCGATTGACTGAGGATCAATCTTTACAAGTTCTGCAAGTGGATCTTGAAGTCGTCTTCCGATAGAAACTGCACTCCTTAGGGCTACATCAAACTCAGGAAATTCTTCTGTTCCAAGCTTTGATGCGGAGTACACAGATGCTCCTGCTTCATTTACAATAACGTATTGTATGCCACTTTTCATTTCTTTTAGCATGTCTACAGTAAAGCTTTCCGTTTCTCTTGAAGCCGTTCCATTACCAATAGCAATAAGATTCACGTGATGTTTTTTTATCATTGCACCCAGCGTTTTTTTTGCTTCTTGAATCTTATTGACGGGTGGTGTCGGATAAACTACCCCTGTGTCTAATACTTGACCATATTTATCGATGACCGCAACTTTACACCCTGTTCGAAATGCAGGGTCTAATGCAAGAATAGTTTTTCCTGCAATCGGTGGTTGCAATAAGAGTTGCTCTAGATTTTTACCAAATAACTTAATGGCTCCGTCTTCTGCAACTTCAGTGATATGACTACGAAGCTCACGTTCAATGGATGGGAATATTAATCGTTTGTAAGCATCTTCAATAGCTTCTTTTAAATATACGAGTCCCACAAACCCATCATTGCGTATGACCTGTTTTTCAATATAGCCGAGTGCACGTATATCTTCGCTTTCGATTTTTACTGAAAGTATTTTTTCTTTTTCTCCCCGATTAATTGCCAATATACGATGACCCGGAATTTTTTTAATCGGCTCGTCATATTCATAATACATGTCATATACTGTTGATTCTTTTGTTTTTGTTTTGGTTACAATCTTACCCACGTTCCATGTATAGTCTCTAAGATATTTGCGAATATCTGCATCATCTGAAATCATCTCGGCAATAATATCTTTGGCCCCCGCAAACACTTGATTAATTTCAGTAATTTCTTTTTCATCATCTAAATATTTTTGTGCTAGTTGGTTCAAGTCTTCAGTCGTTTGTTGCATGTATAGGATTAATGCAAAAGGCTCTAAACCATTTTCCTTAGCAATTGTTGCTCGTGTACGTTTTTTTTGCTTGTAGGGACGATAGATATCCTCGACTTCAACTAAGGTCGTCGCCTTAAGTAAGGCCTGGTTGATTTCTTCTGTCATCTTCTCTTGTTCTTCGATTGTTGATCGAACTTGCTCTTTTCTTGCCTCTAAGTTTGTCAAGTACGTTAATCGTTCAGATAGATCACGTAAAACTTCATCAGAAAGTGAGCCCGTCTGCTCTTTTCGATATCTAGAAATAAACGGAATTGTATTTCCTGCTTCAATTAAAGATAGTGTATTTTCAACTTGCCACGCCTGTAGTCCGAATTCTTTTTGCAACTGCTTTTTGATTTCCATAATAGACCCCTTTATATTTTCTAAAAGTGCATACTCATTATAATATCAATTCCAAGAAATTTCAAGAAAGTATGCCAATCGGGCAAAAAAAATGGACGTTAGTTCATAATCTAACGTCCATCGTATGCGCTTTAATTATCGTACACCTAATTTAAAGTGGTCATGAATAGCAACAACCGCATCATCTGCATCTTTCTCAGATACTAATACGGATATTTTGATTTCTGACGTAGAAATCATATGAATATTAATATCTGCATCATATAAAGCTTCAAACATTTTTGTAGCCACTCCTGCATTTGATGCCATTCCCGCTCCAACAACCGAAACTTTTGCGACTTTATCATCAAACAAGAAACTGGATGCTTCAAGATGTTCTAGATTTGATTCAATAAGTTTAATCGCGTCTTGCAAATCTCCCTTGGCAACGGTAAATGTAATGTCTTTTGTACCGTCTCGACCAATCGATTGCAAAATGATATCAACACTTATATTGTTTTTTGATAATAAACTGAATAAGTCAAAGGCTTTTCCCGGTCTGTCTTGAATCCCAATGACTGCAATACGAGCTACATCTTTATCCGCAGCAACACCACTTACTAACATTTTTTCCATTTTACATTCCTCCTTAACAATTGTTCCTTCTGCTTGAGTCAAACTTGATCGAACAACTAATTCTACATTATATTTTTTAGCAAGTTCTACGGATCGATTATGTAATACTTTTGCTCCCAAAGAAGCTAATTCAAGCATTTCATCATATGTTATTTCTTCAAGCTTATGGGCATCTTTTACTATACGTGGATCCGCGGTGTATACACCGTCAACATCTGTATAAATCTCACATTTGTCTGCATTTAAGGCTGCTGCAAGTGCGACTGCCGTTGTATCCGAGCCCCCTCGACCAAGCGTCGTCACATCTTCGTATCGGTTAATTCCTTGGAACCCTGTGACTAAAACAATGTTCTTTCGTTCTAGCTCCATTTCAATGCGGTCTTTATTAATTTCTTTTAATCGAGCATTTCCATATGTTCTGGACGTATTCATTGCAACTTGAAATGCGTTTAAAGATACTGCCGGATAACCTAAGGCCTGCAATGCCAATGCCATCAATGCGACGGATTGCTGTTCTCCCGTTGCCAACAACATATCCATTTCACGCTTTGACGGATTATCGTTAAGCTCTGCAACTTTTGCTAAAAGCTCATCTGTTGTATCTCCTTGAGCAGATAAAACAACAACAACTTGATGTCCTGCTTTATAATCTTCTAGAATTCGATTTGCAACATTAAATACACGGTCTTTATTGGCGACAGAACTGCCACCGAATTTTTTAACGACAAGCATATGCTTCCTCCATTTTCATTTATAATTTTTCACCTAAAAAATATGGCATAAATTGATAGCCTTTATTTATCATCTTACCACTTGCTTTTGCCCCTTGTTCTGAATAAGCAAAAGAGTTTATCGCTTTTTTCTTACTGTCGTAGATTAAATATGGAACCGGTTCATTTGTATGGGTTCTAATACGAAGCGGTGTCGGATGGTCCGGTAAAATTCCAATCTTAAAATCTTCTTTTTGTTGTGAAAAGTAGGCATAAATCGGAGCAGCAACTTTTTCATCAATGAGTTCAATGGCTTTGACTTTATTATCTAGTTCGCCTCGATGTCCACATTCATCCGGAGCTTCTACATGAAGATAAACAAAATCATATCCACTTTCAAATGCTTGAATAGCTGCATCAACTTTTCCCTGATAATTTGTATGAATATTTCCGGTAGCCCCTTCGACATCAATACTTTTCATCTTTGCGGCAATGGCTATCCCTTTCAATAAATCAACTGCTGAAATCATAGCACCACTTTTGTGAAACATTTCTTTAAATTCGGGCAGTTCCGGTCGTACGCCTTCGCCCCATGGCCATATGCTGTTGGCCGGTCTAAGGCCTTTTTTTCGTCTCAATTCATTGATTGGATGGTGATTTAAAATTTCATAGCTTTTTTCCATCATCTCACGCATCTTATCTTTATAATCACCCCTGGGTTGATACTGGGTAATCTTTTGTCCTAGAATATTATGTGGCGGCTCTAAAACAACATCTGTTGAACCTTCATTCCAAATAAGGGCATGACGATAGCTGACGCCCTTGTAGAATTTCAATGGGCCCTCTTCAAAGGCCTCTTTGATTGCTTCTAAAAGTATTCCTGCCTCTTCTGTTGTTATTTCATCGGCACTATGATCTTCTATGGTTTTATCCCAATATGAGCCCTCTTCTGTCAGCGTCACAAGGTTTACTCGGAAACAGACATCCGTCTCTTCCATCTTAACGCCTATGCTTACCGCTTCAAGAGGTGATCTTCCGGTATAATATTTCGTCGGATCATATCCGATAACTGAGAGATTCGCTGTATCACTTCCAGGGCTCATTCCTTTTGGAATCGTATCAAGCAAACCGACTTCGCCGTGCTTAGCCAATGTATCAAATGTCGGTGTTTTTGCCGCTTCTAAGGGAGTTTTATCATTTAATGCCCGGATTGGCTCATCCGCCATTCCATCAGCGAGTATTATTATATATTTCATTATATTAATCCTTTTCTATACGAATGGTTGATGTCACTTTGACTTGATGCTCTTGGGTGAGTTGTATAATTTTTTCTTTTAGCTCACCTTCTGTTGATTTTTTTGTAATAAATACGGTTTCATCATCACTTTGTATATAAGAGACTTTACCAAACACTTGCTCTATAATATCTTGATGTCCATGGCCTTCAAGGGCAATGAATAATTGGCTGGGAACTTCTTCCAATGACATGAGATTCATTTCTTTTGAATACCAATGTGTAATAATATTTCTATCCAAATGTTTGACTGCATCAACAACGTCGGCAACAACAGCTGAAGCCGTCGGTAATTTTCCTGCACCACTTCCATAAAACATCACATCACCAATGACATTTCCTTTAATAAAAATCGCGTTAAAAACATCGTGAACATTTGACAAGGGGTGATTGTTGGAAATCATCATTGGTGCGACCATTGCATATGCTTTTTCATTTATTTTTTTACTGATACCCAATAGTTTAACCTGATATCCAAGTTTTTTTGCATATTCAAGGTCTTTGAGGCGTACTTTTGTTATACCCTCCGTGTGAATTTCTTCAAAGTTTACATGCATCCCATATGCTAACGACGATAAAATCGCAATTTTTCGGCAGGCATCATAGCCTTCAATATCGGCTTCCGGATTACGCTCTGCAAACCCAAGCTCTTGCGCTTCTTTCAAAACATCTTCAAAGTTTAAACCTTCTCTGGACATTTTACTTAGAATGTAATTCGTTGTACCATTTAGAATTCCTGTGATTTCATAAATCTCATCTGCTGTCAGTGATTTATTTAAGGGTCGGATAATAGGTATTCCACCACCAACACTTGCTTCAAATAAAAAATTAATGTTTTTATTGCGAGCAATCTCTAACAACTCCGGACCATATCTTGCAACGAGCTCTTTATTTGATGTAACCACGCTTTTTCCTTTTAGTAAGGCACTTTTCACAAAGTCATACGCCGGATTAAGTCCACCCATAACTTCAACAATGACGTCAATTGAATCATCCTCAATAATATCTTCAAAACGTTTCGTCAGCTTCGATTCAACTGACGTTCCCGGAAATTCTTTTAAATCTAATACGTATTTAATAAAAAGCTCTTCACCTGCTTTAATATCAATACTCTTCTTATTTGTCTCTAAGACTTCAACAACGCCTGATCCTACTGTTCCATATCCTAATATAGCTATGTTAATCATATTTTTTTACTCCCTTGCTAATATTTTGACGTGATGTATACCTTCGAACAATTCAATTGAATCGATGAGTGTTTCAACATCTAATGTTGCAGGTAAAATCTCGATGCTTATTGTCAAGTTTGCCACTCCGTTAATTGGTATTGATTGATTGATGGTTAATATATTTGCCTTGGATTCCGCAATTTTTTCAATGACTGCAGATAATAGGCCGGGTTCATCATCAATCTTAACCGCAAATGTTACGACACTCCCTCTTCCATTTTCATAGAAAGGAAAAATACACTCTTTATATTTATAGAAAGAACTGCGACTAATGCCGACGAGATCTACCGCTTCTTGGACTGTTATTGCTTTTTCTCGTTCAAGCAAAGCCTTCGCTTCAACCACTTTTAAGAAAACTTCAGGTAAGGCTTTCTTTTTCAGAATATAATATTTAGCATTATCCGGCATAACTTTCACCTCATTTTGTATTTTTGTCAAAAACATTTGTATTTACTAGAAAGATAATATCACATCTACAAATTTATTGCAAGAAAAAAGGATAACATGTTTATATTATCCTTTTATAACTTAATGTTATATTGACACTCTATTACTATTAAGCTTCAACAACAACTTCTTCTAATTCTGCTTTTTCCTCATCAGATACAATAAGGTCAATATCAATCAAAATGATCATTCGACCTTCTTGTTTAGCAACACTTTTAATGTATTTTCGGTTGACCCCAGTAACAATCTTGGGAGCCGGTTCAATCGTATCTTCTTCAATTTGCAAAATCTCTGTAACAGAATCAACAACAAAACCAATCATCATATCGTTTGTGTTCACAACAATAATTTTTGTATCATCATTAACCTCTTTAAGTTCAAGATTAAATTTTTTCCTTAAACTATAGATTGGTAATACCTCACCTCTTAGATTGATAATCCCTTCAATATATTTAGGTGCATTGGGTACTTTCACAACTTCCTGATACTTTTCAATACCATTAACCTGCATAATATTCAAACCATACTCTTCATGGTCAAGTCTGAAAATTACTTGCTGTAATGAAGCCATTATTATTTCCTCCTTTGATTTTGAGATATTCTTTATTGTTGATCTGTCGTAAGCCAAATTAAATAGCCATTGATAAATGCATCAATGTCACCGTCCATAACTGCACTAACATTACCTGTCTCCACATTTGTTCGATGATCTTTAACCATATTATATGGATGCATTACATATGAACGTATTTGACTTCCCCAGCCAATTTCTTTCATTTCTCCACGAATTTCTTTCATTTCTTCTTGCTGTTCAATTTGTTTTAATTCCAAAAGTTTTGCTTTTAACATTGACATTGCTTTATCTTTGTTCTTATGTTGCGAACGTTCATTTTGGCATTGAACAACAGTGTTTGTCGGGATGTGGGTAATACGGATTGCCGAATCTGTTTTATTAATATGCTGCCCACCGGCACCACTTGCACGGTAGGTGTCGATGCGCAATTCATCATCCGGAATATCTAGGTCAATTGAATCATCTAGCTCCGGAATAACATCACACGATGCAAAAGACGTATGCCGTCGTCCTGATGAATCAAAAGGAGAAATTCGAACTAAACGATGGACTCCTTTTTCAGCTTTTAAGTAACCGTATGCATTTTCTCCGGAGATCTGAAACGTTACCGACTTGATTCCGGCTTCTTCTCCATCTAAGTAGTCCAAAACTTCCGTTTTGTAATCTTTTTTGTCTGCCCATTTTAAGTACATGCGGTATAGCATGCTTACCCAGTCGCAAGACTCCGTTCCACCGGCACCGGCATGAAGAGATAAAATTGCGTTGTTCCTATCATAAGGTCCGGACAATAAAGTATCTATTCGTAACATCTCGTATTGTTGAATAAATTTATCGGCCATTGTTTTAATCTCAGAAACTAGGCTTTCATCGTCCTCTTCTTCAGCTAGCGTAATCATTGTTTGAACATCATCATATGCTTCAACAATTTCTTCATACGCACTCACTTTATCTTTTAGCCCTTTTAATGTTTTCATTTCTTCTTGAGAATTTGCCGGGTCATCCCAAAAGTCTTCCCGTGCCATCTCATTCTCTATCGTTTCTATTCTTATTTTAACATTAATTAAGTCAAAGTGAAACACTCATTTCATCTAATTTCACTTCATATTTTTGTAATTCTTGCTTGATCTGTTCTAAAGCTAACATTAAATCACCTCTTTCAACGATTATTCTTCTATACGGTAATTATAATTTTCCGAAGGACCATGACACTGCTTATATTTTTTCCCACTACCACAATGACAGGGTTCATTTCGTCCTAATTTTCTACCTGTATGTTTTACCGTTTTTTTCGCTACCTCTTCGCCACGATTCGTTGATATGTTTTTGGCAACACGCTCTCTTTCGATTTTATTACGCGGTGCAATTCGATAAAGAATGCGAACAGTATCTTCTTGAATGCTTTCAATCATATCATCAAACATGTCAAAACCAACAAGTTTGTATTCAACGAGTGGGTCCCGTTGTCCAAAAGCCACCAAGTTTATACCTTGTCGCATTTGATCCATATTATCAATATGATCCATCCATTTTTGATCAATGGCACGAAGTAAGATAACACGCTCCGGCTCACGCATCATTTCAGGTTCATCAAATTCTTGTTCTTTTGCTTCATACATTTTATGTGCTAAGTCTTGTAATAATTTGATGAACTTTTCCTTGGTCATCGTATCTCGTGTCTTTTCATCAAAACTGAAATTTGGAAAAGGAATAATCTTAGTTAATGATTCTCGAAGTCCTTTTAAATCCCATTCATCCATATGGTCCATACCATTTGAATGGGCATTGACATTACGCTCAATTAAATCATCGACCATTTTAAGTATAATCGAACGCATACTTTCGCCCTTAAGAACTTTTAAACGCTCTTCATAAATAATCTCGCGTTGTTCATTCATGACTTGATCATAATCTAATAAACGTTTACGTATACCGAAGTTATTACCCTCAACTTTTCTTTGAGCATCTTCAATACGATTGGATAATATCCCTGCTGATATAGGTTCATCATCGGGTAGCCCTAAACGTTCAACGGTATTTTTCATCTTATCCGATCCAAATAATCGCATAAGCTCATCTTCTAATGAGATAAAGAATCTAGATTCTCCCGGATCACCTTGTCGCCCGGCCCGCCCTCTTAACTGATTGTCAATTCGTCGAGACTCATGACGTTCAGTACCGATAATCTTAAGGCCACCGGCTTCTTTAACACCTTCGCCCAACTTGATATCCGTACCACGTCCGGCCATGTTTGTTGCAATTGTAACGGCGCCTAATTGACCGGCATCCGCTACAATGTCCGCCTCACGTTCATGAAATTTCGCGTTTAATACTTTATGTGGGATACCTTCGCGTTTAATTGCTTTACTTAACTCTTCAGAAGAGTCAATACTAACTGTACCTACAAGAACCGGTTGTCCTTTTGCATGGCTTTCTACAACTTCACGCGCAATTGCCCGATACTTTTCAGCAACACTTTTATAGACCACATCATTATGATCTTTTCTAGCTATGGGACGGTTGGTTGGAATAACAATGACATCCATACCATAAATTGATCGAAACTCTTCTTCCTCTGTTAAAGCGGTACCTGTCATACCGGATTTTTTTTCATATCGGTTAAAGTAATTTTGAAATGTAATTGTTGCAAGGGTCTTACTTTCTCGCTTTACTTTTACATTTTCTTTTGCTTCTATTGCTTGATGCAAGCCATTTGAATATCGTCTTCCCGGCATTAATCGACCGGTAAACTCATCAACAATCACTATTTCATCATCTTTGATAACATAGTCTTTATCGCGATGCATCAACTTTAATGCTTTTAATGCAAGATTAATATGGTGTTGAATTTCCATGTTCTCCGGATCAGCTAAATTGTCAATTTGGAAATATTCTTCGGCACGTTCCACACCATCTGCCGTTAATGTCGCATTTTTTGTTTTTTCATCAATGACGTAATCGCCTTCTTCTTCAATATCTTCATTCAGAAGCGCGCTTAATTTGGTTACTTCGCCCAATACACGACCTTCTTTTAAACGTTGTGCGAGCATGTGTGCCTGTTGATATAAATGTGTTGATTTACTACTACTTCCGGAGATAATTAAGGGTGTTCTTGCTTCATCAATTAAAACCGAGTCAACCTCATCAATAATCGCATAACTTAAGGGACGTTGTACCATTTCTTTTTCATATATAACCATGTTGTCACGTAAGTAATCAAAACCAAACTCGTTATTGGTACCATAGGTTATATCACATTGATATGCAGCTTGTCGTTCTTCATGATCTAATCCATTTACTATAACACCAACTGAAAGCCCTAGATAGCTAAAAAGCTCTCCCATCCATTCAGCATCACGTGTTGCCAGATAATCATTAACTGTAACCACATGAACGCCTTTACCTTCTAATGCATTTAGATAGGCAGCAATGGGTGCGACTAATGTTTTACCTTCACCTGTTTTCATCTCAGCAATTCGGCCCTGGTGTAAAACGACCGCACCCACTAACTGAACTCTGTATGGTCGTAATCCTAAAACCCTTTTCGCCGCTTCTCTTACAACGGCAAAAGCTTCTATCATAATTGAATCTAATGCTTCTCCTTGCTTAATTCGGTCACGAAACACATCCGTTTTGGCTTTAATGTCTTCATCAGACATTTCAATCATATGCGGCTCTAATGCCTCTATTTGATCGACTATCGGATAAATTCGTTTTAATTCTCTTTCACTATGGGTTCCGAAAATTTTCTCAATAATACCCATCTTGTCCACCTTCCACTTAACTATTTTCTACATTACTCTATTGTATCACTTTACAATAGGTCCTTCAAGATACTTCTTGAAATCATGCATTGCTTGTATTTTAACACAAAAGTTGAAAACATCCTATAAAAATGGTATTAATTTTCTATTTTATTCAACATACATCTGTGGATAAGTAGGTGGGTTTACATAATTCTCTTATTATTCCACTGTGGATAGTGTGCTTAAGTCTGTGCATAACCCTATTTTCTGCCTCTTTTTATCTATTCAACTTGTGGATTTGTGAATTTGATAGAATTATGTCAATCACGAATCCCTTCATATTTTTCGTAACGGAAAAGGTCCTTAATAAAAAAAAGGGAGATCGTCTATTTCCCGATTCCCCTTTTTGATGATTTTATTTTTATACTTCTGGCTCAATTAATCCAAAGTCGCCATTATTACGTTTATAGACAACATTTACTTCTTCCGTATCTGCATTTCTAAATACAAAAAAATCATGACCTAATAATTCTAACTCCATACACGCTTCTTCTGCATCCATTGGTTTTACTGCAAATCGTTTTGTTCGAACTATTTTGGGTCCTTCTTCTTCTTGAAAGTCCGGTTCTATATCCAAGAAAGTACTTCTAAATGAACCACTATGGCGATGACTATCAATAAGTTTATGGCGATGTTTAACCAACTGACGCTCTAACTTATCAATGACTAAATCGATTGCTGCATACATATTCTCTGCAGTTTCTTCTGCGCGAATCACTGTACCTTTGAGCGGAATCGTCACCTCTATTCGATGTTGTTTTCTTATTACACTCATTGTTATATTTGCTGCCGTTTCCGACGTAAAGTACTTTTCGAGTTTGCTAATCTTTTCTTCTGCAACATTCTTAAGCGCCTCTGTCACCTCAAAGTTTTTTCCTGTAATTACATAACGCATAAATAACAACTCCTTCCGGAATACTTCTCTCTAAAGTGCTAGAGAAACATTCTATATTATCTAATACATAAATATTCTCTATGAAAAACAAAAATCCTTTTTTTATTTGTAAAATGTTCCGTGGTGAGTGATAAAAAAAGTTGCACCTGCAATACGCTACAGATGCAACAAGCTTTATTTGTTATATATTTATTTTATATTGGAACTTATACTTTTTCTTTAATTGAATATGCCGTATGTAATAAGTGATGTGCTTTTTCACTCATTGGTTTACCCAAGTATTTATCATATAATTCAATAATAGCTGGGTTTTCATGGGATTTACGTAAAGGCATATTCTTATCAATTTCATAAATAGCATTTTGACGAGCTTTAACTATACTTGCATCTCCATGATGATAAGGTTGACCAGCTCCACCAATGCAGCCGCCTGGACATGCCATAACTTCAATGGCATGAATATTTCGTGGATTACCATCACGAACTTCTTCAAGTAAGGCTCTTGCATTCCCAAGTCCATGAGCGATACCAATGTTTAGGGTCACATCATCCATGGCAACAGACGCAACACGAACACCATCAAAGCCACGTAACTCTTCAAAGTCAACACGTGGTAACGTTTTGCCTGTACGCAATTCATAAGCTGTTCTTACCGCTGCTTCAATAACTCCACCTGTTGATCCAAAGATAACTCCGGCGCCTGTTGACATCCCTAACGGACGATCAAAATCACTTTCTTCTAATTCATCCGGATCAATATTCATTTTTTTAATTAATTCTGCAAGTTCACGGGTTGATAATACAAGATCTACATCCGGATTACCGTCTACTGAGAATTCATCACGACTCGCTTCAAACTTTTTCGCTAAACATGGCATGATTGAAACAACGACCAGATCTTCACGCTTCACTTCAAGTTTTTCTGCAAAATATGATTTTGCTATAGAACCGAACATTTGCATTGGAGATTTTGCCGATGAAGGGATATCAATTAACTCAGGGAATTGACTTTCAACAAAGTTTACCCATGCTGGACAACATGATGTCAATATCGGTAATGTCTCCTCCGTTTTTCCATCTAGGTAGTTTTGTAATCGGCCTAGAAGCTCAGTTCCTTCTTCCATAATGGTAAGGTCTGCTGCAAAGTCTGTATCGAATACATAATTAAATCCGATTTGACGAAGTGCTGTTACCATTTGATTTGTAAAAATCGTTCCCGGTTCATGACCAAACTCTTCTCCAAGTGCAACACGAACTGCAGGTGCTGTTTGTACAACAACCGTTTTGCTAGGATCTGCTAATGCTTCAACAACTTTCCATGTTTGGTTATTCTCCGTTAATGCACCAGTCGGACAGACTGCGACACATTGTCCACAATGGGTACATACTGTTTCTTCCATTGGTAGTTCAAACGCTGCTGACACAACCGCATCGAATCCTCGATTGATAGCTGAAAGCGCTCCAACGGTTTGAACATTGTTACACATAGTTTCACATCGACGACACATAACACACTTATCCATATCACGAATAAGTGAAGGTGAATAATCTTTTTTATATGTTGACATGGCTTTTCCTGAAATCGAGTCTCCTGTTAATCCACATAGTTCTGATAAGTCTTGTAACTCACAATCTCCGGCTTTTGCACAGGCTAAACAATCTTTTGGATGGTCTGAAACCAATAATTCCAGTACTGTTTTTCTTGCTTCCATAACACGAATCGTATTCGTATGAATCTTCATACCATCAATAGCAGGTGTTGCACAAGATGGTGCTAAGTTTCTTCTTCCATCAATCTCAACCACACAAACACGACATGATGCAGACTGATTCACCATTTTTGTATCGTGTAAATCTAAATGACATAAAGTTGGGATATCAATTCCAAGCTTTTTTGCACCGTCAAGGACAGTACTACCTGCTGGAACAGTAACCTCTTTACCATCGATAATTATATTAATATCTGACATTGGGTACACTCCTTTATCTATTATTTCTATTGCTTCAAAATAGCATCGAATTTACATTTATCATAGCAAGCACCACATTTAATACATTCATCTTGATTTATAAAATGTACTTTTTTCACTTCACCGGATATACATGATACTGGACAGACACGTGCGCACGCCGTACATCCAACACATTTTTCTTCGCTAACCACATATTTTACAAGACTACTACATTGGCCGGATGGACAAGTCTTGTCTTGTACATGGGCTACATATTCATCCCAGAATGCTTCCATTGTAGATAATACAGGGTTTGGAGCCGTTTGTCCCAATCCGCATAAAGCAGTATCTTTAATGACACGACTTAATCGTTTCATCTCATCTAAGTGACGCATTTCTGCATTTCCTGCACAGATGAGTTCAAGAAGTTCAGATATACGTTTTGTTCCTACCCGACACGGTGTACATTTTCCACAAGATTCTTCTTCTGTAAATTCAAGATAAAATTTTGCAACAGCCGGCATACAATCATCTTCGTCCATAACGATCATACCACCAGACCCCATCATCGAGCCTTTTGCAATAAGATTATCAAAATCGATAGGTGTATCTAAATCCTTCTCAGTTAAACATCCACCTGATGGTCCGCCCGTCTGAACGGCCTTGAATTTTTTACCGTTTTTAATTCCGCCACCGATATCATAGATAACTTCACGAAGCGTTGTACCCATTGGTACTTCAATTAATCCAACGTTGTTAATCTTTCCGGCTAAGGCAAATACTTTTGTACCTTTTGATTTTTCTGTTCCGATTTTATTATACCAATCTGCACCTTTTAATAGGATTACCGGTACATTTGCGAAAGTTTCAACATTATTTACATTGGTTGGTTTACCCCAGTATCCGGATTCCGCAGGGAATGGTGGTTTCGTTGTCGGCTCGCCACGCTCACCTTCCATCGAATGAATTAAGGCCGTTTCTTCTCCACATACGAAAGCTCCTGCACCTAATGTTAACTCAATATCAAAATCAAAACCTGATTCTAAAATATTCTCGCCTAACAATCCATATTCACGTGAGACATCAATTGCTGCTTGTAGACGCTTAATTGCTAAGGGATACTCAGCACGAATATATACGCGGCCTTTTGACGCACCAATTGCATATCCGCAAACGGCCATTGCTTCGATAATTGAATGTGGATCTCCTTCGAGAATAGAACGATCCATGAACGCACCTGGGTCTCCTTCATCTGCATTACAAATAACATACTTTTGATCTGCATCATATCCGCGTGCAAACTCCCACTTTAATCCTGTTGGGAATCCACCGCCCCCACGGCCACGAAGTCCAGAGTCTTTTATTTCTTGTATTACCGTTTCCGGTGTCATATCCGTTAATGCTTTTCCTAAGGCCATATATCCATCACGTGCAATGTACTCGTCAATGTTTCCTGGATCAACAAAACCACAGTTTCTTAAAGCAATACGCATTTGCTTTTTATAAAAATCCATGTTTTTTGAATCCGATATGATGACTTTTTTCTCAGGATCAACATATAATAGACGTTCAACTTTTCTTCCCTTAACAAGATGTTCTTTTACTATCTCTTCTGCATCTTCCGGTTTAACCTGCACATAGAATGTGTTATCCGGTAAAATCTTAACGATTGGTCCTTTTTCACAGAATCCAAAACATCCTGTTTTTAGCACTTGAACATCAGCATCCATGTTCTCAGCCGCTATAGACGTCTTTAGATTCGTGATAATACCTTCCGCTTCGGCAGAAAGACATCCTGTACCTCCACAGACCAATACATGTATTTTTTCGTTTGCCATTATTACGCCTCCTAACCTTTCTATTCGACTGTCTTGTGTGTTGCAGGAATAATGCCGTCAACAAGTTCGCCGGCTTTTAAATATTTCTCAATAATCTCTTTTGCCTTCGTCTCATCAACATCTCCAAAAACAACGGGTTCTTGATTCGGTAGAGTTACTTCAATGGTTGGCTCTGCATAACAATAACTCATACAACCTGTCTGTGTTACAACAACATTATCTATGCCTTGTCTGTGCGTTTCTTGAATCATATAATCCATGACTTCACGAGCACCTGCAGCGATTCCGCAGGTCGCCATTGCCACTTTGATTTGAATTAGCTCATCGACATTTTCGCCTTTTTCTCTAAGGGAAACTTTATTTTTAACATCATTTTTAATTTTCATCAATTCGTCAAGTGATTTAATTTTTGCCATCGTTTTTTCCTCCTATTTGTATTCAGCTAAAATATCTTTAACCATATCAGCCGTTAAACGTCCATAGGTTTTTTCACCTATTGTTACAACAGGAGCCAAACCACATGCGCCTATACAACGTAATCCAGTAATTGAAAATTTTCCGTCCGGAGATGTTTCTCCCACACCAATACCTAATTCTTTTGAAAATGCATCAACAATTTTTTCTGCACCTCGAACATAACATGCTGTTCCTAAGCAGATCGAAATATCGTGTTCCCCTTTGGGTTCCATTGTAAAGAATGAATAGAAACTTACGACACCGAACACCTTTGCTGTAGATACTTTTAATTTTTTTGCAACAAATTTTTGTACTTCAGCAGGGAGAAATCCAAAGATTCCTTGTGCCTTATGCAATACTTTGATGAGTTCGCCTTTTGTATCCGGCAATGCATCAATAAAGTCTGCAAGTTCTTGGTATTTTTCTTGAGTCAAATCGTGATTAGCAGCCATCATTAACCTCCTTAAAATTGTATTACTTAACCTTAACCTTTATATAAGAAGAGATTATTCATCTCTAACTAACATCATTTTTTGTTTATACTTTGTCAATCCGCTTTAAAAAATCAAGCACACCTTTAACCGTCAGCTGAGATTTTAATCGTTCAGGAAGTTGAAATTCCTGCATACATACGCCTATAAATCCTAGTTCATGTGCATCTGAAGATTGCAATATTATGTGCTCTTTATATTTTTCGATATATTTATTGTACTCTGCATATTGTGAAATTTCAAGACAATGAATGGGTAGATTCGGAGGGATAAAACCTAGGTTTGAAATAAGGCTATAACTAGGGCGGTCAATGTGCGCCGGAATGGCAACACCACCTAGATCCTTCGTCTTTTGAATAAGTTGTTCAAGAGTAATTGTTGTTGCAAATGATAATAAACGTTCTTCTTCAGCAATAATATTGTCCTCAATATCAAAAAGCAATTGTCGCCCAAGTATGGAAGGCTTATTTTTTTTGTTTGGCAATGACTCATAGACATAACTTTGCATTAGCTTACTCGCTTCGACTGTTTCAAAAAGACAGACCACATGAATCTCTTCACGCGTTTCGACTTCCATACCTGGGATTACAAGAAGGCCAAGCTCTTTTGCAACGGTAATCACCGACTGAACATTACCACAACTATTATGATCGGTTATGGCTATAACATCGAGCTCATTTAGAATCGCCATGTTAACAATATTGTTGGGCGACATTTCTTCTAAGGCACATGATGATAATGCTGTATGGATATGAAAGTCATATTTTACATTCATTACAATCCTCTTTTGTTAAATTATTGTCATTACACCTCGTACAATTCAGACCTCATTATAACAGATTTCCCCTTTGTTGTAAACGAATGATTAAAGCATTTTTTTTATATATGCGCCTGTATATGATTTTTTGTTTATAGCAATTTCTTCAGGTGTTCCTTTGCCGATAACCGTTCCTCCACGATGTCCCCCTTCAGGTCCCATATCAATAATGTAATCTGCAGTTTTAATGACATCTAAATTATGTTCAATAACTAGGACTGAATTTCCTTGGTCAACAAGGGTTTGTAGGATTATTATCAGTTTATTTACATCATCAAAATGCAGGCCAGTGGTTGGCTCATCTAAAATATACATGGTTTTACCTGTACTTCGTTTACTCAGCTCTGTTGCTAACTTCACACGCTGGGCTTCACCTCCGGATAGGGTTGTTGAGGGCTGACCAAGTTTTATATATCCGAGTCCAACATCATAGAGTGTTTGCATTTTGTTCTTGATCCGAGGAACGTTTTCAAAAAAAGATAAAGCTTCTTCTACCGTCATTCCCAATACATCCGCTATGTTTTTACCTTTATATTTGATTTCTAGTGTTTCTCGGTTATACCGTTGTCCATGACACACTTCACACGGCACATAAATATCCGGCAAAAAATGCATCTCAATTTTTAAAATTCCATCTCCTCGACAAGCTTCACATCGACCGCCTTTAACATTAAAGCTAAAGCGACCTTTGGAATAACCACGTACTTTTGCGTCTTGGGTTGAAGAAAAAATATCACGAATATGGTCAAACACCCCTGTATATGTTGCAGGATTTGATCTCGGTGTACGCCCAATGGGGGATTGATCGATATCAATTACTTTATCCAAATGTTCTATTCCTTCGATGTCTTTATGTTTACCGGGTTTGAGTTTAGCACGATTTAAATCTCTCGCTAACCGTTTATATAGTATTTCATTCACCAAGGAGCTTTTTCCTGATCCTGAAACACCTGTTACACAAGTTAAAACGCCTAAGGGAATTGATACATCAATATTTTGCAGATTATTTTCTTGAGCGCCAACAACCGTTACCCAACGCTCATCGGCTATTCTTCTCTGCTTAGGAATCGGAATCTCAAGGCGCTTAGATAAGTATTGACCGGTAATGGAACGTTCGGATTGTTTTATACCTTCCACATCACCTGCATAAACCACTTCACCTCCATGAACGCCTGCACGCGGTCCGATATCTACAAGGAAATCCGCTGCTTCCATAGTTTCTTCGTCATGTTCAACGACAATTAATGTATTCCCCAAATCACGAAGATGTTTTAATGTCTTAAGCAAGCGCCCATTGTCTCGTTGATGCAAACCTATAGAGGGTTCATCAAGTATATATACAACACCAACTAATCCTGAACCGATCTGCGTTGCTAGGCGAATACGTTGAGCTTCTCCACCTGATAATGTTCCTGCCGTCCGGGATAAGGATAGATAATCTAGCCCGACATCCATAAGAAAATTAATGCGTGCTTTGATTTCTTTTAAAATCTGTTCGCCAATCATTTCCTGACGCTTTGTCAATTGTAAATTATCCATAAATTTTTGAATATCCACAATCGCTTGCTCTGTCACTTCAACAATGTTTTTATCCCCGACAGTTACTGCTAGAGACTCAGGTTTTAATCGGGCTCCGTGACAAACTTCACATTCATCATTCATCATTAATGTCTCATACTCCGACCGCATATAATCAGATGAAGTTTCTTGATAACGTCTCTCTAGTCCCGGAATAACTCCTTCAAAAGATGTCGCATATTCGCCTGACATACGATTATTTTCATATTTAACTTTTATTTTTTTACCTTCATTCCCATAAAGAATTAGATACTGAATCTTTGGTTTCAATTCATTATATGGTGTATCAAGGCTAAATTTATATTTTTGTGCCAAGGATTCAAATAAACTCAAGGTATAACTTGTTTTTTTATTGGCAATTGCCCATCCCGGAGCTTGAATCGCTCCTTGCCGAATAGATAAAGCCGGATTGGGAACCACTAAGTCTGGATCAAATTTCATAGTAAAGCCTAAGCCATGACATGTGGGACATGCACCGAATGGATTGTTAAAGGAAAACATACGCGGCTCAATTTCTTCGATACTAATCTCACAATCCGGACAAGCAAAATGTTGGCTAAAGGTAAGTACATCCCCACCAATAACATCTACCTCTAATATTCCTTCCGATAAGTGCATAACGGTTTCAATTGAATCACTCAATCGTTTTTGAATATCTGCTTTGACAACTAATCTGTCCACGACAATTGCAATTGTATGCTTTTTGTTTTTATCTAATTCGATTTCTTCACTTAAATCATACATGTTCCCATCAATAAGCACGCGAACATAGCCACTTTTTTTTGCTTGTTCTAGTAACTTAACGTGTTGCCCTTTGCGACCACGAACGATTGGAGCCAACAATTGAATTTTTGTTCCCTCTTCTAATTCTAGTATATGATCGACGATTTGATCCACCGTTTGTTTATGAATGGGTTTTCCACATTGCGGACAGTGAGGAATTCCAACGCGCGCATAAAGCAGACGATAATAGTCATAGATTTCTGTAACGGTTCCGACGGTTGATCGCGGATTCTTGTGCGTTGTCTTTTGGTCAATGGAAATTGCTGGAGACAAACCCTCAATCGTTTCAACATCGGGTTTTTCCATTTGTCCTAAAAACTGTCTTGCATATGACGATAATGATTCCACATACCGCCGCTGTCCTTCCGCATAAATGGTATCAAATGCTAATGATGATTTACCTGATCCACTTAAACCTGTCATAACGATAAACTGATCTCGAGGTAATTCAAGATCTATATTTTTCAGATTATGTTCTTTTGCACCTTTAATCGTAATTTTATTATTTGACATCGTTTACTCCTACCTATCTTGCATCTGCTTTTTTAGTTTAAAGAGTTCATCTCTTAACATAGCAGCTCGTTCAAAGTCTAAATTCAAGGCAGATTTTTTCATGTCTGCATTCAATTTAATAATTAATTTTTCCAGTTCTTGTGTATCCATAGACTCAGGGTCTTTATCTAATTTATAGGTTTTCTTCGATTCTGCAACTTTAGATATCGCAATCAAGTCTCGTACTGCTTTTTTGATTGTTTGCGGAGTAATATTGTGCTGATCATTATACTCTTGCTGAATCTGTCGACGACGATTGGTCTCTGAAATTGCTCGTTCCATTGAGCCTGTCATTCGGTCAGCATACATAATAACGCGACCTTCACTATTTCGTGCAGCACGACCAACCGTCTGTATAAGCGCTGTCTCTGAACGTAAAAAACCTTCTTTATCTGCATCCACAATAGCAACAAGAGCGACTTCCGGAATATCTAATCCTTCACGAAGCAAATTAATTCCCACAAGTACATCAAATACATCCATCCGTAAATCACGAACAATCTCTATACGTTCAAGGGTATCAATATCCGAGTGTAAATAGCGTACACGTATACCGATTTCTTTCATATAGTCCGTCAAGTCTTCCGACATTTTTTTTGTCAATGTTGTCACAAGTATTTTATTTCCTTTTTCAACTTCGCCGTTAATCTCGCCAATAAGATCATCAATCTGACCTTTGACCGGTCGCACAGTTACTTCGGGATCAAGTAAGCCTGTGGGGCGAATAATCTGTTCAGCATACATTTGTTCATGTTCTTTTTCATAAGGTCCGGGTGTTGCTGATACGAAAAGAATCTGGTTCACCCGTTCCTCAAACTCCGGAAAATTTAAAGGTCGATTGTCTTTTGCTGAGGGAAGACGGAATCCATATTCAATAAGATTTTGTTTTCTGGATTGGTCCCCTGCATACATACCTCGTATTTGCGGAATTGTCATATGGGACTCATCGACAATAATTAAAAAATCCTTCGGAAAATAGTCAATTAGAGTGTGCGGTGCTTGTCCAGGCGCTAATCCCGTTAAATGACGGGAATAGTTTTCTATTCCGGAGCAAAATCCGGTTTCTCGAATCATTTCCATATCGAAATTCGTCCGCTCTGCAATACGCTGTGCTTCAATGAGCTTATCATTGGCTTTAAAATATGCCACACGTTTGATCATTTCCTCTTCAATCGCTATTAAGGCTTTTTCTATTTTTTCCTCGGGTATAACATAGTGGGAAGCAGGAAATACCGAGGCGTGTTTTAATTCATATAAAACTTCTCCGGTTAATGTATTAATTTCGGTTATACGTTCGATTTCGTCTCCGAAAAATTCAATACGTAAGGCATTCTCATAAGCTCCAGAAGGAAAAATCTCAACAATATCACCACGAACTCGAAATGTTGACCGGACAAAATCTAAATCATTACGTTTATATTGAATATCCACGAGTTTGCGTAGAAGCTCGTCGCGATCATAGTTCATACCGGGTCGAAGAGATATAACCATTTCTTTATAGTCAATCGGTGAACCCAAGCCATAAATACACGACACAGATGCAATAATAATAACATCACGCCGTTCGGCTAGTGCCGCAGTCGCTGAATGCCGCAATTTATCAATTTCTTCATTAATGGACGAATCTTTTTCTATATAGGTATCCGAATGGGCCACATAGGCTTCCGGTTGATAATAATCATAATAACTGACAAAGTATTCCACTGCATTATCCGGAAAAAATTCTTTAAACTCCGAATACAGCTGTGCAGCTAACGTTTTATTATGCGCGATGATTAAGGTGGGAACATTCATATCTTGAATAATATTCGCCATAGTAAATGTCTTCCCGGATCCGGTCACACCTAATAATGTTTCGTGTTTATTCCCATGTTTAAACCCTTCCAAAAGTTTAAAAATAGCCTCTGGTTGATCTCCCGTTGGTTTAAATTCTGATTGCAAATTAAATTGACTCATTATATCACCTCTTTTACTGTTATTAATTATACCATATCACGTCAGGTTTGCAAACATATGTTCTGAGCTTTTCAAAAAAATCTCAGCCTCCAGAAATTATGCCATTTGACACTCTGTGAGTCTGAGATTTACTTTACTCATCTTAATATTTTCCTTTAAAAAAATCGAAAATGCCGATTTGGTTATAACGTTCCATTGAATATACAATCAATGGTTTTTCCGGGATAAACCGTACACCCATACGTGTCAAGTCTTTCGATTTATGAATTTCGTACCGCATCAATCGGCCGGCAACTGTACGGGATTCAATAATAATTTCCCCTTCAGCTTCTTTGACTATTCGCAAAAAATGCTTAATATCTTGGACAAAAGTGTCATTCACTTTTTCTATAACTTCACCTAACTCCATTCCAATCTCATCTGCAATCCCACCATGAATAACTTCCATAATGCGTAATCCATTCTCTGGATGTGTATAAATTGGCGATTGCCTTTTTTCTTTTCGAACCTTTGCCTGATGCATTCCTTCCGGGAAAACAAGCATTATTAAACTTCCTATTATTTGAACATAGAGATTTTCTACAGCTACACGACCTATAAGCAAGAGCAATATGCCAAAAATGATGTTGCTTTGTCCCGATTGTTTTTGATGGTTCTGTAACGTTTCTGTATAACTTATGGAGTTGTGATTCATGAAAGCAACAAAGGGAAACATAGTATAAAAAATATTTTGATTGTAAGGGTATTGAATCATTGGCCACCAACTCGGCATTTGAATCCCTTGCGTTGTCAATTCTCCAATTTGCAAAATCAAAAGACCTATAGGCAAAATCCAACTTTTATGAATGATGTGTCCCAGAACTATTTGATTATCTTTACGACTAATTACCGGAATAACACTCTGCTCTTTTGTTAGGAATATAAGTAATCCTTTGATCAGACTGATTATTCCAACAAGAAGAATAAGGGATGGGATATGTGTTGGTCCATCCATCATTAATGTTAAAACACAAATCAATGCAACCCCATAACTAAGATCTAGAAAGCGTATTCGCACCATCGAAAGCAATAATGAAATAGGAATAAGAAAAAGTAAAAATTCATTGAAATATAATGGAATTCCGATGAAAACCACTAAAAAGCTTACAAAGCTTCCTACAAGAATGCTTTGCACCAATATATCGGCCATGAGATTAATCATCGACTTTTTTTTAATTATTCTGTAAATATCTATTCGGTTCAAGCGACGATTTATTAAAAACAAAACCCATACACCGAACAAAAAAACAATATTAAAAATTGAGTACCCTATACTTTCCAACGTTATTCTAACTAAGTCCAACATGTTGTTCTCTCATCTTTCATTTCTAAGTCATTTTCTCATATTTATTGTGTGATTTGTTCGCGTATAAGCTCAAGTGCTTTTTCAAGTTGGTCATCCACATCATCTTCGTAATCTTCTTCGACATATATATCTGGTTCCACACCAACATCTTGAATATAGTTCCCATTTGGCGTGTAATATCTAGATACCGTCACCTTGATTGCTGAATTGTCATCAAGATCGATTGTTTGTTGAACAAGCCCTTTTCCAAAGGTGGTTTCACCGACAATCGTTCCTAATCCATGATCTTTGATTGCTCCGGACATAATCTCAGATGCACTGGCACTACTCCCGTTAACCAATATGACTAAGGGTTTATCAAATGCTCTTTTTGTCTCTGTCACTAATTCAGATCGACGACCTTGTTTATCAACTGTATAAACAACAAGCATATCTTCTTTGAGTAATTCATCAATCATATTGTAGGCAATATGTAAGTATCCACCCGGATTAAATCGTAAATCAATAATCATACCTTTTTGCCCTTGATTGTTAAGTTCTTCAATTGCATGATTAAATTGTTCTTCTGTCACAAGATCAAAGCTACTCACTGCCACATAGCCGATATCATCTTCAACCATTGAATATTCCACTGTCGGAACTTCGATTTCTTCACGTGTAATTGGAATATCTAGCATCTCTCCATCACGAATAACTGTCAAAACAACGTCTGTTCCTTTTGGTCCTTTAATCAATTCAACAATTTTATCCAAAGTCATTCCATTAATGTCTACAGCATCAACTGCAATAATCTGATCATTCGGCTTTATACCGGCTTTTTCCCCCGGTGAACCTTTAAACGGCGCTACAACAACAACTTCGTCCTCTGTTTCTCCATAAGAAACAACCACACCTATGCCATCATAGCTTCCTTCCATTTTTTCCATAAATGAAGCATATTCAGTTTGAGTAAAATATGTTGTGTATGGATCTCCAACACTATTAACAAGCCCTCGAATAGCCTCTTCATATAATTGTTCTTCTTCAATATCTTCATAATAATATGTATTTAATTTACCAATCACATCTTCAACTTTCGTTTCAAAACTTTCATATTCATGATTGGTATATTGCGGAATCAATTCTTGAGCAATTCTACCTATGGAAAAAAAACCACCTAAGGCAATTTGTGCAAGCAATAATATTACCATACCACTGGCTAATCCTATAAAAAAACTACTTTTTTTCATGTATTTCCTCTATTCTATATCTAGTTAGCTGATGACTTTTGCAGTGGATCAATCCACGTCCCTCCTATTTGAACGCCAAAATGTAAGTGATTTCCTGTAGACCACCCTGTACTACCGATTTTTGCAATGGTATCGCCTCGAACAACAATATCTCCTTCAGAAACAAGAAGTTCTGAACAATGGGCATATTGCGTCACAACATGACGCTTTTGAGGGTCAACACCATGATCAATAAGAATATAGTTTCCATAAGCCGTTCCCCATCCTGCAAAAATAACCCGTCCACTTCCGGAAGCTTTAATCGGCGTCCCATATGACGCAGGAATATCAATACCTGTATGATTACTCGCATAACCATAAACCGGATGAGTTCTCGGTCCGAATTTTGAAGAAACACGAGTCCATCCCGGTACCGGCCAATCTAAATTTCCACCAAATAAAATAGTACTATCTGCATAGAGCTTGATCAGCTCTTCAATCATTTTATCCGTCTCTTCTTGTTCTTTCTCCATCATTTGGATTTCTTCAAGAATTAACTCTTTGTCTTCTTGTATGGATAAAATTTCATATTCTTTTTTTGCCCTTAGTGCCTCAACTTCATTTTTTTGATTGACATTCTCAGCTTGTAATCCTTCTAATTCTAACTTTTCTACTGTAAGCTGATTTTCATGTCGTACAATATCTTCTTTAATTTGTTGTATCTTTTCAAGCATCTCTTGATCATACTCGACAAGTCTATTCAAATACTCCAAACGATTAAAAAAATCACTTGTATCTTTTGACTCTAACAAAACCTCCAAATATTCTGTTGAACCAAATTCATACATAATTTTAATGCGTTCTTTTGTCTGTTCATAATATACTTCTTGCTCATCACGAATAAGGTCGAGTTGTTCAAGCGTCAATTCTATCTCTTGCTCTTTATTTGAAATATCTGCATTTGTCTGTGCAATCGCATTGTTAATCTGGTTCGTTTTTTGTTCAAGTTCTAATATCTGATAGGATCGCTCAGCTATCCCTGCATTCTTTTGAGCAAAAGCTTCCTTGGCAGCTTCAATAGCTTGTTCTGTCTCTTTTTTTTGACGTTCTAAATCTTTAATCGAGGTTCTTGCATTTACACTTAAAGCAACAATCGGAATCAAGACGAGTACGAGTATGATGAAAAAGAGACCTTGCATATTTATTTTTTTTTGCACGAAATCACCCACTTTATTTTAAACTTTTAAATATCTTCCAATTGTAAATCGACTGCCAATAACCCCTAACGATGCACCTGATATAAGCATGATAGGTGTTAATTGAACCATAAGTTCTTCTACAGGAATGAAGACAAGGAAATCCTTCAATAAATAGAATTGTGTGATAATACTTTGGACTACTTGATTATAAAAATACGAAATCGCTAACAATGGAATTGATGCACCAATCAAACCGATAAGGGCACCTTCAACAATAAATGGTCCACGAATCATCAATGTTTTCGCTCCGATATAACGCATTATATTTATTTCCCGTTTTCGCAAGGCAATCCCTAGACGAATGGTATTCGAAATAATAAACAAAGAAATGATCGAGAGGATAACAATTAATGCTAGGCTGATATAGGCCACCAAATCATTAAAATTTTCAACAATTGCCGCGACTTCTCTGGCCTCTTTTACATGGCGAACAATCACTTCTGATTCAAGGAGTCTTATTAAATGATCTTGTCTAGAAATATCTTCGAACAGGACCTGTAACGATGCAGATCCAGCAAGCGGATTATCATCATCAAATCCATCCAAAAGTTCTTCTCGTCCTTCAAAATAATCGCCTTTAAACTCATTCCAAGCGTCTTCTTCACTGATATAGGTCACTTGGTAAACTTCTTCTCGGGCTTCAAGTTGTGTTTTTAATGTAAGCATTTCATTTTCAGTAACATTGTCTTCAAAAAATATGGCTATACCTATATTATGCTCAAATTCATCCAATGTGTAATTTAAATTCACTGTTATGCAGTAAAAAATACTAACAATGAACAAACTGGCTACGATTGTTAATATTGAGGCCAGTGACATTAATCTATTTTTAAAAAGGTTTTTAACTCCTTCAATTAAACAATACCAGAGTGTTTTAATTCTCATAACCATAGTCTCCTCTTTGTATGTCCTTAATTACGCGACCATGTTTAAGTGTAATTACTCTTTTTTTCATCGCATCTACGATTTCTCTATCATGGGTTACCACGACGACAGTTGTTCCACGCATATTTATATCTAGAAGCAATCGCATGATTTCCCATGAAATTTTTGGGTCTAGATTACCTGTTGGTTCATCTGCAATAAGAATAGGCGGATTATTGGCAAGAGCACGAGCTAAGGCCGTTCTCTGCTGTTCTCCACCTGATAATTGGTATGGTTTCATTTTTGCTTTATGCGTTAATCCGACCATGGATAATAATGTGGGTACAGTTTTTCGGATTATTCGCGAAGGCGTTTCTGTAACTCGTAAAGCAAAAGCAACATTTTGATAAACAGACAGATTTTGCAATAGGCGAAAATCTTGGAAGACCACGCCTAAGTTCCGTCGTAATTTTGGAACCTTTCGATTACTTAATTTTGTTATATCAACACCCTCGACATAAATACGTCCTGATGAGATTGTGATTTCACGCATTAAGCTCTTGATAATTGACGTTTTACCTGAACCACTCCCTCCGACAATAAAAACAAATTCTCCTTTTTCTATGGTAAACGACACATCCTCAAGAGCTTTTACACCATTGGGATATGCCTTTGTAACATTTTCTAATCGTATCATTCTAAGCCTCCCTTATCCAACCGGATAAGTCTAAAGTTAGTAAACGTCTGACTGGCTCATATATCGCATGTATTTTACAACCATCAAAGCAATTTTAAACGTAATAGCATCTTCAAATGTTCTCAAATCTAAGCCGGTATTTTTTTGAAGTTTATCTAAGCGATATACCAGTGTATTTCGGTGAATATATAATTGTCTTGATGTTTCTGAAACATTTAAGCTGTTTTCAAAAAACTTATTAATAGTTGCTAATGTTTCATCATCGAATTCATCTGGTGATTGTCCTTCAAATATTTCGCTAATAAACATTTTACAAAGCGGAATCGGTAATTGATAGATTAAGCGACCAATACCAAGATTCTCATAAGCCATAACATGGGCTTCTGTATAGAATATTTTGCCTACTTCTAATGCCATTTTCGCTTCTTTATAAGATTTTGAAACATCCTTAATATCATTAACGACGGTTCCTATTGCAACATAAACAGAACTCATTGCTTCTGAATTCAATGTGTCTACAATCATTCGTGCCAACTTTTCAATATCTTCAATTGTGTCTGTTGATTTAAGCTCTTTAACAAGAATAATATTTTTCTCGTCAACCGCTGTAATGAAATCTTTAGTTTTTGCCGGGAAAATACTTCGGACAATTTCTAATGCATTGGTATCTTTTTCAAACTTCGTTTCAACAATCATTGATACACGGCGCACGTCAGTTTCAATATGCAGTTTTTTAGAACGGTTGTAGATATCTACAAGTAAAAGATTATCCAACAACAGATTTTTTACAAAATTATCTTTGTCAAATCGTTCTTTATATGCTACTAATAAATTTTGAATTTGAAAGGATGCAATTTTTCCAATCTTATATACATCTTCTGCCTCACCTTGCGCAGAAATAACGTACTCCACTGTACGATCATCGAACACTTTAAAAAATTGATATCCTTGTACTAATTGGCTTTCTGCTTGGGAATGAATAAAATCAGGAACCGCATAATTATACTCACCTAATTTTTCTTCTTCTGTTGTTGCTAATATTTTACCATCCGGATCCATAACACTAAGTTCTATTCGTGTAATTGTTTTTAATCCTTCGATTGTGTTTTGAATTATTTGATTTGAAATCATATAACGTTCTCCTTACTTTCTAAGATGTTTTTACATCTTTGGATTCTGTTTCCATTTTATAGCATAATCTACAAAATTGAAAGAGGGAATGCACAATTTTGTGCATTCCCTCCAATTATTCTTTTTTTTCGTATTATATTTCTATTACTTTTTCTGTTTCTTTGTCAAATAAATGTAATCTGTTGATATCAAATGCCATTTTTACAGTTTGACCAGCTTCCACTTTGTATCGTGGGTCTGTTCTAGCTGTTACATCAAATGCATCAACAGAACCGATAACGTTTAATTCAGCACCTAGCATCTCAACAACATTAACTTCAAAGTCAATCACTGTTTCTGGGTGAGCATCCATATATGCTTGATCTTCATGAATATCTTCAGGACGAATTCCAAACACGATTTCTTTATCGACATAGCCACCATCAATCATCGATTGAGCTTGCTTACCTTTTAATAAGATTGAGTTTGCTCCAAATAATAAGGTAATATCATCGCCTGTTTTTGAAACTTTTGCATCCAAGAAATTCATTTGAGGTGAACCAATAAATCCGGCAACGAATAAATTTGTTGGATGATCATAAAGATTTGAAGGTGTATCTACCTGTTGAATAAAACCATCTTTCATTACAACAATTCTTGTTCCAAGCGTCATCGCCTCAACCTGGTCATGTGTTACATAAATAATCGTTGTTTGAAGTCTTTGATGCAAACGAGAAATCTCGATACGCATCTGAACTCTTAACTTAGCATCAAGATTTGATAAAGGCTCATCCATTAAGAATACTTTCGGCTCACGTACAATGGCACGTCCCATAGCAACACGTTGACGTTGTCCACCGGATAAGGCTTTAGGTCGACGATCAAGTAATACTTCGATACCAAGTATCTTAGCAGCTTCTTGAACACGACGATCAATTTCAGCTTTTGGAGTCTTACGTAATTTAAGACCAAATGCCATGTTATCATATACTGTCATATGTGGATAAAGTGCATAGTTTTGGAATACCATCGCGATATCACGATCTTTTGGCTCGACATCATTAACAAGACGATCGCCAATGTATAATTCACCTTCTGAAATTTCTTCAAGACCGGCAATCATACGAAGCGTCGTTGATTTTCCGCATCCTGATGGACCTACGAAGATAATAAATTCTTTGTCTGCAACTTCTAGATTAAAATCTTGAACTGCTGTTACATTTCCTGCATATACTTTTTTGATGTTCTTAAGAGATAAACTTGCCATTTAATGGGCCCCCTTGTGAAATATTGGTTGATTACTGTTGCGTTAAATATACTATACTATACTTAATCAGCTAAAACTATGGATTAATTAAACAAAAGGGCCTTTTTGAATTTGTGAACATTGCTATTTACAGGTATTTTGTAGTATTTTACCCTCTTATTGGCTTTTAATACTATCTACATTCACTAAGTAGATGCCGTTCATATCCAAAAGATGGCCACATTTATAGACACTTTGTCTATTTTATTGCTTCATTTTTAGAGACTTCATACTCGACAAATCCTTCACCAACTACTTCTCGAACATCTGCAACAATCACAAATGCATTTTTATCGATATCTCGAACAATTTCTTTGAGTTTTACGATTTCTCTTTTAGACACAACGCACAATAAGAGCTCTTTTTTATTGTGCGTATATTTTCCTTCACCATGAAGACCGGTAACACCTCGGTCTAAATTAATCATCACTTGTTCCGAAATAGCTTCACTAAAATCCGAAATAATAAATGCCGCTTTTGAAAAATGTAACCCCTCTAATATACCATCAATAACTTTTACCGATATATATATAGAAATAATGGCATACATCGTTTTCTCCGGACCAAAAAGATAGAGACCAAACAAAATAATTAAAGCATCCAAAAAAAGCATAATCTGAGCAACCGAAATATGTTTTGCAAAATGTTGAATAATACTAGCCGCCAAATCCGTTCCGCCTGTTGTTGAAAAAGCACTAAAAACAAGTCCCAAACCTATACCGGCAAGTAATCCGCCAAAGATTCCACCTAAAAGTACATCGAATGTTAAGGGTTGTACCCCATCGGTATAAAAAAGAGCAAATGACAAATAGAATGTCGCAAATAAACTCCTTGCACCAAAATGCCTTCCTTTTAGCAAGAAAGCAATGATAAAAAGAGGAATATTAATAACCATGTTGGATATATAGATAGGTATTCCACCATCAATAAAACCTTCCGTCACTGATTTAATGATAATGGCTAGGCCAGTCACGCCTCCTGTAACCATTTCCAAGGGATCAAAAAACATATTAATTGATATCGCCAGTATAGTGGTTCCGATAATAATCAGAAAGTAATCAATAATCGGATGCCGTTTGCTTCGTATTTCCATAATCTACCTCTACTTATATTTACGACCTTCTAAAAGTATTTTAATTAAAAACAAGGGTAATTTTAGCATACGTTTAAATCGTGTCGGTTGTTTTATCAAGCGATAAAACCATTCCAGATTTAAACGAATAAAAATCTTAGGCGCACGTTTAACCACACCAGCCATCCCGTCAAAAGAACCACCTACACCTGCAAACACTTTTGCATCAATACGTTCTTTATATTGAGCAATCCATTTTTCCTGACGCGGAGCACCTAATCCAACAAGCAATAGATCCGGTTTCACTCGATTAATATCTGCAATCACTTTTTCATCGTCTCTTTCATAACCATTCCATGTTCCGGCAACGGACAAGCCAGGATGTTTCTTCTTCATCGTCTTCACCGCCAGCTCTGCAACACCTTCTTTTGAGCCAAAAAAATATACGGTATAGTCCGTATATTTTAATGCTTCGAATAATTGTTGAATAAAATCGTATCCAGCAACTCTCTCTTTTAATGGTCTCCCAATTAACTTTGATCCAATGACAACCCCAATCCCATCCGGTAAAATCAAATCGGCTTGATTAAGATTTCTTTTTAAGTCCTTATCTTCATATGCCGCCATAACAATTTCCGGATTTGGCGTGTAAATAACTGACTTGGTTTGTCTTGCAAACAAACCAAGTCCATATTTAAGGGCTTCTTCCATATTAATATTATCAAATCCTACACCTAAAATATTCACTCTATCTTTCATACGTCCTCACTTTTATTGATCACTGTCATTGGTTCCGATGGCAATAACGACTTGAATCTCTTTGTCCATCAGTGATTCATCAACAGTTATTTTAGGATTATTAAAATGCCTTTCTAAAGCTTCACCAACTTCTTGCGCAGGCGCCAATATAAGTGTTTGCTTTAATGACTTATCCTCATAGTTACTCGCGTCAACAACATCAAAACCTTCACTTTTCAATCGTTCTTGAGTACGTCCTGCAAGTCCTCCGACATTTGTCCCATTTCGAACAGATATGGTAAATTCTGTCGGGTCTAGAATTTTAATTGGATCAACCTCGACCTCGACCTTTTGTTCTTGAGTTTGCTCCTCATCTGAATTTTCATTTTCCGGTGTCTGGACAATATTCTTTTTATTTATGATGCTCTCTATCAACTCTTTTGACGCCGCTTGATCATAGGTATATGAACCATCCGTACGACTTGGGCCTCCCGGAAGGGTTGTCATGCTAATCTTATCGGCGGAAACATCATCAATGTATATCAAGTAATCCACTGCGTCTGTGAAGTCCGTTGTGACATGATTAAAAATCGTTTCAAGGATTGTCACCATATTGAATTTCTTATCCGGTTCAAGTGCTTGTTGCATAAATGCCTTCATAAACTCATGTTGCATACTGATTCGTCCGATATCTGCATTTGAATATCCTTTTCGATAACGTACAAGTTGCTCCGCTTGGGCACCATTTAGAGGTTGATAGCCTGCATCTAAATTAATATACAAATCTTGAAGCGGATCACTATATTTCATCGGCTCAGGAATGTCCATATAAATAGGACCAACTGCGTCAACAATATACTTAAATCCTTCTAAATTCATGTTCACATAATAATCAATTTTTACGCCAAAAACTTGTTCTAAAACATCCACAGATGTTTCATTGCGTTTCTTGCTACTCACATATGCCGGAATGGCATTAATTCTTGAATATTGTTTAACATCACTTCGAACCTTGCTTATTTCAGAATAAATGTCATCCGGAATTTTAACCTTTGTATCTCTAGGAATTGAAATAATATCAATATCACCAAGCTTGTGATTAAAAAAAGCAATCATATTTACATCTGTACGATATCCGTCTTCATCAACACCAAAAATAGCAACCGTTGTTAGCTCTTTGGAAACTATGTGCGAAGCATCTTCTTCACTCATAATATCATTTATACCATCATCCGTTCCATTGACCGTAATCGGATTGTTCTTGAGGGCATCCAAAATCTTATTACTTGTTATCTGAACATATCCATATGTTCCTAAAGAAGCTAGAATAATAAGTAAAACAAAGGATATAAAAAATATCTTAATAAATTTATTTAACAAATATACTTGTCGATTGTTTTTTTTCTTCGCCATGATAACCCCTTAATTCTAATCATTTTCATTAATTAACGCATTTACTGTTTCATGATGTTCCTCTCGTGACCATTTTTGATACCATATGTCATCAATCCTCTCTCCATAAGAGGGTAAAGTCACCATATTTTCTGATTTTAATATATCTTGCTTATCCATTTCAAAGAAGTATTCTGCATACTCCAGTGCAAACGCTAATCCAAAATCCGAATCAAATATATTATATCCGATAGTTGCTAATTCAGCAACCTTATTAAAATCTCTAATTTGACTAATCTTTGCATATAATGCAACCATAAAATCTTGTTGAACTTGAATTCGCTGCAAATCGCCCATTCGATATTGACGATAGCGTACAAGTTGTTCGGCTTTGTCACCATCTAAGAGTTGTTCACCTTCTTTTAAATCAATATACAAGTCTTGAAAGGGATCATTATAATACATACGCTGGGGCACGTAAAATTCAACACCACCAACGGCATCGACCACTTCTCTAAAACCTCCAACATCAATCGTTGCCATGTAGTCAATCTCTAATCCGACAATACCACCAACAATTTTTTTCACTTGTTTTAAGGCTTCATTATCTTTACCAAGGTTATAATATACTTCACCTAGTTTGCAATATGCAATCCGATTATTAGGGTCATTTTCTTTTATTGTTTTAAAGGGTTCCTTACGAAAATCAATGTGTAAGTCCCTCGGAACCGATATAACTTTAAATTCACTATCTGAGGCATCAAAATAGCCGACCATAATAACATCTGTTAAACCTCTTGATTTGTCAAATCCGATTAATAGTCCTGTAAACGAATCCGGATGAAAGGCCTCTTCTTGTTCAGGTTCTTCCTCTTCTGTTTCATCTTGGTTTTGTTGATTTTCAACTTGAGAATTAGCCTCTATCGCTTCCTTCTGATCTTTTTGAATCCCGACAATTAATAGGGAACTTAAAAATATTATCACAATCGTCACGGATAATATTAATAACTCACGCAAATCTTTATCCATTACACCCTCCATACAAATTAGTCTCAACCACTATATTACCATATATACATCCCTTCTGCATATAAAAATTTGATTAAGTTTTGAAAATAAGTTATATTATTCATACGAATACTTATAGGAAAGGAATAGTTATGCGTGATTTATCATTAGTTCTTGTTACCGGTGCATCTAAAGGAATCGGCCGGGCTATTGCATTAAGGCTTGCCAGCAAAGATACTTTGCTTGTTTGTATTTCAAAAAGCGACCAAGACGGATTACTTAAAACAAGCAATGCCATTAAAGACAAAGGATACTTTGCATATCCTATATTATGTGACGTATCTGACTATAAAAATGTTTCACAAATGTTTGAAGAAATTCGATTATTAGGGCACCCCATTCGAACTCTTATCAACAATGCCGGGGTCAGTCAGGTTAAGTTATTCACAGATACCTCTTATGACGATTGGCAACATGTGATAAATACTAATTTGACCTCTGTATATAATATGTGCTCTTTTTGCGTTCCTGATATGATTCACGAAAAAAATGGACACATACTCAACATAAGTTCTATTTGGGGAAATGATGGCGCGTCAATGGAAGTCGCCTACTCCGCTTCAAAAGGTGGTGTGAATAGCTTTACAAAAGCTTTAGCCAAAGAATTGGGACCGTCAAATATTCGTGTAAATGCTATCGCATGTGGTGTCATCGATACCGGAATGAATGCGTTCTTAACTAAAGAAGAACACGACGAATTAGCCAATTCAATTTCAATGTCCCGTTACGGAACTCCCGAAGAAGTCGCCGAATTCGTTTACGCCATCATCAATCACAGCCCCTACCTCACCGGACAAGTCATAACTTATGACGGCGGTATATAAATAATAGATATTTTGACAAAAGCAGGCACATCTCGCATCATGGGAACTCAAGTCCTGACTTTGATTAGTAATATCTTTCTGAATCGATTTTTGATTTAGGAAGATATTTCTGATTGCAGTTAGGACTTGCACTCCCACAGCGAGATGTGCCTACTATTGTCATTTTTTCAATTATTTCTAATACTCGCCACTACTTAGCGACCGCAGGTTGCGACCATGAGGGCTTTGATGGTATGCATACGGTTTTCGGCTTCATCGAAAATTGTTTTACTGAACTTTTCAAACACCTCTTCAGTGATTTCATATCCTTTAACTGCCGGGAGGCAGTGCATGGCAACAGCTTCCGGTAATGCCTTTGCCATCAAATCCGCATTGATCTGATAAGGTCTTAACTGCTCAACACGCTCTTTACTCTTATCTTCTTCGCCCATCGATACCCATACATCTGTATATACGACGTGAGAACCTTCAATTTCGTTTATATCGTCAATAATGGTAATTTTGGATCCGGATGCTTTCGCAAAGTCCTCACATTCCTTAACCAAGTCTTGGTCTGGCCATAAAAACGAAGGTGCAATGATTGAAAAATCGATACCGACTTTTGAACAGCCAATCATTAATGAATTCCCCATATTATTACGTCCATCTCCAATATAGGTCATTTTTATCCCTTTTAATGTAGCAAAGGTTTCTTTGATGGTCATTAAATCGGCTAAAATCTGGGTTGGATGATAGGTATCTGTCAGTCCATTCCAAACCGGAACACCACTATAGGCTGCTAAGGTATTGACCGTCTCTTGTTGAAATCCTCTAAATTCAATTCCATCAAACAGTCGTCCTAAAACACGCGCTGTATCTTCCACAGACTCCTTATGGCCTAACTGAATATCATTCTTTCCTAGATATTCCGGGTGACCACCTTCATCAACACATCCCACGGTAAATGCACACCGGGTTCTTGTGGACGGTTTTTCGAAAATCAAAGCAATATTTTTGCCTTCAAGCAAATCCCCTTTGATTCCCATCATCTTTTTCTTTTTTAACGTAATCGCTAAGTCAACCAAAAACTCAATTTCTTCTTTTGTATAATCCTTGAGTGTCAGCAAACTTTTTCCCTTTAAGTTTATTGCCATCTTTTCACCTCTTTGAATATATATTCATTATTTTTTATAATTATACTTCTTGTCGGCAGTTTTGTCAACTCATCTCATCCGGTTCATGGGATATAATCGGCACGAAAATTTCTTCGATTTCTTCTTTATAATATTTTTTTTCAAATATACTTGCTTGCTCTTCAAAATAATCCTGTGAATTAATAACCTCCTTGCCTCGTCGATCAATTCGATTATAGTTTTTGTCTGCATCTTTAATCTTCGCTTTAACAACATCTTTAAGTAGAATATTAATCATCCCCATCACGCGAGTTTTAATATGTTCAGATTCAAGCGGGAATAATAATTCTACACGTCGATTCAGGTTTCTGGGCATCCAATCAGCACTCGATAGATATAAACTCTCTTTCCCATTATTGAAAAAATAGAAAACACGACTATGTTCAAGGTATTTTCCGACAATACTTCGAACTGTTATATTTTCACTCACACCCTTAATTCCCGGAATCAAGCAACAAATCCCACGAACAATCAGTTCAATCTTAACACCATCCATGGATGCCTTATAAAGCTCCTGCATCACTTCAAAATCACATAGAGAATTCATCTTACAAATGATTTGCGCTTTCTTGCCATTACGTGCATATTCTGACTCTCGACGAATCATATAAATAAATCGATCGCGTAACTGGGTCGGCGCCATGGTAATCTTATGAAGCTTTGGCGGTTCTGAATATCCGGAGAGTGTATTAAAAATAGCGGAAACATCCCGTCCCACTTGCTCATTCACCGTAAGTAGTCCCATGTCCGTATAAAAACGTGCCGTGATATCATTATAGTTCCCTGTACCTAAATGAACGTAGCGACGTATACCCTCATCTTCTTTACGAACAATCAGGGTCACTTTTGAATGGGTTTTTAAACCCACAAGTCCATATATAACATGGCACCCTGCTTTTTCAAGACGTCTGGCCCATTGAATATTGTTTTCTTCATCAAACCGAGCTTTTAATTCCACAAGTACAGTTACTTGCTTACCGGCTTCAGCCGCTTCCGCAAGGGCTTGTATAATGGGAGATCGTCCGGATACTCGATATAAGGTTTGCTTAATAGCTAACACAAGGGGATCTTTTGCCGCATCTTGAATCCATTCAACAACCGGCTCAAAACTTTCAAAGGGATGATTGAGAAATATATCTTTCTTTTTAATCGCTTCAAAAATATCTTCTTCACCTAATAAGTCTTTTGGACGCTTTGGTGAATAATCATTAAATTTAAATACTTTTGTATTACTCATCCCATACACTTTCATTAAAAATGTTAAATCAATGGGTCCATTAATTTTATAAATCGAACGGTTTTTGAGTTTTAGCGCATCTTTCAAGAAGCTCAAAATACGTTCATCCACTTTTTGGTCTATTTCTAAACGAATGGCTTCTCCCCATTTTCTTTTTTTGATGGATTTTTCTATTTCTAACAAAAGATCTTCTGCTTCTTCTTCATCAATCGTTAGGTCCGCATTACGGGTGATACGATAAGGTGATGCGCATAAAACCTCATATCCCATAAACAACTTCGATATATGATGCACAATAATATCTTTAAGCATCACAAATTGACGTTCCCCTCCATTTATTGACGGAATCTCTAGATAACGATGTATCATTGCCGGAACTTGAACGGTTGCAAAAAATTCCTGACCTTCTTTTTGTAAAATAGCTGCAATATTTAAACTTTTATTGAGTATTAAGGGAAAGGGTCTTGATGAATCCACCGCCATGGGTGTCAAAATCGGGTATAAATTGTTTTCAAAATAGTGATCAATATAATCGATTTGATGCTCATTTAATTGAGCAAAATCAAGAGTAAAAATAATATTCTCTTTTTTTAATCCTTGTAGAAGTGAACGCTTAAACACATTCCCTTGGTCCTCAACCATTCGGTGTGCACGTATTGAAATCTCTTCAATCTGGTCCTTTGGTGAAAGTCCGGAAAAATCCGGTCGATCATAGCCTGCATGAATCTGTTCCATCAACGATGCCACACGAACCATGAAAAATTCATCTAGATTGCTGCTCACAATTGCTAAAAACTTCACTCGTTCAAACAATGGGTTTTCCGGGTTTTCCGCTTCCCAAAGGACGCGTTGGTTAAATTCCAGCCAACTTAACTCTCGATTTTCATATAATTTAGGGTTATTTAAATCAATCGTCTTATTATTTTTTTTCATTCTCAAACTCCCTTTTGATTTTTAATCTCGGCGTAATTCCAAATACTTCCATGAAATAGTCCGCTTTTTGATTAAATGTCCATTCTTCCAATGTTGTATCTGCATTCACGGCACTGCTACAGTGAATGATCAATTCTTTTTCATGTAGTCTAACCGATTGGATTTGAATCTTTCCTTTATGGGATCGATCAAGGGCATCGGCCAAGCGCAAAATGGAAATAAGCTTTCCGACTTTTGTCCTTGCCTCTCGTGGCAGTGCCTTAAAGTTTTGATCTGTTATTGTCGGTTTTACCATACTATGGTAACAAGCAATATTAGCCACCATCTCAACATGTTCCTCTGAGAGACCAAAAATTTCTAACGAACGAATAATATTATAGGAATGCTTGTGATGTTGATCTAAGGCGATAATTTTGCCAACATCATGTAAAATAGACGCTACTTGTAAAAGAACGCGTTCATGCTTTAATCCGTGTATTTTTTTTAAACGATCAAACAAAACCAAAGCATTCTCTTCGACTTGCTTTGCATGGGATGAATTATGTTGAAATTTTCTAGCCAGCGCTTCTGCATTGGCAATAATATCATCATCATCTTCATTACTTCGTTTTTTTAAATACATTTCTTCATGGATCAATCGGATAATCCCATCTGTTAAAGAAATAATCGGTGTAATAATCTGATTACTTTCGACCTTTTCCAAGAACATTTTAAAAAGCATCATTGAGGGCAAAATAATCTCCGCACGTTCCCTTTTAACTCCATAGGTTTCTTCGATTTCTTCGATGGTCATATCAACAATATGATCAAATAATTTAATAAATTCTTTTTCTGACAATTGATCACGATCCTCATTTTGTTGATTTTCAATAATTTTACTTATAACACTAATCTCACCACCAACAGCAATCAGATGCTCATAGGTATCTGATTCTTTAAAAAAATCAACACCTTCAAGATTTGTCGTAATATACTCATCTAAAATATTATGATATCTCAATGTTTTTCGCTCAATATCATCAAAAACCTCTTTAATTCGAAGAGATCCCATCTTTACATTTTGAGAAGAGCGCAAACGGCCTTCTTTGTAGGTTGTAATCTGAACACTTCCTGCACCGACAACGACAACAACTGCACCTTCTTGAATAAGTTGTTCATAGTTTTTCAATTTATGCTTTATGGCTTTGTGGGTTAAATATTGTTCTTCTGAATTACTTATAACCTCAATCTCTAAGCCCGTTTTTAAGCGAATCTGATCCACAATATAATCGCGGTTTTCGGCTTCTCGAATTGCACTGGTTGCCATTGCCATATACTGATCTACACCATATTCTTCAAAGGATTTCTTGAATAACTTTAATTCATCACAAATTTTATCTACCGTATTAAAGGATACTTTTCCTGTTGTAAAGGTATCATGTCCAACACCATTAATTTTCCGATAATTCTCAAGTTCATAAAAAAGTCCTGATTTACTGATTTCTCCAACTTTCATTCTAAGCGCATGTGAACCTAAATCTATTGCTGCAACAACTTTTTTGCTCATATGTCAACCTCCTAAGTACCCACTATTATATCACAATCCTTTAACATTCTCATATTATTCAAATAAGTTTACATAAATTTCATATAAGGCTTTGTCTTTCACTGTTTCTAAATTTCCCGCTTCAATTTCCTGATTGACGAGCATTTTTAATTCTTTGAAGGTATACTGTTTAAAACGCTCAACCCCTAAAAGCTCTGCTGCATTTTCCAATAATTCAACATATATATCTTCATAAGAAGCATCTTTCTTCAATTTGAGCTCTTTGCCGATAAATGGTAACAGGACTTCACAAATAAGGCGTTCTTTATGCTTATATCCGCGCATAGAACTTTTCCCTCCGATATCTAATAATGTCCGTACAACACTTCGCTTGCTTAGTTTTAAAAATTGTTTTAGGAAAAAAACCTCCGTGTGATAATCACTGAGAAAATATCTATTTCCACTCCCGTTCAGAAATATTCGCTTGGCATCATAGTAACCTAAATGAATATTCTTCTTGATTTTTCCCAGATCAAATTCAAGTAATCCGCCTAAATCTTCTCGTGCTTTTATCTCAATGACATTTACATCCCTATCATCATATGCTTTTTCAATTCCCACTCCATGAATACGTACAACAATAATGTCTTTGTATCCTTTATTGACCAACATACTAATCGGAGCTACATTATGGACGGCACCATCAATAAATCGCTTACCAAAAATTCGTTCTGCCTTAAATGCCGGTAAATATGAACTTGCTAACAAGTAACCCACAAGACAATTCGGTTCAATATCATCAATCATATGTTCTTCAGCTTGCATATCTGTCAGATTAAATGTTGTTAACCCAAAATCAACCGGTGATTCTCGAATCACCTCTTCATCGATAACTTCTTCAAGAAGTTTCTTTAATGGAGTTATATCTAGTCCTTTATTTTTAACAATTTCACTAAATCCTTTTATTGCATCTGATATGGATAAATTACGCAGTTGATTGTTCTCTAAACTCAACATCAAACGGTCTTCAATCTCAATAACCTTTGAATAGCGTATATTATTCCATATCTCTAAGGCTTTTTCCAAGTCATTTTGAACAAATAGGGCCCCATTAATGGCACCAATGGACGTTCCCACAACAGCATCGATTTGAATATTCAATTCCTCTATAGCTTTCCAAACACCGATTTCATATGCACCACGTGTTCCTCCACCTTCCAAAACCAATCCATAGCCTTTATTCTTATAGTCCACCATCTAAAACATCTCCCATCCAAGCATATCTCATCCTATATTAAAAATATCATACAACAAAAAAGTTATCAATGATTTTACTCTAAATCATAATATTGATTATTACCTTATACCGTGGTATCATCTTTATAAAACAAGTCTCAGGAGGTACACATGGATTTTATTAAGAAAAAATGGCGTGTTATTACTTTAGCTTACTTATTAGCAAGCTATCTCATATTTATTGTATTGATGGACAAACGTACGGACTACTTAACCTATGCCGGTCTTGCATTTCTTGTTGTCACTTTGATTTTGTTCGTCGGCACCTTCATCGGAATGATTGGAATTATGTTTCACACCGTCTTTAAAAAAGAGCATCTTGCCATGCCTTTTTACCATTCTGCCTATTCGCTTGGAACAACAAACATTAACATTTTGGCTGCATACGGTGTTTTGCTTTTAAAAACCTTTAAACCGGATGAAGCATTAGTTGTTTTTGAAAAGGCAAAACATTTAACCGGTAATTATTTGTATACAAAGACATTAACGGGGAATATTGCACTTTGTCATTGGAAAATCGGCAATCCCAAAAAGGCATTAGAGACTTATGAAGACTTATTCTATTATCCGGATTTAGACCTTATTACAGATTATTCTGAGGCTAATCTTTCCGAAGGAAAAGGCAAAAACGGAAACTTCTACGCACAGGATTTTGTTACAATGGGATATTTAGCACTTATCAATAATCAAAGGGAAAAAGCAAGATATTATACAAAAGTCGCCCTTGAATTGTCGGACAAATACGGACCGGCCTATGATAATCTAGGTCAATTAGCCTATGCTGAAGGTCACCTCGAAGAAGCCAAAGAGTATTTTAAAAAGGCACTTGAATTAAAACCCGGTATGATTGATAGCATGTATTTTCTTGCTCAAATCGCTTGGGACGAAGGACATAAAGACGATGCGAGGAAAAAACTCCAAGCAATCGATATATCCAAGGTAAACGGATTAAGCACAGTTACTGCTGATCGTATTAATCAATTAAAAGCAAAAAGTGCCTCCTAGTGAGGCACTTTTTTATTGCATTCTTTGTCGTACTGCTTCATATAGTAAAACGGAAGCTGCTACAGCTGCATTAAGGGATTCTGCTTCACCTAAAATCGGAATCGTCACACGTTCATCGACGCACTTAATCACTTGATCCGAAATTCCATTGCCTTCATTCCCTATGACGAAAGCCGTCCCTTGATCATAGTTTTTTGAAAAATGGGACCTGCTGTCATCTAAATACGCCCCATAAACACGTATCTTATTCGATTGGAGTTTGCGGATAGCTTGTGTCAAATCATCTACTTGATAGCACTTGACACGGTCTAATGACCCAACCGTACTTTTCACAACTTTGGGGTGATAAATATCCACCGATTCCTTGTTGCATATGATACCATCCGCCTTGACCGCATCACATACACGAATCATTGTTCCCATATTTCCCGGGTCTTGAATAGATTCTAGGACAAGATACAATCCATTTTCATTGAGTTTTTGAGACTCAAGTTGATAGAGGTTCATATGCGCAATAGCCATATACCCTTGTGGCGTTTTATCCAAAGATACCGATTTGAAGATTTCTTGAGTCAGAATCAAGATATCGCCTTCATATGATTCAAATAGTTTTAAATCCGCTCGCTCATCGAGAATTAATGTATGAATTGCCTTCATATTAAGTTCTAGAACTTGCTTCTTCCCTTCCACAACATATAAACTTTGGAGATGGCGCTCTTTTGATTGAGCTTGTAATTTATTTATCCATTTTATCTGCTTATTGGTGTTGCTTGTAATCTGTTTTATACTCATTTTTCCTCACTTACCTTGGATAAGTTCTTATTGTTTCCAATAACAATGAGGATTTCACCCATTTCCAACAATTTGTCTGCGCCCGGGGTAATCGTAATATGATCACCTTGACGCATACCAATGACGTTAATGCCATATGTATTTCGCATATCCAGCTCTCGCAAGGTTTTCCCACGCCATTTTTTTTGCACCTCAATTTCAACAATGGAGAAATCATCCGATAACTCCATGAAGTCCACAAAACTATCTTGAGTTAATTGGTTTGCAATACGAACACCAATCTCACGTTCCGGGAACACCACTCGGTCCGCACCAACTTTCTCTAAAACACGTTTATGGATATCACTTTGGGCTTTAGCGACAACATAGGGTACGCCCATTTCTTTTGCTAAAATTGTTGCCATAATCGACGACTGCATATCATCACTAATGGCTACGACAGCCACATCAAAATTTCGCATTCCTAGTGCAGCTAATGCATCACCATCGGTTACATCTGCTTGAACTGCATGTGTTACAAAGTCCGATACGTCTTGAATAATATCTTCATTATTATCAATAGCTAGCACATCATAATCGTGGGCCGCTAAGGTTTCCGCAACACTACGCCCAAACTTCCCCATTCCTAACACCACAAAATCTTTTCTATTTGCCATACTTTATTCTCACTTTCTTATCCTACCATTACACGTTCTGATGGTTTTCGAACAGATACTTTTTTATGATCATAGCGAATCGCCATAGCTACTGCTAAGGTCATCGGTCCTAATCGGCCGATAAACATCGTCATTGCAATCACTATTTTTCCAATAGTGGTTAATTCATCGGTTATACCTAAGGATAATCCTACTGTTGCAAAGGCTGATACAGCTTCAAAGGCAGCATCTAAAAACGTTTGACTTTCGGTAATTGTTAATATAACCGTCACACTCATAACGACACCTAAACTAATCATAATAATCGCCAAGCTTCGTTTAATGACATCTTCTGGGATGCGTCGATTAAAGGCTTCTGTTTCTTCTCGTGACCGTATTGTTGAAATCACCGAGAAAAACAAAACACCTACGGTCACCGTCTTAATTCCTCCTGCAGTACCTGCCGGAGAACCACCGATAAACATTAGAATAATGGTTATGAATTTAGACCCATCTGTCATTTGATCTAAGGCAATAGTATTAAAACCTGCCGTACGCGTTGTGACTGATTGGAATAAGGAAGCCAATACCTTTTGCGACCATGTATAATCTTGTATTGTTCCCGGATTGTTCATTTCAAGCAAGAAAAACAATACAAATCCAACGAAGAGAAGTGACACAGTTAAAACAAGGACAATCTTTGTATGCAATCCTAAATGATGAAACCAAAATCCATGGTGTCGTTTCTTACGAAAGGTTTCTCTCGTTGTATCAATCACATCATGCCATACGGTAAAGCCTAATCCACCTAAGATAATTAATCCACTGATTGTCAGATTCACCGTCCAATTATGGACATAGGGTGACAAGCTACTATAACTTAATACATCAAATCCGGCATTACAAAAAGCACTGATACTATGAAAGATGCCTAACCCTAAAGATTCAATAAATGTATAGTCTGGAAAAAAATTAAACATAAGAATAATTGCTCCGATACCTTCCATGATTAGCGTTCCAAAAATAATATTTCGCGTTAATCGAACGACACCTGAAATCTTGTTTTGATTTAATGCTTCTTGAATAACCAGCCGTTCTTTTAAACCTATTTTTCTTCCCATTAACAAGAAAAATGTTGTTGCCAAGGTCATAATCCCTAAGCCTCCAATCTGGATGAGGATAATAATGACCATTTTTCCGAATAGGGTCCATTGTTCCATGGAATTTGCAATAACCAATCCAGTCACACAAACGGCTGATGTTGATGTAAAAAATGCATTAACAAATCCAATGCTTTCTCCGTCATTGGAAGCAATCGGTAAGTTGAGTAAAATTGTCCCTACTATAATCAATCCAAAGAAGCCTAATGCTAAAATCTGCGCAGGCTGAAAATGTATATTTTTTAATACCTCTTTCATACTATTCCTCTTTATCTTCTCGTAATTCAATCATGATCGTAGAAAAAACAAACCACAAGCCACATACAACTGCTGCCATATAAAAGCCTGTTTGTTCGGTCATTGTATATGCATAAAATTGATCATTGACACGAATGCCATCCAAGTTCATTTTTACTGCACTAAGAATATATTCACTCCGGAGCTTATTCTGTGCTAGCCTTGCAAACATGCTAAAAAAAGGAATCTTAAAGGTCACATAATTCATCCCAATGATTAATGCACTTATGACAGAAAATCCTCGAATCCATTCTCCTGTTCGCATTTTTCGGTCAACAAGAATCAGTACAATTGACAATCCACCTAAGATTATTATTCCTAAAAGGCCTTGCAAATAATACAATTGAAGTTGACTCGACCAAATACGTTTTTCGTCTTCGCTTCCTCTATTTAAAATATTGTAAGCGTCTCCATAATCTTTGCCATATTGCCTAAGTTCGTACGCAGAAAATTCAATAGTATCGTTTGAATTCTCCGTACTTTCAAATCCTTTCGAAATATATCCTTTAAAGAAGCCTTGACCACTAAAAGAAAACCAAGGTAGAAATAATGCTCCTATCAAAAAAATAATAATTAAGATATTAATGCCTTTTGTAATCAGCATCCCAATACTTTCTGGATATTTGTTAGATTTTTTCTTACTTTTTTTGGATTCTTTTGCTTTGACTTGTATTTTACCTTCGGTTTTACCTTTGGCATCATCTTCGTTCAACATATTTTCTATGAGCTGATCAATCGAATATTTTTCTAAATCCTCGCCACAATTATAACAAACTTTCGATGATTCTTTAATTGCTACACCACACTTCGGACAGTTCATAAGAATACCCCTAACTTACGTTATCGTGTTTCTAATAACCTACTTACTTCAACATGATAATCATCAATATTTTTTTCCATTTTCAAGGCTTCATTAATATCAAAGTCTATATATTTTCCGTCTTTATAGGCGACAACACGATTCGATTTTCCTTCTGCTAATAGTTCAACGGCAACTGCTCCCATCATTGAAGCATGCATACGGTCAACGGCTGTCGGACTACCACCACGTTGAAGATGACCTAAAATTGTTGCACGCGCGGATATACCTGTTACTTTTTCTATACGTGCTGCTAATTCTGTTGACCCACCAACGCCTTCAGCAACGATGATTAAGTTATGCTTTTTACCTTTTTCACGGTTTTCTAAAATACGACGAATCAAATCATTTTCAGGGATATTTTCTTTTTCCGGTAAGAAGATATATTCAGCTCCGTTAACGATACCACACCATAGGGCAATATAGCCCGCATTACGTCCCATAACCTCAACGATAGAACAGCGTTCATGAGATGTCGATGTATCGCGAATCTTGTCAATAGCTTCCATGGCTGTGTTCACAGCAGTATCAAAACCGATAGAATAATCTGTACACGCAATATCTAAGTCAATCGTTCCGGGAATTCCAATCGTATTAATTCCAAGGTTTGCCAGTTTTTCTGCCCCCTGAAACGATCCGTCTCCCCCAATAACAACAACGCCATCAATACCGAAAACTCGACACATCTCTGCACCACGTTCTTGCACTTCTTTATTAATAAATTCCGGGCATCTTGCCGTATGTAATATTGTTCCACCGCGTTGAATTGTATCTGAAACACTTCGTGCATCCATCTCAAATATATCGCCTGTAATTAATCCGGCAAATCCTTTGCGGATTCCCATAACACGCATTCCTTTTGCTAAGGCCGTTCGAACAACCGCTCTAGTAACCGCATTCATTCCAGGTGCATCACCACCACTTGTTAATACACCAATCGTTTTAACCTCTTTTGCCATTTCATAACCTCCATAGTCATTTCTCTTATGTGAATTTATAGATAATTGTATTATATATCCTTTGAAATTTCAACTTTTTTTCACAACTTTAACACGTTGCTCTCCTACCACTTTTTTTATTGACTCTATATCTTGATTTGATAATCGCAATAATTGATTGTATTTATGCTTTTTCCCAGTTTCTTCGAGATAAAAAGCAATCATATTGCTACCTTTTTGACACTGATTAAAAATTCTCAATAAGGGTTGCATGAGAGTATTATATTCATCATGATTTTGAATTTTCACCCAAACAATTGCTGCTTCTTCAATGGAATCATCATCAAGTTTGTGAATTTGATCTGCGATTATTTTGGTCACTTGGTCTTCTTGTATTGTAACACGGCCTTGAACAATCACCGGTTGGTCTTCTTCAAGTATTTCCTTGCATTTCTCAAAAATTTTAGGGAAAACAATGACTTCCACGCTACCATACAGATCTTCTATCTCAATAAATGCCATCATTGCATTATTTCGGGTTGTCTTTTTTGTTATTGTGCGAATAAGCCCCCCCATTTTTACGCCTTGTCCATCATAGATACGTTGCTCATTGACCTTTGTTACATTGTTGGCTTCAGATACCTCAAAGTCATCAACAAGCTCCTCATCCACGCCGGTTTGAAAATCGACACTTTGATGTGTAGCCACTGCTTTTAGGTATGTATCAAATTTTTGTAAGGGATGTCCACTGACATAAATTCCCAATACATCCTTTTCATAGGCCAACAATTGTTCTTCATCAAACTCGCCTACTTTCGGTAAAACGTCATCTAGACTATCATCTTCAGGTGACATTCCAAAAAGATCGATTTGACCCTCTAGACGGTTTTTGCGTCCATGTAAAACAGAATCTAATATTGTCTTATAGCCTTGTAAGTATTGCTTTCGTGTTCCTCCAAGAGAATCGAAGGCCCCAGCCTTAATAAGGCTTTCTAATATCCTTTTATTCAAGTCACGACTATCCATACGCATACAATAATCGGTTATTGACACAAAGGAACCATTGCTTTCGCGCTCTTTCACAATGTTTTGCACAATGCCTTTTCCAACATTTTTAATGGCCGCAAGACCAAAACGAATTTGATTTCCTTTCACCGAAAAATTAGGGAACCCTTCATTAATATCCGGGGGTAATAATTCAATATCCAAGTCACGAAGATGCATAATGTATTGTGACGTCTTCGTTGGATGGCCTAAAACAGAGGTAATTAAAGCCGCCATAAAGGCAACCGGATAATAACGCTTTAGCCAAGCCGTTTGATAAGCCACAATCGCATAAGCAGCCGCATGCGATTTATTAAAGGCATATTTTGCAAAATCTTCCATGTCTTCAAATATTTGCATGGCCGCTTTTTCTGATATTCCACGACGAACACAACCTTCAATGTTTTCTTCATCATTTCCATAAATAAAATTTTGCCGCTCTGTATTCATCACATCAAGCTTTTTCTTGGACATGGCTCTACGCACTAAGTCACTTCGGCCAAGTGTATAGCCGGCTAAATCCCGAACAATCTGCATGACTTGCTCCTGATAGACGATACATCCATAAGTCGGTTTTAAAATCGGTTCTAATTCTTTTGTTATATACCGCACCTGTTCTGAATGATGACGGCCAAGTACATAATCCGGTATCGAACTCATAGGACCCGGTCGATACAAGGATATACCGGCAATAATATCTTCTATATTTTGAGGTTTCAACTCTTTCATGAAGTTCTTCATCCCTTCACTTTCAAGCTGAAAAATACCTTCTGTTTTACCTGACGCAATTAAATCAAAAACGTTGGGATCATCATAGGTAAACTTATCAATGACAATATAATCTTCTTCACTTCGGTCTAAATTTATCTGATCAATTGCATTCTGGATGACGGTTAAGGTACGAAGCCCTAAAAAGTCCATTTTTAATAAGCCCAACTCTTCTAATGTTCCCATAGGAAACTGAGTGGTTACGGATTCATCACTGGCATTTAAGGGCACATATTCATAAACCGGACGATCACAAATAACCACACCTGCAGCATGAACTGAGCTATGACGAACAAGTCCTTCTAAACGTTTTGATGTATCTATTAAGGTTCTTACTTGTCGGTCTTCATCATAGAGGGTCTTCAGATCTTTATTCATTGACAATGCTTTATCAATAGTAATATTGAGTTCTTGTGGTATCATCTTGGCAATCTTATCAACTTCAGAATAGGGTATATCATAAGCACGTCCCACATCACGGATAGCAGCCTTTGCAGCCATAGTTCCGAAGGTGATAATCTGGGCAACTTTCTCCGATCCATATTTTTGGATGACATAATCAATGACTTCACTTCGACGCTCATAGCAAAAATCAATATCAATATCCGGCATGCTTACACGTTCCGGGTTCAAAAAACGCTCAAAGATTAAACTATATTTTATAGGATCAATGTCCGTAATTCTTAATGAATAGGCTACAATACTTCCGGCCGCAGAACCTCTACCCGGTCCTACGATGATGTGCTGTTCACGAGCATACCGTATAAAATCCCACACAATCAAAAAGTAATCCACATATCCCATATTTTCAATAACGCTTAACTCGTAATCGAGCCGTTCTTGATGTTCTTTTGCATCTTCTTTATATCGTGCAACAAGACCGTCATGACAAATTTTTCTTAAATATGCCTCAGGACTATACCCCTCAGGCACATCATATTTAGGTAGCTTAGTTACTCCGAATTCAAACTCAACTTGACATCGGTGTGCAATGACATGACTGTTTTTTAAGGCTTCTTCATATCCATCGAAAAGCTCGTACATTTCGTCAGGACTTTTCACATAAAACTGACCACCTAAATAACGCATACGATCTTTGTCTGCAACTTTTTTATTCGTTTGTATACATAATAAGACATCGTGTGATTTCACATCATCCTCATAGGTATAATGGCTATCGTTGGTCACTACCAGGGGTATGTCAAGCTCCTTGCTCATGTCTATGAGGGTAGAATTCACCCGTTCTTCTTCGTCGTAACCATGTTGTTGCAGCTCTAAAAAATAATTATTCGCTCCAAAGATTTCTTTATATTTAAGGGCTGTTTCTTTTGCTTCATCAAATTGATTGGCAATAATCAATTGGGAGATATGTCCCCCAAGACAAGCACTTAAGGCTATTATTCCTTCGCTATATTTTTCCATTAGCTCGAAATCGATTCTTGGCTTATAATAGAATCCTTCTGTAAATCCAAAGGAAACTAATTTTATTAAATTTTCATATCCTTTTTGATTTTCGGCAAGAAGAACTAAATGGTAATTATTCGCATCATACTTATTTTCTTTAAAATGTCGCCCTCTAGGAGCAACGTATACTTCGCATCCGATAACCGGATGTATGCCTTCTTTTTTACATGCTTTATAAAAATCAATTGCACCATACATGACTCCATGATCCGTTATGGCTACACTATCCATACCTAGCTTTTTCACACGTGCTACGAGTTCATTGATTTTACTTGATCCATCTAACATACTATATTCCGTATGCAAGTGAAGATGCGTAAATAACTTATCCAACATCTTTCCTCCTTCCGTCTCACAAACTACATTTTACCACATAAAGTGCCAAGAACAAAGAGTGTATATCTAGATCTAGATATACACTCTTTGCATCCTGTGAATTTATAAATTATTGTTCATTTTCATCTAATTTAAATCGTTCAACATTTTTATTCATAATAACAATAATATCTGCCAGCTTATTTGCCATCTCACTCATGTGATCTGCTGCCGCTGTCTGCTCCTCACCTGTCGCTAACACTTCTTCAATCGCTGACGCTGATTCCTGAGCAATCGCAGCGATACTTGTCACAGAATCTGTCGCTTCGACTTGAATATCATCCAATTCACTTAATAAAATGTATACCTTATCCACTTCTTGGATAATACCATCCATATCTTTTGCAATTTCTTTGAAGGTACGTTCTGTATTCTTGACGGCAACTTCTTGACGAGTATATATTTCACTACCTTCTTCAATCATTGTTCCTGTCTTTTTCGTTGCATTGTAGATATTCGTTACAATGTCGCTAATATCTTTTGCCGCATCACTGGATTGACTTGCTAACTTACGAACTTCATCTGCAACAACTGCAAATCCTTTGCCTGCATCGCCCGCTCTTGCTGCTTCAATAGCCGCATTAAGCGCTAAGAGATTGGTCTGTGAACTAATTGCATTAATCATATCAATAATACCTAAAATATCTTTGAATCGTTTCGACAAGTCATCCATATCTGTTTTAATATTATTGGATAATTGAATCGTTTCATTGGTTGTTTCATTTAATTCTTCAATTGTAACCGCTGCTTCTGCACTTGCTTTTTTCGTTCTGTTTGTTACTCCAACCACTTGGTTAAAGGTTTCTTCTGTTTTATTCATCTGAGTCACAAGCTCTTTAATAACGCCTGCTGTTTTATCTGCATCATTTGCTTGCTCCGTAGCTCCTTCTGACAAGGACTCAACGGCAAGAATAACTTCTTTTGATGCCATGGCAGATTGTTCAGAGATTTTCTTAAGCTCATCTGAATCCGTTTCTACTTCTTTGGTAATGCGCTTGGTCTCATTAATCAGTTGGGCCATATTCTCCGTCATACTATTAAAACTATGTGACAATTGACCAAACTCAAACTTCCCTTTAAAATCACTTCGAACAAAGAGATTTCCTTTTTCAACTTCTTGCATTTTATTACGGATATAATAAATTGGCTGTACAATATTAAATGCAAGCAAGATTCCAATAATAAGTGCTGCAATCATACTCAAGCTTACAATAATAAGCGCTGCATTACGCATTAAGTTAACCCCGCTAAAGATAGCCTGTGTCGGAATTTCAGCAACATAGGTCCAACCGGATTTCGTTGTTTGATATACAACCATTGTCTCTTCATCCACATTCTTACTTGTAATAAATGAGCCTCTTATCGAATTCGCTTCCGGATCTTCATTATGCTTTTGATTTAGTCCATTTAGAAGTTCTTCACTAATACTAATCGCATCTGAAACATTACGTCTTTCGTCTGTAGATAAAACAACACGCCCTTCTTGGTCTACTAGGCTCATCTTTGCCCCTTCGCCGAGTTGCGTGGGATCAAACAAACTTTCAATATATGCCGAATCAATTGTAAATGTTAATACTGAAACCGATGCAGCCGAATAAATATTACGCACTTGCCGCATAAAAAATAAGTCTTCGGTCCCAAATAATCCATAAAACCAAACCGGTCTTGATTTTGCATCAGCAACGATTTGATATTCCGGGCTTGCAAAGAATTCCTCTGTAAAATTTTCAGTCGTATAGTAGGTTTGCTTTGTTTGTTCAATGACTTCATTTTCTTTAATAAAAGCAATGGACTTAATGTTTTTTTCAGAAGATTGTAAGGAGGTAACCAATGTATAAATACTATCTTCTCGGTCTTTTAACATATAATAAAGATTTTCGTAATTATCAATATTCTTGCTCACCACCGCTAAAACTTCTTGACTGGCGATTAATACCATAGAATTTGCATCAATTGCATCCGTTTTTAAGTTAATAATATTGGTTACTTGGTCTGCAACGGCAAGATTTGCATTCTCTACTTCTTCTAAAATAGAACTTCTTCCTGTATTATAAAGAAGCACAGCAATAAGAATCATTGGCAAAACCGCTATTAATACATGGGATAAAATAAGCTTTAACTTCAGCGATATAGTCTCATGTCGCTTATGCTTTGTATTAATACTATTTGATGTTGTCTTTTTGTTGGATTTCTTTTTAGATGTAAACCGATTCTTTAAATTAGAAAAGAGTTGATTTTTATCACGAGGACTTTTGATTCTGTTCTTTTTTTCTTTGACTTTCCGCATAGTATTCTTCTCCATACTTTCTATAGTGTCTGCACGATTCTTGTCATTTTGTTGCATGATTTTGTCTTCTTTCATTGCATCACCCCAATAAATATATTATCTCTATTATACCTTGTGTTAAGTAAGCATTCAACCATACAGGACTTATTAAATGCTTTTTAATATGTTTTTGTGAGTATTGATGGTTATGTTTCTCTTTTTTTAGGACTATTGTCCTATGAAAAGTGGAGGTAAAGTTTATGCAAATTAATATTTTAGAAGAATTTATCTTAAAGTATAAAGGGGCCAATGGAATGCTTACATTCCAATGAGCCAAATATTATTTAGTTGCTTCCACCATTATCTGCGGAATTGCAACACTATCCTCGAATCCGCTTCGCTTCTTCTCGGCCATTTGTTGTATTCCTATGGAATTACAGATATTTAAAAAGACACATCCACAAGTAAACTTGCGATGTGCCTTTTTCCATATCTGTATTCCGCAGATAATGCTTATCTTTTTGAGAATTGAGGTGCACGACGAGCGCCTTTGAGTCCGTATTTTTTACGTTCTTTCATACGTGGGTCACGTGTTAAGTAACCTGCTTTTTTAAGTGCTGGACGCATTTCTACATCAACTTCAAGTAAGGCTCTAGCGATACCGTGTCGGATTGCTCCTGCTTGACCTGTATATCCGCCGCCTTTTACTGTTACTAATACATCAAATTTTGATAATGTATCTGTAAGTACAAGTGGTTGTTTTACGATTACTTTTAATGTCTCAAGACCAAAGAATTCATCAAGATCTCTTTTATTTACAGTAATATTACCATTTCCAGGTACTAAATATACTCTAGCTACACTACTTTTTCTACGGCCTGTGCCGTAATATTTAACTTCTGCCACTATTATTCCTCCTTCCGAATCCTAATTAATAATTGAATGTAAGAACTTCTGGTTGTTGAGCGTCATGATTATGCTCTGTTCCTTTGTATACACGTAATTTTGTTAACATCTTACGTCCTAATGTATTCTTAGGTAACATTCCTTTTACAGCATGCATAACAACTTCTTCAGGTTTTTTAGCCATCATATCACGATATTTAACTTCGCGAAGACCACCTGGATGTCCTGTGTGCCATCTGTAAAGTTTTTGATCAAGCTTTTTACCAGTAAGTACAACTTTATCTGCATTAATTACGATTACGAAATCGCCTGTATCCACGTGTGGTGTGTAAATCGGCTTGTTTTTACCAGTTAATACTTTTGCTATTTCCGAAGCTAAGCGACCAAGTGTTTGACCTTCAGCATCGACAACATACCATTTTCTTTCAACTGTTTCAGCATTTGGCATGAATGTTTTCATGGGATTTCCTCCTTTAATTATCAAACTATAGAATCTATGTTATAAAATCCGGGGCTTTGGATTTTATTAGTAAACTCACGCTTCCATATTATAGTACATCTGTCCGTGCGTGTCAAATGTTTTTTTTAATTTAGCACCTTTTTTTCCAATGTTGCTGAAACAAAGGCTGTTAATGGAATTGCACATATTAATCCAATGGTTCCTGAGATTGCTCTAACGATTTCTGTCGCTACCAAATCCATATTTACGATATCGACATAGCTAATATCGTTGACCATAAAAATAAGAATGAGAAAGACGGATGTTCCAACATATGCAAGAATAAGGGTATTGACCATGGTTCCCATAACGTCTCGACCGATATTCATGCCGGACTTAAATAAGTCCATTGCACTCATCAGAGGATTAGCTTCTGTCACTTCATTAATTGCCGATGCTATAGACATACAGACATCCATGACTGCGCCTAATGTTCCTAATAAAATACTGGCGAATAGTATCCCATGAATATTGAAGGCCACCGGATGATCACTGTACATGAGCATCTGGGCTTCTGTGGTTCCTAACCCCGTCAAATTGGAAGTATTGCTAACTAGGAGGGCAATTAAACCGGCGATAATAACACCACCAAAGGTACCAATGATTGCAGATATTGCTTTCAAATTAAAGCCTGCAACTAAAAACATGGTTACAATGGTTAATACAAAACTCACCACAATCGAGAGAAAAATCGGATGCCCACCCGAGACAATTCCATTAAGCAAGTAATAAATACCGGCAACGGTGAGTCCCAAGGTTATTAAGCTTTTAATTCCCTTAACACCACCAACAACAACCATGAGGACAACAAACACTGCTGTCAAAATATATATGTCCTTATCACGTCGAAATTCATGAATATGTGCTGCCAGTTCATTACCTTCTGCATCATACTCAAAAAAAACATAAATATCATCCCCAACTTCTACTTCTAAGGTGTAGGCCATGACTTCATCTATATTATTTATAATTTCAATAATCTCGCCTTCTTTTTCTTTATCCAAGAGCTCAACCTTCAAAATTTGCGTTCGTCGATAATACTCTCCGCCAGATGTATGAACACTACTATCTTCTTCTGAGACAATCTCAATAATTTCGCCTTTATAAAGTTCAGGTTCACGATAATTATTTTGGGCTTCAATCGATACACCAAATAAAATCATAAACACAACACTCCATAACATCATCCTCTTCATCATGTTAATATTCTCCTTCATCATAGTATATTTCCATTAACGTCAACCCGTTTGCCGGTGCCGTCTTTGTTGCTTGTGACCGGTCCTTGGCAAGAAGAATTTTTTTTAAGTCGCTTGCTTCCAATTTTCCTCGTCCGACTTCAATCAGCATACCGGTAATAATTCTAACCATGTTATATAAAAATCCATTCCCTTTTATGTCAATATATATGTATTTATGATCTAAGGTAACCGAACAGGAATAGATCGTTCGAACTGTGTTATTCACCGATGTTTTTTTTGAAGAAAAAGCCATAAAATCATGTTCTCCAACAAGATACTGTGCAGCTTCATGCATCTTTACTACATTCAGTTTTTTATGATGATAATAGTAGGAATAATGCATGTATTGTGGCAAAGGAAATTCATCATTATAAATCGTATAACGATAATGTTTTCCCTTTGAACTATATCTCGGGTGAAAAGATTCCGATACATTTTCACTTTTATGCACAACAATATCTTCAGGTAAATGTGCATTAAAGGCTCGACATATTCGATAAGGATCCAGGCGATGCTTTGTGACTAATAAAGCCACATATCCTAGCGCATGTACGCCTGAATCTGTTCGGCTGCCACCCGTGATTGAAAAATCATCGTGTAAAAAAGCGCGTCCTGCCTTCATCAACATTTCATGAATTGACGCACTATTTTTTTGCAATTGCCATCCACAATAGTTGCGGCCGTCATATGCAATGGTTAATTTGTAATACTTTTTATCATTCATAGAAAAATTCCTAATCCAAGCATTCCGATTATATAGAAGACAATCAAAACATAAGCTATAAAATCTTGTTTTTTATATACCAAGGTTTTCATCCGGGTACGCCCTTTTCCACCACGATAACACCTGGCCTCCATTGCCAATGCTAATTCATCAGCACGTCGAAAGGCCGATATAAACAAAGGAACTAATAGGGGTACTAAGCTCTTGGCCTTTTTAATAAGACCACCAGTTTCAAAGTCTGCACCTCGTGCCATCTGCGCTTTCATAATCTTATCTGTTTCTTCTAATAGGATCGGAATAAATCGTAAAGCAATCGTCATCATCATGGCGATCTCATGTGCCGGAACATGTATTCTTTCAAAAGGCTTTAAAAGGCGTTCAATCGCATCGGTTAAATCAATCGGTGACGTTGTCAGTGTGAGTATTGATGATCCTATGATGAGGAGAATCAATCGAATAGCCATTGAAAAAGCAAGGATAATACCTTCTCTGGTAATTGTTAAAAAACGCCATGTATAAATCGGATCCCCTTGAGTCATAAAAATGTTAATGACCACTGTAAATACAATCAAAATTATAATTGACTTTAACCCTTTGATCATATATTTAAAAGGTACTTTACTTATTTTTATCACAATGGCCAAAAAAGTTGCCGCAATAAGATAAACAAGTAACTTTGTGCCAAAAAACAAAGATATAATAAAGCCAAAGGTCATTGCAAGTTTGGTTCTCGGATCAAGTCCATGAATTCTAGATTCTATGGGATAATATTGTCCTATTGTAATATCTCTAATCATAATCTCACCTATTGTTTCTTTATTAGCTGGTTTTTAAGGGCTTTTACAGCTTCATCTAGTGTTGTAATCGTTTGGTCAAATAGGAACCCTTTTTGAGCCAGTTCATTGCACATCTTTGCTATTTGAGGCACGCCAAGTCCCACGCCTTCTAATAGTTCTACTTCTTTAAAAACACTATATTTATCACCTTGTAATATAATTTTACCTTGATCCATTACAATAATACGTTCAACATAGTTGGCAACATCTTCCATGCTATGGGATACTAGAATAATGGTCATATTATCTTGGGTATGCAAGCGTTGTATCTCACCTAAAATCTCATCTCGACCATAGGGGTCCAATCCAGCTGTCGGTTCATCTAATATGAGAATATGTGGTCTCATCGCTAACACACCGGCAATAGCAACACGACGCTTTTGTCCTCCGGATAATTCAAAAGGCGATTTTTCATAGATGTCTTCTTCCAGTCCTACTTTCTGTAAAGCATCTCGGACACGTCGATCAACTTCTTTTTCATCTAAACCCATATTAATCGGGCCAAAGGCAACATCTTTATATACTGTTAATTCAAAGAGCTGATGTTCAGGATATTGAAAAACTAAACCAACATTTTGTCGAATTTCTTTTTTTGATGTTTTCTCACTAAAAATAGATAAACCATCAATGATTACACTTCCGGATGTCGGTTTTAACAAAGCATTTAAATGCTGTATAAGGGTTGATTTACCTGATCCTGTATGTCCGATTAGACCAATGAATTCACCTTGCTCTATGGTTAAATCAACGCCGTTTAAGGCATGTTTTTCATAAGGCGTACCTTGCGAGTAGATGTAATTTAATTGTTTGATTTCAATTGCCATAACTTATCAACCATCTCTTCCACTGTTAATATATCTAAAGGAACATCAATTCCCTCTTGTTGTAACAAATATGCAAGTTCTACCGTTTGGGGTACATCGAGATGCAATTTTTTCATAGCTTCAACATCTGCAAATATTTTTTTCGGTTGACCTTGGCATGCAATATGACCGTCTTCCATAACATAGATATAATCTGCATCAATGGCTTCTTCCATAAAATGCGTAATTAAAATTATGGTTATATTCTCGGCTTCATTTAAATATCTAATTGTATCCAATACTTCTTTGCGTCCTGAAGGATCTAACATGGCTGTCGGTTCATCAAGGATAATACACTCCGGATGCATTGCAACGACACCGGCAATAGCAATACGTTGTTTTTGTCCTCCAGATAATTTATTGGGCGAGTGCATGGCATATTCTTTCATGTCCACTGTACTTAATGCTTGGTCGACACGAAAAACAATTTCATCTGAAGGAACACCAAGGTTTTCAGGTCCAAAAGCAACTTCTTCTTCAACAATGGTTGCAATCATTTGATTGTCGGGATTTTGAAAAACCATTCCCGCACTTTTTCGAAGGTCCCAAATACGCTCCGTATCTGATGTATCAATATCATTAACAAACAGTGTTCCTTCTGTTGGAAGTAATAATGCATTCAAATGCTTGGCAAAGGTTGATTTTCCGGAACCATTATGTCCTAGAATTACAATAAAGTCACCTTTTTCTATTTCTAAATCAATTGACGTTAGTGCTCTGTATGTAGACTCCACATCGCCAACATCATTATGAACGTTGTAATCATAGCTTACTTGCTTCGATTTTATAAACATAAGTTCACCTAAACTTTCGTAAAATATCACTCTTACTATACACATAAAAATCCAAAAATGCAACAAAAAAGCTACTTGTATTCACAAGCAGCTTTTTATAAACAGATTATACCAACTCAAGAATTACTTCTTCAGCTGCGTCACCTTTACGAGGACCGATCTTGATAATACGTGTGTATCCACCATTGCGATCTGTGTATTTTGGAGCGATATCATCGAACAATTTGTCCACAAGATTCACTTCTTTCGTGTTTTTCTTACGTCCTGCATTTGTGTCAGGAACTTCTGTTACAGGATATAATACGCTAAGCATTGTACGGCGAGCATTCAATCTTGAAGCATTGTCCTTCTTAATTGTTTTCTCAATCTCTTCAAATTGAGTCACTTTTTTACCGTCAACTACCTCTTTAACACGTTTACCGTCAGCAGTTTTCTTAGGTACTTTTTGAGTTACTGTAACTTCTGTATAATTGTCTTTTTCTTTAATCGCTAATGTAATCAGCTTTTCTGCAATTTTACGAACTTCTTTTGCTTTTGCATCCGTTGTCTTAATCTTACCATTATAGATAAGGTTTGTAACTTGATTACGAAGCAAAGCTTTTCTTTGAGATGAAGTTCTTCCAAGCTTTCTGTATCCAGCCATCTATAGACCTCCTTTACCTGTTATATCATTCATCATTAGGCTTTAATTGTAAACCTAATTCATTCAGTTTTTGTAATACTTCTTCTAATGATTTACGACCTAAATTACGAACTTTCATCATATCTTCTGATGTACGATTCGTTAATTCTTCAACTGTATTAATACCTGCTCGTTTTAAGCAGTTATAGGATCGTACTGAAAGTTCTAATTCATCGATACTCATTTCAAGAACTTTTTCTTTTTCATCGTCTTCTTTTTCAACCATGACTTCTGCATTTTTTGCATTTTCAGATAAGTCAATGAATAAATTCAAATGCTCATTGAGAACCTTCGCTGCTAAAGAAACTGCTTCATCCGGTGACAAAGATCCGTTCGTCCATACCTCTAATGTTAACTTATCGTAGTCAGTGATTTGTCCGACACGTGTGTTCTCAACAATAAGATTGACACGTTCAACAGGAGTAAAGATAGAGTCTACAGGTATTACACCAATAGGTTGATCTTCTGTTTTATTCTTATCAGCACCAACATATCCTCTACCCTTTGTAATCGTTAATTCCATAAACAATTTACTATCCGCACCACCACTTAAGGTTGCGATTGGTAATTCTTTATTAATGATTACAATATCAGGATCTGCCTGTATATCAGCTCCGGTAACAACACCGTCGCCTTCAAATTCAATATACGCCACTTTCGGTTCATTACCGTCACTGTTGTTTTGAATCGCTAAATGTTTAATGTTTAAGATAACTTCAGTAACGTCTTCTTTAACGCCCGGAATTGTACTGAATTCATGTAAAACGCCTTCAATCTTAACACTACTCACTGCAGCACCAGGTAATGATGACAACATGATTCTTCTGAGTGAATTTCCTAAAGTCGTACCATAGCCTCTCTCAAGAGGTTCTATGACAAAACGTCCGTATCGGTTATCTTCTGATATCTCAGCAATATCAATTCTTGGTTTTTCAAAATCAAACACCTTATAGGACCCTCCTTTGATTTATGGGTTCACTTATTATTTAGAGTATAACTCGACGATAAGTGTTTCATTAACAGGTACGTCAATTATGTCACGCGTTGGTATGTCGTTGATTTTTATTGAACGATTTTCAAGGTCTGCTTCCATCCATTCCGGAGCTGTTCTTGAACCTGTTGTTTCGATAATATCCTTAAATCTTTGAAGGTTAAGAGATTTTTCTTTTAATGTAATCACATCACCGGATTTAACCAAGTATGATGGAATATTTACTTTTTTACCGTTAACTAATATATGATTATGACGTACTACTTGACGCGCTTCAGTTCTTGAACGTCCAAGTCCTGCACGGTATACTACGTTATCCAATCTTGTCTCAAGAATGATAAGTAAGTTATCACCGGCAATACCGTTACGACGCTCTGCTTCTACGTAATAGTTAAAGAATTGAGTTTCTAAAATACCATATATACGCTTCGCTTTTTGTTTTTCACGCAACTGTAGTCCGTATTCAGATACTTTTGTTCTTCTTCGTCCATGTTGCCCTGGAGCAAATGGTCGACGATCCATTGCACATTTTCCTGTGTAGCATCTTTCGCCCTTAAGAAATAACTTATCTCCTTCACGACGACAAAGTCTACATACTGCACCTCTATATCTTGCCATTTATTCTAACACCTCCTACTGATTAGACTCTTCTACGTTTTGGTGGACGACATCCGTTATGTGGAACCGGAGTAACATCCTTAATACTAGTAACATCCAAACCAGCTGCTTGTAATGCTCTAATTGCAGCTTCTCGTCCTGAACCAGGACCTTTTACCATTACATCAACAGTTTTCAAGCCATGAATCATAGCTGCTTTTGCTGCTGTATCTGCTGCCATTTGAGCTGCATAAGGAGTTGATTTACGAGAACCTCTAAATCCAAGTCCCCCTGCACTAGCCCATGATAACGCATTACCATCGGTATCAGTTAATGTAACAATTGTATTATTAAACGTTGATTGAATATGCGCTTGTCCACGTTCAACATGTTTTTTAACGCGTCGCTTATTGCTTCTTTTGGCCACTTTTGCCATTGGTCAAACCTCCTTACACCTATTTCTTCTTGTTCGCAACTGTTCTACGAGGACCTTTGCGTGTTCTTGCATTCGTTTTCGTTTTTTGACCTCTTACAGGAAGTCCTTTTCTATGACGAATTCCTCGGTAACATCCGATTTCCATCAAACGTTTGATATTTAAAGCGATCTCACGTCGTAAGTCACCTTCTACTTGTTGTGTTGCATCGATGACCTCGCGAATTTTTGCAACTTCATCATCGGTCAAATCTCTAATTCTTGTATCCGGATTAATTCCGGCTTCTTCTAAAATACGTAGTGAACTTGGACGTCCTATACCATAAATATAAGTAAGACCAATCTCAACACGTTTCTCTCTTGGTAAATCTACACCAGCAATACGTGCCATGTACTTTTGCACCTCCATATCGATTCGTTCATATATTTCATTTTCATTATCATTGTTTTTAAGTTAATACCTACACATTAATATAAGTCACAAAAGTTCAAGGCGGTGAAACTCAAACAATTATTCATTACTATTAATGCATCTGATCACCAACACTCAGCAACTCCATTGAGGTCCTTGTCATCAGATTCAATTTATAGGAATACAGTCTGTATGTGTAAGAAGCCAGTTACAACTTACCCACGTGAATCATGACTGTAATTCTAACTACAACATCACAAATAGATATTATAATCTATTTGCTCTTAGGTTTCAAGCACTTTTTTTTAAATATCAATTAACCTTGACGTTGCTTATGCTTTTTGTTCTCACAGATGATACGAACTTGACCATTTCTTTTAATGACTTGGCATTTTTCACAAATTGGTTTTACAGATGCTCTTACTTTCATCTCGTTCGCTCCTTTCTTGGAATCCTGCTTTATGTTAATGGTTATTTTATTTATCTCTCCAGATGATACGACCTTTAGTTAAGTCATATGGTGACATTTCTATAGTCACTTTATCTCCTGGCAGTATACGTATATAATGCATTCTTAACTTTCCACTAATGTGGGCTAAGATTTGATGTCCGTTTTCTAGTTCTACTTGAAACATAGCGTTCGGCAATTTTTCTACAACTTTTCCTTCAACTTCTATTACGTCTTTCTTTGACATACGTGCCTCCTATAATTCTTGGTCATCCATATGGATAAATTGATCAATACTTTTGCGAATTTCTGCATTCGTCATTCGTTTATCGTTTTCAAGTAACTCATTCATGGTCATATCAACATAGTGAGTAATTTGTATATGAAGCTCTTTCTTCTTCTTCGGATTTTCCAAGCGTCTACTTTTGCCATCAGCTAAGTATACATATGGATGCTCGTGTTCAAGAATCACAAAGCATTTTCCTTTATCTCGTCCAGCCTTTGAATATACCATTTGGCCTTTCTTTATATCACACACATTTACACCTGCCTAACATTCAGTCAAAAGTTCATGACCCTTGTCAGTTATAACTATTGTATGCTCATAATGAGCTGATAAAGAGCCATCGTGTGTTACGATAGTCCATTCATCATCAAGTACTCGAACAGCATAATCTCCACTATTAACCATCGGTTCGATAGCTAACACCATACCGACTTGCAATTTGGGACCACGACCAATCGGTTTATAGTTGGGAATCTGAGGTTCTTCGTGTAACTCAGTTCCTACACCATGACCAACTAAATCTCTAACCACTGAAAAGCCATTGGATTCAACATATTTTTGAATAGCTCCTGAAATCTCATGTAAATGACGTCCAGGCTTAGCGTACTTGACACCTTCAAAAAAACTTTCCTGTGTGATTTGGATTAAACGAAGGGCTTCGTCATCAACCTGACCAACCGCATGCGTTCTGGCTGCATCGCCATGATATCCATTTAGATACGCACCTATGTCTAAACTAATAATATCGCCATCTTTAAGTATACGTGAATGACTTGGAATTCCGTGTACCACTTCATCATTGATGGAAGCACAAATCGTTCCCGGAAATCCACCATATCCTTTAAATGAAGGGGTTGCTCCTTTACTCAAAATGAACTTTTCAGCCACCTGATCAAGTTCATAGGTTGAAACACCCGGTTTGATAAATTGCTCTAATAACTTATGTGTCTGGGCAACAATTGCCCCTGCTTCACGTAATTTTTCAATTTCCGCGTTGCTTCGTATATGTATTGCCATTATCTGTCTCCTAAGATATCGACAATGATTTCAAAAGTGTCTTCAATTGGAAGTTTTCCATCAACAGATACAAGTACATTTTTGTCCTTGTAGTATTCAATTAATGGTTGTGTTTGTTCATGATAAACTTGAAGTCGTTTTATAACTGTCTCAGGCTTATCATCATCTCTTAATACAAGCTCACTTCCGCAAACATCACAAATTCCTTCGACTTTAGGTTTGAGATGCTCTGTATGATAGGTAGCACCACACTTGATACATGCACGACGTCCAGACAGTCTTTTTACAATATTTGCATCGGGACAGTCTACATCAATGACATAATCAATCTTTGTACCCATCTCATCTAATGTCTTATCTAAATGCTCTGCTTGAGGAATTGTTCTTGGAAATCCGTCCAATATAAATCCTTCTTGAGCATCGTCTTCTTGCAATCGGTCCGCTACTAGTGCAACAACAAGCTCATCCGGTACAAGTAATCCTTGATCCATATAGCCTTTTGCTTCTTTACCGAGTTCTGTTTCATTCTTAATATTGGCTCTAAAGATATCCCCAGTTGAAATATGAGGAATATCATATTTTTTAGCTAACATTTTTGCTTGTGTTCCTTTTCCTGCTCCCGGTGCTCCCAATAAAATCAGTTTCATCTTATGGCCTCCTTACTTATACACTTCAATCAGGATTAAGTGTCAAAGTAACTCTCTGACACTCAATCATTGACTTGAATCATGATGACATTTTAAGAGTTCAAAAATCCTTTGTAGTGTCGCATAACTAATTGTGATTCAATCTGCTTCATTGTTTCAATAATTACACCAACAACGATGATTAATGAAGTACCACCAAAGTTAATCTGTATATCAATAATAAATGATAGAAGAATTGGTGACAAAGCGATTAATCCTAAAATTGTTCCTCCGATAAATACCATTCTGTTAAGTATTGTAGTCAAGTAATCTACTGTCGGGCGACCCGGTCTGATTCCTAGTACAAAGCCACCATTTTTCTTCAAGTTATTCGCAACTTCAAAGGGATTGAAAATAATCGCTGTGTAGAAGTATGCAAACAATATAATCAAAATGAAATATATTAACGCACCAACACCATAATTGGTCTTTATGCTATAATAATTAATCCAATTCAATACGCTTCCCCACCATCCTGTTGGGTTAGCAACAAAAAAGTTTGTTATAATACTTGGAAACTGTAATAATGATGAAGCGAAAATTACAGGAATAACTCCTGCCATATTTACTTTAAGCGGAATATGTGTTGCTTGTCCGCCATATACTTTTCTACCCTGTACACGTTTTGCATATTGAACATTGATTCGTCGTTCACCTAACTGAATCAAGATAACAACAACAATCATTAGTAAGAATACAAGTAAAATTGCAATAACACCTAGATAGTTTCCTGATCGGACTTGATCAAAAATCAGACGAACACCACTTGGTATTCTAGATAAAATGTTGATTGCGATAATTAATGAAATACCATTTCCGATACCATTTTCTGTAATTCTTTCCCCAATCCACATTAGGAATGCTGTTCCTGCGGTCATAGCAACTACAGCAACAATAACTGAAAATACATTATATGTATAGAAAATATTTTGTAAGCTGATTGAAATAGCTGTTGCTTGGATTAGCGCGAAAAAAATCGTTCCATATCGCGTAATCTTTGCAATTTTTTTACGACCATCTTCACCTTCTTTTTGCATTTCCTCTAAAGCAGGAATTGCAATCGTTAGAAGGTTCATGATGATTGATGAGTTGATGTATGGAATAATACCTAGAGCAAACAAGGTCATGTTTTGAAAAGCTCCACCTGAAAAGGCATCAAGCATACCAACTAAGTCAAGATTATTTGCAGCAAAAACTTCTTTTAAATATGCATTGTTGATTCCAGGAATTGGTACAGAGGCACCAATTCGTATCACCACCAACATTAATAATGTGAAAATAAGTCTTTTTCTTAAATCCTCAACCTTAAACGCATCCCTAAGTGTTCCAAACACCTAAATCACCTCGGCTTTCCCGCCAGCAGCTTCAATCTTCTCAATAGCCGATTTACTGAAAGCATTTGCTTTTACAGTAAGTTTTATTGTTATATCACCATTGCCTAAGATTTTAACGCCGTCTTTTGGATTGCTTACTAAGCCGTTCGCTACCATTGTTTCTACATCAACTACTGTACCGGCTTCAAATCTATTTAAAGCGTCTACATTAATTCCAACGATGTCTTTACTATTTCTGTTCGTAAATCCACGTTTTGGTAAACGTCTATATAAAGGCATTTGTCCACCTTCAAAACCCGGTCTTACACCGCCACCTGAACGAGATTTTTGTCCATCTTGTCCACGACCGGCTGTTTTACCGTTTCCTGAACCATGACCTCTACCTTTTCTGAATTTTTTTCCTGTTGATCCTTCTGCAGGCTTTAATTCTGATAAATTCATGTGTTTTACACCTCCTTGAGAAAGTTTATGCTTCTTCTACTTTGACTAAGTGACTGATTTGATTAACCATTCCTCTTATAGCATTATTGTCTTTTTGAACAACCGTTTTATGAAGCTTAGTCAAGCCTAGCGCTTCAGCTGTTAATCTATGCTTAGGTTTGGCACCAATGGTTGATTTTACTAAAGTAATCTTTAATTCTGCCATTATTGCTTCCTCCTAACCTAAAATTTCACTAACGGTTTTGCCTCTTAATTGACTTACCTTCTCAGGAGTCTTTAATTCTGACAAACCTTTAATTGTCGCTGTCACGACATTGTTTTTATTGTTTGAGCCCAAAGATTTTGTACGAATATTTCTCACGCCGGCAAGTTCTAATACGGCACGTGCAGGACCACCTGCGATAACTCCTGTACCTTCTGGAGCTCTCTTAAGCAATACACTTGCACTACCAAATTTTCCTAACCAGTCATGAGGAACACTTGCGTTCTCATCTAATGGTACTTCGATTAAATTTTTCTTAGCACTTTGAATTCCTTTACGAATCGCTTCAGGAATCTCAGTTGCTTTACCTATACCAGTACCTACATGACCATTTTTATCACCAACAACGACTAAAGCTGAAAATCTGAAGTTACGTCCACCTTTTACAACTTTTGTTACACGTCGAATGGTAACAACTGTTTCTTCTAGGTCTAAATTGCTGGCATCTATTAAACTCTTTCGCATAGTTTTGCCTCCTTTAGAATTTTAATCCTGCTTCTCTTGCAGCATCAGCTAATGATTTGATTTTACCATGATATATGTAACCGCCACGATCGAATACAACTGCTTCAATATTTGCCTCAAGAGCTTTTTTAGCAATTGCTTCACCAACGGAAACGGCAGCTGCTATGTCATTTGATTTTTCAAGACCAAGATCCTTTGAGGATGCAGAAACAAGTGTATGACCTTTTGTGTCGTCAATGATTTGTGCATAAATATGACTATTACTTCTATATACAGATAAACGTGGTCTTTCAGGTGTTCCTGAAAATCTATTACGTATTTTTTTATGCTTTTTAACGCGAACGCTTGTTCTTGATGCTTTTTTTATCATCTTGGATTCACCCCTTTTCTATTATTTACCAGTTTTTCCTTCTTTACGACGGATAACTTCATCAGCATACTTAACACCTTTGCCTTTATATGGCTCTGGTGGTCTCTTGAATCTGATTTCGGCTGCATATTGACCAACTTTTTCTTTGCTCATACCTTTAACGATAATCACGTTTTGGCCTTCTACAACTGATTCAATACCTTCTGGGTCTTCCATCTCAACTGGATGTGAGTATCCTAATGATAACACAAGCTTGTTACCTTGCTTTGCAGCTCTGTAACCAACGCCATTAATTTCGAGTTTCTTTTCATAACCATCTGTTACACCAACAATCATATTATACACTAAAGTTCGTGTTAAGCCATGTAAAGATTTCATTTTTTTAAGATCGTTGGGTCGCGTGACAACAACTTCAGCGCCATTAACTTCTACGTTCATTTCTGCTACTAAAGTTCTCTCAAGCGTTCCTTTTGGACCTTTTACAGTAATAACATTACCGTCTGCTACTTTAACTTCAACACCTGCCGGAATTGCAACAGGTTGTCTTCCGATTCTTGACATTATATTTCCTCCTAATCGGTTACATTATGATTCATCTTATATGACATCTGAGTCACGACGAATCTTTTCACCTTAATCTACCATACAAAGGCGATTACTTCGCCACCAACATTAAGTTCACGTGCCTCTTTATCTGTAACTACACCTTTATTTGTTGAAATAATTGCTGTTCCAAGACCACCTAGTACTTTAGGAAGTTCATCTTTGTTTGCGTAAACACGTAAACCAGGCTTGGAAATTCGCTTAATTCCGGAAATAACTTTTTCATTTTTACTTTCTCCATATTTTAACTCAATACGAAGGTTTACGAAATCTCCGGCTTTGACTTCTTTATATCCTTTGACATATCCTTCTTTCGCTAAAATATTAGCGATAGCAAGTTTCATCGTAGAATTTGGTACTTCTATAAAATCATGCTTAGCTACATTACCATTTCTGATTCTTGTAAGCATATCTGCGATTGGATCACTCATTGACATAGTATTGTTCCTCCTTCCTAAAATTTACCAACTAGCTTTTCTAACGCCAGGGATTTGTCCTTTATATGCTAATTCACGGAAACATATTCTACAAATTCCGTATTTTTTTAAAACTGAATGTGGACGTCCACATATTCTACAACGTGTATAAGCTCTAGATGAGAACTTAGGTGCTCGTTGTTGTTTTATTTTCATGGATGTTTTTGCCATGCTTGCTCCTCCTTATTACTTTCTAAACGGCATTCCGAATAAAGTTAACAATTCACGTGCTTCCTCGTCAGTATTTGCAGTTGTTACAAAAATGACGTCCATTCCTCGAATCTTATCGATTTTATCATACTCGATTTCAGGGAAAATGATTTGTTCTTTAAGCCCTAAAGCATAATTACCTCTACCGTCAAAAGCATTTGGATTAACTCCTCTAAAGTCACGTACTCGAGGTAATGCAAGATTTACTAATCTATCCAAGAAGTCGTACATACGCTTGCCGCGTAATGTCACTTTACATCCAATATTCATTCCTTCACGCACTTTGAAGACAGCTACAGATTTCTTAGCTTTTGTAATTAATGGTTTCTGTCCTGCAATCTTAGTTAAATCACCAACAGCATTGTCAAGAATCTTTGCATTTTCTTTCGCTTCTCCGACACCCATGTTGATAACAATTTTTTCGATTTTCGGGACTTCCATGATACTTTTATATTCAAATTTTTTCATCATTGCATCTTTGATTTCATCATTATACGTTTCAATAAGTCTACTCACTTAGGTAACCTCCTTTCGATTGAATTATTTATCAATAACTTCGCCAGTTGTTTTTGCGACGCGTTTACGAACGTTTTTCGTCTTGCCATTACGCTCTTCTTGCTCAACTTTGATGCCAAGTTTTGTAGGTTTACCTTTGTGTACATACATAACGTTTGATGCATCAATGAATGCTTCTTGGTGCATAATTCCACCTTGTTGATTTGCTGCACTAGGCTTAGCATGTTTCGTTACTTTGTTCACGCCTTGCACTAATACTTTGTTGCTCTTACGATCAACTTCAACAATTTTACCTTCTTTACCTTTATCTTTACCAGCTCTTACAATGACTGTATCACCGGTTTTTAATTTTGTATTTGCCAATGGGTACACCTCCTTATAGTACTTCTGGTGCTAACGATAATATTTTCATGTATTTCTTTTCTCTTAACTCTCTAGCAACCGGTCCAAATATACGCGTTCCTCTTGGGCTCATATCATCTTTAAGTATAACTGCTGCATTTTGATCAAATTTTATGTATGAACCGTCTTTACGACGTGCACCTTTTACTGTTCTTACAACTACGGCTTTAACCACATCACCTTTTTTTACAACGCCACCTGGTGTTGCATCTTTAACAGAAGCGACAATGACATCTCCGATAGCTGCATATCTTCTAGTTGAGCCACCTAACACACGAATACAAAGAAGTTCTTTTGCTCCTGTGTTATCAGCAACTTTAAGTCTTGACTCTTGTTGAATCATACTTAAACCTCCTTCTGCTATCTACTTAGCTTTCTCTACGATTTGAATCAAGCGCCATCTTTTATCTTTAGAGATCGGCTTTGTTTCCATTACTTTAACACGGTCTCCGATTTGGCATTCGTTCTTCTCATCATGAGCTTTCAATTTATATGTTCTTTTTATAACTTTACCATATAAAGGATGTTTTACACTGTTGACAACCTCTACAACGATAGTTTTGTCCATTTTATCACTAGATACTCGACCAATACGAGTTCTTCTAAGATTTCTTTCTGACATTGTATTGCCTCCCTTCGCGATTATTACTTGGCAGCTTTCAATTGTTCAGTCATAACCGTTTGAATTCTTGCAATAGTTTTACGAACCTCAGTTATACGACTTGTATTATCAAGTTGGTTCGTAGCATTTTGAAATCTAAGGTTGAACAATTCTTTTTTTGCCGTTACTAATGCTTCTTGCAGCTCAGCTGCTGATTTATTTCTTAAGTCTTCTAATTTTTTTGTAGATTTCACTATTGTTCACCGCCTTCTAAATCTGCTCTAGAAACGATTTTACACTTAACAGGCAATTTGTGCATTGCAAGTCTAAGGGCTTCTCGAGCTACTTCTTCAGGTACTCCAGCAACTTCGAACATGACACGTCCTGGTTTAACAACTGCTACCCAGTACTCAGGTGATCCTTTACCGGAACCCATACGTGTTTCAGCTGGTTTTGATGTAACTGGTTTATCTGGGAAAATTTTAATCCAAACTTTACCACCACGCTTCATATAACGAGTCATCGCTATACGAGCAGCTTCTATTTGGTTTGACTTGATCCATACAGGCTCAGTCGCAACTAAACCGAATTCACCAAGTACTAACTTATTACCGCGTAAGGCTTTTCCTTTCATACGACCACGGAATTGCTTACGACGCTTAACTCTTTTTGGCATTAACATTACGCATTTCTCCCTTCTTTACTAGCTTTTGCTGGAAGAACTTCACCATGATAAATCCAAACTTTAACACCGATTTTACCATATGTTGTATTTGCTTCTGCAAATCCATAATCAATATCTGCTCTTAAAGTTTGAAGTGGAATTGTACCTTCATTGTAACTTTCAACTCTTGCCATCTCGGCTCCGCCTAAACGACCTGAACAAGTTACTTTGATACCTTTGGCACCTGATTTAAGTGCACGTCCCATAACTTGCTTCATAGCACGTCTGAAAGCGACACGGTTTTCAAGTTGTAAGGCTACGTTTTCAGATACTAATTGAGAATCTTTTTCCGGGCGTTTTACCTCTTGAATATTTATAATAACTTTACTTGATGTCATTTCTTGAACTTCTTTACGTAATGCATCAATTGCTGAACCACCTTTACCGATTACGATACCTGGTTTAGCTGTATGAATATCAATCTTCAATCTCTCTGAAGCTCTTTCTATTTCAATTCTTGATACACCTGCTTGATAAAGCTTTTTCTTCAAGAATTTTCTTATTTCATAATCTTCAACTAAGAAATCTGCATAGTCCTTTTCAGCGTACCATTTTGAATCCCAGTCTTTGATAACGCCGACACGTAAACCGTGAGGATTAACTTTTTGACCCATGCTTTACCTCCTTTACCTATCTTTCATTTAAGATGATTGTTATATGACTAGTTTTCTTTTCTATTTTAAACGCACGACCTTGCGCTCTTGGTCGAATACGCTTCATTGTTGGTCCTTTGTTTGCAAAACACTCTGCAATGTAAAGCGTTGATGGATCAAGACTATTATTGTTTTCTGCATTTGCAATCGCTGATTTTAATAATTTCTCAATTACGCGAGCACCTTTTCTTGGAGTATATGCTAAAATTCCAAGTGCTGTGGCAACATCTTTACCTTTGACTGTATCTAAAACTTGCTTAGCTTTAGTTGGCGATACGCGAGCGAATGAAACTTTAGCTTTAGGTCTTGTATCTTTGTTCGCATTTCTTTCTCGTTTTATCTGACTTCTATGTCCTTTAGCCATTGTTTATAGCCTCCTTTCGCTTATCGTTTTGTTTTCTTCTCGTCTTTACCGTGGCCTCTATAGCTACGAGTTAAAACGAATTCACCAAGTTTATGTCCAACCATGTCTTCACTAATATATACCGGAACATGTTTTCTGCCGTCATGTACAGCAATTGTATGTCCAACCATTTCAGGGAAGATCGTAGAACGTCTTGACCAAGTTTTAATTACTTGTTTACTTCCACCTTCGTTTGCTTCTCTTACTTTTTTTAGTAAGTGATCATCAGCGAAAGGTCCTTTTTTCAATGAACGTGCCATTTACGAAAACCTCCTTCTATTTGTTTCCACCGCGTTTTCTTACAATATATTTATTGGATTGTTTTTTCTTCTTACGAGTCTTAAGACCAAGTGCAGGTTTACCCCATGGAGTCATCGGACTTGGACGACCAATCGGCGCTTTACCTTCACCACCACCATGTGGATGGTCATTCGGGTTCATAACAGAACCACGTACAGTTGGACGAATACCCATATGACGCTTACGTCCCGCTTTACCGATTGTTACAAGTTCATGATCAATATTACCAACTTGTCCAAGTGTTGCTTTACATTCGATTGGTACCATACGCATTTCGCCTGATGGTAAACGAAGTGTTGCAAACTTGCCTTCTTTTGCCATTAATTGAGCAACATTACCTGCTGAACGAACAAGCTGTCCACCTTTTCCAGGCTTCATTTCAATGTTGTGAATTTGAGAACCTACCGGAATGTTTGCCAATGGTAATGCATTACCGATACGAACTTCAGCCGTCGGTCCACTCATTAACGTGTCCCCAACAACTAATTTATTTGGTGATAAAATATAACGTTTTTCACCGTCTGCATATACGATTAATGCAATATTGGCTGTTCTGTTCGGATCATATTCAATGGCAGATACTTTTGCCGGAATACCATCCTTATTCCGTTTGAAGTCAATCATTCTATATTTAATCTTATGTCCGCCACCACGATGTCTTACTGTTATTTTACCTTGATTATTACGTCCAGAATTCTTTTTCAGACTTACAACGAGTGATTTTTCAGGACTTTTCTTAGTGATTTCAGAAAAATCTGATGAAGTCATGTGTCTTCTGGAAGGTGTATATGGGTTGTACTTTTTGATACCCATTATGCCACTCCTTTCCTATTACATATATTACCACACTACCGTGTGTGTCACTTACTTGATGGATTACATTCCATCAAAGAATTCGATTTCTTCGCTCTCTTCAGTTAAAGTTACAATCGCTTTTTTAACTTTTGATGTTTTCCCAACTGTTGTTCCACGACGTTTCTTCTTACCGCCTTGGTTCATTGTGTTGACTTTTAAAACTTTTGTTCCTTTAAACATTTTTTCAACTGCTTCTCGTATTTGTACTTTAGTTGCTTCCGGGTGAACTTTGAAAGTATATTTCTTATCGCCCATAGCTTCCATACTTTTCTCTGTAATTACAGGTTTAAGCAGTACGTCATAGTAAGAAAGGTTTGCCATTATGCGTACACCTCCTCAATTGTTGCCACTGCATTTTTAGTTACGATACATACATCGTATTTTAACAGATCATATACGTTGATTGTATTCGCCGTAGCCGTTTTTACAGTAGGAATATTTCTCGCTGATAACACGACATTTTTTTCTTCATTGTTAAGAACAATTAATGCTTTTCCCACGTTAAGGTTTGCTAATACGTTAACCATATTTTTAGTCTTAACTTCGTCAAGCTTCAACTCATCAACAACGATGAACTTTTGGTCATTAACTTTTGCTGATAAAGCAGATTTCAAAGCAATTCTACGCTCTTTTTTATTCATTTTCTTTGAATAATCACGTGGTTTTGGTGCAAATACAACACCGCCGCCTTTCCATTGCGGAGAACGTATAGAACCTTGTCGAGCCCGACCTGTTCCTTTTTGTCTCCATGGTTTAGCGCCTCCACCTCTTACTTCTGCTCGCGTCAACGTACTTTGTGTTCCTTGACGTTTGTTAGCAAGTTGTGTCACGACAGCTCTATGTAATAAGTTTTTATTGACATCTACGCCAAACACTGCATCATTTAATTCAAGTTCTTCTACTTCTTGTCCTTGCATATTATAAACAGCAACTTTAGCCATTAGTTTTCCTCCTTCCTGAAAGCTTAGGCCTTAACGGCATCTCTCAATGTAACGATAGATTTTTTAGGGCCTGGTACCGCGCCTTTAACAAGAATAAGGTTTTTCTCTGCGTCAACTCTTACTATTTCTAGGTTTTGAATTGTAACCGCTTCAGATCCCATATGTCCTGCTAATTTCTTACCTTTGAATACACGTCCCGGATAAGATGCATTACCCATAGAACCAGCTTGTCTATGATACTTAGAACCATGAGACATAGGACCTCTTGATTGATTGTGACGCTTAATCGCACCTTGGTATCCTTTACCTTTGGACGTACCTGATACATCAATTGTATCGCCTGCCGCAAAGATATCCGCTAATATTTCTTGTCCGACTACATACTCTTCTGAATTTTCTAAACGGAACTCTTTTACAAAACGCTTAAATGCTACTCCTGCTTTGTTAAAATGTCCTTGTTCCGGTTGTGTTGTGTGCTTTTCAGTTTTATCCATAAAACCGATTTGAATTGCACTGTAACCGTCGTTATCTACTGTTTTAACTTGAGTTACTGCACATGGGCCTGCTTGAAGCACTGTTACAGGCACTAAAGAACCGTCTTCTGCAAATATTTGCGTCATGCCGATTTTTTTAGCAATCATTGCTTTTTTCATTCTTGCACCTCCTGATTTTTCTACAGCGGAATACATGTTACTGCATTCATTCTAGACGGGTGTAAGCTACCTTCGTCTATTTTTACTGTGTTCATTATTTTACATCTACTTTGATATCTACACCAGCTGGTAACTCTAAACGCATTAACGCGTCAACAGTTTTTGCTGTTGGCAAATTGATATCGATTAATCTTTTGTGAGTTCTTCTTTCGAATTGCTCTCTGGAATCTTTGTACTTATGTACTGCTCTAAGAATTGTTACGATTTCTTTCTTAGTTGGTAACGGAATCGGTCCGCTTACCTTAGCTCCAGTTTTCTTTGCTGTTTCAATAATCTTTTGTGATGATTGATCGATTAATTGGTGATCGTATGCTTTTAAGCTAATTCGCATTTTTTGTGTTGCCATAAAAAAAGCCGCCTCCTTTTCGTACTTGTTGTACGACAAGTGGTGACTGTACATCTTTCCACGCGTATCATCTGATTCACATGGCTAAATCTTTAAGATATTTGTACAGTGATCTTGTCGTCAGTTTCTTGAACTAGACATCGCTCCATAAGAAAACCTGCTTATTATCAAGCAGCAACCTCTTACTTCAACGCTCTCATGTCACAGCATTTGCAATTATACACCATTTTCTATTACAATGCAAGTATTATTTTCAACTTTTTTTCACACTTGGAAATTATGAATATTGGCATTTAATTTTCCTGAAATTTGATGCATTTTTTGAGATTCATCAAGAATTTTGCCTAACAGTTCATCTTGGCCTTTAACACCACTTAGGGTTTGTTCAATGCTTGCAGATGTTTCTTCAGCAATGGCTGAAATCTGATCAATGGCTTCAGCAACTCTTGTGGAGTTCGTCTCAATCTCATCTAAGTTATTATCAATAGCCACTGCACGTTTTTCAACGCGTACCGCTTCTTCATGAATGCGAACAAATGTATCAGCCGATTGATTGATTTGTACCATACCATTTTCTACTTCTTTGTATCCATCGGATAATGCCGCTGTAACTTTTTTTGTTTCTGATTGCACTTTTTTAATAATATCATCAATATCAAGTGCGGATTTATTCACTTGGGTTGCAAGCGTTCCGATTTCTCCGGCAACAACACCAAACCCTTTGCCGGCTTCTCCGGCTCTTGCTGCTTCAATTGAAGCATTTAAGGAAAGCAGGTTTGTTTGTGCGGAAATATTATTAATTACATCTGTTAAGGACGTAATCCCATTAGCATGTACTTCTAACTGTTTCATCATGTTAACCGCATTATTCACAACACTGTCGATTTTTTTCATACTGATAATTGAATCTTCCATGAGTTCATTGCCCGTGGTCGATAAGTCGCTGAGAGACTCTGATGCCTTTGAAAGTTTTCGACTCTCATTATTTGTATTAACAATCTCATCCTTTAATGTATTGATATTTTCGACAATTTGGTTTAATACGTCGGCTTGGTTATTCATTGCTAAGGAGAGTTCATCCATCGTGCTATGAATATAACCACTTTCATGTTTTGCCTCATTTGCAGATGCTTTAACATTTTCTCCTTGCTCTTCAAGATCGACGGCTACACTTCGCATCTCACGAATAATATCATTTAATGTATCTACCATGGCATTTGAGGAGATCGCTAAGAGTCCTATTTCATCTTTATAGTCTTCCCGTACTTTATTCACTTTTAAATTCTTCTTGTTAATCTCGTTATTGATATCAACCAACTGCTTTAAGCGTTTGCTGATATTTCGAGTCAATAAATATACAAGCAAGAAACTTAACATACCAACAACAATAAGCAAAATAAGAAAGACAACTTGTGTCATTTGCAAACTATTTGACAGATTGGTATTTGCAACTGTTTTTGATTGATTATATTGATCAATAATTGCGTCAAGGCTTGCTAAAATATTTTTGTTAATATCAATATAGTTGTTTTTTCCGATAACGAAATGACTTCTAAGTCCTCGATCGGTTCCGTAGACAATTTCTTCTTCAAATAAAACTGTAAGTTCGTCCGTCTGTCGTAGAATCGAGACATATGCTTCTTGTTCTTCTGAGTCGTCAGTACTCATGCTAAGTTCAACCACTCGAGATTTAATCATTTCAACCACAGCAGCATATTCACCAATGGTTTCCGGCGTCGCCAAGGAAATATATTCAGATACTAAACTATCCCCTTGTAAGTATAACTTCTGAATATCTTTTAATTCCTGCACTTTTATATCTTCTTGATTTAACGTCTCAATCTCATTTTTAACGACATTGATTTGTCGTGTTATCAGTAGCATAAACACAACAAAGAAAAGTCCTAAGAACAAAAGAATGGATTGATATTTTCGCATTAATTTTAAATTTTTAAACATGATCTCTCCTTATAGTAGGTCTTTACCCATAACCTGTATTTGTGATAAGGCTGAAAAAGCTGATGACATTTCTCGTTGTAAATTGTTGAGTTTAATCCATTCGACTTCTTTTGCTTTAAAGCGAAAAACTTGAGGCTCTGTTGTTTTCACCATTTTAATAGGTATTCGATCACTATCTGAAAACTCAATAACTGCACTTTCCCAATGAATATCATGATCTCCTTCATAGTCTGCCCTTAAGTTGATAATAACTTCATCAATCAATACCGTTCGTCCAAAATACAATTCAAATTCAAGATCATCCCGTAATCCACCACCCCATGATTGGAATGGAAATGAACCATGTCCTTGATTATCCATATATCCATCAATGGCATTGCGAGATTCGAAAACAGCTTCATCTCTTGTCATTACATTTGCATCGGAATGGGGATAGTATCCTTTTGCATTTCTAATATCATAGCCATTAAGCGCTAAGTTTCGTCGCTTTTTTAATTCTTCTTTTGACGCCGTTAGTATATGCACATGATGGTAAGTCCCTTTAAAAGCATCCGGATGATATGCTTTTAATTTTTCACCTTCAGGGATTCTATATACCATGCGTCCGTCAGGAATATATAAAATCGACGGATGAATATATTCATCCAAATCAATTTTTAAATATTTCGACTTACTTTCAATAATATAGTATGCGCCTTTCGGATATTCTTTCTCATAGATTAACTCGCAACTTTCGTTCCCTCTTGAATCTTTTAGAATTTGATCATTTGAACCACACAGCATAATATGAATATTGCTCATAGTATACCTCCTCTTTAATATGTTGTCTGACATCTTCATATTATAGCATTGCCATAGTATAAAAACAAGGATTCTCTAGCTAATAAGCACAAAAAAACTGTGCAAAGTCATTAAATGACTATGCACAGTTTATAGTTTAACCTTTAATTATTCAACAATCTCAACAACAGATCCTGAACCAACAGTACGGCCACCTTCACGAATCGCGAATTTTTGACCTTTTTCCATAGCGATTGGAGAAATCAATTCAATATTCATTTCAATGTTATCGCCAGGCATACACATTTCAACGCCTTCTGGTAAAGTAATAACACCAGTTACGTCAGTTGTTGTGAAGTAAAACTGTGGTCTATAGTTTCCGAAGAATGGTGTATGACGACCACCTTCATCTTTTTTAAGAACGTATACTTGAGCCATGAATTTTGTGTGAGGAGTGATTGTACCTGGCTTAGCAAGTACTTGACCACGCTCAATCTCATCACGTTGAACACCACGAAGTAATGCACCGATGTTATCACCTGCTTGAGCATCGTCAAGAAGTTTACGGAACATTTCGATTCCTGTAACAACAACTTTACGTTTCTCATCAGATAAACCAACAATTTCAACTTCGTCTTGAACACGAAGGATACCACGGTCAACTTTACCTGTTGCAACTGTACCACGACCAGTAATTGAGAATACGTCCTCAATTGCCATCAAGAATGGCTTATCTGTGTCACGAACAGGCTCAGGAATGAATTCATCACAAGCTTCGATTAACTCAAGAATCTTGTCACCCCAGTCACTTGATGGATCTTCAAGTGCTTTAAGTGCTGAACCTTGGATTACTGGAAGGTCATCACCTGGGAATTCATATTCGCTTAATAACTCACGAATTTCCATTTCAACTAATTCAAGTAACTCTTCGTCGTCTACCATATCACATTTGTTCATGAATACAACGATGTAAGGAACTCCAACCTGACGTGCAAGTAGGATATGCTCTCTAGTTTGAGCCATAACACCATCAGTCGCAGCAACAACGAGGATTGAACCATCCATTTGTGCAGCACCTGTGATCATGTTCTTTACATAGTCAGCATGGCCTGGGCAGTCAACGTGTGCATAGTGACGTGCGTTTGACTCATATTCAACGTGTGCAGTAGAGATTGTGATTCCACGCTCTCTTTCTTCAGGAGCTTTGTCAATGTTATCAAATGCAACAGATTCACCTGTTCCTAATCTCTCATGTAATGTTCTAGTGATTGCTGCAGTTAACGTAGTTTTACCATGGTCAACGTGACCAATTGTACCAATGTTAACATGTGGTTTGCTTCTTTCAAATTTAGCTTTAGACATTTGTATATTTCCTCCTTTATTATCGGGGTCCTTTCCCCATTCTTTCGTTAAATGTATCCTATGTTTATAAAAAAGCCATCAATAAAATTATAGTATGTAGTAACACAGTTTGCAAGGGTTTATTCGTATTATTCGCCTTGCTTATTAATAATTTTCTCTTGAATGCTCTTTGGAAGTGGCTCATAATGGTGGAATTCCATTGAATATGTTCCACGTCCCTGTGATTTTGATCGAAGATCTGTTGCATAGCCAAACATTTCAGATAATGGAACATAAGCATTGATGACTTGAGCACCACTTCTTGCTTCCATACCTTCCATTTGACCACGTCGTGAGTTAATATCACCGATAACATCACCCATATATTCTTCAGGAACTGTTACAACAACTTTGAATATTGGTTCAAGCAGCTGTGCGTCACCTTTTCTCATGGCATCTTTAAAGGCCATAGATCCGGCAATCTTGAAGGCCATCTCAGATGAGTCAACATCATGATATGATCCATCATAACAATTAGCTTTGATACCAACAACTTCGTAGCCGGCTAAAGCACCTGCTTGCATTGCTTCTTTGATACCATTATCAACTGCAGGGACGTATTCACGAGGAATCGAACCACCAACAACTGAGTTAATGAATTCATAAGTCTTATCGCCGTTAACGTCCATCGGACTGAAGCGAACTTTACAGTGTCCGTATTGCCCTCGTCCACCAGACTGACGAGCAAATTTACTGTCGATTTCAACTTCTTTGGTAATCGTCTCTTTATATGAAACTTGAGGCGCTCCAACATTTGCTTCTATTTTAAACTCTCTTAACAAACGATCGACGATGATCTCTAGGTGAAGTTCACCCATACCGGAAATAATTGTTTGTCCGGTTTCTTCATCTGTATATGTTTTGAAGGTTGGATCTTCTTCTGCAAGTTTGGATAAGGCAATACCCATTTTATCTTGACCGGCTTTTGTCTTGGGCTCAATAGCAACGGAGATAACCGGCTCAGGGAATACCATGGACTCAAGAATAACTTGACTTTTTTCATCGCATAATGTATCACCTGTTGTTGTGAACTTTAGACCAACAGCTGCAGCAATATCTCCTGCGTATACCTTGTCAATCTCTTCACGTTTATTAGCATGCATTTGAAGAATACGTCCTAAACGTTCTTTCTTTTGCTTAGTTGAGTTATAAACATAAGACCCTGCATTTGTAACACCTGAGTACACTCTAAAGAATGCTAACTTACCAACGAATGGGTCTGTCATAATCTTAAATGCTAAGGCTGAAAAAGGCTCTTCATCAGAAGAATGTCTTTCAACTTCTTCGTCACTATCTGGTAATATACCTTTAATTGCCGGTACATCAAGTGGTGATGGCGCGAATTCTACAACAGCATCAAGTAATCGTTGAACACCTTTGTTCTTGTATGCGGATCCACAGAATACCGGGATAATCTGAACGTTACAAACTGCTTTACGCATTGCCGCTTTCAGCTCTTCCACAGACATCTCTTCACCTTCAAGATACTTCATCATAAGGTCTTCATCTGTATCGCAAATTGCTTCAACCATTGCTTCTCTATATTCAGTTGCAATGTCTTCTAATTCACTAGGAATATCTAGTTCTTCAATATCATTTCCTAAATCATCATTGTAGATATACGCTTTCATTAAGAACAAATCAACAATTCCTACGAAATCATCTTCAGCACCAATTGGTACTTGAACCGGAATCGCATTAGCTGCTAATCGATCACGCATCATTTCAACAACGTTAAAGAAATCAGCACCACTACGGTCCATTTTGTTAACAAAAGCCATACGTGGTACTTTGTATTTATCAGCTTGACGCCATACTGTTTCTGATTGAGGCTCAACGCCACCTTTTGCACAGAAAACACCTACAGCACTGTCAAGTACACGTAAGGAACGCTCAACTTCAACTGTAAAGTCAACGTGACCTGGTGTATCTATAATATTGATACGATTATCTAACCATGAACATGTCGTCGCAGCGGAGGTAATTGTAATACCTCTCTCCTGCTCTTGTTCCATCCAGTCCATTTGAGAAGCACCCTCATGAGTCTCCCCTAACTTGTGAGTCTTTCCTGAATAAAACAAAATACGTTCCGTTAGAGTTGTTTTACCGGCATCAATATGAGCCATGATACCAATATTTCTGGTATCACTTAAAGCAAATTCTCTTCCTGCCAAAGTAATAACCTCCTCTGGTTATCGGATTGTGTATTAGTTTATATATATGATAGACTATTCTACCATCTGTAACTTGCAAACGCTTTATTTGCATCCGCCATTTTGTGTACGTCTTCTTTTTTCTTAACAGAAGCGCCTGTATTATTGGACGCGTCCATAAGTTCTGCTGCTAAACGGTCTACCATTGTTTTTTCTCCTCTTTTACGAGTATACAATGCTAACCATCTTAGACCTAAAGCTTGCTTTCGGTCTGGTCTTACTTCAATCGGAACTTGATATGTTGCTCCACCTACACGACGCGCTTTAACTTCAAGTACTGGCATAATGTTATTTAATGCTTCATAGAAAACATCAATTGCATCTTTACCTGTCTTTTCAGCTACTTTATCAAAAGCACCGTATACGATTCTTTGAGCTGTTCCTCTTTTTCCATCTAACATGATATTGTTGATTAACTTTGTAACCACTTTATCCTTGTAGATGGGATCTGCTAAAACTTCTCTTTTCGCAATATGACCTTTACGTGGCACGGTTCTTCCCTCCTTAACATGAATTAAATCTTAGGTACTCAGATAGAATCTGTTCGCGCACGGTTAATTCTTTATCTATATAATCCTATTTATAGGTAATCGACATTCATTGACCGGCACTAATCGTATATTCTATTTCTTTGGTCGCTTCGCTCCGTACTTAGAACGAGATTGTTTACGGTCTGCAACACCTGCTGTGTCAAGAGTTCCTCTGACAATATGATATCGCGTACCTGGTAAGTCTTTTACACGTCCACCTCTTAAAAGAACAACACTATGCTCTTGTAAGTTATGACCTTCACCCGGAATGTATCCTGTTACTTCTATTCCGTTTGTAAGACGTACTCTGGCAATCTTTCGAAGCGCTGAGTTAGGTTTCTTAGGTGTCGCTGTTTTTACTGCAGTACATACGCCACGTTTTTGTGGTGCAGAATTGTTTGTGGTTTTTTTCTTAAGTGAATTAAACCCTTTTTGTAATGCTGGTGCAGTTGACTTCTTCTCTGAAGTAGCTCGACCTTTTCTAACTAACTGGTTAAAAGTTGGCATCCATTTCACCTCCGTTTGTTATTGTTTAATTAGTGCAGCAGTCGCTGTTCCAACTCGTATTTTACAAGCTTTCCCAAGTTCTTCCATTGTATTATAATATACAATCGGAACTCTTCGTGAATTTGCAAGTTGAATGGCTTGGTTTTTAATCTCTTCATCTGCGTCATTTGCAATATAAAGAGTCAGCACCTCTTGATCTTCAAGAGCCTTCAACGTTTGCTTGGTCCCAACAACCAGCGGACCGTTCATGGTATCGTGCACATCTATCATTCCTTTCATAAAGTGCATTGACATGACGAATAATATGTTGAAAATGCACACTGATGAATAATACCACTATTGAATACATCTGTCAAGTAAAATTTTGTTTTATCTATTGACAAATAGTATGATATGTAGTCGCTATTAAAGAAGGGAGCGATGGATGTGTGATTTGGGAGCGCAAGTCCTAGATGCGAATTCCCATGTTATCACACATCCACCGTCCCTTCCATATCTACTTACAATTCCAACTATTTTCGAATATATAAAACACAGAGAAAAGTGGAAAAGGATCTGTGCCGTTTGTATTTTGAATATGACAGCTGTATTAGAAAAGCAGATGACCATGTAATCATGGGTATTCCGGTCCCTGAAGTGTGTAGGAGCTTACTGCCTAAAACAAGGTTTTAGGTGGTAAGTCCTGCATGCTTCTGTGTCCGGTACTCCCACTTACATGGTCATCTGCTTTTTATTGATAGCGATTGTATTTAATCCAAAAATACATCTGTTTCATTGATTGGTTCTTCAACGGGTGTTTTCTTCTCAATGTCAACGTCACGATACATACTCATTCCTGTTCCTGCCGGAATAAGTTTACCTAAAATAACGTTTTCTTTGAGTCCAATTAGAGGATCGACTTTTCCTCGTATTGCAGCTTCGGTTAAGACTTTGGTTGTCTCTTGGAAGGATGCCGCGGATAAGAAGGAGTTGGTTGCTAGGGATGCTTTTGTGATTCCTAGTAGAACTTGCGTTCCTTCAGCAGCTTCTAGTCCATCTTCCACTAATTGTTTATTCACCTTATCAAATTCTAATTTATCGACTAAGCTACCTGGTAAGAAGTTTGTATCGCCACTTTCTTCGATTCGGATCTTTTTAAGCATTTGACGGCAAATAACCTCAACGTGCTTGTCATTGATCTCAACACCTTGTAATCGGTATACATTTTGAACTTCTTGTAGCATATAATCTTGTAAGGCTCGTCGGCCTTTGATTTTTAGGATATCGTGTGGATTGACGCTACCTTCTGTTAACTCATCACCGGCTTCAACCACTTGATTATCTTCGATCTTAATACGAGAGCCGTATGGAATCAAATATGTCTTTGTATTCTCACCGGATTCATCGGTTAAGACAACTTCACGTTTTTTCTTTGTTTCATTGATACGTACAACACCTGCATAATCTGCAATAATAGCCAATCCTTTTGGCTTTCTCGCCTCAAAGAGCTCCTCAATTCTTGGAAGACCTTGAGTGATGTCATCAGCTGTCGCGATACCACCAGTATGGAAGGTACGCATTGTAAGCTGTGTACCCGGTTCTCCGATGGATTGAGCTGCAATAATACCTGCAGATTCTCCAACTTGAACTGGGATACCTGTTGCCATATCCGCACCATAACATTTGGCACAAACACCGACATCAGATTTACATGTTAAGGCTGTACGAATCTTGACGGCCTTGATTCCTGCTTTAATAACTTTACGTGCATGTCGTGGATTCATCATTGTATCTGCTTTTACAAGAACTTTTCCGGTTTCAGGATGTACGATTTCATCAACAGACCATCGTCCGGTAATGCGTTCTTCTAAACTTTCAACAACTTCTTTTCCGTCCATGAAAGCTTTCACTGTTTGTCCGACAACTTCGTCTTCACCGGCACAACAATCTTGTTCGCGAATGATTAAGTCTTGAGATACGTCAACCAAACGACGAGTCAAGTAACCTGAATCGGCTGTACGTAAGGCTGTATCGGCAAGACCTTTTCGGGCACCATGGGCTGAAATAAAGTACTCAAGTACGTCAAGACCTTCACGGAAGTTTGACTTGATCGGCAACTCGATTGTGTGACCTTGTGTATCGGCCATCAATCCACGCATACCTGCCAACTGCTTGATCTGACTCTCAGAACCACGGGCTCCTGAATCCGCCATCATAAAGATGTTATTGTATCGATCAAGGTTTCCGAGTAGTTCACGTGTGATTCTTTCATCGGCTGAACGCCATGTTTCAACAACATTTTTATAACGCTCATCTTCTGTCATCATACCACGTTTGAATTGTTTCATAATGGTTTCAAGTGTATTCTCAGCTTCAGCGATAATACCTGGTTTTGCTTCCGGCACTTCCATGTCAGATACAGATACCGTTAAGGCACCTTTCGTTGAATATTTAAATCCAAGTTTTTTTATTGCATCTAAGATTTCAGATGTTTCTGTTGAACCATGAATATCAATACAACGATACAGTATTTGTTGTAACTGTTTTTTACCGACTAAGAAGTCAATTTCATATTCAAATTCATGTCCAGGTTCTTCACGATCCACAAAACCAAGATCTTGAGGAATCGATTCGTTAAAGATAATTCGTCCAACTGTCGTTTCAATAAGCTTTCTTTCAATGACACCGTTGATTTTTACTTCGCGCAAGACTTGAATACGTGCATGAAGCGTAACAACGCCATTTTCATATGCAAGTATGGCTTCATTTTCATTTGAAAACTTCTTACCTTCGCCTACTTCTCCCACTTTGTCTAGAGTTAAGTAGTAAGTACCCAGTACCATGTCCTGAGAAGGTACAGTTACCGGACCACCATCGGAAGGTTTTAGCAAGTTGTTTGGAGATAATAGTAAAAAGCGGCATTCTGCTTGTGCTTCTACAGATAAAGGTAAGTGAACCGCCATCTGGTCTCCATCAAAGTCAGCATTATATGCTGTACATACAAGTGGGTGTAATCGAATAGCTTTACCTTCCACAAGTACCGGTTCGAAGGCCTGAATTCCAAGTCTATGTAATGTCGGTGCACGGTTTAACATAACCGGATGCTCACGAATAACTTCTTCAAGTACATCAAAAACTCCGTCTTCTAATCGTTCAACCATTTTTTTAGCTGATTTAATATTATGTGCTACACCATCTCCAACAAGACGCTTCATAATAAACGGCTTGAATAATTCAATAGCCATTTTCTTAGGAAGACCACATTGATAAATCTTAAGTTCAGGACCAACAACGATAACTGAACGTCCGGAATAATCAACACGTTTTCCAAGAAGGTTTTGACGGAATCGTCCTTGCTTACCTTTTAACATATCTGATAAAGACTTTAAAGGTCGATTACCCGGTCCTGTTACCGGACGTCCACGTCGGCCGTTGTCGATTAAGGCATCAACAGCTTCTTGTAACATACGTTTTTCGTTACGCACGATAATCTCCGGCGCTCCGAGATCAAGTAATCTTTGTAAACGATTATTTCTATTAATAACACGACGATATAAATCATTTAAATCTGAAGTTGCAAAACGTCCACCATCTAGCTGTACCATGGGACGAATATCCGGCGGAATAACGGGGACAACTGATAGAATCATCCATTCCGGCTTGTTCCCTGATTCTCTAAAGGCTTCAACAACTTCCATTCGTTTAATAATACGTGCTTTTTTCTGACCAGTTGCATCTATAAGTGCTTTTCGTAGTTCGACAGATTCTTTTTCAAGATCAATCTCTGATAAGATTTCTCGAATGGCATCTGCTCCCATTGCAGCTCTAAACGAATTCCCATATTTATCATAGGCATCTCTAAATTCTTTTTCCGTTAAAACTTGCTTGTATTGAAGGTTTGTATTTCCTTTCTCAATAACGATATAAGAAGCAAAATACAATACTTTTTCCAATGTACGGGGTGACATATCTAAGATAAGTCCCATACGGCTTGGAATACCTTTGAAGTACCATATATGTGATACAGGGGCTGCTAATTCAATATGGCCCATGCGCTCACGTCGTACTTTTGATTTTGTTATCTCAACACCACATCGGTCACAGACAACACCTTTATAACGAATCTTTTTGTACTTACCGCAATGACATTCCCAGTCTTTGCTTGGTCCAAAAATTTTCTCACAGAACAAACCATCACGCTCTGGCTTTAATGTTCTGTAATTTATAGTCTCAGGTTTTTTTACTTCACCTCGAGACCATTCACGAATTCGTTCCGGTGATGCTAAACCAATCTTAATGGCATCAAAATTCACAGATTGCTCCATAGCTTCATTTGGCATTAACTACACGCTCCTTTAAGATCATTTACTGGTCATCATCTTCAAGAATAAAACTTGAATCTAATAGTTCTTCATCACTTTCATCTATATCATCATCTTCATCTAAGTCCGGAACATCTTCACTTTTACCTACTGCAATATTATGTTTAACAAATTCGTCATCTGTTAAGTGAAGTTCCATATCTGCGTCATCATCAAAGTCATCTTTCAAACTGATCTCGCCACGTTCATTGGAGATAATTTTGATATCCAATGATAATGACTGTAATTCTTTAAGCAATACTTTGAAAGATTCAGGAATTCCCGGTTCAGGAATATTCTCACCTTTAATAATTGCTTCATATGTTTTAACACGACCAACAACATCGTCTGACTTAACCGTTAAAATCTCTTGCAATGTATAAGCTGCACCATACGCCTCAAGAGCCCAAACCTCCATCTCTCCGAAACGCTGTCCACCAAACTGAGCTTTACCACCAAGTGGTTGTTGCGTTACAAGGGAGTAAGGACCTGTTGAACGTGCATGTATCTTATCATCAACCAAGTGATGAAGTTTTAGGTAGTGCATGTATCCAACGGTAACCGGATTATCAAAATACTCACCGGTACGTCCATCACGAAGATGAATCTTACCATCTTCACGAATGGGTACATTTTTCCATTCTTCACGATGATCTACATTGTTTAATAAGAAATCTTTGATTTCAGGGTTTAAAATCTCGCCCCATTTATCTTCAAATTGATCCCAAGGTGTATTCACGTAATCATTGGCCATATCTAATGTTTCCATGATATCAATCTCGTTGGCACCATCAAATACAGGTGTTGCAATCTTGACGCCCAGCGCTTTAGCCGCTAAGCCTAAATGGACTTCTAGGACCTGTCCAATATTCATACGGGAAGGTACACCCAATGGATTCAGTACGATATCTAAAGGACGGCCATTTGGCAAGAAGGGCATGTCTTCTGCTGGCAATATACGTGAAATAACACCTTTATTACCATGACGACCGGCCATCTTATCTCCTACGGAAATTTTACGTTTTTGTGCAATGTAAACACGGACCGACTGATTGACTCCCGGTGAGAGCTCATCCCCATTTTCACGGGTAAATACATGTACATCAACGATAATTCCTTCTTCACCATGAGGCACGCGAAGGGATGTATCACGAACTTCTCTTGCTTTTTCACCAAAGATAGCGCGGAGTAAGCGTTCTTCAGCTGTCAGTTCCGTCTCGCCTTTTGGTGTAACTTTTCCAACAAGAATATCACCGGAACGAATCTCAGCTCCAATACGGATAATACCACGTTCATCTAAATCTTTGAGCGCGTCTTCACCGACACCCGGAACATCTCGTGTGATTTCTTCCGGTCCAAGTTTGGTATCTCTAGCTTCTGCTTCGTATTCTTCTATATGTATGGATGTGTAAACATCTTCTTTAACTAAATTCTCACTTAACAAAATCGCATCCTCGAAATTATAACCTTCCCAAGTCATAAATCCGATTAATGGGTTTTTACCAAGTGCAATCTCACCATTTTGCGTTGATGGTCCGTCAGCAATAACCGCACCTTGTTTAATCTTATCTCCCTTAGATACAAGAGGACGTTGATTAATACATGTACCTTGGTTACTACGTGCAAATTTACGTAATCGATAGATATCTCGACCACCTTCGGCCGTCTTAATAACAATCTCTTTGGCTGTAACACGTTCAACAACACCTGAATTTTTAGCTATTTTAACAATACCGGAGTCGACTGCTGCCTTGTTTTCCATACCTGTTCCTACCAATGACGAATCGGTAATCAATAAAGGTACAGCCTGACGCTGCATGTTTGATCCCATAAGCGCACGGTTGGCGTCATCGTTCTCAAGGAAAGGAATCATGGATGTCGCAACGGAAAAAACCTGCTTTGGCGAAACGTCCATCAAGTCGATTGATTTTGCTTCCATCTCAATGATATGCTCACGGTCACGACCGGTAACATATTTATGAACGAAGTGACCTTCTTCATCAAGAGGCTCATTGGCTTGGGCTACACGATACTTTTCTTCTTCATCCGCCGTTACATAAATAACGTCTTCGGTTACAACCGGTTCATCACCGGATTGATCGATTAGACGATATGGTGCTTCAATAAATCCATATTCATTGATACGCGCATAAGTTGCTAATGAGTTGATCAAACCGATGTTTGGACCCTCAGGTGTCTCAATCGGACACATACGTCCATAGTGAGAATAGTGAACGTCACGAACCTCAAAGCCGGCACGCTCACGACTAAGTCCACCAGGACCCAATGCAGATAGACGACGCTTATGTGTTAATTCAGCAAGCGGGTTGGTCTGATCCATAAACTGGGATAACTGTGAACTTCCAAAGAATTCCTTAATCGACGCCGTTACCGGACGAATATTAATCAAGGATTGGGGTGTAATGCCATCGGGATCTTGAATCGTCATACGCTCACGAACGACACGTTCCATTCTTGACAAACCAATTCTAAACTGATTTTGCAATAGTTCTCCAACTGCACGAATACGACGGTTTCCAAGGTGGTCAATATCATCTACATTTCCAACACCATATTCAACATGAATATTATAGTTCATAGATGCAAAAATATCTTCTTTTGTAATATGCTTAGGAATTAACCGGTGCATATTTCTTTCGATTTGTTCAACAAGCTCTTCTTCATTGGTATATTCATCCATAAGTTCTTTAAGCACAGGATAATACACGCGTTCACGAATACGAAGCGCTTCAATATCTGCTTGAACATAGTTCTTGATATCTACGACCATATTACTTAAGACTTTAACTTTACGGTCTTCAACAGTTACAAATACATAAGGTACTGCTGCATCTTGAATCCGAATTGCCAGCTCCTGATCAACAACAGTTCCCGCCTCAGCTAAGATTTCCCCTGTTGACTTATCAACAACATCTTCAGATAAAACATGGCCTGTAACACGATTGGATAAAGCTAATTTTTTATTAAATTTATATCTACCAACTTTGGCTAAATCATAACGTCTTGGGTCAAAAAACATGGAGTTTAACAGTGATTCCGCACTCTCAACCGTTGGTGGCTCACCCGGACGAATACGTTTATATATCTCAATTAACCCTTCTTCATATGAAGACGAGCTATCCTTATCTAAACTAGCAAGAATTTTTGGTTCTTCACCAAATAGTTCAATAATCTCTGCATTCGTTCCGATTCCAAATGAACGCATTAATACAGTTACCGGCACTTTACGTGTTCGGTCTACACGTACATGAAAAATGTCATTTGAATCTGTCTCATATTCAAGCCATGCCCCACGATTCGGAATTACTGTTGCCGAATAAAGTTCTTTACCGATCTTATCATGCTTCATCGCATAATAAATACCCGGTGAACGTACCAGCTGGCTTACAATAACACGCTCCGCTCCGTTAATTATAAAGGTTCCCGTATCTGTCATTAACGGTAAGTCACCCATAAATATCTCATGTTCACTAATTTCGTCTTTTTCCTTATTAATAAGACGCACACGAACTTTAAGAGGTGCAGCATATGTTGCATCTCTTTCTTTACATTCATCCATTGTGTATTTTGCATCTTCATTAAATGAAAAGCCGACAAATTCTAACATTAAATTCCCGGTGTAATCCGAAATTGGGGATATATCTCGAAATACTTCCTTTAATCCTTCATCCAGGAACCAATTATAAGAATCTTTTTGAACTTCGATTAGATTTGGCATGTCAAGGACTTCTTTTTGCTTGGAGTAGCTCATTCGAACTGACACTCCACTTTCGATAGGATTGATCCTATTTTTTTCCATAGTTATGATTCACCCCTTGGCTATAATAATCTTCATCTAGTATACCCTAAAAATAAGCATACAATTCCATACTGACGCATTAACAGATAATATCACATCCTGTCAAGCTTGTCAACATAATATTTTTAGAAATATATCAGTTACTGTCTAACCGTGTAAAAAAAGCCTCGATTCGTAATGAATCGAGACTTTTGAAATTTTTAGTATAATGTTCTTACTTAACTGTCGCTGTTGCGCCAACTTCTGCAAGCTTAGCTTTGATTTCTTCTGCTTCTTCTTTAGTTGCTGCTTCTTTAACCATTTTAGGAGCGTTATCTACAAGCTCTTTAGCTTCTTTTAATCCTAAGCCAGTGATTTCACGAACAGCTTTGATTACTTTAACTTTTGACGCGCCAACTTCTGTAAGCTCTACATCAAATTCAGTTTGCTCTTCAGCAACGCCACCTTCTGCACCAGCTGCTGCCATTACAACACCTGCTGCTGCAGATACACCAAATTCTTCTTCACAAGCTGTTACTAATTCGTTAAGTTCTAATACTGATAATTCTTTAATTGCATCAATTAATTCTTGAGTTGTTAATTTTGCCATTATTTTGCACCTCCGAAATTTTTTTATTATTCTTCTACTGTTTCTTTTGTTTCTTCTGTTTTCTCTACACTTGCTGCAAGGTCTGCTACTGTAGCCACGCCTTTTTCTTCCATCTCGTCTGCAATCGCTTTAACTGTACGTGCGAATGAAGATATTGGAGATTTGAAGCTTCCAAATAGTTTTGCAAGTAATTCGTCTCTTGATGGTACTGAAGCCACCTTGACAATACCGTCAACGTCGAATAATTCACCGTCAACAACACCTGCTTTGAACTCAAGCTTAGGCATGTCTTTTGACATCTTCTTAAGAATTCGAGGACCTGCTGTTGCGTCATCGTAACTGATTGCAATCGCACTTGGACCGGCTAATTGATCGTTTAATTGATCAAATGCTGTTCCTTCAAACGCAAACTTCATCATTGTGTTCTTATACACTTTGTATGTTACATTGGCTTCACGTAAAGCTTTACGAAGATTTGTATCTTGCTCTACTGTCAATCCACGATAATCAACGAGTACAACTGAACTTGCACCTTCAATATTTTCTTTAATCGCTTGTATTACTGTTTGTTTTTGTTCAACTTTTGGCACTGTTACACCTCCTTAAAAATTTGAATCAAATAAAAAAACTCTCACTACACACGCAGAAAGAGTCTAACTAATATCGTTATTATCTCCTCGGTAGGTTGTAACCGTTACGCTCGTAAGCACCTACTGTCTGCGGTAGTTATTTTCACACTCGACAAAGTATATCAAAAACGAGTTATTTTGTCAACTGTTTTTTAGGGAAGAATGATGGGAGTCATTCCCCCCTTATATTATGCTATATTTAAGTACTACTTATCTTCAATCTTACCTGCATTAATTTTAATACCAGGTCCCATTGTTGAAGCAACATTTACACTACGAAGGTATTTACCTTTTGCAGCTGCTGGCTTCGCTTTGATAATCGCACTCATTAATGTGTGGAAGTTGTCCATTAATTTTTCTTGACCAAAAGATACTTTGCCGATTGGCACGTGTATAATATTGGCTTTATCAAGTCGGTATTCAATCTTACCGGCTTTAATATCATTAACAGCTTTCGCAACATCCATTGTAACTGTACCTGCTTTTGGGTTAGGCATTAATCCTTTTGGACCAAGGACACGTCCCAAACGACCAACAACACCCATCATGTTGGGTGTAGCAACGATCACATCAAAATCCAACCAACCTTCGTTTTGGATTTTAGGAATAAGTTCTTCAGCACCGACAAAGTCTGCGCCTGCTTCTTCCGCTTCTGTTGCTTGATCGCCTTTAGCAAAAACTAAAACACGAACTTTTTTACCTGTACCATGTGGTAATACTACTGCACCACGTACTTGTTGGTCTGCATGACGACTGTCTACTCCTAATCGAATATGTGCTTCTACAGTTTCATCGAATTTTGCTTTACCTGTCTCTATCGCTAAACTCAAAGCTTCTTCAGGATCATACAGTTTGGTTCTATCAACTAGTTTGGCAATTTCTGCAAATCTTTTACCTTTTTTCATTCCATTTCCTCCTTGTGGTAATATCGGGAGCGTCCCTCCCACATAATTCTAACTACTTTTCGACAACAACACCCATGCTTCGGCATGTACCTGCGATCATACTCATCGCGGATTCAACACTTGCCGCATTTAGATCTTGCATCTTAATCTCTGCAATCTTTCGAAGACCCTCTTGAGTGATTGTAGCCACTTTGTCTTTTTGTGGCACACCTGAACCGGATTTGATTCCGCATTCTTTTTTAATAAGAATGGCTGCAGGTGGAGTCTTTGTGATGAAGCTAAAGCTTCGATCTTGATATACTGTGATTACAACCGGAATAATCATACCGGCTTCTTTTTCTGTTTTCGCATTGAACTCTTTTGTAAACTGCACAATGTTCACACCGTGTTGACCTAAAGCCGGTCCAACCGGTGGTGCTGGAGTAGCTTTCCCAGCAGGAATCTGCAATTTAATAAGTCCTGTAACTTTTTTCGCCATTTAGCGCACCTCCTGAATTTCTTCCATAAAAAGCTTTGTTCGTTTAATTCAATTTTTGAATCTTTGCATAATCTAATTCTACTGGTGTGTCTCGTCCAAAAATAGATAGATTAACAATAACCGTTCGTTTATGATCGTGGATCTCTTTGATCATTCCGACAGATCCTTCAAATGGTCCGTCAACAACAGTAACAGTGTCACCTACTTCAACAAACAACTCAACAACAGATAAATCAATACCCATCGCAGAAATCTCTGCTTCAGATAGAGGAACCGGCTTTGAACCCGGACCAACAAATCCTGTTACACCACGTGTATTACGGACAACGTACCACGTCTCGTCATTCATAAACATTTTCAACAGGACATAGCCCGGAAAAAGTTTCTTGTCGACTTCTTTTCGTGTACCGTTCTTATCTTCATACACTTTATGCAAGGGAACGATGACTTCTAGAATCTGATCTTGAATCTTACGATTTTCAATCAATTTCTCAATATTTGCTTTTACTTTGTTCTCATACCCGGAATAGGTATGAACTACGTACCACTTAGCTTCTTCTGCCATAAGTAACCACCTTTATAGATTTCCTAAAATCAGATCAAATATAACGAACTGAAAACTCGCATCGATGGCTGCAATAATTCCACCAAGGATGAGGGCAATAATGACAACAACATACGTTTGTTTCATTATTGTCTTTTTGTTAGGCCATATAATCTTTTTGAACTCAGATTTGACCCCTTTGAAAAAACCAACTTTCTTAGCGTCTGCTTCTCCCATTGATTCACTTCCTTTTCTCCCATAAAAAACGGAATCCGAACCGAATTACTTCGTTTCTTTGTGATTCGTATGTTTCTTACAGAACTTACAGTATTTTTGTGTTTCTAAGCGTTCCGGATGCGCTTTCTTATCTTTTGTCATATGATAGTTTCTGTTCTTGCATTCCGTACACTCTAAAGTAATTTTTACACGCACAACTTCCACCTCCACTTAGTCTAATAAGGTTGTTCTTTGGACATTTTCTTACAAAAAAAAAGAGCCCTCTAAACGTGCAACTAATAATTTATCACACTTAAGGGCAATTGTCAATAGGGCTTTGAAATATTCCTCATTTTTGAGAATCAAAAAAGCGGTCGCGGACGCTTTCTTGCTGTTTGTTGTAGTTCTTATAATAGTTGGTCACGGACTTTTTGTTGGTTCGGAAGGACTTTACATCCGCTTTGATATTACCGGTCACTTCCTTAAATTGTCGATTGTTCCGTTCCTCTAACACTTGAATCTCTAGACCGAGTTCGCCAATCTCACGAATCAAATCTTGCAGCTGCTTAATCTGTTCAGCATAGAGGGACGTGTTCTTCTCCAGTCGGGTCCGTATCCGTTCATAGGCCGGCTGAAAACCGGCATCCAATTCCTGCAATATATTAATATGCACTTGCTTATTCTGAAGAATGTTATTAAATTTGCGTAAGTCAAAACTGTCGTTCGATTTTAACAACATTTCTTGTTCTCGTGTATAGTCGAAAATACGCTTTATCGTATCTCGCCGCTTCTTTAATCCTGTAATGAGAATATCGAGTGTTGTAAATACATCACTCATGGCTATCCTCTCCTTCACACTATAATTTGATGTCGATATTTGATCCAATATGTGGCGTCACACTTTGTTGCGTAACATTTGTTGTTTGCATCATACGCACCAACTGATCTCCATTTTGCTCGGCAACATCCATCACTTTACCTGCAACAGCGATGCTGGCATTATTCATTAAATTGGCTTGTGCCATTATTGTTGACATTGCTGCTATATCCATATCATCACTTCTTTCGTAATATCCTTAAGGTTATATTTGATTTCATTGCGCTTGCTTAGAAGGATTCTTTGTTAATTGCATAGCTTCCTTCCATGTATCTCTGAATTCACGAAGCAAATCTAAGACTTCGTTTAATATCTCAATATTCTTCTCAACATTAGCTTTAACTAACCGCCGATACATATAATCATACATGAGTTCCATGTCTTTTGCAACGGGGTATTCATGATTTAATGATGCCATGAATTCTTGAATAATATCTTCTATTCTTATTATTTTTTCATGAGCTTCTTCAATTTTTTTTGCCTTAATTGCTTCAATCGCTTGGTTGGTAAACTTAATTGCTCCATTATATAGCATCAATGTTAATTCTTCCTGCGATGCTGTTAACACACTGTTTTGTTTAATCTTTGCATAAGGATTACTTGTCATTATTTACCTCCTCGAAATACTTTTGCTTATAATCCGGCTAGTTGTTGCGATAACCAATTCGCTGTTGAATTGCTCTGATGCATGGCTTTTTCCATAGCCGTGAACTGTTTATAGTAGCGTTCTTCAACACGAGCCAAGCGATCTTCTAAGTCAACAATACGCTTATCATAATCAATAATTTTTTTACTCATAGATTTGTCTTCATAAAATGTTAAAGCACTGCTTATCGTTGAGGATTCCATGCGTTTACTCATGTTTGAATAAAGCTCATTTCCTAAAGCCGATAAAAGTTTTGAAACCTCCTCTGGATCGTTTTCAAGAGCTTCACGAAGCTTATTTGTTTTTGATGCGTATAACGTATTCTCCTCATCACCTTCAATGTGCAGCATTCCTTTTTCCAAGTAATTGCCTGTAACAATTCCTAGATCAGACAAATATTTATATTTCGAAGTCACCTCTACGCCTTGAGATAGAGTCAATGTATTTCGCATATCACTTCGAATTGCACCCATCATATTATCATTGCGCAATAAAGAATCTTTGATTTTCGATTCCCAAAGCTCAATTTCTTTATCAGTCATCGATTCTTTTTCTTCACTAGATAAAGGATTATAACCTCGCGCCGGATCAGCTTCAAGCTTGCCATTCATTAGCGTCATCAGTTCGTTATATTTTGTCACAAACGCTTTCACTTTGTTATAAATCGCATCTGTATCTTGAGTCACAGAAATAGTAGAGGTACCTTCTGATAGTAAGGTTAACGACAACCCATTTATGCTCACTTCGTTACTTGCGCTCTCTGTTAGCGGAATACCATTATAGGAAAATTCTGCATTGACTCCTGCATCAATAGAAGCTAACAAACTATCATCTGCAACAAACCCAAGTGCTCTCATCACATCATTATTACTACCTGATACACTTAACTGAGCTTCAGCACCTGTACTCTTAGATGACATAAATATTCTTCCATAGTTTGCGTCATAATTAATATTCAAGTCTAATCCTTTTGATTTAATCTCTGATATTAGTGATGCGATAGTATCCGTTCCATCTATTACAATCTCTGCTTGGTTCGTTCCATCCCCAATGGTAAGTGTGCGTTCACCCTCTAACCCAAACAATTCATTCATGGTGGTAGTGGCGGTGGCAACGTCTCCATCAAAAACATCTTTTCCGTCGCCATCTACGCCTGTTTTTAATTGGATTTTATCTGTTGTAAAATTCGAGGTTTTTGCTAACTGTGTCACTTCTATTAAATGTGTTCCTGCAACCGCTCCAGACGAATTGTTTACTGCTACAGCTGATGTATTTGAACTTGACATTTTTTTTTGTGCATATGTTGCATTTGTTTTGAAATCAAAAAGTTCTTCCTTGTAAAACGAATACAACTTCGCATTGACTGATGCCCAAGCTTCTTTTTTCCATTCAGTTAATATTTTATTGCTTTCGACTCGTTGTACTTTTAACCGCTCGACTTTCATCAAATCACTTACAATGCTTTGTGTATCTAAACCTGATGCTAATCCACTAAACTGTATACCCATTTTTAAAAACTCCCTTCATTTTAGCGCTTTTCATCTATCAGAATACCTGCAACTTCCCACATATGGGCAACCATATCCAGTACTTTCTCTGATGGAATCTCTCGCACTATTGAATCATTTTCAGTATTAATTACTTTAACCATAATTTGATTAGTCTCTTTATGAATAGAGAATTCCAACCTTCTGTCATAAGTACGAATATGCTTATTTGCCTTTTCGATTGCACTAATCACATCATGCTCTTGAATTGCACGATTTGAGACCACTTCAATTTCATTATTGATTTTTTCAATATGATTTTTTTCTACAGCTTCCTTGCCATTCTTTACTAATGCTTTAGCATTTGTTCTCATATCAATATAGGGTTGTTTTGTTCCTATTTCCTCAATCTTCATCTGATTACCTCCTTGTAAACACATCTACTTGTTTTTTATATCGTCATTTTCCCTCATTCCCTTAACCATATTTCTATCTTTTTTCTCTTATCAAACCTAAAAAGAGCCAGAGAATTTTCTCTGGCTCTTAATTAATATTTTATTTTCTTTCAATTATCTCAATAACTGAAGAACACCTTGAGGTGCTTGGTTTGCTTGAGCAAGCATAGCTTGAGATGCTTGTTGTAAAATATTGTTTTTAGTAAATTCCATCATTTCAGCCGCCATATCTACGTCCCTAATTCTAGATTCAGCTGCTTGAAGGTTCTCTGACGTAGTATTTAAATTGTTAGAAATATGTTCTAGTCTGTTTTGATGCGCTCCAAACGTTGATCTTGCTGTATTAATCGCAGTAATTGCAGTTTCCACATCTGCTGTCGCAGAAGCCGCAGTAAGCCCTTGAGCCGCAACTGCAACTCCAACTGCAAACACATCCGTATCATCATCACTAATTACTACATTAATTGTGCCTGCAAAAGTATTTGTGCCATTGAACTCAGTAGACGCAATGATATTATCGATCTCTGTCCCTAATTGAGTCATTTCAAGATCAAGATTTGCTGTATCATCCGCATTGTATGTTCCATTCGCTTTTTGAACAGACAATTCTTTTAGTCTTACTAACATTGAACTAACTTCGTTTAATGCACCTTCTGCTGTTTGAATATAAGAAATTCCATCTTGAGAGTTTCTGGAAGCTTGATTCAAACCTCTTATTTGCCCTCTCATTTTTTCAGATATTGACAAACCGGCCGCATCATCAGCTGCTCTATTAATTCGAAAACCTGATGATAATTTTTCCATAGATTTTGATCCTGCATTGTTGTTTATACCAAGTTGTCTGTGTGTGTTCATTGCCATTAAGTTGTTATTAATTCTCATAGTAAATTCCTCCTTGAATTTGTTTGAATTTTATTCGGCGTCCATGCCGTATGCAGTTAGCCAATTGTACTTTTTGCTTTTTATTGTCCCTAAAGAGTCAGAGAAATTTCTTTGACTCTTTAATGTATCTCAAAAACGTCCCAATTATCTCAATAACTGAAGAACACCTTGAGGTGCTTGGTTTGCTTGAGCAAGCATAGCCTGAGATGCTTGTTGCAAAATATTGTTTTTAGTAAATTCCATCATTTCAGCTGCCATATCTACATCCCTAATTCTAGATTCTGCTGCTTGAAGGTTCTCTGCAGTAGTATTCAAATTGTTAGAAATATGTTCTAGTCTGTTTTGATGAGCTCCAAATGTTGATCTTGCTGTATTAATCGCAGTAATTGAGGCTTCAACTGCTGCCGTATCAGAACCAGAAGAAAGTGTTTGAGCTGCCACTACTGCCCCTACAGCAAATGTATCTGTATCATCATCACTAATTACCACATCAATTGTAGCAGCAAAAGTATTCGTACCATTGAACTCAGTAGAAGCAATAATATTATCGATTTCTGTACCTAATTCATCCATCTCAAGATCAAGATTTGCTATATCATCTGCATTGTATGTTCCATTTGCTTTTTGAACAGACAATTCTTTTAATCTTACTAACATTGAACTAACTTCGTTTAATGCACCTTCTGCTGTTTGAATATAAGAAATTCCATCTTGAGCATTTCTAGAAGCTTGATTCAAACCTCTTATTTGCCCTCTCATTTTTTCAGATATTGACAAACCAGCCGCATCATCAGCTGCTCTATTAATTCGAAAACCTGATGATAATTTTTCCATAGATTTTGCGCCGTTTACATTGTTGATACCTAGTTGTCTGTGTGTATTCATTGCCATTAAGTTGTTATTAATTCTCATAGTAAATTCCTCCTTGAATTTGTTTGAATTTTATTCGGCGTCCATGCCGTATGCAGTTGGCCAACTGTCATTTTTGATTTACACAATATTTATCGGATAAGTTTTCACGTTCCTTAACCTTTTTTTATTTTTTTTTCATAAAATCTTTTAATGCTTTGGCTCCGGCCTCTGATGTGGCTGCTGCCGCTTGATTTTCTTCTTGAATCTGAAGATAAATTTCTTTTCGGTGAATGGCTATATTTCTGGGTGCGTCGATACCGATTTTAATCTGCTCGCCATGAACGGAGAGTACAGTCACTTCAATATCATCACCAATAACAATGGATTCTCCAACTTTTCGCGTTAAGGCTAACATGATTATTCACCGCCTTTTGTCATAATCTTCATTTGCTCGTACAGGTTATGGCGCACTTCATAGGCATCATCATTGGCAATCACTTGACGACCTTTTTTTGTTTGACGGTTAATTAATATGGGCGCCTTTAGATTGGTTGTCATTGCCTCGATTGTTTCAGGTATAACCACTACCGTAAATACATCTAACACATTAGGGTCTAAATCACCAATCGAAGCAATCAGTTCATCATCAACCTCCGGTGCATAATCTGTAAACCAATGCATTGGATTGACAAGGGGAAGACATGTCTCCGGTGCATCAACTGCCTGTAACCAAACAAGTGCCCCTCCCTCTTCGCCTTGATCATAAAGTAATATGAATTTCTTCACGTCTTTGAATCCAAAGATTCCCTCTTCAAAAGTAATCACCTTTGATTCATCAATTTTAACGTTTCCAAAATGCTTTGTTGTTATTTCCATATGTTTACTCCTTCCCCCTTACTAATTATCGTATGAAATCCAACAGTGTCGGTTGAATTATTTTTGCACTCGCTGATAAGGCTGCATTGTAAACAACTTCCATTGAAGCAAACTGAATAAGCACTTCGGCCATATCCACATTTTCGTTTTCTGACATAAGATCAGTAAAATTCAATTTATCTGCTGATAAACGATCAATCGTTAATTCAAGTCGATTAATTTTACCACCAATTTTCGCTGTGATATTTAAATTGTTTTGAATATGTTTGTCCATTTTACCGATGAGCTTGGTAAAAGATTCCCCTATGATGTCTTCTTTTAAAGCATCTTCAAGAGAATCATCGTTCTCAATATTACGGACTTGATTTATGATTTCTTCTAAGTCACGAACCAAATCTTTTGTAATAATATTATGCCCCATCTCGTTGACTTGAAGGGTTTGACTATAGGATACTTGATAGTTCATTGCTTCATTATCCGGAGAGAAAACATCGCCTGTGGTTATATTGGTTGCATCAAAATAGTGATCTGGCTTAATATCCCCTTTAATAAAATTCGACTTTTGATAGTTCACATTAAAATCAAAGCCCGCGGTTAATGCCTCCGCCTCAGCTGTATTAAAAACTAGTTCTCCAGTATCTTGAATAAAATGAACTATGTTGCTGGCATCCGGAACATCATATGCATCAAGATCACCCGAATTTTTATTAACGATTGTGAAGCCCGCAGCCGTCAACTCCGCTGAAACAAGACCAGTTCCGTCTAACTCACTATATCCCAAACGCACGCGTTTTGTTTCATGTATCTCACCATCATATACCCGCTTCACGGTTTCGATATCATCTTTGGTGAAACTTTCGCTAATTGCATAGGTGTCTGTGGACGCTTCGTTAAACACAAGGGAACTATCTGTTTGAAAACCGGTAAACATATATCGGCCGGCATAGGATACATTTCCTTCGTTAACCAACTGTTCCTTTAGTTCGATTAATTCGGATATAATACTATCTCGATTCATCGTTGTTAAGGTATCACTTGCGCCTTGTACCGACAAGTCCCGTACTCGTTTGAGAATATCTGTTGTATTCGATATTGATTGTTCGGTCACTTCTAGCCAACTCATTGCATCTTCTGTATTTGTCTTATATTGACCGATTTGACTAATGGTCGTTCGAAATTTTAAGGCTCTGGAAGCAATAATTGGATTTTCAGATGCTTTTTGTATTTTTTTTCCACTTGACATTTGTTGTTCATAAATTGACATAGTCTTACGGTTCCGATTGACATTGGTCAAAATATTATTTGTCATCATTGTATTCGTTATACGCATTTTGTCACCACCTTATTATACACCCATTTGATTAATGGTTACATTATAAATTTCATTAAAAACGCTCATGATCTTCGCTGACATGCTATATGCTTGTTGATATTTTAATAAATTTACCGTCTCTTCTTCCAAATCAACATCTGATATTGACAATCGTTGATTTGTAATCATTTTTGTCAACTGTTCTTGTCCGTCACGAAAGCTTGACATTTGACTAACATCAATCCCCAACTCACTAATAATGCTTTGCATATAGTTATCCGGAACACCTTTAGCAAACATATTTGTATCCTGACGTTTATCAATCATAGCAAGAATAATATCATTGGCACTTTCACCATCACTTACACTGGCCTTGGTCGAAAGGAGGGAGACATCATCGGTCATTGCCGGATTAACAATGAAATTATCAATGGTCATACCTGTATAGGAGGACATGTCTCCGGCATCAAGAGGCGTCGAACCATCATACCCTTTATATACAAAAATAGGAGAGCCTGTTCCATTGTTACCGGATTGTTGAAGTTTATTGAATTCACTCGCAAAGGTTCTAACAAATTTATTGAGTTGCTGCATGTAATAAGGAACGCCTTTGAATTTATTGACATCGCCCATAGCTACTTTATTCCCTATAGCAACCCCTGTAGCCGGGGTTGCTATATTCAATTCAAGAGTCACTTCATTCGTTATTTCATTATAAGTATAGCTATCATATTCATAAGGCACTCCATCTATTAGAAGGTCTCCCGACATGGGGATATCAAAACGATTCGCATCGCCTAAAGTAATGGTATTATTTCCGGCATCAATACTAGCCACTGTCCCTTTAAAATTGTTCCCATTATTCCCATCACGTATATCAATATATCCTTTTAATTCACCTGTTAAATTATCTGTATACAAGTTTTTTCCGGAATTCCATTTTATATCGTAAAGATCCGGATTATCTTCAGGATTATCTAAGCTTTCACGGGTTGAAAGTTTTAAAGTATTAAAGGCATTCCCACTAACCAATTGTTGACCGTTAATGGTAATATTAATTGTCTCCATACCATACTGATCCGTAGCAACTTTATAATCAATTCCAACCACTTTTGACAACTTATCGACCAAAATCATTCGTTGGTCTCTTAGGTCATTGGCACGATTGCCATTGAGCTCAAGGTTACGAATTTGTTGATTTAAGGTTGAGATTTGTTCAGCATAACTATTAATCTGATTGACACTATTTTTCACACCAAAGTTAGCATCGTTTTGCGCCCCACGCAATTGTTTTCCTAAATCCGTTATGTATTGGGAAAAACTTTCTGCTGATGCAAGAAAATTGGCGCGATTGGCTTCATCGGAAGGATCTTTTGACAAACTCTGAAGGGTTTCAAACATGTTGTCAAAATATGATGTAAATCCGACCTCTGAGGGTTCGTTAAAAATCAGTTCCATCTGTTGAAGCATGGTTGATTTTACTTCATAGGTTCCATAACCTTTATTCATATTCCAATATTTATGGTCAAGGTATTCATTTCGATGTTGGCTAATCTGTTCTATAGTTGTACCGGTACCTACCATGCCTCGCTGAGCATTTGGTAAGGGTCTTGTCGCTTTTTGAACAGCGTATTGCCGTGAATATCCTTCGGTCTCTGCATTGCTGATATTATGATTGGTAATATCTAACATGGTTCTGGATGTATATAATCCTTGTTGTGCCACATTTAATCCAAAAAAAGATGATCGCATTGGCTCGCCTCCTTTCTTATCTACCGACTAATCCGGTTTGGTTAACTACTCGTTCTATCATGTCATCAACAACACTGACAACACGGGATGCCGCATTATAAGCATGTTGATATTTCATCATATTGGATAACTCTTCATCTGAAGATACCCCTGTCATTTGATTTCTTTGGTTATCGATCTGTCCGGTCAATAATCGTTGATTTGCCACTTGGTTGTTCGTTCCGCTTCCCATGGTTCCAACACCGGATACAAAACTATTATAATAATCAACAAAGTTTAACTCACCATTTAAGGTTGGATCAATATTGGAAAAAGGGTTCTGCCATTTACTCAGCATCTCTTCGACAACTGAGCTATCGCCATCTACACCGATTTCACGACTTAAGCCGATTTTATTATAATCTAAGACGACCTCTTCATTCATTTTTAAATTACCTGCTGAATATAAGGTATATTCATTATTTACATCTTCTGTCACATTGCGGTCATCTATGTATTGTCTTGAGAAAATTTCATAGCCTTGCTCGCCGTTCAGCCCATAAGGACCTGTTGTTCCTCCGACCGGGGCCACCGTATCATTAATCATCGTCACCACACCATGGATCAGATTATCAAATTGGGCTTGTACTGTCATGATTTCTGACGGTTCAATATATTTTTTATACATAGCCGGATCATCAAGGTCTGTATAATTGGCGGTTCTTGTTCCTCTTGTTAAAATTAATCCTTTTAGAGAGCCTTTATCATTATTGGCTGCTGTTGTTGTCGGAATATCTATGTTATATAATTTTTGTATTTTTTCGGGTGTTGCAGTAAGATCACTCAAATGTGGCCAATAGGGATCAACGAGCAAACTTTTGTTCTCCGCATAGGTCAAATCCAAGGTGTTGACATGACCAACTGTAACAAATGGCACATTTTCAATACTTACAATCATATTATTGTTGATATCTTCTCGATAAGAAACATTGACCATCTCTGAGAGCTCATCTACCAATAAGTTACGCTGATCACGATAATCATTCGCTTTGGCTCCGTGCACTTCTTTTTCAGCAATAACTTCGTTTAAGCCACGAATCTCTTGACCAATCTTATTAATTCGCTTGACCTTATTCATAACTTCTGTATTTAAATTTTTTTGATAATCTTGTAATTGTCCCATGATTAAGTTGGCTTTTTCAACAAAAATCGTTGCATTCTGAATAAATGTTCCACGTGTTTCCAATCCTTCAGGACTTTTTGCCAATTCGGACATAGACTCCCATAGATTATTTAAAATCTTAGAAAACGATTCACCTTCAATCTCTCCTAAGATATTTTCTACTTCTTCAATTGCATTACTTTTACTTTGATAAAAACCTAAACGGCTATTTTCTTGGCGAAATGCCGAATCTAAGAAGCGATCACGCACTTGGCGAATCACTTGGACATCCGTACCGAGTCCAATTTGCATTCCTGAATTTTTCGAAGCACCTACCGTCGAATACCTCGAATCTGCCATAATAACTTGTTGTCGCGTATATCCCTTGGTATCTACATTGGTTATATTATGTGCTGTTGTATTCAATGCTGACTGACTTGTCATTAAAGCCGATACTGCTCTTGATAAACTACTAATGGAGCCCATGACCTCATCCTTCCTGTCAATTATTGTGGTTCGATTTATTGTTTTGAATCTTATTGTTTTGCATCAAAAAAATTTTTATCCGCCTGGCCTTCGTAACGTTGTCCTTTTTTCTCATAGCCATTGCCTGCATTCTGTGAGGACGCACTTTGAATGGCATTCATAGTAAAATTGACAAAATCAAGGGATTCTTGCAACAACTGTTGATTGATGTCATTCACTTTTTTTACATCTTCAACAACGTTAACCATTCGGGAACTAACATCTTGTAGTTTTATACGTTCAGGCTTATCCGAAGGAATCAGTTCTATTAAGGCAGAGACCGTCATGTCTTTTGAACTTTTGTTGGTCACTAAACAAATGTCATTAATCAACTCTATGCGCTTCTTCTCTAAACGCAAAAGACGCCCAGCTACACTCTGTTCCGCATCTGTGAGTGTTTGTAGGCTGGGCACGTCCCCTTTGATAATAACATCCGTTTTATTATTCGCCATCTGTAAGAGGTTTTCATAACATCCTGTTGTGTCCTCTAATACTTCAATTAATTCTTCAATAATACTTGCCATCTTTGCACCTCTATCTTATATTCCACGAGATTGTTCAAGCATTTTTTCTGCAATTTGAGATGCACTAATATTGTATTCTCCTGCTTCGATTTGGGCCTTCAATGAATTGACTCGCTCCATACGTACATCCGAAGTTTGATCCACTGCCTTCTTGGCTACTGAAAGATCTTTTGCAAAATTTGATAATGTCACCACATCTTTGTTTGATTCTACACCTTGTGTATGATAGGCCTTATTCGCTTTTTTTGTTTTATACACTTGGTCAACATTATTGACTCCGTTAATTCTCATCTTCGTCACCATCCTCTTATTTCTATCACTTGTTCATTCACATTATGTATCGGTAAGGTTATTGGAAAAGTTTAGGTTTATGTTAAAAAAAATTCATTTTCTTGCAATAAGATAATGCCTCAAGATAAAATATGCGTCAATTCATTGCACCTAGTGTTTCATAAGCTCAGAAAAAGAAACTTATATTTTATCTTAGGGCATCCTATACTGCTAAAAACCATTTATCTTTCTAACACTATTAGTAAGTGTTAGAAGCAATTTAGCTGATTACTGCCTGTCGGCTAGCGAATTTTTGTTATAAGTCTTAGTAAATCTTAGATAAAACAAAAAAAGAGCGTGGAGGATTCCTCTGTCTGAACGCAGTGAGTTTGGAATCCGTTCGCTCTTTTTGTAATTTTATCTTTAGAATTACTTGACGCAATAACACTATTCAATAGCCGATAGGCAGTAATCCCTCTTACCGGCGATGGTCTTTATCCATAAAGCGCATTCGACTTTTAGAATCGTTTTTATTGCCGGATTCAACCGGTTCAGAATTTGGCTTGTGGTAAGCGCTACTGAGTTCATTTGTTGTGTCGCGCTTACACTCATCGCAAAAGCGTCCGGTTCGAATTGTCTTACCACACTTTTCACATTCGATCCCCATGGCACTATCTGCTGAAAATAGTAATCGTTCTTCACGAACCCATTGACGAATCTGACGGATATCTGTTTCACATTCTTCTGCCACTTGACTAATATTTGCCTGAGGATTTCTTCGTATGTAGGTCTTTACTTCTACAAACTTGTCTTCTAATTCTGATTTACACTGGGCACATATCGGTTGCCCCCCCACAAAATTAAATATACGACCGCATTTTTTACAGTTTCTAACATCCATATCCATAACCTCCTAAGAATTAGAGTCCGCTTCCGATGGCTGCTGTTATAAAGAAAACCTTACCCACTTGGGCTGTTTTAAGCTGTCTTGCACAGACATCCATGGTTGCACCTGTTGTATAAATATCATCTATAATAAGTATGTTACAATTTTTAACTTCATCCATGATTTTTGCATTCACTATAAATGCATTTTCTAAGTTTTTATATCTCGTCTCCGGATTGAGATCTTTTTGTGGCGCTGTCCACTTTATTCGTTTCAACCCTTTTTTTATCAACTTAACAGGTTTTCCTTGGTATTGAAGCATTTGTTCGTTATAGGATTTTACAAAATAGTTTGCCAAAATTTGAGCCTGATTATAGCCACGCGTAATGTATTTAAAATAATGGACCGGAACCGGCATAACATAGTCAATCTCCCACCCCACATATTCTAAATAATACTCTGCCATAATTCGCCCCATCTTACGAGCAATCCATGTTTGATTATAAAACTTGAGTCCAAACAAAGCTTTTTTTACTCGGTTATCATAGACAAAGACGCCACGTCCAGCTTCAAATTCATGCCCTCGCGTCAGACAATCCAAACACAAATCATCTTCAAACTCTCTTAATTTTCCACAACGACGGCAAAATGTTTCTTCAATGACCTTAATTTTATTATAACATACATTACAGATATCTGTCGTGGTTTCCTCTAACTCTTCCATACAAAACATGCATTTATTGGGAAAAATATATCGATAAATTGGATTCACTTATGCCAACTCCTTTACATCAAGTAGATGTGCCGCTTCTTCAATTCGTAAAAAGAGAGTTGAGTTTCTATGAATTTCCCGGTTGTTATCAATCATATGTTTTAAAATTTCACCATCACCGACAAGAACAACCAGCTTCTTGGCCCGGGTTACTGCCGTGTAGAGAAGGTTTCGGCTTAGGAGCATACTAGGACCTTTAAATAAGGGGATGATGACCACCGGATATTCACTCCCTTGGGACTTATGAATGGTGATGCTATAGGCTAATTCCAGTTCATCTAACTGGGTAAATTCATAGGTTACTTCTTTCAAATCATCAAAAATAACGATTAGCGTTTCTGAATAATGATTAATCTGCTTAATGGTTCCTAAGTCTCCGTTAAAAACACCAACGCCTTCATCAATCATAATGCCAAATTGGCTCTTAATGGTCCAGTTAATATTATAATTATTGCGAATCTGCATTACCTTATCCCCTTCACGAAAGGTTGTTTGACGATAAGTTTTTTCGGCCCGTTTAGCCGATGAAGGGTTCAAGGCTTTTTGCAATTCAATATTTAATTGCTCCACACCTAGCATTCCCTTACGCATTGGTGTTAGGACCTGAATACCTTCTTGATAATCAATACCTGTAAACTTGGGCAGTCGTGATTTGACTAAAGAAATAATTTCCTTAAGTATCTGTTGACTTTGTTTTCGTTGAATAAAAAAGAAGTCATCTTTATTCTTATAATCAATCATATTCCCTTGATGAATTTTATGGGCATTAAGGACGATAGCGCTCTTTTCGGCTTGTCGATAAATTTTTTGCAGAGTTACTGTGGGCACAAAATGTTGAACATGAATAAGATCTCTTAAAACATTGCCCGGTCCAACAGAAGGAAGCTGGTCCTTATCTCCCACTAATATGACACGACATCCTAGGGGGACGGCCTTTAAGAGATGATAAAAGAGGGTAATATCCAACATGGAAATCTCGTCAACAATTAAGACATCGCATTCTAGGGGATAGTCTTCATTACGCTCAAAGGATTGCCGTTGATCATCCGATGTAAAGTTAATCTCGAGTAAGCGATGAATGGTTCTTGCCTCATGACCGGTTGTCTCTGTCATTCGCTTTGCCGCTCTTCCCGTGGGGGCCGCTAAAAAGATAACCAGGTCTTCTTCTTCAAACATTTGTATCAAGGTATTGATAGTGGTTGTTTTTCCTGTTCCCGGTCCTCCGGTCAGTACAAAAAACGGATATTTTGCACTGTCAAGAACAGCTTCTTTTTGCACGGCATCTAAAGAAACATCGTTTCGCATCTCAATTGATGCAATTCGCTTTTCAACTTTATCAATTTGTTGGATTTCATGGGTGAGACATCGACATATTTTGTGGGCGCACGCTTCTTCCATGGAATAGTAATGGATGAGATAGATTCGGGTAGCATCCTCTTCTTGCTGTACTTTGATTTGCTGTTTAAGTTGAAGTTCCATAATCTCCCGGTCAATTTGCTCAATGGAAATTCCCAGAAGTTCCTGCGTCCGTTCAACAAGCATGGCTTTAACTAAATATACATGCCCATCAAGTGTTCCCTGGTTTAAGACATAGGTAATAGCTGACATGATTCGATGGGGATGATTTTCTTCAATCCCGATTTTTTTTGCAATTTCATCGGCTAGCTTAAAACCGATTCCATAGATATCTTCTGCCAAGCGGTATGGATTTTCCCGGACGACTTGATAGGTTTTTTCCTTATAATAATCGTATATTTTCAGACCATATGTTAAGGAAATCTGATACTCTTGCAGAAAAAGAATGGCTTGACGCATGCTACGCTGCTCATAAAAAATCTCAGCAATCTGTTGCGCTTTTTGCATGCTGATTCCTTTGACTTCTTCAAGTCGTTCGGGCTCTTCTTCAATGATACGAAATGTATCCTCTCCAAAGCTTTCCACAATTTTCCCTGCCAAAACAGGTCCGATTCCTTTGATGGCACCGGACCCTAAATATTTTTCAAATGCATGTTTATCTTTGGGTACGGATGTCGAAAAAACCTCCGCATTAAACTGCTTTCCGTAGATAGGATGGGTTGTATAATCACCCTCTACGGTGATTTCTTCCCCGATGGATAATTTAAACATTGTTCCCACACAAGTCAGCTCACCATCTTGTGTGGAGACAACGATAATGGTATATCCGTTTTGTTCATTTTGATATATAATCTCTTCGACAATGCCTACAATCTTCTCCATAAACCCTCAAATCATTTTACGCGTTTGCTTTTGCCTTAAGTTCCTCAACTTTATCGATGCGTTCCCATGGAAGATCAATATCCGTACGTCCAAAATGTCCATAAGCAGCTGTCTGACGATAAATGGGACGACGTAAGTCTAAATCCTTAATAATGGCTGATGGTCTTAGGTCAAAAACTTCATTAATGATCTCTGTGATTTTCTCATCACCCACAATACCGGTCTGATCTGTATCTACAAAAACAGATACCGGATGTGCAACACCAATGGCATAAGCAAGTTCAATTTCACAGCGCTTGGCTAATCCGGCTGCAACAATATTTTTTGCCACATATCTTGCTGCATATGCTGCAGATCGGTCAACTTTTGTCGGATCTTTTCCTGAGAATGCGCCACCACCATGGCTTGCATAACCACCGTATGTATCTACAATAATCTTACGTCCGGTTAAACCGGCATCTCCTTGTGGCCCGCCAATAACAAAACGTCCGGTTGGGTTAATATAATATTTGGTATGATTATCCAAAAACGCTTCAGGAATGACATGATCAATAACATGTTTTTTCAAATCTTCACGAATAGTTTCTTGGCTTACATGCTCATCATGTTGTGTTGAAATAACAACTGCGTCCACACGTTTGGCAACATTGTCTTCATATTCCACTGTTACTTGAGATTTTCCATCTGGACGTAAATAGGGTAATGTTCCATCTTTACGCACTTGGGATAGGCGTTTTGATAACTTATGTGCAAGAGAAATCGGCAAGGGCATAAGTTCATCAGTTTCATCACATGCATAGCCAATCATCATTCCCTGATCTCCGGCTCCGGCTTCTTCTTCTATGTGTTCTTGGCCATCTCGAATTTCAAGAGCCACATCAACACCCATAGCAATATCCGGTGATTGTTCGTCAATCGTTACTAGGACCGCACAGGTCTCAGCATCAAATCCGGCTTTTGCATCATGATAGCCGATTTCGTCAACGGTTGCCCGTACCACTTTGGGAATATCTACATAGCAATCGGTTGATATTTCGCCCATTACCATGACCATACCTGTGGTTACCGCCGTCTCACAAGCGACTCTGGCTTTTGGATCCTGTGCAAGTATTGCATCAAGTACTGCATCTGAAATTTGGTCACATACTTTATCTGGATGTCCTTCAGTGACTGATTCTGAAGTAAATAATCTTTTTGACATAATTGTCCTCCTAATTTATTCTAAGTTAATTATACTTTATATTCCTATTTTTGCAACTCTTTTGGCACTGTCCTGTAAAAGAACAAGCCATGCGCCACGGCCTTTTCTTCTCCCTCACTGGGATGGTTAATGACTTTACCGTCTTTAACCATCACCGATGACGAGCCTCCGTCAAGGTATGTGGCAAAGACACACCCTTCCTCTTGCATTAAGGTCGCCAGCTGTTTTCCGGTGACACCTTGGCTAATGCCCGGTTGCCGTCCATCAATGACTTTAACGATAATTTCTTCTTGTTCTGTGATTCCAATCGCCGTTCGTGGTTGTAAGGATGTTGTATATCCGACAAAAGATTCATAGTCTTGGGCTATATTTTCCCCCTCATATACTAACCAACCACCCGTTTGAAAGGCTTCTTTAACGGACTCTATTTGAATATCACTTTCAAGTTCAACCTCTATAGCATCTCCGACTTGATAAATCAGTTCCTCTGAAAATATTTTTCGAGAGATGACATAGTTTTTTTCTTGAAAAGCCATTCCCTCAAGAGGAACACGCTCATTATGAGTAATTATTTCTGTAACGACATTATTTTCTACACGATAGATGCCTATGTTTTCTTGTGGATAAAGATATTTTCCAAACCACCGTGTGTAGACACCCACGCCACGATTTTCATAATCATCATTAATCTCATATAAGGGTTGACGAACTTCTCCATGGACAAGATATCCGCGTACTTGAATCTCCCTTATCTCAACCTCACCATCATCATACACTAAAAATACGGGTGTATGTACCGACCGAAGGGATAGCAATTCATGATCTTTGATGACAATACCTTGAGGGCGTCCATACCCATCATAAAACATTCCGTTGACACCAAGGGGATATGTTCTCTCCTCTTGAACAGCCATAGACGAAACATTGTCATAACCAAAGAGTCCATTATAGGCAAATTCCTGAACCATCTTAGCGCCTGTGTTCGCATCCACTCGAATGGTATATATGTTTTGTTCATAGCCTGCAATGGTCATATGCTCTTGTGTCAATCCTAAGCTTGTTATTAATTCAATGAGTATGAATATCGTCTTGATCGATGTAGAAAAGTCAATCATATCTTCTTACCTCTCCAACGTGCAGAAAGAAAAACCACCAATAATTGGTTTGAGCGCCAATGTTGATGGTTTTCATGTGTCTATTTATTTGTTGACCCTAATTGCTTATACAATGCGTCTGCGATGCCGATACCTTGACCTTCTGAAATGATTTTTGAATATTCTTCATCTAACATCTCCGAATAGATTTCTCCGGCATTGCTCTTCTCAAACAGTCCACCATCCGGAACTGTCTTTCGCATTTCTTTAAAAAGACGTTGGACATAATAGGATTCAAAGGATTGGCACGCTTCTTTCAGTTCTTTATCTTTTTTTTCCTGATTGCTTACTTCCATGGTTTGATTTAAGATTTTTTGAAATTCTTGTTCAATCGATGTGTCTTTTTGAAAACTTCCATAGACGCCGGAAAGATCTTGACCGATTCCCTTAATATCCATAATGCACCATCCTAACTTGATTTATTCTATCGTTTCAGATTATTTGCCATTGCCAGCATATCATCTGATGTTTGAATTGCTTTTGAACTTAATTCATATGCACGTTGGGCAATAATCATGCCCACCATTTCTTCCACCGCTTGTACGTTGGAAGATTCTAATGCACCTTGAATAATGGAGGATTTTTCCAAGTCATCATTCTCATGCTCAGATATAGCTTGACCTGACGCAACTGTTGTCTCAAATAATCCATTGCCTACCGATCGAAGACCTGCGACGTTTGCAAACTGTACAATCTCAAATTGATGATCTAAATCAACTGGTTCGCCATCAACGACCGTTGCGAAGTTACCCATTTCATCAACAACGACTCGGTCCATTGACACACCTTCGTCAAAGGTGATAGGATCACCATCTGCATTCAATATTCGATAGCCATTGACATCGGTTAATGTCAACTCACCGTCATCTTGACTGACTTTAAATGCACCTGCTTTGGCATATTTTACACTGCCATCAAAAGTTTGAACTGCAAAAAAGCCATTTCCTGCCATTGCAAAGTCAAGAGGCGCCTCTGTCACTTCAATATTGCCTTGAGAGAAGGTCTTGACGGATCCTGCTGCACGAACACCGTGTCCGACTTGTAAGTTGACCGGTGAACCTTGGGCATCAATACTACCGGCTTCACGCATTGTCTCATATAATAGGGATTTGAATTCCAAGCGTTCTTTCTTGAATCCTATTGTATTTGCATTTGCCAAGTTATTGGCAATCGTATCTACCGTTAATTGCTGTGTTTTCATCCCTGACGCTGCCGTCCATAATGAACGCATCATATATCATTCCTCCTATTATAATCGACCTACATTATTAACAACATTATCAAGTGTTTCATCATACGTAGTTAAGACTTTTTGATTGGCTTCATAGCTACGCATAACCGAAATCATTTCAATCATTTCTTTGACCGAGTTTACATTTGAAGCTTCTTCATAGCCTTGACGTGCCAGTCCTTCAAAGTCTGTTCGAACACTTTGTTGGGTTACATCATAAAGGCTATTTCCGATTTTACGAAGTGTTCCATAATCCTCGAAAGCTACAATTTGAAGCTGATCAGTCATGACATTGTTTTCATAGATGGCACCATTTTCTTTGACTGAAAATTGACCGGACGGTATGGTGATAATACCTTCTTGACCAAGAACATAGTTTCCGTCTTTGGTTACTAGTTCATTATTGGCATTCAGCGTAAAGGATCCGTCACGTGTGAACTTTTCATTAATGGTCCCATCATCATTCATTCTACCGACAACGAACATTCCCGGACCTTCTAATGCCACTGAAAAGGGATCTTCGTTATGTTTTAATGCCCCTTGCTCGAAGTTTGTATAGACATTATCTACAGCTACGCCTAAAGTCATGGAGCCTATATTTGTATTTGATTTATTCGTTGGATCATTAATTTTAATGGCTAAGACTTCTTTAAATGATTCCATGGTTACGGCATCTTTCTTAAACCCTGCTGTATTTGCATTTGCAAGATTATTGGAAACAATGTCCATCTTCTGCTGTTGAGCTTCCATACCTGTATACGCTGTATATAATCCTCTTACCATAATTAACTCCTTTGCATAGGCTATTCTCTAGTATATATCGTTATAACTTTAGGATTTCTTAACCCCTAATATTTATTATGTGCAAGATATTCGACATATTTTCCTGTGCCTATTGCTACACAAGTGAGTGGATCATCGGCTTGAATCACGTTAATACCTGTTTTCGTTTCAATAAGCTGATCTAAGCCTTGGAGCATTCCGCCACCACCCGTTAAGACAATTCCACGATCGGCAATATCTGATGCCAACTCAGGAGGTGTTTTTTCCAAAACACTATGTACCGCATCTACAATAGCCGATGTTGTTTCTCGTAAAGCTTCTTCTGTCTCTTCTGATGTTACTGTAATGGTTTTTGGCAATCCGGTAATTAGATTACGTCCACGAACATCCATCTGTAAAACTTCCGGACGTTTAAAGGCCGTTCCGATTTTGACCTTAATCTCTTCTGCCGTTCGCTCTCCAATAAGAAGATTATGCTTTTTACGCATATAACGTACAAGTGCTTCATCAAAATTATCACCGGCAATTTTAATGGATGTACTCACAACCGTTCCACCTAAGGAGATTACTGCGATATCTGACGTTCCTCCACCAATATCAACGACCATGCTACCACAGGCTTTGGATATATCAACACCGGCGCCAATAGCTGCTGCAATAGGCTCTTCAATAATCTCTACTTTACGTGCACCTGCTTCATAGGTTGCATCTTCAACAGCTCTTTTTTCAACCTCTGTAACACCACTTGGAACACATACCGTAATCCTTGGTTTCCGTAGTCGTCGTCCGACTGCCTTTGCAATAAAATATTTTAACATTTTTTCTGTGACTGTATAATCTGAAATGACGCCTTGTCGTAATGGTCGTACGGCCACAATATTTCCCGGCGTTCTTCCTAGCATGCGTCGAGCTTCACTTCCCACAGCAAGAATTTTGTTGGTATTACGATCAAAGGCCACAACAGACGGCTCACGTAATACCACGCCCTTGCCTTTAATATATACTAATACATTTGCTGTTCCTAAATCGATTCCGATGTCTGATGAAAATCCTAACATTTTTTTCCCCTTTCAATCTATGCTTTTTCTTCAGGGAGTAACACTTTGATTTTATCCAACTTCCATATTTCATTGGCATATTCTTCAATGGTTCGGTCCGAAGAAAATTTTCCAGCATTTGCTACATTTAGCATGGCTTTACGTGCCCATTCATTTTGATTACGATAGGCAATATCTACTTTTTTCTGTGCTTCTACATAGGCATCAAAGTCTTTCAAGATAAAATATTGATCTGCCGGTTCCCCGCCGCCATTAAGAAGAGAATCATAGATTTCTCTAAATAAATCCGGATCTTGCGGTGAATAGAAACCATTGATTAATTGCGTTACAACACGTCGCACAACTTGGTTATTATTATATATATCCCAAGGATCATAGCTTCTGCTGTGTTCTAATTCGATAACTTCATCGGCTGTCATACCAAAGATAAAGCAGTTTTCTTTGCCGACTTCTTCAGCAATCTCAATATTGGCACCATCAAGTGTTCCAATGGTTAGCGCACCATTAAGCATGAATTTCATATTTCCCGTACCTGACGCTTCTTTTGATGCTGTTGAAATCTGTTCGGACACGTCAGCCGCTGCAAATATGAGTTCTGCATTGGACACACTATAGTTTTCAATAAATACGACTTTGATTTTATTGTTAATCGTGGCATCATTATTAATAACATTGGCTACATTGTTGATTAGTTTAATGATTTTTTTGGCACGTGTATATCCCGGTGCCGCTTTGGCTCCGAAAATAAAAGTTCTAGGGAGCATATCTAAGTCCGGATTCTCACGAAGTTCGTTATATAAGTGCATGACATAAAGAGTGAGCATGAGCTGACGCTTATATTCATGTAAACGCTTAACTTGTACGTCAAAGATAGATCTCGGATCCACATCTATGCCATTATGTTTCTTAATGTATTCCGCTAAACGCACTTTGTTTTGATATTTGATTTGCATAAAGTCTCGACGTTCTTTTTCATCATCGATATATGCTTCAATCTTTTTGATCTCTTCAAGGTCTGTTGCCCAATCTTTACCAATCTTCTTCGTTACCCATTCAGATAACTTGGGATTCCCGTGAAGCAAAAAACGTCGTTGGGTAATCCCATTGGTTTTGTTGTTGAATTTCTTGGGATACATTTCATAGAAGTCTTTTAACTCTTCATTTTTTAATATTTCTGTATGCAACCTTGCAACACCATTGACCGAATAGCTACCAACAATACATAGCCAAGCCATTTTAATCTGTCCATCAGATACAATGGCCATTCGACGGATACGATCGTTTTCAAATCCAAACCGATCCGTAATCTCTGCACAAAAACGTCGGTTAATTTCTTCGACGATTTGATAAATTCGAGGTAAAAGTCGGCTAAATAATTCAATCGGCCATTTTTCAAGGGCTTCTGACATAATCGTATGGTTTGTATAAGCACATGTTCGATTGGTTATGGACCAAGCTTCCGACCACTCTAATCGATAATCATCCATCAGAATCCGCATTAACTCAGGTATAGTTAATGAAGGATGAGTATCATTGATGTGAAAGACCACTTTTTCAGGCAACTTACGTACATCATCATGATTTTCCATAAATTGTCGAACCACTTGTTGAATGGTTGCGGATATAAAGAAATATTGTTGTTTTAATCGAAGTTCTTTACCTTTGTAATGGTTATCATTGGGATATAAAACTTCAACAATAGTCTTGGCAAGATTTTGTTGTTCTACAGCTTTATGATAATCGCCTCGGTCAAACATTTCAAGATTAAAGCTTTGAATAGCTTCCGCATCCCATAATCGCAGGGTATTAATCGTACTATTATTATAACCTACAATGGGAACATCATATGGAATCGCTTGGACCGACTGATAATATTCATGAACATATTGCTCGCGTCCGTCATCATTTTTCACGACACGGACATTTCCACCAAACTTAATCTCAGAGCCTAATTCCGGTTGACGTATTTCAAAGGGGTTTCCGTTTTTCAACCACTCATCCGGTTTTTCAATTTGATAGCCATCAATAATTTTTTGTTCAAATATTCCATAACGATAACGAATTCCACATCCGAATGCCGGATATTCCAATGTCGCTAATGAGTCTAAAAAACATGCTGCTAGTCGACCCAGACCACCATTTCCTAATCCGGCATCCGGTTCTTGGTTCTCAATTGTATTTAAATCAAAACCAAGATCACGAAGCACTTCTTCAACAACTTCATTCACTTGTAAGTTAATTAAGTTGTTGCCTAGTGCTCTACCCATTAAAAACTCCATGGAAAGATAATAGACTGTTTTAACATCTTCTTCAATATAGGTTTTGTGAGTTTCAATCCACTCATCTACAATAATATCTTTCACTGCAAAGGCAACAGCTTGAAAAAGCTGTTCCTCTGTCACTTGATCAATGGTCTTTCGAAATTGGTTTTTCATGTTTTCAAATACAGCTTCTTTAAAAGCTTCTTTTGTGACATTCAAGCGATTCATACAATTCCTCCATTCTTAACTTTATCGTTTAGCTACCGCAAAGTCTACGGTTTCACCGTTAATGTTCCAATTTTTTGTATACCCTTCAATTAAGGTATCATGAATGGTTTCTGTCAATGTTTCCTCTTGAATAATTGCTTGATTTTTTTGGACAAGTTCGCGAATTTTACCATTACCGGCTAATCCAAACTCGATATGATCAACTACTTCAAAACCGGCTTCTTTTCGCATGGTTTGAATTTTACTGATAACTTCTCGGACAAATCCTTCTTCAATCAAATCTTCGGTTAGATTGGTGTCAAGTACAACGGTTACATTACCATCAACATCAGATGCATAACCTTCTTTTTTAGCTGATTCAATGAGTAAATCTTCTTCCGTTAACGTCACTTCAACACCATCAAAATCAAAAGCCAAGTGTCCTTGTGCTTTCAACTCTGCCATGGCATGATTACCATCAATTTCTGACAAGGCTTGGCGAATCTGGTTGAGTTGCTTGCCATATTTAGGTCCGACAGTACGCAGTTGTGGTTTAAATGCATATGTCGTAAATTCACTGACATCATCAACAAGCTTGACTTCTTTTACATTGAGCTCTTCACGAACAATCTCCGTAAAGCGTTCATCTAAATCGCCTTTGGCTTTGACAAACATGGTTGGTAATGGTTGACGATTTTTAATATTGGCTCCATTACGACATGCGCGTCCGGAGACCACGATTTTAAGTAACAGATCCATTTGTTCTTCTACATCGGCCTTAATCATTGTCGTATCCGCTACCGGGAAGTCACAGAAATGAATACTCTCCGGTGCGTTTGCATCGAAGTTAACAACAAGGTTTTGGTAAATATCTTCTGCCATAAAGGGAATAAAAGGTGCTGTTACTTTCGCTAAAGTAACCAAGCTCGTATATAAGGTCATATATGCATTAATCTTATCTTGGTTCATATCTTTTTGCCAGAAACGCTCGCGGCTTCGACGAACGTACCAGTTACTTACATCATCAACAAACTCGGCAATGGCTCGTGTTGATTCTGTAATACGATATTCAGATAAATTATCATCAACCGTTTTAATTAATGTATTTAATTTTGATAAACACCATTGATCCATTAGACTTAAGTTATCTTTGTCTAAGCTATATTTTGTCGGGTCAAATTGGTCAATCTCTGCATAGAGTACATAGAATGCATAAGTATTCCACAAGGTTCCCATAAACTTACGCTGACCTTCAATAACAGCCTCGTCAGAGAATCGGTTTGGTAACCAAGGTGCTGAATTATTATAAAAATACCACCGAATGGCATCGGCGCCATACTTTTCTAATGCATCAAATGGATCTACTGCATTTCCTTTGGATTTTGACATTTTTTGACCATTCTCATCTTGAACATGGCCTAAGACAATAACGTTTTTATATGCCGGCTCATCAAAAAGAAGGGTTGAAATAGCGAGTAATGAGTAGAACCAACCACGTGTCTGGTCAACAGCTTCACTAATAAAATCCGCCGGGAAATTATCTTCAAATTTTTCCTTGTTCTCAAAAGGATAGTGCCATTGGGCAAAAGGCATGGCTCCGGAATCAAACCAACAGTCAATAACCGGATCAACACGTTTCATGCTGTCACCACATTTTTCACAAGTAATATGGACATTATCAATAAATGGACGGTGTAATTCGATATCGTCCGGACAGTCATTACTCATGGATTTTAATTCCTCAATGCTTCCGACTGCGTGGCGATGTCCACATGCACACTCCCAGATATTTAAAGGCGTTCCCCAGAAACGGTCACGGCTTAGTCCCCAGTCAAGGACATTTTCAATCCAGTCACCAAAACGTTTTTCACCAATGTTTTTAGGCAACCAGTTTATTTTTTTATTGTTTGCGATTAACTTATCTTTAACCTTAGTCATTTCAATAAACCATGTATCTTTGGCATAATAAATAAGCGGTGTATCACATCGCCAACAGTGGGGATAACTGTGCTCATATACAAGCGCTTTAAATAATTTATTTTCTTGCTCTAGGTAATCAATAATCATTGGATCCGCATTTTTTACAAAAACACCTTTCCAGGGTTCCACTTGGTCTGTAAATTCACCTTTATCATTAACCAGTTGCACAAATGGCAATCCATATGCTCGTCCGACATTGGCATCATCTTCACCAAAGGCCGGTGCAATATGAACAATACCTGTACCATCCGATAAGGTAACAAAGTCTGCACAGGTGACATAATATGCTTTTTCGCTGGGTGTCTCAAAATCAAAAAGAGGTTCATAGTGGATATGCTCAAGATCTTTTCCCACATATGTCGCAACGATATTATGGTCCACATCCGACCCAAGAACACTATCTAACAATGCTTGAGCTAAGATAAACTGGTCATCACCAACTTGAACTTTCACATAGGTCTCCTTAGGATTAACCGCTAAGGCCACGTTACTAGGCAAGGTCCAAGGTGTTGTTGTCCATGCTAAGATATATTGATTTTCTTGATCAATTACTTTAAACTTTGCAATGACTGATTTTTCTTTAACATCTTTATATCCTTGTGCAACCTCATGGGTTGAAAGGGATGTACCACAACGAGGGCAATAAGGAACGATTTTATGACCTTTATATAAAAGCCCTTTATCCCAAATCGTTTTTAATGCCCACCAGACAGATTCAATATATTCATTATGATAGGTTACGTATGGATCATCCATGTCTGCCCAGAAACCGACAGTTCCACTGAAGTCTTCCCACATTCCTTTGTACTTCCAAACACTTTCTTTACACTTATTAATAAATGGTTCTAAACCATATTCGAGAATTTGCTCTTTTCCGTCAATACCTTCTGAACGTTCAACCTCAAGTTCAACAGGTAGTCCATGTGTATCCCAACCGGCTTTACGTAATACCTTATTACCTTTCATGGTTTGGTAACGAGGAATCAAATCTTTGATTACACGAGTAAGTACGTGACCAATATGAGGTTTACCATTTGCCGTTGGCGGGCCATCATAAAATGTATATGTCGGACCGTCACTTCTTAATTCAATACTTTTTTCAAAAATCTTATTGTCATTCCAGAAATCCAGAATTTTCTTTTCGCGTTCAACGAAATTGAGTTTTGTCGATACTTTTTCGTACACTTTAATTCCTCCTAAGGTCCATTTTGATAATCAATTCCTTATTATACTTATCTTTACACGATTTGTAAAGACTTACGCATTACTTCCTTAATGTATTATACCCTTATATTCCAATAATATCTAGTTATTCTTGATTGTTTTCTATGATTAGGATAATATATAAACACAGAGACAATGTTTTATTATTGTATAAACCACATGAAAGAGGGGATCTCATGCCTAACTTAGACTTAACCTTACTCACCGACTTTTACGAATTAACCATGATGCAAGGGTACTTTAATCATAAAGACCGTGATAAAGTGGTTGTTTTCGATTTATTTTATCGATCAAATCCCTGTGGAAACAGTTTCTCGATTGCTGCAGGACTTGAGCAAGTCATCCATTATATTAATCATTTGAATTTTTCAGACGAAGATCTTCAATATTTAAAGAACCAGAAAATTTTTTCCAAAGAATTCTTACAGTATTTAAAGGACTTTCATTTCAGTGGTGATATCTATGCCGTTCCTGAAGGAACCATTGTTTTTCCTCATGAACCTATTATGAAAATCATTGCCCCCATATGTCAGGCACAGCTTATTGAATCCGCGCTTCTTAATATAATTAACCATCAAAGTCTGATTGCGACAAAAGCTTCCCGGGTTAAATGGGCAGCTGGAGATCATACCGTTTTAGAATTTGGCCTTCGACGTGCTCAAGGTCCTGACGCCGGTATTTATGGCGCTAGAGCTGCTATGATTGGAGGATGTGATGCCACTTCCAATGTTCTTGCAGGAAAAATGTTTGATGTTCCTGTCAAAGGAACCCATGCACACAGTTGGGTTATGAGTTTTGATTCCGAATTAGAAGCCTTCCGCGCTTATGCTAATCTTTATCCAGATTCATGCTTACTTCTTGTTGACACCTATGACACCTTACGTTCAGGTGTTCCAAACGCTATAACTATCTTCAAGGAATTATATGATCAGGGACTGAGTCCCAACATCGGTATTCGTCTTGACAGCGGTGACTTATCCTATTTATCAAAAAAAGCTCGAAAAATGCTTGACGATGCGGGATTTCCTGAAGCTATTATTAGCGCATCCTCTGACTTAGATGAATTTTTAATTCGTGATCTTCGTCTTCAAGGCTCCCGAATTGATTTATGGGGTGTGGGGACAAACTTGATTACTTCAAGTGATTGCCCGGCATTTGGCGGTGTATATAAACTATCTGCAATTTATCAAGATGGTCAATACGCACCAAAGATTAAACTCTCTAATAATCCGGTAAAAGTGACTAACCCGGGCAACAAAAAAATTATACGTGTCTATCACAAAGAATCCGGAAAAATCATTGCCGATCTTATTGCTCTTAATGACGAGGTATATGATGAAAAGGATGACCTCTTACTTTTCAGCCCTGAATCTCCTTGGAAGAAGACACTTCTTAAGGGAAACACCTATCGCTTACGGGAACTTTTACAAGTTATTTACAAAGATGGTCAACAAGTCTATCAGTCACCTCATACAATGGAGATAAAATCCTATTGCTCTCAAGAATTAGAAACCCTATGGGATGAATCAAGACGTCTTGTCAATCCTCAACCTGTATACGTTGATCTTTCCGAAAAATTATATACGCTTAAACAGACAATGATGATGGAAAGCAATTAATCAAGAACGATTAGGAGGTATTATCTATGATGGACAATGTAAAAAATCCACGTCAAAGCGGTGTTTTGCTTCACCCAACCTCATTCCCCGGCCCTTATGGCATCGGCGACTTAGGTGCATCCGCTTATCATTTTATTGACTTTTTAGCTGCAAGCGGACAAGAATTATGGCAGGTTCTCCCCCTTGGACCTACCGGCTATGGCGATTCTCCATATCAAGCATTTTCCTCTTATGCCGGCCAACCCTTACTCATCAGTATCGAAGGACTTATTGAGGATGGCCTATTAGAAGTCTCCGATGAAGATTTTATCGACTGGAATCCTCGTTCCGTTGATTATGGTGCTGTAATACCGTATAAACACGCCTTATTTAAACGCGCTTATGACGCTTTCATTTCCGATGAAAACACCGATCTCTACCACTCTTTTAAGACCTTTATCCAAAAGGAAAAGTCCTGGCTATCTTCTTATGCACTTTTTATGGCGGTAAAAGATGCACATGAGGGACAAGTGTGGACAAGTTGGAATCCTGAAATCGCTTTTCCAGATAAAAAAGCTTTGAAAAAATGGAAAAATGATTTAACCTACGCATACAACTATTATCGCTTTTTACAATTCTATTTTTTCAAGCAGTGGTTTGCCCTTAAAGCCTATGCCGGCGAAAAAGGTATTTCAATTATTGGAGACATTCCGATTTTTGTTGCTTTTGACAGTGCTGATGTTTGGGCAAACAAGGAACTCTTCTATTTAGATGAAAAAGGTTTTCCCACAATTGTTGCAGGTGTTCCACCAGATTACTTTAGTGATACCGGGCAATTATGGGGCAATCCATTATACCATTGGAAAATGCATAAAAAGGAAGATTATACCTGGTGGATTAAACGGATTGAATATAGCTTAAAGTTTGTCGATTACCTGCGCATAGACCACTTCAGAGGTTTTGAATCATACTGGGCTGTGCCTTACGGCTCTGAGAACGCAATTCACGGCGAATGGAAAGACGGTCCGGGAAAAGATCTTTTCCTTGCTGTGGAAAAAAAGCTAGGTAAGGGTTTGCCTATTATCGCCGAAGATTTAGGCATCATCACCAAGGAAGTTCGAGAACTTCGAGATGTCTTTAACTTCCCTGGCATGAAAATCCTCCAATTTGCCTTTGAAGATTTAGGAAACAATGAATTTTTACCCTTTAATTATACCTTTAATTCCGTAGCCTATACCGGAACCCATGATAACGATACAACCCTGGGTTGGTACACAAATGCATCCCCTCAATCTCAAGATAAGGTTCGACGTTTTATGAACTCGGATGCCGGTGATGTTTGTTGGGATTTTATACGCACTTGCTACTTATCTCCATCCAATCATGCTGTCGTGCCTTTACAAGATCTCCTATCGCTCGGAAGCCAAGCCCGCATGAACAAACCGGGAATTCCTGCCGGCAACTGGCAGTGGCGTTATACTGACGATATGCTTTCTGATTTTGTAATCCACCGATTAAGTGCCTTAACAAAACTAGCCGGACGCGGACAGAACAATGGCATAAAAACAGATTCTGAGGCTTGATTAATTCATCAAGCCTTGCTATAATAGTAAGACTGACGTGATAGCACAAGATAAAAGAAGGTGACTTATGCGAAGACTTTTATTTTTTATTTTTATTTCTATTTATTATTTGCTTGGATTGCCTTTATTACTCATAACCTATCTAATCGGCACCGTAAATATGCCCTTACGTCGAACGATTGCCTACCATTACAATCGAATGACCGGATGGATAATATTCACCGTTGCCGGAGCAAAATTTATAACAAAAGGTTTGGAAAATATACCGAAAGATTCCAATGCTGTTTTTGTAAGTAACCATAAAAGCATGTTAGATATTCCTGCCATCATGCGCTTTTCAAAACGTCCGATTAACTTTATCGGGAAAAAAAGCATCATGAAATGGCCGTTTATCGGTTGGTGGATGGCGGCCATGGACGGACTTTTCTTAGACAGAACCAGTCCACGTCAAGGATTAAAAACCATACTAACAGCTATTGAGCGAATCAAAGGCGGAGAATCCTTTGCCATTTTTCCAGAAGGTACACGGAGTCAATCCGAAGAATTTCTCCCATTTAAACAAGGCAGCCTAAAGCTCGCTTCAAAAAGCGGTGCTGTCATTGTCCCCATCGCAATACGCGGAACCGTTGATGTCTTCGAAAACAACGGTTTAAACCTTAAGCCGGCAACCGTTTATTTTAGCGTAGGCGAACCTATTGATTTATCAACATTGTCTAAGGAAGATCAACAAAAAAGTGCAAGCTATGTCAGTGAGATTATTCAAAAAATGTATGTTGATTCCTTAACCAATAAATGATAGAATAAATTAAATTATTTACAACAGGAGGTAGCAACCATGGAATGGTGGCAAATACTACTAATAGTCGTTGCAGTACTAGCGATTGTACTCGGTGTTTTATATATTTTAGGAAACCGATTACAAAAGAAAGCAGACTCTCAACAAGGACTTATTGATGCATCGAAACAAACTGTTTCTATACTCGTTATTGATAAAAAGAAGCAAAAATTAAAAGATTCCAACTTACCAAAAATGGTACAAGATCAAATTCCCGTTTATCTAAAATGGCGGAAAATGCCCTTAGTTAAGGCAAAAATCGGACCCAAAATCACAACACTAATGTGCGACGAACGTGTTTTTAAAGAACTTCCGGTAAAAAAAATGATTAAAGTCGACCTTGCCGGTATGTATATTGTGGGTATCAAGTCACTTCCAAAAGTGAAAAAAACAGCAAACGCTCAACCTGTGAAACAAGGATTTATGGATAAGGTGAAGGCGAAAGCAGGAAGTCTCAGAAAAAAATAAAGTTATCGTCGGACTATCAAAAAGCAGGTGCATCAAGCAGTGGGAGCGCCGGTCCTAATACGATTAGAAAAAAGGTCCCAAATCAATTTATTGATTCGGGACCTTTTCTACTAATCTGCATCAGGACCGTAATACCCATGTTGCTTGGTGCACCTGCTTTTTTCTATCGAAGACATAACTTAATTCCTTCTACCATCAAAAGATTAGTGCGGATAAATATTTGGACTAATTTAGATCTCTTGTTCGTCGTAACTAATACTTTTTATCCCGTAGACTTTTACATCAATACACTTAAATACGCATTTATCAAATATCGCCAGATTATATCCTTCTTCATTCATTACACTTTTATATTCAACACCAGTATAAACAGCTTTATCCTCGTGTTCACGACTCTTTATAAAGTCTGAAATATATTGTGTTGCAACATAATCAAGGGGACTATCGCTTCTTCGAAGAACTTTTCCCATCTCATTATTAATTTTATTTAAATGCTCTTTATTAATAGCATGTTCTCTGCAGTCTAACCCATAAATAAATGGACTAATCAAATTTATCCGCTTTAGATCAACAACAATGATATCTTCAAGCAATTCAAATGTACCAATTGAAACATAATCAAATGCGCCTGCTCGAACTTCATGGAGTGTTGTTTTTATAGAATCTGCCACATATAGACAACTGATTCCTTTGGCATTTGCTCTCCCCTCCGATGCACGATTATTTGGAGGAGCACCCATTTCATCTTTTGAATACCCACTTTTATTAGATATTCTGCCTCTATAAAATAATTTGCCTTTTTTATATGGTTTTCGTATGTATGAACAAAATCTATCTAATAGTTGTAAATTTATATAGTGCGTATGAAACCTATTTTTAGATTTAAGCGACTCAATAAACCCTTCCCATGTTTTAGTAGTTAATAGAGAATGTTCTTCTAAATAATCCGTTTCATATAGCTCCTTTAAACCGACTGGATTATCAAAAATTTCAGGATTATATTCATATTTTTCTTTACATATCTCAGTTACAATACTGTAGATTTCAGCTTCAGTTCGCTGATTAAAAATATGCCAGTTCGATAACAGTTCACTTTTCAGCATCTTAATCTCTGATCTTGGAAATGTAGCTGGTAATAGAACAGCCGGTGTGAAAATACTGATAAAATCTTCAAATAAATTGGTCAATTCATCATGTTTATCCGTATTATATATATATACATCTTTGGAATGACAAATTTGACATTCTCCTTTTTCATCGCATTCATGAACAATCGGAATTATTTCACTATCAAGAAAACACTTTTCGCAAAATATCATATTATCGCTCCTCGTCTAAGTATTTTCCCAATATTTCAATATGATGCATAATAGATAGTTTTTTTACAGTACCAAGCCCCGGATATGCTTCTCTTTTATATAAATCTTCAAATTCCAACATTCCCAAAGTACTAAGTCCCTTAATCTTATTCCATTCTACCAACTTAGAAAGAGCTTCTCTAAATTTGCCGGCCGGATCACTTATATCATCATTTGAGTCAGACACAAAATGCTTGACACGTAAGCTATAGTCGTCTGCAAAGTATACGATATGAATAGCTACAGCATATGGGGCAAATCCAGTTTCGCTGTATTCGCTCCCCACAATGGAATAATCTGAAAAACCTTTGTAACCATCCTCTAAATAAAACAAATGATCTTCCGAGAAAGGTTCATCATCAATTTTGCTATAATCAGTATTCCTCTCAAGTTTGTTGAATTTATCATCAAGCATAACTCGATCACTTCGTATTTTCCTTCGAAAACCACTATCATCAGGAATTAAGTTGAATTTCACATCTTGATTGGCAAAATATTTCTCGTGTATTGGTATTGCGTCTTTATTTGTACATATTGTAATTATATTTTTGCCATACCTATTAATAAAATCAGCTTCTGAGGCATCTTTTGGCTTTAATATTTTCGCAAATAGTAAAGTATTTGTTTCACTTATTACTTTTTTATACTGTTCTACCAGTTTATCATTTTTTGAATCTTGATAATCATCATAAAAACCCCCAACTTGCGGATTAATAATAATGCTCAACGCTTTATTTTCTTCATTGTATCTAGTAATTGTTTTAATAAGCGTTGAAGATAATTTAACCGGCTCAATTATCGGAGTAACCTTTTCACTTAATACTTTTTTTTCTGCTAATTCTCGTAATGCTATCAGCTCGAATTGTCTCCCTCTTAAATATGGTAAATACATTCTCTATCTCCCTTCAAATTGTTGTTCTAAAAATATATTTAATTTTGAATAATCTTCATTTTTCAATTCCATAAAATACGCTAAGAATTTCAGTTCATAAGGCACTTTAACAAAGTCTTCTTTAACAATTTTATTCCTGTTTTTTAATTGCTCTAAAACATAGCTATTTGCCTCTGAAATTGGAATATTCAGAAACATTTTTTTACATTCCGTATAATATCTAAATTGAGATACATTTGGTGTTTTGCCATATTGCTTTAATAGAATTGCTTCATATTCAGGTTTTCTTAAAATTTTAAACATTATGTTGGCATCCAAAGAATTATTATATTCTTCAGGTTTTCTAACCGGACTTAATCTACCATTTTTTTTTAAAACATAAACACCTATTGGCTTTTGCATTGACTCAATTATTTTCATTAAAATCTTCAAATTCTCTTTGTATGTTACTACTGCAACATAGTTGAATGCCTTATAATAGTCATTAATTTGATTTTCTAATCGTTCAAAATTATCGAGCTCTGTTTTAATCTCATAAACTACAGCTTTTCCATTTATTAATACAAAATCAGCTTTTGATTTTGCTATAGGAATCTCTGTCAAAGCAGTGGTTGTATTAACACTATGAACACCCAAAAGCAGCTTATTTAATAACGTATTTTTATAGAAATACTCGTTTCTATAATTGTTCTTTAATTCTGAATATATTTCGCTAATCAATTCAGAATTTTTCTTTTTATCAGGATCATTTACATAACGTTTAACTACTGATACGAAAGTACTTTCAGTTTGCAACTCAATCCACTGACGAAGAGTATTCCGAGTGAATACTCGATTCAATACATTTGTCTTTTTATCTGTCATTCTCTTCGCCTCCTTTTCTAACCATTCTTAAGTTAAGTATATCAATTTTTGCTTGATTTTTCTATCATTATTTATAACACCATCGATTTTTTCCATTTTTTATTAACACAAGAACATCATCTTTACGTCTCTAAATTAAAAGAAAAGACCTATATACAGAGATACTATATTAAGGAAGATGAGTATGTCGTGCTTCATGGCAACTCGGGGCGACACTTTATATGAATTATGATATATTATGTAAAGGAAACGAATAGTTACATCAAGTATCCTCTTAGAACGACTCTATACAGGGAAGATGGGTATGTCGTGCTTCATGGGAACTCGGGTCCTGGCTGAAATTAGTAAAAAAGTCCTAAATCGTTTTTTGATTTAGGACTTTTTTTCTGATGAAGTTAGGACCCGCACTCCCACAGCACGATATATCCATCTTCCCATATTTAAACGTCATTCTTAGCACTTGACTTGATGTATCTATTCTTTTCTAAACCACGATATACCCATCTTCTCTTATAAAAGTGTCGCTCCGATGAAATCTCTAAAAAGCGGATGTGACCGGTTGGGTCTGGATTTAAATTCCGGGTGGAATTGTACGCCTACAAACCAAGGATGATCTCCGATTTCAACCATTTCAACAAGGCGTTCGTCGGGTGAGACTCCTGTTATTTTTAAACCGGCAGTGGTTAATTGTTCTCTAAATTCATTATTATATTCATAACGATGGCGATGGCGCTCATAGATTAGTGCTTCCCCATAGGCTTGACTTGCTTTTGAGCCTTCCCATACTTTACATGGATACGCACCTAATCGCATGGTTCCTCCGAGTTCATCGATATCTTTTTGTTCCGGCATGATATCAATAACCGGATATCTTGTCTCCGGATTCAATTCTGAGCTGTGCGCCCCTTCAAGACCTAACACATTACGCGCATATTCAATAACAACACATTGCATTCCAAGGCAAATTCCAAAGAATGGTTTGTTATGGGTACGTGCATATTTAACAGCTACTATTTTACCTTCAATACCACGGTCACCAAATCCACCCGGAACTAAAATTCCATCAACATCAGCAAATTCTTCGTCAATATTCATATGATCTAAATGTTCAGAATTCACCCATTTAATTTCCACATTCACTTCATGATGAATTCCTGCATGTTTTAATGATTCAACAACAGATATATAAGCATCATGTAACTCAACATATTTCCCTACGAGGGCAATACGAGTCATTTTCTGTCCGATTCCTTTTTCTCGCTCAACCATTGATGTCCATTCGGATAAATCCGGTTTATGATTTTCAAGATTTAATTTTCGACATGTAATATCTGCCAATCCTTCAGCTTCTAACATCAAAGGAACTTCATATAGGGTTGGGGCATCAAGGTTTTGTATAACACAATCTTTATCAACATTGCAAAACAAGGCCATTTTCTCAGCCATTTCTGTGGTAAGTTCTTCTTCTGTTCGACACACCAATACATCCGGCTGAATACCAATTGAACGTAATTCTTTAACTGAGTGTTGTGTCGGTTTTGTTTTCATTTCTTTTGAAACACGTAAATACGGAATAAGGGTAACATGAATATAAAGTACATTTTCACGTCCGACTTCTGAAGCAACTTGTCGAATGGCTTCTAAGAAAGGTAAACTTTCGATATCTCCGACTGTTCCTCCTATTTCTGTAAAAACAACATCTGATTGATTGGCTTTTCCCACACGATAAACGCGTTCTTTTATAGTATTGGTAATATGCGGTATAACTTGCACGGTTGCACCTAAATATTCCCCTTTACGTTCTTTGTTTAAAACGGACCAGTATATTTTTCCTGTTGTAATATTACTATATTTGGTCAAATTTTCATCAATAAATCGTTCATAATGTCCCAGGTCTAAATCTGTCTCTGCACCATCCTCTGTAACAAAAACCTCTCCATGTTGATAGGGACTCATGGTTCCCGGATCAATGTTAATATAGGGATCAAACTTTTGAATTGTAACTTTATATCCTCTGGCTTTAAGAAGACGCCCTAATGAAGCTGCAGTAATCCCTTTACCAAGGCCGGATACGACACCACCTGTGACAAAAATGTATTTCGTTTGCATATTTCACCTCTTCATACGTATACAATGACTAAGTTCCTATCGATTTTTTCATAACTGTTATATTTTAGGTGTTTAGGGTAGTATTGTCAAGTACTACTTTTTATCTTCTTTAATCCATTCAATCGCACGTTGCATTTGAAGGTCGTTACTTTCTTTTTCTTTTATATAGGACGCATTTAATGCGGCCTGTGTTGTATAGTCACAGACCCCATAAGAATAAAGGCCTACATCTGCCTGAAATTTTTTAACAGCTTCAAAAGTTGCCCGTTCATAAGATTCATCCGGCATCTCTTCTAAGTATCCAAGATAATAGAGTAGCTCTTCTACAACTTTTACTTGTTGACCTTGGTCTCCAATATATAGTCGATCCTTAGGAAGGATATATTCCGGCATGTCCACAATAATATCCGGAACAACACCAACTCCGTTGATTTTATTGCCATCTCGTGACAAAAATTCTTCCGTTGTTAACTTAACGATTTGACCACTGTTAGTTTGGTAAAAAGCTTGTGCAACACCTTTCCCAAATGTCGTTTCTCCAATAACAACACCTATACCGGATTCTTTGACAGCTGCAGCAAATATTTCCGTTGCTGATGCACTATTGCCATTGACTAATAATACAATCTTAACCGAAGGATTTTCAAGATAGCTACGATATACCTGCGATTCACCGTTTTTGCTTACGAGAGAGGTAATGACCCCTTTAGGAATAAGAAATTTTCCTATATTAACTGCTGTATCCAAATATCCGCCGGTATTATCGCGCATATCAAGAATCATATATTCCAAACCTTCTTTTTCCAAAATAGCTTGTCGCAGTTGTTCATCTGTTCCTTCCGAAAAAGAATCCACTCTATATCCAGCGACTTGCTGAATGAATGCTTCATCGATGCTTTCATCTATAGCCCTTAAGTCAATTGCTTCAATTGAAGGAATCACAATTTGACGACGTTCAATTGTCAAAGATATTACACGATTTCCACGTTGAAGATCAATATTGACAAATGTCCCTTCAGGACCTTTTATCTTCGTTACAACCGTATCAATGTCTTGCCCTATAACTTCTTCGCCATTGACACGAATAATCTGATCATTAAGCATTACCCCTTCTTCAAGAGCACCTCCGCCTTCAAAGATTTGAGTTATAATGATGGTATCATTGACCATTTGAACGCCAACACCAATCCCAACATAATCACTCTGAAGGGTTGATACAAGGTTCATCGCCTCTTCTTGAGTATATATACCTGAATAATCATCCAACTTGGTTTCTATGCCGTCTAGCGCGCTCTGATAGAGTTCTTCCTTAGTGACCCCATCTCCTACATATAATTCATGTATAAGATTGATCGTTTCTTGGATTTCCATTAAGTACTCTTCATCCGTTTTCGCTTGGACTTGATAACTCAATATCGGCATCATCACAATGATTAATAATAAACTTAATCCTTTTTTTCCCATGCTCGTCTCCTTTTTCTTTATCTATTAATAGTCTCTTCCTATATCTTCCCGCAAATAATCAATCAATCGGTTAATTATTGCAGCCGCTTCTGTCTTTGCAATCCATTGTTTGGGCAGTACGCGTCCTGAAACATCGCCTTGAATTATACCTAAGTGATAACCGGCCATAATTTCTTTTTTTGCCCATGATGAAATCTGATTATCATCGACAAAAGGCGTCCGTGGCGCATTGGTTACGCCCAAGCGTTCTAATCCTATAACTCGAATATAGATGACAAAAGCCTCTTCACGTGTAATGGGTTTGCTGATATCAAAATTTTCTCCGGTTCCGTTAATAAGTTTTGCATCAAAAGCCCCCATAATATATGGGTACAATCGATGACTCGGTGGAACATCGCCAAACATCTGCTGACTTGCTCGATTCACTTTTTCATATTTACTGATATCAATATCCATGGCAAGGCAAAGCGCTTTTACAAACTCACCGCGTGACATGGCTTGAAATTGTATACCTTCTTGAGGCGTTGATGTAAAGATTTCCATACTATACATTTTCTTAACATCTTCTTCCGCCCAATGACCTTCCATAAAATCAAGACCTTCCGGTATCGGAAGTTTTTCGATTTGATTTGCTGTCGATAATATAAAGCGCCCGACCTGCTCTGACGCTTTTAGTTCAGGGTGGTAGGAGTTTATCTGATAGCTCAGCGTTCCCTGACGTTCCATCCGTTGGTTATAGGTTCCTCCAAAACTAATGGGATAGGGTGTCGTATTATTATAGTAAATTGTTTTCTTAGCTTTAAGTCTAGGATTCACTGTAATATCCATATGAAGGTCGAGTCCGTCTGTCTGTGAATTGATTGCTACATTCATATATTGGGTCTCAATCTTCGACCAAGGTTGCTTATAGCCATATACGTCACTATCGACAACATATTCAATGCGGTTAGCATTGTCATCTAAGTAATATACTGTATATGAAATCGACGTATTATAATAGGTGATTCCAGGTGTCATGTCTTCAATAGTTGTCTTGGAAAATATAGCCGTATCTTCATCTAAGGTATAGGTACCGACGGCTGTTGCAATGGTTTCTTCCCATGCAACTAATGTGGAGTCTTTGTTTAACTGACGTTTAAATGTACCTTCACTTAATCGATATCTTGTTTCGAGTTCAACTTCTCGTTCAAGAGTCACCCCTTCGGCTTCATTAGCGGCTTCAATCACATAGACTTCTTCAATGATCCCACTTGGATTTTTGTCCAAATCAATATGCTCAAGGGTCACTTCAATCGTTCCGGTTACTTCCACCGGTCGTCCTGTTATAAAAACAACTTCCTTATATACATAAGTGTTTGTTTCTTCCGCATCTGCTGCAACATATTTTTCAATAAGTTTGGGGAGATAGCTTCCTTCAGATATCCCTCCGAAAAAGCCCATCTCACCTTCTGCTGCGTAGACGGGACTATTTACAAACAGCAAAACTAATCCTAATATTAACCATCTCTGACTCCATTTGACTACTTTATTCATATTTTCCTCCGTGTTCTGTACCCACTGTTTATTCCCTAGTCTTCAACAATTATAATATATCCTCTTGCATTTCGATTATTATCATCCACTAATGCTTCTTTCATATCAATATCTGTCATAACACGTAGTCGATCACCTAGTTGCAATTGATTTACGTCAATGACTTGACTATTTTTAATAATAATCGTATCCGGGTCTAAATCAATAAACCCATAGTTGTTGGTATAACTTAACATCGACCACCGTTCATTCTCTGTATCATAAACAGATATTTCATTTAATGCGAGGACGTCATCATTAATTTCATAGATTTCACCAAGAACACTCTCTGTAACATATGGCATTTTAACCACATGTGTTGCTTTCGTTCCTTCAGCAATGATTGTGTACACTTCATCGATTTTATTAATTTCTGAATAGGTCTTAAACTGATCTAAACCAATCGTTACCCCGTCTTCTTTGATTCGTGTGCGATAATCCATTGTATACGAACGTTCAATCGGAGAATATATCCATTCACTTTCTCTTAAATTAGCGTGAGACTGAACTGTAAAGTCTTCAAAATCATTAATCTTAGCAATACGGCCTCGCATAATAGATATACCTTCATTTCCTGAATCCGGCTTAACAATGATTATTGCTGCTTTTTGATTTCCGTTTAAAACAACTTGGGCATAATCCGGAACCAAAACACCTGTCGGCGAAATATGTTTTCCGTTTTTCACCACAATAGTGCCTTCATCAATAGCTATTGCCCCCAAATGATTTTGCAATTGTATGGAAGTCAATCCATTGGACGCTATAATATTATCGTAAGGAAGAACACTGTCCCGACCATTTCTAAAGGTAATCTTTTTTATCTTTTCTCTTGAAAAATAATTTTCGGTGACAACATACATATCCATATTGGTCTGCTTTAAATAATGTTCCGCATAACTTAAGCTTACACGTTGATCATTATAGTAATATTCGATGTCTCTATTAGATGCATCAAGTGTAAGCGCCGAACTATATCCTCTCCATCCGGTTTGCTGAAGTTCATAGCCGTTGAGCATTGTAATTGTTTGTTGGCTGGTATTAATGGTTCCTAACTGACCTTTATATAAATTCTCTATGACATTGCCATAAGGATCCACACGAATTTCTTGAATGCTTTCAACCAAACTTCCCAATCCGACGACAGTTTGGTTAACCAACATACGCATAGTATCTCCGGGTTCAAGTCCGTGAATATTTATGTTCATATTATTTTTAATCACCGGTATGGATTCATTAATATCATAGGTAGAGACCATGCCATCATCCGTTCGCACTGTCAATGTTTTACCGGCGTCGCCTTGATTATTCACCATAATGATTTCAGCAAATTTCACCGTGTAATTTGTTTTTGCTCTAGCTAATAAAATGTATTCCGGATCTGACGGGTCAACACGTATATGAATGATGTCTCCTACTTCGATTGCATTAACGTCGGTGTCATTTTCATCAAATCCAAAATAAGGAAATAATTCATCAATATAGCCGACTTCATCTTCATCATCATAATAGGCTTGGCGCTCGACTATTATATTATTTTCACGATACCGTTTAACGACATCTTGCCCATTCCAATCCGTCATCCGCAAGTAGTTAAACTCACGATTGTGCTCTGTCACAATACCACTAAGTTCTGTTTGATTATTCATGTTTTGAACCGGCTCAATCGACACAACTAGTTGATTAAGAATTTTTAATGTTACTGGTTCTGTAACGGGTGCTTCTTCAATCGGTATAAATAGATTGCCTATTCGAATTTGTTCTCGATTCCCTCGATATAATCCGTTGGATACATTATAGCTTGCCATTTGCTCTCCAACCTGTAAACGAATACGTCCGTCACCATTTTCATCCACTGCTTCTAGAGTTCCTGTAACTTCAGTCACTGTACTCGTCCCTTTTACATGAATATAAATCACTTCATTTGTTGTTTCATCCACAAGATAAACCAAACTATCCGCTTCACGTAAGGCATCAAAACCAACCGATCGTCCGTTTTTATGTACAATGACTTCTTGAGAAATCGTTTTTCCAAAAGGATCTCGCGTAAGGTTCATGGTAATTTGGTTAACGCGGCCTTCATTATCTCGAATCCAGGCGGTCTTTGCTTGTTGGTTGTTTGCGCTTCCTAATAGATATTCGTTACTGATATGTCCGATATAACCCGTCTTGACGGTGAGATTCATCGTATCATATAAGAGCTGATCCATGTTTCGTATGGTTTGAACAAGTTCTGCACGTGTTAGCAAACCATTCGGATTAAAGTTATTGCCGCTTCCTTGCATAAGCTCTGCTTCAAGCACAGCTTCTACATAGTGTGCAAATTCTAAATCAATGGATTGCCAATCGTTAAAGCGTAGAATTTCTTGATTTTCATATTTGGGGATTAAAATATTTGGATTTTGACTATTGATGGCTTGGGCTAACCATGTAGCCATTTCTTGTCTTGTCACAAATTCACTTCGAATAAAATTAAACTCCGGGTCAAGAACGTCTTGTTCAAGAACCAAACTATCTGCCAATTGGGCGTTATCAATAAGTCCAAGCTGGTTTGCAACGCTTAAGTATCCTTTTGACCACATGTCATTTAATATTTCATCCTGCTGTCCAATATTTTCCGCCGCAATTTTTGCTTCCTCTTCAAGGTTTACGCTTCTTAATATGAGGGCAATTGCTTCTTCTTTTGTCACGTTTCTATTGGGTCTAAATTGATAGATTCCATTACTACGATATCCTTGGACAATCTCTAAAGCCGCCATTTGAGCGATGGCTTCCGTTCCCCAAAAAGAAGAAGCAACATCCGAAAACTGATTATTTGCCAAAATGGTATTTGCTTCCGATCTTCCGTAATACACATTATCAATATCCGCCGACAAAATTGCCTGATCAATGTCTAACACCCCATAAACGCTAGTATTTGATGCTAGCAAAATAAACACAAGACTGTATATAAGTATTTTTAACTTCATAGAATCCTCCAACATATTTTCTTTATCCTTAACACTAAGACATTATACCATATTATTTCGGCATATTCTTCCCATATATTAAGTTATATCATTTGAATAATTCCATAAAATGTGTATAATATATATGCAAGAACAAAGCGACTCTGGAGGATTTTATGAAAGATAATGCCCGCATAACAGTGAAAGGTAATCAAAATGCTTCATCCGAAGATGAATTGATCGAAATGCAAACCACCGGCAAATGGTTCACCAAAGATAACAAAGACTATATATTTTATAATGATACAGAGTTAATTGAATCTGTAGAAACAAAAACCCGTGTCACCATTGACGGCAACACGGTTTCCATTATAAGAAAAGGGGCAACAAACACCCACCTCGTTTTTGAAAAAGGCATCACACATATGATTCCCTACGAAACACCTTTTGGTATCCTTGATATGGTCTCATCAACAAAAGATATCCAAGTCTCACGTAAGCTTGATTCAATCGAACTTACAGTTATGTATTCTCTTGAGATGAATCAACAAGATATGGGACCTTCTTCATTTTATATTTGCGCAAAGCGCTTATAATGCATCAATACCTTCTTCACCTGTACGAATCTTAATTACATTCATGACAGGATAGATGAAAATCTTTCCATCGCCAATCTTTCCTGTCGCTAGCACTTCCTTAGCTGTATTCACGATTTCATCAACCACTTTTTCTTCAACAACCATCTCAATTTTTACTTTTGGAAGTAAATTTACCTCATATTCAACGCCTCTGTACATATGGGTAATCCCTTTTTGATTCCCGTATCCTTGAACATGGGTAACAGTCATTCCCTGAATTCCTATTGAATTCATCGCTTCTTTAAGATCTTCTAAAGAATCCGGTCTTACCAAAATCTCAATCTTTATTATATCTGTCATATCGCTCTCCTTTCATTTTATGTTAATAGTATATCTATATTTCACCCTTTTTTCAAACTATAATTCTATGTATGCAGAAATACCATGTTCAATCGTATCTAATCCATGATTTTCCATATGTTCATCAACGCGAAGCCCTTTTGCCATACGAATAAGGCTAAATGTAAAGTAGGCTAAGATTGCTGCTACCCCACCACAAATCAAGACACCTAATCCTTGTGTTAATAACAAGATAATACTGCCTCCATAAAACAATCCGCCATTGACACTAAATAAGCCAATCGCTAGTGTTCCAAATATACCACACACACCATGAACCGATATGGCGCCTACCGGATCATCAATCTTTAATCGACGTTCAATGAATTCAACCGCATAGATCATAATTATACCACTTAAGACTCCAACGATAATGGCGCCGATAAATGTAATCTGATTGGCTCCTGCTGTGATTCCGACTAATCCGGCTAAAGCACCGTTTAATGTGAGTCCTGCGTCTGGTTTACCATATTTTATATCACTTAAGAATAAGGCTGAAACAGTTGCTCCTGCTCCACTTAAAAGTGTTGTAATCGCTGCATGTACTGTGTCCGGCGATGTAATGTCTAGCGTTGATCCCGGATTAAATCCAAACCAGCCAAACCATAAAATCAAAACACCGAGTGCACCTAACGGAATGTTATGCCCGGGAATAGCGACCGGCTTGCCGTTTTTAAACTTTCCTTTTCTCGCTCCGACCATTTTTGCTCCGACGAGGGCACAGATACCACCAACGGCATGAACGGCTGTTCCTCCGGCGAAGTCTCTAAATCCTAGCTTTTCCGCAAGAAAACCACCGCCCCATATCCAATGTCCGATTAAGGGATAGATGAGTGTTGTTGCAATAATCACAAATAAAAGATAGGATATAAATTTTGTACGTTCTGCCATAGCTCCCGATACAATGGTTGCACATGTTGCTGCAAAAATTGCTTGAAAAAAGAAGAAGGCTTCAAATGAAACACCTGCAAAAGCCTCAGGTGCATTTAACAAGCCAAAATAAGATTGCCCAATCACGCCTCCCATGTCTTTCCCGTACATGAATCCAAAACCGATGACAAAATAACATAATACACCGACTGATACGGTAACAAAGTTCTTCATGATAATGTTAACCGCATTTTTAGATTGTGTGAATCCAACTTCAACCATCGCAAATCCTGCATGCATCAAAAAAACAAATACACTTGCAATAAATACCCACATTGTGTTCAAAATAAAAGTTTCCATAATCGTTTATAACCTCCAAGTTATCATTTGCAAACAAAAAAAGCCCGCAAATATCCTATTGATATTTACGGACTCCGTTGTCCATTTACATTATTACGAATTCGCCATTGAATTCTGTCATATTATAACGAATCATCATGCGTTTGTCAAATCGTTTTAACTTTTTGCGACTTCCACATTGACGATACGGCCTTTAATACGCTTATCTTTTAATTGTTTGATGACTTGATCAACATAACGATCTTCGACATCAACAAAAGAAAACTTATCATACATATCGATAGCACCAATACTGCGACCATTGACTTGACATTCGCCGGTAATTGCGCCGAGCAAGTCAGAAACCGTTGCCTTGTGCGCTTTTCCGACACTAACAAACATGCGTGTCTGTCCGCTACTTTTTGTGTTGCGTCGCTTACCTGATGGGGATCCTGAGTTACGTTCTCCACGTGAACTACGTTCGCCTCTTGAACCACGGTCACCTCGTGAATCACGTCGGCCACCTCTCTCATTGCTACGGCCACCTTGTTTATTAAAGTTGTGATCATTTAAGTCACTTTCTTCAACCATGTCATGTAATGTTAAGGCATCTTTTAGCAAGGATGCTGCCAATGTATCTATACTATAGCCTTTTGCAACAATCTTTTGAACAATGGGCTCGTAGTGATCAAGAACGTCTTGGTCCATACTCTCCATTAAGTTGTCGATAAATTTCTCCATCTTCGTATCATTTACTTCTTTGACCGAAGGCACATTAATCTTTTCGATTTTTTTCTTAATATATTGTTCAACTGCATGTAATTGAAAACGATCTTTAAAGGATGCTAATGTTATCGATTCTCCCGGCTTACCTGCACGACCACTTCGTCCGATTCGATGTACATAATAATCCGCTTTTTCAGGAATATCATAGTTAATAATCAAATCAACATTTTGAATATCCAATCCTCTAGCCGCCACATCTGTTGCAACCAAAACATTAATCACGCCTGAGTTGAATTTTTGTAAAACTGTCAAACGTAATTCTTGTTTTAAATCACCATGAATTTTATCTGACCAATAATCTTTGGCCTGTAATTCATCGGTTATCTTATCAACCATACGTTTCGTATTACAAAAAACAATACAACGCTCTGGAGCTTTTGCATCCAGCAGTCTAAACAAAGCTTCCGTTTTGTACTTACTTTTAACAGCACAATACTGTTGAATAACTGTACTGGTTGTTAATCCTTTTGATTGAATTTTAATGTTTTGGGGATGATCTAAATACTTTTCAGCAATTTCGTGAATGGCTCTAGGCATCGTTGCAGAGAACATAATTGTTTGACGTTCTGTATGAACACTACTTAGAATCAACTCAATGTCTTCTCTAAAGCCCATTTTGAGCATTTCATCCGCTTCATCCATAATAATTGTATGAAGGGCGTCAAATTTAATCGTTTTACGATTAATATGGTCAATAAGACGTCCCGGCGTTCCAACGATTACATGAGCGCCTGATTTTAATGCACTAATCTGTTTATATATGGGTTCACCGCCATAAACAGCCACAGTCTTTACACCTGTCATATACTTTGCGAGTTTCCTGAATTCGCCTGCTACTTGCACCGACAATTCACGCGTAGGACATAGTATAAGCACTTGTGGCTTTCTTACGTCCGGGTCGATTTTTTCTAATACCGGAATAGCAAATGCTGCTGTTTTACCGGTTCCTGTTTGTGATTGACCAATGACATCATGGCCTTCACTAATCAATGCAATACCTTTTTGTTGGATTTCTGTTGCTTTCTCAAAACCCATGTCAGCTATTGCTTTTAAGATGTTACCACTTGTTACTAATTTTTCAAAGTTCATTCTTTACTTCCTATTCTTAAATCAAATTAATACTGTTACAATTAGACAGCAATCATATTATTATAACACATACACAAGCAGCTCACAAGCTAATTATCTAAACTTTTGCGAAAACTGTATTTTTATTTCAACAAATTCGATGAGGTCACTTAAATAACGAAACAATACCGCTCGATTTTCAAATTCTTCACGGCTGCTTGGTAAGGGTGTGCTCCGGTAGTACTCCAGCAAGCCTTCTCCTTTTTCTTTTAAGCCTACACCGGTATTACTTTCTGCAAATTCATCCGCAATCCGGCCGGTAAAATCACTCAATGGCTGAGCTTGTTCACCTGTAATAAACATACGCTCTAGATACTTATCCATGTGCATTAAAAGCAAAAACTGTTGCCGTCGCATTTGAAAATAATATATGTAATAACTATTGTCAATAAAAATATAGTTATTGCTATATTGTATGGCTTCTTTTTGCCCCTTTTCAAGAAGTTGATCCAAACGTTTAAGACCTCTGTTTTTGTCTTCTATGGAACATTGGTTCACCAGCCTTAAACGCATTATTTTCAGCACGCGCTTCATCTCTTCTTCAACACCGGCTTGATCTTCTTTAATGGCTTTAATTCGATTGGGCATATGAAGATTCAATATCCAAGCAAGACCAACACCGATAACTACTAATCCCAACTCATTGAGTATAATGCGAAAACTAAGCTCTTGAAAGGTATATATGTGACTCACCAGAACTGTACTGATTGCCCAAGCATCCAAACTATTTAGCCACGTTAACATTAGGGTGAAACTTAGCAAAAAAACGCCTAGCATGAGTAGTGTATGGCTTCCGAACCAAAAAATCACCGATGCTAGTATAATGGCAATACCGGCAAATAAAATACGTTTTATTCCGGTGATATAGGTTTGTTTGCGCGTATCAAAAATACTCAACATGGTAATAACACCCGCTGTTGTTGCATAGGCAAGCCCTAAAAGTTCTGCTAAAATAATGGCTAACATGACTCCTAGGGTGATTTTTATCGACCTATATAGCACAATAATTCTCCATTTCTTGGTCTATACCCTTTTGAGGTTCTGCTTTCAAAAATTGAACCAGCTTTTCACCATATTCATAGCCTAACTGATAATCCCGTTCCAATATATTTAAATCTTTTGTCAAGCGTTTTGTCTGAAAGGTATCTGGAGGACACACTTCAATCATCCTTACCCCTTCATGTTCGGATCGGATATATTCAAGTTGTGCATTATATATTTTGCTTCGTTCTGAAAGCGCCTCCTGAATCTTTGGTAATTTTCGCAACATGAATTTCGTCAAAAATTTATTGGAATCATCCATTCGATAATTATACTTTTTCGATCGTAAAACTACAATATGAGTCGCTCCCAATTGAATGGCTTTTTTTACCGGAATCGGGTCTGCAACACCCCCGTCAATATAGTCTGTCCCATCAACATTCACCGGATGTTTATAAATAACAGGAACTGCTGAGGATGCTTTGATAGCTTCTTCAAGTGTTTCTTCTGTTGGTTTTATGAATTCAACTTTTCCTGTTTCGACATTCGTGACACCAACATAAAATTTACTGGGAGATTCCATAATTCGATCAAGGTCTAAGCGTACCTCATCGATGGTTTTTTTCCACAACCAGTCCAAATCCATTAAGTGATGACCACTAAAGAATTTTCGAAAATTAATGAATTCCGGTTTTGTCGAATACTCCATATACACCTGTCTGTTTCGTCCGAACATGTGGGCTAAATAGGCTGCAATATTTGTAGCCCCCGCCGACACGCCGATACACCATTCAAAGGGGTTATACTCCTCTTTTATAAAGGCATCCAGTATACCTGTGGAGAATATGCCTCGCATTGCTCCACCTTCAACAACCAGTGCCCATTTTGTTTCGTTTTTTTCTTGTAAATTAACATTCATTATTTTGTCTCCATCGTTTGACTTTCTTCTCTAATAATTATTATATACATTAACGGAATAAAAACAAGGGTTAATAATGTTGAAACCAAAAGTCCAAAAACTAAGGCAACCGCCATAGGTTTAAACAACTCGCTATTTGATAATAATAGTGGGATTAATCCGGATATTGTTGTCACTGTGGATAGAACAATAGGGCGCAAGCGAATTCCGGAGGCTTCTTTGGCTGCTTCTTCAATACTTTTCCCTTCCTTTCGCTTCATATTAATATAGTCAATAAGTACAATCGCGTTATTCACTACAATTCCAATCAAACTAATAATTCCGATTAAGCCGGTAAAAGAAATCGGTTGGTTCATTATAAACAGTCCAAACAAGGCGCCTGCCGAAGATAAGGGTACTGTAATAAGGATAATAAAGGGTTGTCGCAAATCTTTAAATTGGAAGAGAAGAATCATATAAATAAAAAACACGGCAAAAATCGCGGAAATACCTGCACTCCCAAAATTTTCTATAATCTGTTCTTCCTCTCCATCAAATTCATAGGTAACATCATAAAATTCGACTTGATTTAAGGCATCTTCAAATGCATCCAAGATAAGCGCACGTTGATATCCCAGGTAGATGTCACTGTATAAGGAAATGGTATATTGACCTTTGTATTTTTTAATTGTGGGCTGTTGTTCAATTAAACCGATGGTTCCAACATCTTTTAGCAAATGTTTATTCCCGCTGAGACTGGATTTAATCATCAAGTTCTCAACGGACTGCAAGGTTTTATCTGCCCCTTCAAGACGTATACTGTACTCTTTCCCTTGGCTTCTATAGGTCGAAGCCTCTCGACCTCTTAAGGCAATGCTTATTTCATTAAGAACATCATATTTGAGAAGTCCAAGATAGGATAATTTATCCTGCTTGAGATCAACCGAATATTCTAGCTTTTTTCCATCATAATCCGTACGTACGTTTTTTGTGCCTTCAATAGATTCTAAAATTCCCTTTACTTCATCAACTTTTTCATTCATAGAATCAAAATCATTGCCTGTAAAACGTATAGCAATTGGGGCCTCGCTTGGGAATGCATTCTCCAACTCTTTTACTGTTGCCTTTCCCCCGAGAACTTGTCGATCCACTTTTCCCTGCAAATATTCTGCATAGGGCGTGTTTTTTTTATACTCTGTCTCTTCTAAGTCAACCCGAAACATAATCTGTGCATTTTGAGGCAACTTATTATAGACATTCATGGCCGTAAAAAACTTAGGTATTCCACCTCCAATTGCCGTCGTATAGTTTGTAACACCTGCCTCATTTTCTAAAATAGCTTCCACTTGATCCGAGACACGCTCTGTCGTCTCTAAATCGATAACTTGGTCTGCGACAATATCTACATAAAGAATATTTTTATCTGCTTTGGGAAAAAAGATAACTTCTAAAAACAAAAAAGTACTCCCTAATAAGGCAATGATTGCAACCACACTCATTACACTGATGATTTTGTGGTGCATCATTTGATCTAAAAGTTTATAACCAAATCGTGAACTTGCATGTATCCCTTTGTTCTTACTGGGTTTAAAAAACATATATGCAAACACCGGTGTTACAAAAACTGCAACAATAAATGAGGATAGCAAAGCAACAATGACAACAATCGGCAAGCCAATAATATAGTCACCTACAATCGAATTGAGGAAAAGTAAGGGGGATAAGGTTGCAATCGTCGTTAAAGTGGAAGAAAAGATAGGGACAAGTACATCTTTTGCCCCTGAAACACAGGCACCTAATTGATTAATGCCTTCATCAATCTTGTTTTGTATGGAGTCACTTACTACGATTGCGTTATCAACCAGCATACCTAGGGCAACAATCAATGCGATAATAGATACTTGGTGAATGGGTGTATCAATTAAGGGCATAACTATAAAGGTCATAATAATCGATAAGGGAATCGCTGTTGAAACAATAATCGCATTTCGCAAGCCCATACCAATAAAAACGACAAGGATAACAAGGAAAATACCTTGCAAAAGATTCATCATAAATTCATTAATGGATGATTCCACATCCTCGGGCTGAAAGAGCACTTCTCGAAAAATTAAGTCACCGGGCATTTCTTTTTTTATTTGATTGATAACTTCACGAATTTCATCTCCAATAAGCAATACATTTTCATCTTGTTTAAAATAGCCACTCAGCAAAACAGCATTTTGTCCGTTATCCTTGTAGCTTAATCCTGCTTCACTTTCTGTGAGTTCAACCGTGCCAATATCTTTGATACGAAGAACAGAGTTATTCCTGTCTGACATCCCAATAATCAAATTTTCAATCTCTTCTAATGATTCAAAAGACCCTGTAATATTTAGGGCTATTTTACTCTCTGTACTTTCAATAAGTCCCGAAGGTATCTCTAAGTTTTGGCTTTGCAGCAATTGAAGCAACTCACTATAAGATAAATCAATCCGATTCATTTTATCTTGATCTATCGTAACCCGCACTTCTTTTTCCACATCTCCTGATAGCTCAAATCGAGTAACACCTTCAATATCTGTTAATGCTTCCATGATTTGTTCCCCATAGTCCGATAGTATTTCATAGGAATAGTTTTCTCCGGATAAGGCGATGATTAATCCTGCTGTTTCTGCCAAATTTGTCTCCACTTGAATATCTTCACATTCATCCGGCAACTCCGATTGTAATTGCTGCAGTTTCGTCCGAAGCCGATCCCATGTTTGATCAATGTCGACATCATACTCTACTTGAAGCACAATTGTTGATACACTATTATTTGAAAAAGATATACTAAAATCATAACCTTCTAATGTTTTTATTTCTTTCTCAATTTTACTTGTCACTAAACTATCCACATTTTCTTGTGATGCTCCCGGATAGATAGTTGTAATCATGGCAACTGAGGGTGAAATATTGGGCGATTCTTGTTTAGGAATATAGTAATAGCTATAGGCCCCGGCTATGATGACCAGAACCAAAAAGAGTAATAGTATTTTCCGATTATTAATTATCGATTTAATCATTACCATTCTCCTCTCCAATAATCGAAACCGCTTTACCTTCATTCACTTTTTTAATGTTGCTGATGATAAGAGAATCTCCGTCGATTAAACCTGTGACAATAATTTGGTCATCCAGAATTTCTTGAATGTCAACAGGTCGACGCCAGGCTTGTCCACCTTCATAAATATATACATATGTCTCACCATTTACACTCGCTGATTGGATAGGTATCATTATCCCCTCTTTTTGACCGACAATAATTCGACATTCAACAATTTTACCGATGAGAATATCTTCTTCTTCAAGATAAACTTCGACATTATATAAATGCGTTGCTTGATCCGGTATATTGTTTTTTCGTAAGACAATACCATCTCGTATCATATCCGAATCATCCTTGACTAAAACGGGATCTCCCACATGAATCTTTTCATAATCTTCACTCGTAACACCGATTGAAATGTTGGCTCCATCACGGCGAATATGAACGACTGGCTGGCCGGCGGGTATCATCGTATTTTCTTCATAGGGTAATTCAATAACGGTTCCGCTAATCGTTGATGTTAAAACCGCATCCTCTAGGAGGGTTTGTTTGTATGCGTAGTTGGTCTTTGCCTGTTCATATTGGCTGTAATAGAGACGAACCAACTCATCATCAGCACCGTTAATGGCTGATTCATAGATTTGTTTTGCTGTATTTAGATCATTCAATGCGACATTGGCTTCTAATACAACTTGATCATATTCTTTATTCGAAATAATACCTTCAGAATAAAGTCGTTCATATTCTTCTAGTGTCGTCTGTTGAAAGGAATAAAGGTCTTGCGCCTTATCAACCATCAATCGTGCTTGTTCAAGTTCTTGACTACTAGATCCTTTGGCTGATAATTGATATTGAGCATAGGCGGCTTGCATTGCTTTTTGAGCCGCTTCAATCTCAAACAAAAGGTCCGAAGTGTCCAATTGCATAAGTATATCCCCTTGCTCTACATAATCCCCTTGTTGAACATTGATTTCTAAAATCTTACCCGGACTTTTAAAACTTAAGGATTGTATGTGATCTGCTGTAATGGATCCAATATAGTTAAGCGTCTCATCATATTGAACTTTTTCAACCAACATGACTTCAACCGGTATGTATATATCTTGTTCATTACTAATATTCTCTTGTTTGACTTGCTCTCGTTGAAAAACAATGAATCCAATAATCAATCCTAATGTTAAAAAAATACCAATATTTCGAATTATTTTCTTATATTTCACGTGTTTCATAGCATTCGCCTCTCCAATTTCATCTCTCTGTGTCCTTGTCATATACTAAATATAGTACACTTAACGTCCACCGGTCAAGGTCTTTTGGAAATGAATCTAATTCTTAATAATTTGTTAAAGAACTTGCGTTTTCAGTCGTTATATGCTATTTTATTAAGTGATTAACTACATTTGAAGTGAGCTCTCAAATGTGTGAAAAATGGGGAAAATTTCGTATTAACTTTGCAACGATGACATAGCAGTATTACCTAGGAGGAAAAAGATGAAAGAACTTTGGAATGGTTTATTTGATGTCAACGACGAAATAATGAAAATTTTAGATGAAGCGCCCTCAGTAGTTATTCCGGAAAGCCGAAAGCAAATTCTTGATTTGGCAACCGGTCAAGGGCAGGACGTCTTTAAAGTCAATTACGATATCGAAGGCATCGGAATTGTTGAAGAAGTAACTGTAACAAAATGTAAAAACGGTGTTTCCGTTAATTACAATGAGCCTTACATGCGACGACGCGACCCTGAATGTACTTCAATCGGAGACGACTTACCTACAGACAAAAAAACATTCAAAGAAAAATATGATCGGGATTTTAACGATGTTCGTAGCGAAACGCTTGAATGGTTAAGTCATCAAGAATTAGTCGTATTACCGTTTATCTCAGGAGATAAAGATCATGGTGGTTATGAGTCTATTCTTATCGCACCACGAAATGCTTCTTTCTTTGTAGGTGGACTTGCTGATTTACAAGGTTTTATCCCATTAAATGAAATAAGAGAAGGCTATAAGCCAAGAGCTGTTATTTATCTAGCTCCTACGTTTAGACACACACACTTTAACGGAAAACAAGCCGTTGTACATAATCGTTTAGATGATGTACATGAAGTGTTTTCCTTTAACTTATATCCGGGACCTAGTGCCAAAAAAGGTGTTTATGGTATCTTATTAAGCATTGGAGAAAAAGAAGGCTGGGTTACAGCTCATGCTGCAACTGCTCATATAACGACACCTTATGATAACGAAGTCGTTATTATGCATGAAGGCGCTAGTGGTGGTGGAAAGTCTGAGATGATTGAAGAATTACACCGCGAGCCAGACGGAACCATTGCATTATGTCGAGATACTGTTACAGATGAAGTGACACGTATGGAATTAAGTTATACATGTAATTTACATCCGGTAACTGATGATATGGCTTTATGTCATCCATCCTACCAAAACGGCAAGAAACTTGTTGTTTCTGATGCTGAAGCCGGTTGGTTCTTACGTTTTGACCATATTAAACAATATGGTTCATCACCGGAACATGAGAAGTTAACGATTCATCCACCAGAACCATTAATTTTCTTAAACATGGATGCAACACCCAAGTCAACTATTTTAATTTGGGAGCATATCCAAGACGCACCTGGTAAGTCTTGTCCGAACCCACGTGTTATTATGCCACGTAATTTTGTTAAGGATGTTATTAAGAAGCCAGTTGAAGTTGATATTCGTTCATTTGGTGTACGTATGCCATTATGTACAAAAGACAATCCAACCTATGGTATTGTGGGTATGGTTCATGTTTTACCACCTGCTCTTGCTTGGTTATGGAGACTAGTATCACCACGAGGCCATGCTAACCCAAGTATCGTTGAAACAGAAGGTATGAGCGGTGAAGGTGTTGGTTCCTATTGGCCATTTGCTACAGGCCGAATGGTTACTCAAGCGAATTTACTCCTTGAACAAATCGTAAATACGCCTGAAACAAAATTCATTCTCATTCCTAACCAACATATTGGTTCTTATGAAGTTGGATTTAAGGCAGAATGGCTTGATCGTGAATATTTTGCACGTAAAGGTAATGCATCATTTAGAGACGATCAACTTGTAGAATCCCGTTGTTCAACTTTAGGTTATGCAATGAAGAGCTTAAAGATTGACGGATTCGATGTTCCAAAAGGTCTTTTACAAACAAATCTTCAGTTATCTATGGGTAACGAAGCATATGACAAAGGTTCAAAAATCTTAGTTGATTTCTTCAAACAAGAATTGAAAAAGTATCTTGTTGAAGACTTGAATCCATTAGGTCGCCAAATTATCGAAGCTTACTTAAATGATGCTTCCGTGAAAGAATTTGAATCTTTCATTTCTATGAACGACTAATAACAATGAATAATAAATGATTAGAGGTTGATGCGTCATGCATCAGCCTCTTTCTTCATACAAAAACACAAATTGAAAGCGAGGTAACACTATGCGAATAGAAACTCAATGTTTACATGAAGGCTACACTCCCGGAAATGGAGATCCTCGAGTTGTGCCTATTGTACAAAGCACTACTTACACGTATGATTCTACAGAACATATCGGAAACCTTTTTGATTTAACCGCTCAAGGACATATGTATTCTCGAATATCGAATCCAACGGTTGCTGCCGTGGAAAGTAAAATTGCAGCACTTGAAGGTGGTGTCGGAGCCCTGTGCACCACATCTGGTCAGGCTGCAAGTATGATTAGCCTATTAAATATTCTAAAATCCGGCGACCACTTTATCAGCACAACGACCATCTACGGAGGAACGGTTAATCTCTTTGCCGTTACTATGAAGCGTTACGGTATCGAGTGTACATTTGTGGATCCTGAATCTAGCGAAGAAGACATCCAAAAATGCTTTCAAGAAAACACACGTGCCGTTTTTGGAGAAACCTTGGCTAATCCGGCACTAGCTGTTTTAGATATTGAAAAGTTTGCTGAAATTGCTCATAAAAACAATGTACCATTAATTGTTGATAATACCTTTGCCACACCAATTTTTTGTCGTCCTTTTGAATACGGTGCAGATATAATCGTCCACTCCACTTCCAAGTATATGGATGGTCATGCAGTTCAACTAGGTGGCGTCATTGTTGATAGCGGAAAATTTGATTGGACCAATGGTAATTTCCCTGAATTTACTGAACCGGATGTTTCCTATCATGGCGTTATTTATAGCAAAGATTTTGGCCCAGCTGCTTATATTACCAAAGCAAGAGTTCAACTCATGCGAGATATTGGGGCTTATCCGTCTGCCAATGCCGCTTTTTTACTAAACCTAGGTCTCGAAACTTTACCGATTCGTATGGAACGCCATAGCGAAAACGCTCTTGAAGTTGCCAAGTATCTTGAACGGTCACCTTATGTTGAATCTCTCAATTATCCTGGGCTTCCATCAGATGCCCACCATGAACGCGCTCAAAAATACTTACGCAAGGGAGCTAGTGGTGTCATTACTTTTTCCATAAAAGGAGGCAAAGAAAAAGCCATCCAATTTATGGACAGCCTAAAACTTGCATCAAATGTTGTTCATGTTGCTGATATTCGTACCTGCGTATTACATCCAGCAAGCGCAACCCATCGTCAGTTATCCGACGAACAACTTCTTGCTGCCGGTATCACTCCGGGTACCATACGACTGTCTGTCGGTCTTGAAAATATTCATGACATTATTGATGATTTGGATCAAGCCTTTAAAGCTTAATCGTCTTATTTTTTAGTTTTTGTTTTTGAATAAACATCAAAGGCTACAGCTGCAAGTAATACAAGACCTTTGACGATTTGTTGCCAGAACACACTAACACCCATAATGGACATACCATTGTTTAAGATTCCCATGATAAGACCACCGATGATTGCTCCTATTACTGTTCCCACACCGCCTGTAGCTGATGCTCCACCGATAAAACATGAAGCGATTGCATCAAGTTCAAAACCTTGCCCCGCAAGTGGTGATGCTGAGTTTAACCGTCCCGCAAAAACAATTCCTGCAACGGCAGATAATAAGCCCATATTTGCATAGACCATAAAAAGTATTTTTTTTGTTTTAATCCCGGACAATTCAGCGGCTTTTGCATTACCACCAAGGGCATAGATGTGTCGCCCAATCACTGTTTTACTTGTTACGAATGAATAAATAATTATTAGCACAACTAAAATCATAACAATATAGGGAACGCCTTCAGCAAGCGCTAACCAGAAGGTAAATAGATTAATGACAAGAACTAAAACTGCCATTTGGACAATAAACGAAGTATCCGATCCTAAATCAAATCCATATCGACGTTTATTCTTACGGCTATTCGCTTGAACAATAACGAATATAATCGAACTCACAATTCCAATCAGTATGGATGTAATGTGCAGTCCACCTTGCCCAAAAAAGTCCGGAATCGATTCTGATGCAATGATTACATATTCCTGTGGTAATCCTATAGTTTCTCCATTAAGTATTAAGTTATTAATCCCCCGAAAAACTAACATTCCGGCTAGGGTCACGATAAATGCAGGTATCCTCACATAAGCAATCCAAAACCCTTGCCACATACCTGCCAATAATCCGATTCCTAAAGATAATACAATGGAAATCGGAACCGGAATACTCCAGACTACACTAAATAATGCACTTGATGCACTCACTAAAGCGACTATGGATCCAACCGACAAGTCAATGTTTCCGCCCGTTAATATGCATAGCACCATACCAATGGCCAAAATAAGAATATAGCTATTTTGCATGATTAATCGCTGTACATTAATCGGTTTCAGTAAAATTCCTCCGGTTAATATCTGAAATAAAATCATAATCGCAATCAACGCAATCAGCATGGCATACTGCCGGATATTATTTTTAAATACTGCTTTAATGTTCTCCATGTTTATTATCCTTTCTCTTTACCTCGTGTATTGGCATGTGTTATAATTTTTTGCATTATACTTTCTTGATTAGCTTCTGCCGTCGGCATTTCTGCAACAATCTCGCCTTCATTCATTACATAGATGCGATCGCTGATTCCTAACAATTCCGGTAATTCTGAGGATATGACGACAACACACTTGCCTTGATTTGCTAATTCATTAATTATGGTATATATTTCATATTTTGCCCCTACATCAATGCCTCGTGTCGGTTCATCTAAAAACAATATATCCGGATCACTAAATAACCATTTTGCTATACATACTTTTTGTTGGTTTCCTCCGGATAGATTTCCTGTTTTTTGGGTAACACTCGGCGTTTTGATTCGAAGTGATTTTCGGTAATCTTCTGCGACATGCATTTCCTTATTAATATCAACAACACTTCGTTTGCTTATTTTATGCAAGTTGGCTATCGTTATGTTTCGACGAATATCATCGATAAGAATGAGTCCTGCACTTTTTCTATCCTCTGTTAAATAGGCTATCCCATTAGCAATTGCCCGGTCAATGGACTTGAGCTCAAGTTTTTTGCCATCTTTATATATAGTCCCTTCATGTTTACTTCCATATGCGCCTCCGAATATGCTCATAGCAAGTTCTGTACGTCCTGCTCCCATTAAACCTGCAATACCCACAACTTCACCTTTTCTTACATTGAAACTCGCATTTTTTATGCGTTTTTTTGTTTCATCCATGGGTTCATAAACGGTCCATTCTTTAACTTCAAAGGCAATTTCTCCAATATTAGGCTCTCGCTTTGGATATCTGTCCACAAGCTCACGTCCAACCATGCCTTTGATAATTCTCGCTTCTGTAATTGTATCTTTTCCTTTTGTTAAGGTTTCAACAGTGGTCCCATCGCGAATCACCGTGATTTCATCCGATATTTTTGTTACTTCATTTAATTTATGGGAAATAATAATACATGAAATTCCTCGTGTTTGATTTAACTCCATTAATAAATTCAAAAGATGATCGGAATCTTCGTCATTTAATGCTGCTGTTGGTTCATCTAAAATGAGTAAATTTACATTTTTTGATAATGCTTTTGCTATTTCAATAAGTTGTTGATGACCAACACCAATATCTTTGACTAAAATATTGTGATCAAGTTTTATCCCGACTAATTTCATCAGTTCTTGGGCTTTTTGATAGGTAGCATTCCAGTTAATAATACCTTTTTCTTCTTGTTCATTCCCTAAAAAAATATTTTCTGAAATGGTCATATAGGGACTTAAGGCCAGTTCTTGATGAATAATGACGATACCTTCTTCTTCACTTTCTTTGATGTCTTTAAATTGACAAACATTGCCTTCATAAACAATATTACCCTCATAAGTTCCATGAGGATATATTCCGCTTAAGACATTCATTAATGTACTTTTTCCCGCACCATTTTCACCGACTAAAGCATGAATTTGTCCTTTTTTTACTTTTAAGTTAACCTGGTCTAAAGCTTTAACCCCGGGAAATTCTTTAGTTATGTTCCGCATTTCAAGAATATTTATCTCAGACATATGCTTACTCCTTTAATTGATCAAATGAATAAATATGCCGTGGCGAAAACTGCCACAGCATATTATGATTTAAACCTGAACCTAGCTATTTATAAATCACTTTCCGAGTAATACCCTGAATCTATAAGTAATTCTTTATAATTATTCACATCTGCAAATACCGGCTCACAAAGATATGACGGAACGACTTTCACACCATTATCATAGGTTGATGTATCATTAACAGGTACTTCTTCATCATTCATATGTTTCGTAATCATTGTAACAACTTGATCTGCTAACGTTCGTGTATCTTTAAATATTGACATAGACTGTTCACCTGCAAGCATCATCTTCACATTTGTAATATCACAGTCTTGACCTGTAAGTACTGGGAAGGGCTTGTCTGCTGAACCGTATCCTGCCGCCTTTAATGACGCAACAATACCTTGAGCTAAACTGTCATTGGGTGATAATACAACATCAATATCTTTATCTGCATAATTTGCTGTTAAAAGGTTATCCATTCTTGCTTGTGCGCCTTCAGCTTTCCAACCTTCGATTGCAATTTGGCTCATATCCGTTTGTCCTGAATGAATCACAAGTTGTCCATTGTCGACATATGGTTTTAAAGCATCCATTGCTCCACCATTGAAATAGTAGGCATTGTTATCATCCGGTGAACCACCAAAAACTTCCATATTGAATGGACCTGCCCCACTTTCAAGGTCTAAGGCTTCAATAATGTATTCTCCTTGAATTGTTCCAACCATATAGTTATCAAAAGTTGCATAGTAATCCACATTTTCAGTATCACGAATGAGTCGGTCATAGGCTATAACAACAATATCTTCTTTTGCTGCATCGGCCAAAACACCAGCTAAGGCAGATCCATCGATGGAAGCAACAACAATCACTTTTGCTCCACGTGTAATCATGTTTTCGATTTGAGATACTTGTGTTTCAACTTTATTTTCTGCATACTCAAGAATCACTTCATATCCAGCTTCTTCAAGTTTAGCTTTCATATTGGCTCCATCTTGATTCCAACGTTGAAGCGATTTCGTTGGCATTGCCACACCGACGACATTGTCCCCACCTTGAGCACATCCAACACCGGCAAAAAGCATAACTAACAATACCCCACTTAATAAAATTGCTGTTAATTTTTTCATATAATTCTTCCTCCTAAATATAAATATTAACGTGTTACAGGACTTATTGTATAGTTTTTAACGAAAAGAGGAAATAGAAATTATTATGAATGTCTTCACATTATTAACCCCTTTTAAAAAGAGGTGAAAAAAACAGCAAATTATTAAGATTAATAATTTACTGCTTCAAATAAACATCTTCTTCATTGTGAAACAAATCTTTGATGACGGTTTCCCGAATATTATAGTCATAAACCGGAACGACATCATATTGTATATAGGGTACTTCATACTCGCCATCATAAATGGTTTCTTGATATGTAATTTCATGGCCATTAATGAGTTGATCCACCGTATTCACTGCGCCTTCAGCTAATGTTTTGATGGGTTTATATACGGTCATCAATTGCTTACCTTCGACAATATTCTGACACGCGCTGATATCTGCATCATGTCCAACCACCGGTATCTCGCCTACCAGTCCATATTCTAGCAAAACACTGATTGCTCCTTCTGCGATACGATCATTAGCTCCAATAATAGCATCAATATTTTTTCCCTTTTCAAGTAATCGACTCACCGTATTATAGGCAAATTCTTCCCGCCAATTTTCTGCCCATACTTCTTCAAGAATAACAATACTTCCATCATCTATATAGGGTTGCAAGTTATTATAATAGCCTTTATTAAACATGGACGCATTATAATCTGTCGGCGCTCCATTAATAATCACATAATTCCCTTGTGGCTGTACTTCAGTCAAGGCACGTGCCATATGCTCACCAACAGCTATGTTATCAAAGGATATGTAGGCGTCGACATCCGCTCGCATAATCAAACGGTCATAGGCGATAACGACGATATCTTTTTTCTTAATTTCTTCGATAACTTCTGACAGCGAATCTTTGTCACATGCGATAATAACAATTGCTTTTGCTCCTTCGTTGGCTAGCATTCGAATTTGTTCTATTTGCTTTTGAACATCTTCGTAAGCATTTGTCACTTCGACATGATATCCCAGCTCTTCTGCTTTCGTCTTAAAAATATCCACATCATGTTGCCAACGTTCAATAACCATTCCATCAACACTGAGGCCAATCAAGGGCTGTTCATTTTCTGTGCGTCGAACACCTTCATATTCCTGGGGCTTTGGTTTGTTTAAAAGCGTAAAGACAAAAATAATAAGAATGAATCCACTCATCATCAAGATTAAAATCCATTTATTCACTTTTGAACCCATGTTTTCCTCCTCTAGACAAAATCTGTTGGCGATACCCCAACATTCTTTTTGAATAAGCGACTAAAATAATTCGGATCATTATATCCAATCTCAAAGCAAATTTCTTTGATTGTTCTATTGGATTCTTTTAACATTTCTTTTGCTTTATCCATACGCAATTGGGTTAAATACTCAATGAAGTTTACACCGACATCATCCTTAAATATTTTGCTGAAATATTGGGGACTAATCTGAACAAGCTCCGCAACATCTTTTAACCTTAATTCTTGATTGTAATTTAATGAAATATATGCCATTGCGTCTTTAATAATTGCAGAAATTTGCGTTTCCTTGGTTTGTCGCATGGCATCTGTTAACATGAGCAATTCAGCGAGACACCAATTCTGCAATTCATAGAAATCTTCTACTTGACTGATTTTTTCTAAATACTTCAAATGCAATATTTCTATATCTTCATAACCATTACTGTATGCCATGGAAAAAATAAGGACAAACATTTCCGTTACAATATTTTTAATCAAGTCCATTTTTTGATGATATGCTTTATGGACTTTTGCTAAAAACCATTTCAGTGCTTTTTCTACATCATCTCGACGGCCTTCTTCAACCTTTTTTATAATAAAATCAATGTCATTTTTCACTTTTGAAAATGTATATTCTGTGTCAGCATTTTTTTGCTGAATCATATCACCGATATGCAAAATATGCTCATCTTCAATCTGATTAATAACCTTTAATGCCTCATTATAGGAAATATTTAATTGTTCTTTTGCACATCGGCTTCCAATTCCAATATATACATTTGTTCCGATAATATTCTCTACATCACAGCGAATCTTATCAGCAAGTTCAATTGCATCTAGCCGTCCTTGATATTCGTCTTGCCGTTCATCCTCGTGAATAACCAGAATGATTCGATTCACCATTAAGGGGCCGACAATTGCATGGCATTTATATTTTATGCAGTGGCGTATATTTTGATACAAGGTATTACTACGAACACCTACACCAATACGATTTTCGAGTTCATTAAGATTATTGCCATCACCAAATTCAATAATCATAATATAACCTTTTTCTTTTTGTATGTTTAGCAAATGGTGATATTTTGAAAGCTCATTTTGATAATCATGATTCATCAGAATCGAATAAATATATCCGATTTCCAGCACTGGCACTACTTGATCTAATTTTTCTTGGGTTTCTCGTTCTTTCTTTTTAAGACTCTTTTCTTCATTAATATCATGGATTGATTTTTGAACAATCTTTTTTAAATTTTGACGATTAATCGGTTTTAGTAAGTAATCCACCGCACCTAGCTTTACAGCATCTTTAGCGTATTCAAATTGTTCATATGCAGAAACAATAACAACACGAACTCTTTGGTCAATACTTCGAATCTCCTTCGTCGCATCAATGCCATTGATTCCGGGCATTTGAATATCCATAATAACTAATTGCGGTCGAAGTTCTTCGAATTTCTCAATGGCTTCTCTTCCGGTTTTAGCCATATGCACTATTGTTGTTGCCTCTGCAAAATCTTTTTCTAGTATATATTTGATTCCTTCTCGTACAATATGTTCATCATCAACAATCATTACTTTAATCATAACGCCTCCTGCATGTGGGGTATATGAATAATTACTTTGGTACCTTCATTAAGTTCACTCACAATTTCTAATAAATTTTTTTCTTTATAGAAGAGCTCTAACCGTTCGATGACATTTTGCATGCCAACACCATTAGACACTTTGCTTTGCTTAACTGAATGATTCAAAATACTTGAACGTATGTTATCGGTCATGCCAGAACCATTATCTTCAACAGTGCATTGATAATAGTCGCCTTGGTTTTTGACTGATATTTGAATTTTTCCGCCTTCTTCCAATTTACTGAGTCCATGAATATAGGCATTTTCGACGATTGGCTGGAGTGTCAGCGGTGGAATTAAACATTCACACGCTGATTCATCAATGAGAAATTCAAACAAGATTAAATCATCGAATCGCACTTTTAGCATCTGATAATAATCCTTGACATTTTGAAGTTCTTCCCGCAGGGTAACAACTTGATCTAGCTTTTGAATATTGTAGCGGAATAAACGACTCATGCTCTCTAAAAATTCACTGGTTTTGTCCGCACCTTCAATCATTGCCATTTGCACACCTGCATTAATGGTATTAAACAAAAAGTGAGGATTCATCTGAGATTGAAGCGCATATAATCGGGCGTTATCCAAGAGTGACTGCATCTTGAGATTTTCTACCATTTGATCTTTAAGCTTTGCCTCTGTCTTGGCTTTTTCTTTAACGGTTTCAATATATTCCTGAATATTATATTTCATGCGGTTAAAGGCTCTCGACAGAATTTCGATTTCATCACTCGTTTCCACAAGGACAATATCTGTGCTAAATTTCCCTCTTGCAATTTCTTCAGCTGAATGGGATAACTTAACAATGGGTGTAATCATTTTATTGGCCATTTTCAAGACAATAATTACAGATAATACGATAAGATCAATAATTAAAACGATATTTAAGATATTTGAAATTCTCACTTGTTCAGCCATATACAAGTAATTGGTTGAATTACGGGATAATTGACGTGTGTTAAGTTCATTAATAAAACTTAATATGTATCCACTTAAAACTTGTGCACGATCATATCTCTCCATATAAGCGTCAATGTCGGATCGGCGTTTATCATCAACAGCAAGATCTGCTTCTTCAAGGTAATTCGTGACCATATTCTTAATGTCTAAGACCATCAGCTCTTCTTCCGTATAATCCACAATATTATTTTCTAAATCGTCTGTCATCTCACGAAGTAAATCCGAATAACGCATATACTTATTTAAACTCGTCGAACTTTTTGTTGACAAATAGACTAAGAGCTCTTGATTTGTCTCTCCGATTTGATCCGATATCTCTTGAAGCATAATATTTCTGACAAACATAGCATCAATCTTGCCTTTATATAGATTCATAATACCCAGAGAGTAGATACTAAGAGCCATCATCAAAATAATAATCATGAATACATATCCAAACATTTTATTTTTAATTGAACCCATTTTTTGTTTCTTATGCTCACTCTTCATTACCCTCACCCATTATTTCTTCAGTATTTTTACGAATCCGAAGAACTTCTTGTCGTGTTAGTATATTCTCATTAATATCTCGATATTGTGAGACAAATTCCTTGTTTTTATGCTTCACCATTTCTTCAATCGCTTCAAAACCTATTTTCTCATTTTCTACGACCACTGTTGCAAAAATAATCTCACGTTCTACATAATCTAGAATCTCTTCATAATCATCATTGCCAATCACAACAACCTCATTAATCATATTTTGATCTTTAAGCGCTTGAATGGTTCCGAGTGTTTCTTCTCCGTTTGAACAAATGATACTCACAATATCATTATATTGTCGCAGTATATTCTGAGCCGTTCCTACCGCATTTAAGGCATTATCTCCACTTAGCTCATTACGTACCTGTTGGATATTAAACTGATGGTCTAGAACTTCATTTATGGCTAATGCTTTATCTGAGTTTTCTATTCGCTCATTTTGAAAAAGAACAATCGTTCCCGCGCGAACTCCCTTTTTATCAAAATATTCTTTCAGTAATTTTCCGATTTGTGTTCCCATTCGGTACTGATTATAAGAGATAAAGCTTACCTTTTCCTGTGCCGGTATGTCTGTGCCTATGGTAATCACGGGAATATTTCGCGCATTGGCCTTCTGCAATGTATCATCAAAACCTTTATCATCAAAGGCTTGCAATATAATTCCATCTACATTGGACTCAATTGCAATATCAAATTGTCTAAGAATTTTTTCACTTTTATCTTCACCGTCAAAATGCCACATTTCATAGGCAACATTATTATTTAGCGCCCCTTCATGGATTCCCTTCTCAAACTCATCGACAAAATTCGCGTCTGAACCATCAATAATTACCATGAAGCGATAGGTAGGTGGTTCCTTTTTGGAAAAAACACTTCCTTCAACAACTTCTCTATTAAGTTTTGTTAAGTTGATGCCGACGAGTGCACTCAAAACAATTAAAATCATGATAAGCACAATCGTCACACCATTAATAAGGTATTTATTCATTATATTCTTTAATCGTACTTTCCTTTAAGTTTATTTCATACTTTTTGACGGATCCATTTTCAATACTGATCCGCATTGTTGAAGCATTTACGCTGATGACCTCTAAAAAAACATTATCATTGATGCTGTGAGGCAGTGTTGTGACACTGTTATATTTGGCAGTTCCAAGGCTAAGCTCTAGGAGTTTGTCGTCTGCAAAAAAATAAAATGTGTCATCACGCATCATTCCCTCTATTATCGGTCCATTATATAAAACTTTGTATGTATTATCCGTTAAGTCCAAAAATCCGATACCTGCTGAATATTCTTCACTAAAGGGTTCCCATCCGTTTGCCTTTAAATAAACGCGTTGTCCAAACTGCTTCAATGTCTCGTAGTAACTATTACGCCCACCTTTATGAATCAACTGACGCTTACCGCTTCCATCTTCTGCATATATATTTGTCATGTACTCGTAAATCTCAGTCCCTTGAGTCAAGTTCGATTGAGGCAACAATTCATGTTCTTGATAATAAACAACTTCATCATAATCATATATCTCTTCACGTCGAACCATATCCGATTCCTTATCGGATTCATTGTTAGCTTCACCATTCGTATCTATTTTCATACGGTTATTTAGATTACTTGCCGAAGGCATTAACCATGTATCTTCATATCCATAAAGTGTAAACTCAAACGTTGTTTTTTCTCCATTTTCAAGTGTCACATCAATGCCATAACGTTTAATACCACTTCCTATGTTTTCGATATGATTGGCAGATTCTAATGTTTGTCCAAGGCTATATTGCTCAAATAGTTTTCTAGCAATTTCTTGACTTGCTTGACTAAAGCCTCTTTGACTAATTATTGTATCTTCATAGGTTGTATATCCGGATGTCAATTCAACAAAGCGGTCCCCATTATCATCAAGGGATACATAGGTTTCTTCAATAACCATCCCAGGGGTTAATTCTGTTGACGTACTAATTCGATAGACATTGCCTTGACGGTCAACAGCTCTCCAATAGTCTTCTTCCTGTTTAATAATCACTAATCCTGATGTGTAGACATCTTCATCATCCGGAGGCGTTAAATCGAGGATTTCTCCTTCGTAGGAGGTTGTTCCGACTCCCCCTTCCATTTCTTCAGTATCTACTGCTTCTTCATCCGCTTCAGTCTCTGCTACCGTCTCATCTTGTGAATCCACAGGCATTTCATCCTTGTTGTCATTTTCCTGATTATCTTGAGAATTATCTTGGACGTCTTCAGCTGTTGGGTCTGTTGTTGCTGACAAGCCTTCATTCTCCTGCTTGTCCGTATTACATCCAACAAATAATAATATTAAAATAAGGCTATAAAAATAAACTTTAATTGTTTTCATTGTATCCCTCCATTTTTCTATATAGATTACCATTACTATTGTAACTTATCTCAAGATAAATTACATTAAAAACATATGAAAAAAAGGCACAAAAAAACATCAGATGAATTATCATCTGATGTTTTGCGACTTGCGTCGTGAATTACGATTAAAGTGTGTTAATGTTTTCAGCTTGAGGACCTTTAGGACCTTGAGCTAAATCAAAAGTAACTTTTTCGCCTTCTTCTAAAGTTTTGAATCCGTCTTTGTTGATTTGTGAGTAATGTGCAAATACATCAACTCCGTCATCACCAGTGATAAAACCAAAACCTTTGTCTCCATTAAACCATTTTACTGTACCATTCATCATATTCGTTTCCTCCGAAATTTTATTTCCTTAATATTTGATTCAAAAAAAGCTTTACAAAATTTCGGTGATTCGAAGTACGTACTATATACTGTATAATCTATCATCTAATCTTTTATGAAAATTCTTTTTATCCTTCAACTAAGGTTCTGTATAACTATAACACAGCTTCAAAATAAATGCAAACTATTTCGGAAAATACTTTATTTTTATTTATATCCGTTCAATACATCCAAAAAAATCCGACCATATTTTTCCAGTTTTACATTCCCTACGCCATTAATACGGCGAAACTCTTCTGCCGTTGTCGGCATTTTTCGCACCATTTCTTTTAAGGTCGTATCCGGGAAAATAATATAAGCAGGAACTTTTTCTTTTTTTGCTAATGTATTACGTACAGTTTTTAATTGACTGAAGAGTTCTTGATTCAATGGACGATTGATGCTCTTATCTGCTGATTGCAGGGGACTATAAGCAACTGCATCTTCATTCCTTACCGGCATCTTCAATTTCTTCTTTCCTTTTAATAGTGCCAAGGACTTACCTTTGACCTTTAGAACAGCATACTGATTATTGAGGCTATCAATAAAGCCCTGTGCAATCAGATGCTCAATTCGATTAGTAATCTCCTTAACGGATTGATCCGCCATTAAACCATACGTAGATACTTGGTCTAATTTTTGTTCAAGAATCTTTTGATTACGACTGCCACGTAATATATTTACAATCATGGTTGTTCCATAGGTTTGATCTGTACGAAGTATGCAAGAAATAATTTTTTGTGCATCAACCGTTATATCCACTTCCTTTGAAATGGCTTTACAGTTACTGCAATTTCCACAGAAACCATCCGACTTTTCTCCGAAGTAACTTAATAAATTTTGTCGAAGACAATACTTGGTAAAACAAAAAAACGTCATTTTTTTTAGTAACTCAAGCTCTTTTTCTTTAAGCGCTTTAATGGTCTTTGGATCCAATTGTGTACCGTCATCGGACGGAACTTCAGATTTTTCAATAATAAATTGGTTGGTCCGAACATCTTGCCCACTGTAAAAAAGCAGACACTCTGCCGGTTCTCCATCTCGTCCGGCTCTTCCTGCTTCCTGATAGTAGCTCTCTAAGTTTTTTGGCATATTATAATGAATCACATATGCTACATTGGATTTATCAATACCCATACCAAATGCATTGGTCGCGATGATTACAGGGCTTCGATCATATATGAAATCATCTTGATTCTTATGGCGTTCAGATTCTGAGAGTCCGGCATGATACCTAGTTGAGCGAATCCCTTCCGCTTGCAGGCGTTCATTGACATCTTCAACATTTTTTCGCGTCGAGCAATAGATTACACCGGATTTATCTAAGTTAATCGTCACATAATCTAAGGTCGCCTTAAATTTATCCTTGGGCTGCTCGACGTGAAAATATAAGTTTTTCCGATTAAAGCCCGTGACTTTCAAATATGGAGACGTGAGTTCGAGTTTCTCTATAATATCTTCTTTGACCTGTTTGGTAGCGGTCGCTGTAAACGCTGAGATAATGGGACGTGTGTCTAAGCGTTTTACAAACTCAGGAACTCTTAGATAACTAGGACGGAAATTATGTCCCCATTGAGAAACACAATGGGCTTCATCAACCGTAATCATGGTAATATTCATTTGATTGGCCACATCAATAAACCGTTCATTGAGAAGGCGCTCTGGTGCGACATAAATTAATTTATAATAGCCTTCTTGGGCCAATTCAAGAATATGATCATATTCTTGATAAGATAATGAACTGTTGATATATGCTGCACGGATTCCAGATTGTGTTAAGGATGCCACTTGGTCTTTCATCAAGGAAATTAAGGGGGATATAACAAGGGTTGTCCCCTCTAATATCATAGAGGGCAACTGATAACATAATGATTTCCCTCCACCTGTTGGCATAATCCCAAGAACATCCTTTCCTCCTAGAATATGCTCAATAAGATCTTCTTGTCCTTCCCGAAATGATGACAAGCCAAAAACATCCTCTAATACTTCTATTTTTTGCATAAAAACTCCACTTCTTTATTTTAAATATCCTATAAGCAACTGCAATGTATTTCGTAAGGCATCTTCATGTGTCCTCTCCAACGTATGTGACGCATGTACGCCCGGACCAATTAAAGCAGCCTTAATATCATGCCCACCTGTCAGTGCTGCTGATGCATCTGAACTGTAATAGGGATATATATCAAGGGCATAGGATATTTTTTCTGTTTGAGCTATGTTTATAAGTTCATTGACCATCCCATAATCATACGGACCACGTCCATCTTTGACGCAAATAGAGACATCTTTTTCTGTACACGTTAAGTCATCACCAATCGCTCCCATATCAATAGCCAGCAATGTATCAATGGACGTAGGAATATATGAGGAGCCATGCCCGACTTCTTCATATGTAGATAACATAATCGTAACATCACGAGATAGAGATACTTGATTTTCATGAATATAGTGTAAAAAACCCATGAGTATGGCAACGCCAGCCTTATCATCAAGGTGTCTGGATTTTATATAACCACTTTCCGACACTGAATATCTTGGATCAAAACTAATATAATCTCCAACGGTAATGCCTAAGGCTTGGACGTCCTCTTTTGAAGTCACGGATGCATCTAGGCGAATTTCCATCAATTCTTCCGTACGTTCTATGGACCTGGCATCATTATAGACATGAACGGAAGGTTTTGTGCTAAGAATTGTACCTGTTACTGTTTTTTGGTTGCGCATATGAATTGTACAGTACTCTCCTTCAACAGATTGCATCATAAATCCACCTATAGTCGTCATACGAATCTTACCATCCGCTTTAATACTACGAACCATTGCGCCTAATGTATCTACATGAGCACTTAATAAAATTCCTTTTTCCTTATTATTATTGCTATCATTTTTTGGAATATAAATCAGTCCATTTCCTTTTGCCGTCATATCATAGGAAAAACCTAACGCTTTAACTTCAGATGCTATATAGTCCAATACATTCCTACAATACCCACTCGGACTTGGTATATCAATAATCTTTTCTAGTATTTGTTTTGTATAATTCAATGCATTTTTCACAATAATTTTAACCTCACTTATGCTGTCCACTTTTTTTGATTGATGTTTTTCTCATTCAATCGCTTATTTGATTTTTCTTTTAATAATGTATAAATAATAGAGAATAAAGGAATAAAGATAAGTATTCCTGTAATTCCCATCAGGCTTCCACCAATAGTTACAGCCATAAGTACCCACATTGAAGGTATTCCGATCTTGTTACCCACAACAAATGGATAGATAAGATTTCCTTCAATTTGTTGTAAAATGATAAATACGAGTAAAAACCATACCGCTAGCATTGGATCAAGAACAAGAATTAATAAGGCGCCAATAACACAGCCAATAAAAGCTCCGATAATTGGAATCAAAGCCGTTACAGATATTAGCACACCAATGAGTAAAGCGTATGGAAATTGAAAAATACTCAATGTAATCCAAAACATGGCTCCTAATATGAGGGCTTCTAAGACTTGACCTGAAATGAAGTTTGAAAATGCTTGATTCGATACCCGCATAACATGAACAAATTCATCCGCCTTGGCTTCATCTAAAAAACCATAAGCGAGTTTTTTGCTTTGTCGTGTCAGATTTTCTTGCTCAAAAAGCACGTAAATCGCAAACACAAGACCGATTAATATACTGAGTATTCTTAATGCAACATTAGAAATAATGCCTACTGTTGAATTAAAGAGACTTCCTGCCCCAGTCGATAAAAATTGCAGCCCTCTTTGAGCCAATTCTTGCCAATCAACATCACTTAAATTCACGTTGATCCACTCTTCTAAGATAGGCACATATTGGTAATAAGGCTCAACCCATTCCTGAAATCGCTTAAATTGTCCAGGTGCTTTAGATATTATTGTATTAACGGCTTCTGTCATCTCAGGAACTACTATAATTACCACTAAAAAAACAACACCTGATAATAAGATAAGCGTTGTAAAAAAGCTAATGACACGCCGAATCTTAATAGATTGAATCCATCGACTCAATAATTTTTTTTCAAAAAACTGCATGGGTACATGCAAAACAAAGGCAATGGCAGCACCTAATGTGAATGGATAAAAGACACTAATAATGTATCCACCTAATTGCAATACAGATTCAATATTCAATACAGCAACAAGTACAAGTCCAAAAAATAAAATCAGTTCCATCATTTGTTTCTTCGTCAATAATCTACTCTCCATAATTCTCTCCTATAATCTACTTCTCTATGTATTTTTTCAAAATTTCATCATGTGGTAAGGGTCTTGCATAATAATAACCTTGTATCTCATCACAATCAAGTTCTTGAATAACCTCTTTTTGTTTTTCCGTTTCAACACCTTCTGCAATAACCATTATTTTTCTCGTTCGTGCTAGTTTAACCACTGATTCGATGATGGTATAATCAAATTCGTTGACCGCAACATAATCAATCAACTCTTTTGCAATTTTAAGTCGATCCATAGGCACATTTTTTAAATAATAGAGGGACGAATATCCAGTTCCAAAATCATCAATTGCAATTTTTACACCAAAACGACGTAATTTATTTAACACATTGATAATTTCCGTGTTTTTCTCTAATTGTCTGCTTTCCGTAATCTCAATTTCAACCTGATTTGGATGAACATGATATTTTTCGACAATTGTTTGGAATTCGCTAATAAAGTTTTTTTCAATAAGCTGTTTTACTGAAACATTAATGGCTATTTTGTAAGCAATTTTTGATATTTGATTCCACTCGGCTAATTGTTTAATTGCTTCTTCCATAACCCAATATCCTATGGGTATAATCAATCCGGTTTCTTCTGCAATAGGGATGAACTCTCCCGGTGATATGGATTCTCCATTTTCTCTTGTCCAACGCAAGAGAGCCTCAAATCCATAATAGCCTTCTTTTTTCAAATTATACTGGGGTTGATAATGAAGTTTAAATTCCCGGTCATAGTCTCCTCTTTTCATCCACATCTCTAGCATGTGCTTGCGATAAACCCTATCTGCCAATTGACGTTCAAACGTCATGACTTTATTCACTCCACCTAGTCGTGACTGACTCATAGCAATATCTGCATGTTTAAGGAGTGATTCAAAATCATTTGAATCAAATGGGTACATGGCAATACCAATATTTAATGTCACGTGAAAATCAAATGCATTGACATCATAGTCACCTCGACACCAATCCAATAGCGTTTCCGCCATCTGAATATTGTTTTGATAGCTATAGTTCCCGCGTCGATAAATCACAAAATTATTATTGTCGTAGGCAGCTAATACTTCATATTTTTCAAAGGGATATGTTTGAATTCTTTGACCAACAGTTTTAATAAGCTTTTCGCTTAAAGACGACCCAAAAAGAGTTTGATAATTTTTGAATTTATTGATTTCTATGAGAAATACTCCAATACTTTCTTCCTGCGAACATGAATTAACCGCATGCTCTAACTCTTCTTTAAAATACCGCTGACTTGGCAATCCTGTAACTTCATCTTCATTAAGTAGCCGATTTAGCTCGACTGTTCTTGCATTGACTCTAGCTTCTAAATCTTGATTTATTACTTTTTCTTTCTCCAAAAGCTGTTCCCGATACATGTTTCTTTGAATATAGATGGAAAACACTGAGAAAAGTAGAACAATTAGCAAGAGAAACATTATATACTCAATCACAAATCCTTGATAAATAATAAGTATAAAAGATCCAAAGAGTAAAAATATTCCTTTGATTTTAATACCATTTATATCCGAATATTCTTCTACATGAATATCTATGTAATCCACAATCGTTGCTTCTTTTGAATTTTTAAATGCAGCTCCTAACATAATGATTACAAAAGAAAACACATATGCACCATCAAGAAATGAATTCGCTATATATATTGCATTGTAATATTGATAATAAAATACTAAATCCGAAAAAATAAAGACAACAATACCTAATAGTACAATTCGAAGATAGGTCGGAACGACCTTTTGTCCGATGGAAAAGAACCAAAGACTAATCCAAATAAAGCCGATTATATCAAGCAGAATTAACCCAACCATAATTCCATCACTTAGAATAAAATCAACATTAATTTGTTCATGTAAAAAGATGACCCATATAACAATTGCTACCGTTGCCGAAATGGCAAGTGCATCTATAAGGACTTGGAAACCATGCCATTTTTTTAATTCATGAATCTCAAAAAAAGCAATGGCCACGAAGAAGCACACGTTCGTCAAACCGTATCCATAATCAATCCAGTCAACGGTTAGGGGATCCACATGTAATAATTCTTCATATATTGCCCATAAAACATCACTAAATCCCCAAATATAAATACCTAGTGAAATTAACAAAAGACCCCCGCGTATAAGACGATGGTTGTTTGTTCGGTATAAGTAGCGATATACAAATGTAGCAGCAATGAATGTAACTATTGGTGATAATAAGTTCCCAAACAAATCCACTCCAATAGAAATAACTGAAAAATATGCTAAAAAAATAGCAATGGCAACTATTTGTGTTAATTTCACTTTTGTTTTAACCATATATTCTCCTATGAAATATTCTCACCTCAAATATATCATAAAAATCATAAATTGCATAGACATCTACCACGTATCCTATGCTATACTATAGAAAAAACAAGATATATTTTTTGAGGTTAGGAGGCTTTCTATGAAGCAAAAAATCGTTTCTATTCTTAAGCAACTTTTTAAAAAAATTGGAACCGATGATTTAGGTGGCTTATCTGCCGAGTGTTCCTACTATTTGATTTTATCTATTTTTCCTTTTTTGATTTTTCTGCTCAGTATCATTGGACTCACTTCGATTGACCAAAGCATGCTTATTGATCAGATCGAAACTTTGTTACCTGCCGAATCTGCCCGTGTCGTCTTAGGTACCATTGACTCTATTATGGAAAGTGGTAATGTTACTTTGCTGTCTTTTGGTATGATTATTACCCTGTGGAGTTCTCTAAAAGGTATTCGAGCATTGATTAAAGGGGTTAACATTGCTTACAACACCATTGAAAACCGTCCATTTTGGGAGACCTTATTAGTCGCTTTTTTTTCAACACTCGGAATTCCTATGCTAATTATTGTCTCCTTCTTTTTCCTTGTTTTTGGTGAAAAAATCGGTGAATTTCTTTTTGGTTTTCTAGGAATTACCGGAATTTTTCAGGCGCTATGGAATCAACTTCGGATTGTTTTTCCTGTGCTTATGCTTATTTTTTCATTTTCATTATTTTATAAGTTTGCTCCAAATCGAATTTTGCGTTTGAAAGACGTCTTTATCGGCGCTTTATTTGCAGCATTTGGATGGATAAGCATTTCCCTATTATACTCTGCTTATATCAACCGATTCGGAAACTATTCTATGATCTATGGCAGCCTTGGTGGTATTATTATCTTACTTATTTGGTTATATATCAGTAGTTTGATTATTCTCCTCGGTGGCGAGATTAATGCCATGCTTTATCAGCATCATTCTAGTGACTCAAATCGTTTGTGATTTTTTTTGCAAAATCTAAGGCTTCATCTAAAGTCATCGGCTTCGCATAATAGTAACCTTGTATAATATCACAGCCCATTTGCTGCAACAGATTAAGTTGGTCTTCTGTTTCTACACCTTCTGCAATAACTGTCTTTCCTAGATTATGGATAATGTGAATCAGACTCTCTGTTAAATCGGCTTGTTTTTCATTGACCGCGATATCTTTAATAAAATCACGATCTAATTTAACAACATCAATTGGCAAGAGGCGTAAATAATTCAAGGAGGAATAACCGGTTCCAAAATCATCCAAATGAATTTCAATCCCTATATCTTGAAGCCATTTTAGTGTATCGATATGACGTTCTGCTGCTTCTAAAAAGACGGACTCTGTCAGCTCAATAATCAGCTTATTGGGCTGCATCTGATGCAATTCAAGTAATTCCATAAATTCTTCTGTAAAATGCGGTCGCGTTATTTCCATTACCGAAACATTCACTGCTACTTTTAAGGTAGCTCCTAACTCTTCCTCTATACGTTGTATACTGGAAAAAGCTCGTTGATAGACCCAACGACCAATGCGATGAATAAGCCCTAATTGTTCTGCAATCGGAATAAACTCACCGGGACTAATAACACCTTCTCCCGGTACATTCCAACGTATTAACCCTTCAAAACTAACTAAGGTTTGATCCTTCGCTCTAATTTGAGGTTGAAGATAGAGTTCAAACTGATCACGCTCAATGGCAAAACGTATATTGTTTTGAATGCCCATTAAATTCGTCGCATTTGCCCCCATAAAATCATTATAGTATACTGCCTGGCCCTTACCGTTTTCTTTTGCCTGATACATGGCAATATCTGCTTTTCGAATAAGTTCTTCTGCTGTTTTTCCATGTTCCGGAAAAGCAACAATACCAATACTTCCAGATACAAAAATCTCTTGTTCTCCAATAGTAACCATTTCTTCGAGACAGCCATTGACTTGGTCTAAAAATTTATGCTGATTCTCTTTATTGCTTGCACTAAAATGAGCAACTACAAACTCGTCACCCCCGATACGGATTACGATGGTATCTTTTCCCATTATATCCCTCAATCGATGTCCGATGACCCTTAATACTTCATCGCCAAGAGTATGTCCAAAAGAATCGTTTATATATTTAAAATTATCTAAATCAACAAAGAAAAGAAGACCCGACTTTTTCTCTTTTTGAAACTCCCGTTCTAATATTTTATACAAATATACTCGATTATTTAGACCCGTTAAAACATCCGTATAGGCTAATTCCTTATACTTCTTTCGACTTTTTATCAATTCTTGACGATGGCCTTCTAACGTCTCATATTGGGTACGCAATTCTTCTTCTTGTGCGGTTAGCTCTTCATATAAGGAGGTTAATTCATCATTTTTTTCTTGTAAATCGATGGCAGTCAATCGTTTACGCCGATTATCAACAAACATTAACGCTGAGATCATCATTAATACGATAATAAAAATAAAAGCCGGCAATAACAGCCACCGAATCGAATCAAAAAAGGGCTCAGGTGCGTGAATTAAAATTGTCTCTTCAGGCAATTTGTTTTCATCTAAACCATGCTGTATTAATACGTTATAATCAATGATATATTGATTTGGGCTTTCCTTAATGACCGGAATATCCTTCGGGTTTTTTCCTTGAATAATATCGACAGCCATCTGTGCTGCTAATCGGCCATGCTCAAAATAAGAAACCGAATATCCCCCGAGCAAACCTTTTCCAGACCCACCAATGGTTGGTGTATAGACAACACTTTTGGTTAAACTCACAATTTCTTGAACCGCCTCATCCACAGTAATCACTTGCTGCATATTATTTTCAATCATGGATAAATACATGAATGCCTGCGAATGATTCATGATACTTAAACGTTCTTCAAAGTCAACCCTTGAAACTTCACTATAGTTTATTCCGCTAAATTGAACGTCCGGATACTGATGACTAACGGCCATAAACGCCTCATATTGACCAATCCCTGTTCGTGTATTATCATAAATTGCCACCATTTCTTTTAAGTCTGGCTGAAGTGCTTTCGCTAATTCGATATTTTCTTCAACTGACATTTCTTCATAGATGCCTGTATAGTTGGGTCTTGATTCTGCTTCTTTAACCCTATTTATATCATTGATTCCCAGAAAGACCACGGGTACGTCTTTAACCAAAGCGTCTTCATGATCCAACAAAAACTGTAAGGCATTATCATCGCCGACGATGATGACATCATATGGTTTCATACTTGATAAGCGATATCTCAAAAAGTCATAATAATTTTCATAGTTTATCGCACTATTAAAGCGTTTTGTATCCATAAATTCCAAATCGTAGTTCACATAAGCTTGGTCAAGGACACTTTTTATGCCTTCAACTTGATCAGGGACTGAATCAAAACTATAGGAATAGGAACTAATAAATAAAACTCTTGCAGGTGCATACGCTTTTGCATAGATATTTGTAGCTAAAGCAAATAACAGAGTACATAAAAGGACTCCGATTGTTCTAGACATTATATTCTTAAACATATTTTGTTTTTTCATATAAAAAACCCTCCCACGGGTGAACACACTAATTGCTATATTATAACATAGCTTGTGGCACATTTCTATTGGAGGATTTGATATATTCTTAATTCATCCAGTCTATTGTAATTCAAAAACACCCGTATATAATTGGTAATATTTCCCCTTCTTATCAATAAGTTCCTGATGGTTTCCACGCTCAATAATTCGTCCTTGTTCAAGAACCATAATCATGTCTGCATTTTGAATCGTTGATAATCGATGAGCAATAACAAAAACAGTTCTTCCATGCATTAATGAGTCCATTCCAGCCTGTACGATAGCCTCTGTTCGTGTATCAATGCTTGAGGTTGCTTCATCAAGAATCATGACCGGCGGGTCAGCTACAGCCGCTCTAGCAATAGATATCAGCTGGCGTTGGCCTTGAGATAACCCGTTACCATCTCCGGATAAAACGGTCTCATATCCCTGGGGTAGCATACGAATAAAATGATCTGCATTTGCAAGTTTTGCCGCTTCAATACATTCTTCATCGCTTGCATCTAATCGCCCATACCGAATATTATCCATGACCGTTCCGGTGAAAAGGTTCACATCTTGTAAAACCACACCTAAGGACCGTCGCAAGTCACTTTTTCGAATTTTATTAATATTAATTCCATCATAACGAATCTTACCGTCTGCTATATCATAAAATCGATTAATAAGATTTGTAATCGTCGTCTTCCCTGCACCGGTAGCACCGACCAGAGCTATTTTTTCTCCCGGTTGGGCATGTAAGCTAATATCATGTAAGACAAGTTCATCTGCATTATAACCAAAGTCAACGTTATAAAAATTCACTTCGCCTCTTAGCTCTTCATAGGTCACGCTTCCATCCTTATGTGGATATTTCCATGCCCAATGTTCTGTTCGTTCCATGGTCTCTTCAATCTGATCACCTGTAATTTTCGCGTTCACTAATGTTACATAGCCTTGATCTTCTTCGCTTTTTTGATCCATCAGCTCAAAGACACGCTCCGCTCCGGCTAAAGCCATAATGACAGCATTCATTTGGTGGGATACTTGAGCTAATGGATGAATAAAGCTCCTAGACAGTTGTAAAAATGATGCAATCATCCCTAGAGAAATAACATCTCGCCCAGTAAGACTAAAGTTCGTTAGCTCTGAAATTGCCATTCCTCCTCCTACAATTCCTAAAGCCACATATAAGATATAGCCAAAATTATTCATAATCGGCATTAATATATTTGCATACTTGTTAGCTGAAGTTGCATTTTTACAAAGCTCAATATTTTTTTCATCAAAGACTTCTTTTGCTTTTTGTTCATAGTTAAATACCTTGACTACTTTAAGTCCGTTCACCAGTTCTTCGATGTACCCGTTCACATCTCCAAGAGATTGCTGTTGTTTTACAAAATAGCTACCACTCCGACCGGCAATAATGCGAATAACTTGCATGATTAACACAACAAAGATAAGAACAAAAACTGTTAACCAAATGCTTAGATACATCATTGCTAGAAAAACAGAGAATATGGTTACCACAGAAGAAAACAATTGAGGTAGACTCTGAGTAATCATTTGCCTTAGTGTATCAATATCATTGGTATAATGGCTCATAATGTCTCCATGACTACGGGAATCAAAATATCGGATTGGCAATGTTTGCATTTTTGCAAATAAGTCATCACGTATTTTTTTCAATACGCCTTGGGCAACACTAACCATTACACGGTTATAAATAAGTGTTGCCACAACGCCCACCATGTAAATACTTGCCATAAACATGAGTATTCGTAATAGTCCCGAAAAATTAGGAACACTCTCAAGAAGTAAGGGTGTTATATAATCATCAATTAAGGTTTGAATAAATAGCGCTGCGCTTGCATTGGCTAATGCACCTAAAATAATTGATATAACAACCACACTAAGTTGAAGCTTATAAGCACTGATATACGAAAACAACCGTTTTATTGTATCTCGACTGACTTTTTTATTCATGGCTATTTCCTCCTTTAACTTGGGATTCATAGACTTCTTTATATATAGCATTTGTTGCTAATAATGTGTCATGATTTCCTATGCCGGCAATTTCACCATCTTCCATCACAATAATCGTGTCTGCATCTTTTACAGAAGCGACACGCTGAGCAATAATCAGCTTGGTTGTATCCGGTATTTTTTCAATAAAAGCTTGCCGTATTAGTGAATCTGTCTTTGTATCAACTGCACTTGTTGAGTCATCTAGAATCAATATCTTCGGATTTTTAAGCAACGCCCGCGCAATACTCAACCGCTGTTTTTGACCACCGGACACATTGCTTCCACCTTGCTCAATATAGGTATCATAACCGTTTTTAAAGTCTTGAACAAACTCATGGGCTTGTGCTAACTTACATGCTTCAACCAATTCTTCATCGGTTGCATTTTCATTTCCCCATCGTAAATTTTCTTTAATAGTTCCTGAAAACAGGACATTTTTTTGTAACACGACCGCAACTTGGTCACGCAATGTCTTTAAGTCGTAATGCTTTACATCGAGTCCACCTACTCGGACAGTTCCTTTTGTTGTGTCGTATAATCTTGGTATGAGTTGAATCAATGTTGTTTTAGACGATCCTGTCCCGCCTAGAATTCCAACTGTCTCACCCGATTCTATCGATAGATTAATATCATTTAAACATAATTTATCCGCATCTTTTGAATAGCTAAACTGAACATTTTCAAAAACAATGGATCCATCTTTGATTTCATGAATCGGTGTCTCCGTATTTTTCAAATCGCTCTCTTCATCGAGGAGCTCTGAAATACGTTCAATAGAAGCTCTTGATATTGTAATCATTACAAGAACAAAAGAGAACATCATCAAACTCATTAAAATTTGCATGGTATATGTAATTAAGCTCATCAGTTGTCCTGTGCTTAATCCGATAGCCGGATTATTTCCGCTGGCAATAATTGCACGAGCACCAAACCATGATAGCAAAATCATGGATGCATACATAAGAAATTGAACCAAGGGCATATTAAAAGCTAATGTTTTTTCAGCTTCAGAAAAATCATCATAAATTTCCTTCGATATTTCTTTAAACTTTTCTTTTTCATAACCTTCACGAATATATGACTTCACAACACGAATTCCTGCTAAGTTTTCTTGTACAATATTATTCAATCGGTCATATTTTTTAAAAACACGTTGAAAAACCGGATATGCCTTCGAGATAATTAGGTACAGGCCTAAACTTAAAATCGGAATCGCAGCTAAAAAAATCAATGATAATTTTGCATCAATACTAAATGCAGCGATTAATGAAAACGCTAACATAATCGGACTCCTGGCTGCCATACGAAGAACCATTTGAAAGGAATTTTGAACATTCGTAACATCTGTTGTTAACCGTGTAATAATACTTGAAGTGGAAAACTTATCAATATTTGAAAAAGAAAATGTCTGTACATTATAAAACATATCTTTTCGCATATTTTTTGCAAAGCCTGCTGAAGCATTTGCTGCACTTCTTCCGGCTAAGACCCCAAAAACAAGGGAAATAAAGGCTGAAATTAGTAAAGCCACCCCCATCTTAACAACAACAGACATTTGACCGGCATCAATCCCATAATCAATTAAATCCGCCATGAGAAAAGGAATAAGCACTTCCATAACGACCTCAAACATAACAAAAATTGGTGTTTTTATTGTATCCTTCTTATATTCTCGGATACTTTTTAGTATTCGTTTATACACTATATATTACCTCCATTGTTCTAAGAACTTATATTTTCTTTCATTCGCTCAATATATTGATAGAATTCTTGTAATTCTTGTTCTGAAAACCCCTTCAACATCTCTTTTTCTAATGATTCGATCTCACATTCAATTGCTTCATACATCTGAATCGCTTTTTCTGTTAATACTATTTTTTTTAATCGTGCATCAGACGCAACGCTTTCACGTTTAATTAGATTTTTTTGTTCCATTAAACTAAGCACTTTTGATGCCGTCGAACGGGTGACTGAAAAACGTTCTTGAAGATCTTTTTGAAATATATCTGCATCTTGATGTTTCGCTAGATAGGAAATAATCCAGCTATTTGTTCCTGTCATCTCTTGAACACGCCTAAAATATTCAGAACTTTCAACGCGTCGTTTAATGAGGTTGTTTAACGAATGTAGTTCAAAACCCAGTCGCCTTTCTAACATATCATTCTCCATTTCTCATATTTGTTTAACCGCCGAAATCATGATTAGATTTCTAACTGTTTGATATCAAACATTATATCGAATTTTATATTATTCGTCAAGAAAAAAAGAGTTGCAAAGCAACTCTTTTTTTGTACACACTATATTATTAAAAATTGGTTTCATCCGGATCTTTTGCTGTTCCACAACAATCTGTCAGATTTGCCATCATTTCCACATCAGCATCGCTTAATTCAAAGGCAAATATATCTGCATTTGCCTCGATGTGGTTGGGTTTGAGTGATTTTGGAAGTGGTAAATACCCCATTTGTAAGCTCCAACGCAAACAAATTTGAGCGATAGATTTACCATATTTTTTTGCAAGCTCTTTCATCTGTGCTACATCAAAGACTTGGCCAGTACCTAGAGGGCTGTAAGCTTCAAGTAAAATATTATTTTCTTTGCAATAGTCAACTGTTTCTTTATGAATATCTCCCGGGCATAAACGGATTTGATTGACCATGGGTTTAATTTCTGCTGTTTCTAATAAAGCTTCAATATGATGTGGTCTAAAGTTACTTACACCAATCGCTTTAATTCGACCGGCTTTATAAAATTCTTCAAATGCTTTCCAGCTTCCGGCATTTGCTTCTTTCCAATGATTTCTAAATTTAATTGGATTCGGCCAGTGTATAAGGTAAAGGTCAAGATAGTCCATATCCAATTCTTTCATGGTTTTCTCAAACGCTTTTACCGTTGCCTCATATCCATGATCTGAATTATCAAGTTTAGATGTTACAAAGATGTCTTCCCGTGGTATTCCACTTTCTTTAACCGCGATACCGACGCTTCTCTCATTGCCATATCCCGCTGCGGTATCAATATGACGATATCCGACTTCTAAAGCCTTTTTTACTGCTGCAACACCTATTTCATCATCCGGTGTTTGCCACGTTCCAAATCCTACACAGGGAATCTCTATCCCATTATGTAAAGTATACGCATCTGTTAATGTTTTCATCAAAATCCTCCTTTATAAATACTCTTGTGTTTTCCTTGCTTAATCTAATTATACTACTTCGAGTGGACTATAAGTCAAATTTTTCATTTAATTTTATGGATACTTGTGCTATATTGGAAACAAGAAACATAGAGATTAGGTTGTAAGGAGGCCCCATGAAGCAAGATACTATTCGTCAAGTTCTAGAAATCGCAATATATTCCGGTCGTATCATGCTCGAAAATGGCGCAGAGACTTATCGTGTTGAAGAAACCATCAATCGCATATGCGCCTCTCAAGATATTCATGTTGAAAGTTTTGTGATACCTACCGGTATTTTTGTATCCTATAATCATGAGACAAGAGATTATTCTTATGTACGGCGCATCCGTCATATACATATTGATCTTGAAGCCATCGGAATGATTAATGATTTTTCCAGGAATTTTGTTGCCGGGAAAATCACTCCTGATACCGCAAAAGAACATTTAGATAAAATCCGTTATGCGCCACGCTTCAGTACACCTCTTGTTATTTTTTTTGGTGGATTATCCGGAGGTTTTTTCACTTTGCTTTTTGGTGGATCTTTTTTTGAATTTATTGCAGCATTCCTGGTCAGTCTAGGTGTCATGGTTTCTTCTACCGTGATGACCAACCGTTCAAAGTCCTCCTTTATGAAAAATTTAGTTGGCGGTATTGTGAATGCTAGCTTAGCGCTCTTGTCTGTCGGCATTCTAAGTCGCATTGATGTTACTGCTAATATTGATATGATTATTATCGGAAGTATTATGCCATTAGTACCTGGCGTGGCCATTACAAATGCAATTCGGGACCTTATCTATGGGGATTACGTTTCCGGCATGTCAAAGCTCAGTGAAGCACTGCTCGTCGCTGCCGCTATTGCCATCGGTGTTGGTATTATTTTACAGTTAAATCTATTGCTCTTAGGAGGTCTCTATGTATATTAAAGCATTTATCTTTGCCACCATGTGTGTCATCGGTTTCGGTTTTATCTTTAATATTCCCAGGCGTGTCTTGCTTCATACCGGTGTGGCTGGGGCCCTCGGTTGGGTCGGATATTCATATTTTTTGACAACTTTAAACTCAACGATTGGAGCCGCTCTCATCGGAGCTCTTATCGTAGGTCTTCTTGGCGAAATCCTAGCACGAACGATGAAAATGCCGGCAACGACATTCATCATTCCCGGCATTATACCTTTAGTCCCTGGTTATGGGCTTTACTATTCTATGTTGAAAATTATTGAGGCCAATTACCAAGAAGCATTAAACGTTGGCTTTGAATCCTTGCTGATTGCCCTTGGTATTGCTGCCGGCATTATTATCGCAACCTCTATGGGAAAACTAATTAATCGTCGTCGCGCAGTTATTCCGCGCTTTCATCGTCGATAATCATAATAAACGTACTTTTCTGAAAAACAGTTCAGCTAAAAACAAGAACATTCCAATAATTAAAAGTATCGATGACACATCTTGACTAGCTTCAACTGGGGGCAATTCCCCATAAAAGACATCACTTGGATCTTCTATAATTCGTCCCCCGGATTGTTGTACCATACTTTCCGGTGTCAACCGTTTTTGATCAAAAAAATCAAATTCCGGCGAATAGGGTACAATGACTCCGGCTAAAATTTGCTCCGAGCCTTGATCACCTTCTAAACCAATATTGGCCAAATAAACCCCTTCTCCGTCCGGTTGAAATACCCCTTCGTATGTCCCTGGGGCTACTGCCTTAAACTCAATTCCTTCTGTCTCCCCTGTCGGATTGGTTAATTGTCCGAAAAGTTCTGTCTCTTGAACCGATTCTCCTGTAACGTTTTCAAGGGTAATCTTTCCTTGTCCATTGGCATAGTCCGTTTGTATAGAAAAATCTTGATTGATTTGTTGTTGTACTAACCAAGCCAAGCTATTATTCCACAATGTTCTGTTTTGTTCCCAATTCAGCCATTGTCCGGTCCACATGCCTTTCATGTCGGATGTCCATGCCATGGTTCGTCCTAGTCCGTATTGCCATGTCGCTAAGATAGGATCTTGTTCCGGTCCGGATAAAATAACTTTCGCCATGGATTTTTCGCGTGTAGCCACATATCCCTCCAATGTGGGTAGTCCAGTGATTCCATCTAATAGTGTTGAGGAATTCATCACGTCCGGATGAAAGGATATATTGTTTAAATATTTTTTTCCAGCCATAAAAGCTTCTTTGGTGAAAATTGAGGGTATATCTGAAAACACATCGGTTGCATAGTACCTTCCTCCACCAGCTTCAGCCAATGCATATAAAAGTCTCTGATCAGCTCCTGAGCCAACAGCAACTGTCGACAAAGTAATCTCTTCATCGCTTATAGTGCTGATAATAGATTCATATCCTGTGTTTTCTGCTTGTCCATCTGTTAATAGAATAATATGCTTTAATGCAGTATCTAAAGGGATTAACGCTTCAACTGCAGCATTGAGTGCCGGCCGAATGGACGTACCACCTCCGGGAACAAGGGTTGCAATAGCATCTTGCATGGCTTCTTTTTCATCCATTGGCGCCGGCTTGACCACCCACTTAAATTCACCATCAAAAGCAATGACACCTAGATAATCTTTATCTTCTAAAATCTCTGTTGAACGAATGGCGGCTTCTTTGGCAAGTTCCATCTGAGATACACCGTATTGACCGGCAGACATACTACCGGATTTATCAATAACAAGAATCATGCCTAGATTCGGTTTTTCTTCTTTGGATTTGACATCCACATGTACCGGTAACATCTCTTCTAATAAGGTATCATAATATCCACCTAATCCATAACTGTTGTCTCCACCTGAAACAAGGAGCCCTTTTCCTTGATTACGTATAAGTATATCAAGCTGTTCAACAAATCTCGGAGATAATGTTTCCAAAGAAATATCAGCTAGGATAAATGCATCATATTTAAGTAAACTCTCTAATTCCAAGGGAACTTCTTCAGGGGCAAGAGAATCTATATGCGCTGTATCTTTTAATAGTCGCATATAGTTTTCACCTTCTTTATATGTATCTTGTACCAAGAGTATGGTCGGCAAATCATTAACAATCACATAAGCTGAACGTTTATTGTTTTCAATATAGGTATCTCCGGTCGGAATCACTTCGATTGTATAATCAACCAAACCACTTTCGGTCATTTCATCGATAAAGGTAAACTTATTATCTCCTGTTTTTAGCTCAATTGTCTCTGTTGATTTTAGTTGCCCATTAACGTAGATTTGCAACTCGGTCCTTGTTGCATGAGTACTCATAATACTAGCTTCGACTTGAATCATCTGATTTTTCTCCGCACTTTTCGGTAGCGAAATATCATCCACTTGTACTTCTTGCTGATTCGGTCGCTCAAATGAAACGACATCGACTTGTATTCCACTATCAGCAAGTGCCCGTAATTGCTTATCTGCTTCATTATTATTTTCATAACCATCGGTTAAAAGCACCACACGTTTACGAATATTCGGATCAAAGACAACCTGACTTTGTACTAAGCCTTGATAAATATTGGTAAAGCTATCATCCACTTGGACTTGAAAACCATTAAATTCAATCTGTTCACGCAAGGGTTTTTCAACTTTGCTATCATTAGCAAAGGCCACAATACCCACAAGATCATCGGCTGGTTTATCTTTGAGTGCTTCACGAATAAATGTTTCCATGTCATTCGTATAGTTGTTCATACTCTCCGAACGATCCACTAAAAAAATGGTTCCATCGTGTTTGGCTGATTGCACAAGAGTCATGCCACATAAACTAAGTATAATCAAAATCATACTTAACATTCGCATCCACCATAAAATTTGTAATCGTTTGGTCCGCTTATGTTTTTGATAGTATGTAAGTCCCATTATGATTCCTACCGGAACAAGTAGGAGTAATGGTGTGATTGTCGTCATATTAACGTGCATATCGCTTCCTCCTACTATAGATGAACCATTCCAACAAGAGAACAATAATCAAGAGCGTTCCTATCCATATGCTTAAATCCTTGCCTGTATAATAGGTCTGCCCTTCTCCCTTTTCACTGGATGCATCTGACGTGATTGTCTTTTTTTGTGGTGTGTTGACAGCGAAATATTCTGTCTCTATCACATCTTCGATTTGTTGATTCAATGTATAAATACCGATTTGATCGGCATCTCGAAATGTTATAAGCTTATCTTCATTGGATAGGGAAAATGTTTCTCCTTGGGGCGTTTCTATCCATGCTTTTTCTGTATCTGGAGAAAGGCCTATGTCTAAGGCTTGTCCAACGGATAATTGACTACTACTAAGCGCTGATGGGTTTAATAAGTAGTTAAATGTATTGGTCATTAAAATAGGATATTCTATCCCAAGAGGTAGGTCTGAATAACGAAAATCAAACCCGAAAACAACCCCACGATTCCTACCATTTTCCCAAGAATATGCAATGGTCCCATGTTCTGTTTCATAAATACTTTCTTTCCTTTCTCTTGTGTCACGATCTATATCAAATACTTGTGTCACTGCAATTTTAAACTCCGGTTCTTCGATTAAATGGGTAGTCGGATGATTGGCTGTTTCAAACATTGGATTTTCAATATAGCCAATAGAAAGCGAATCTGTTACCGCATCTGTCGGTGGATCAATCATCAATATATTCCCATCTGTTGGTAAACTATCCGGTGAAATGCCATCAAAGAGATAGAGGTCATATCCTGTCAACATTTCCAGGCCGACTTCATCAATTTCATACACTTCAATCTGGTCTTGTAAGTCCATGATCTTTTCTAAAAAAAGATTGCCTTGGCTCACATAAGCAAGTCGGGATTTAACCTTTGGCGTCACTACACCATAGGCTTCATTATCTAATAACAATCGATCGGTTGTCTCGATGACTGCTTTTAAAATTTTTGTTTCCTTTGGAATCCCATCAAAAAACACCCGTGTTGCTTCTTTCGGTGCAATCATCACTTCTTTTGTTGTTAAATATAAGTCATCTACATATATGCTTACAGGAACCGTCTCTTCTTGTGGTGAATCATTCACCACTTCCGTCAAAGCAGATAGACTGTTTTCATAGACTGTCATTGACAAGCCATGCAGAGATAAATTACGCTCATCTTTTGCAATACGATACAATCGCGCACCTTGAAAATCATCATCACCAAAATAGACTAAGTCATAATCAAGATCACCAGATAAAGCTTGAATGGTCTCATAAGCTAATGCCTTGTCGACGTAATTCATGCTCGATTGGATTTGACGGATCCCATCACGAACCAAGGCAAGATCTTCTTCTTCCCGAAACAAAATCTCCGGTGTTTCCCGAAGGACAACAACCGATACCAATGCCCCATCATCCAACTGATTCAGGTAATCTGTCGCTAGGTTCTTCGCCTCTTCAAATCGTGTTGGCTTCACATCTGTTGATTGCATGGATAGTGAACCATCAAGAACAAGAATATGATGCTGACTGCTTCCGGCGTTTTTTAGAAACACGCCGGATAAAATTGCCGTTATTAAAAGCATGGCAAGAATTTCTAAAAACAGCAAAATACTTTTGCGCAATCGATGTATTTTTGAAGCAGATTCAATCTCATCAAAAACCTGTTGCCAAAGATAGGTACTGGCGACCACTCTGTCTTGATGCTTGGGTTTTAACATATATAAAATAATAATAAATGGAATGCCTAATAAGGCTGCGAGCCCTAAAGTCTGACTGATTCCCATATAATTTCCTCATTTCACAACGGATTTACTCACTCACTTGAAGCATTTGTCGTATCAAGGGTTCAATCCCATCTTCCGCCACAAGTTGAAAATAGTGCACGCCATATTTACTGCATAGGCGTTTAATTTCATGCATATATTTTTCATAGGCTTCTTCATAGATCTGACTGCTCTCGAGACCGGCATCAATATCATAGGCTTCATTTGTCTCACTATCGATTAAGCGCTCATTGACTTCGAGCACAGGTTCGATTTCTTCCCGCGATAACACATGACACAGGACAACTTTTTGCTTGCGATAGTGTAACATAGGTAGAATGCGTTCTAATTGATGATCAAACATAAGATCCGAAACAATCACCGTAATGCCTTTTCGAAAGCGCGGTTGCCATGCAAAAACTGTTTTTTCCAGTTGACTATTACCCATGTATTCCTTTTTTTCGAGTTGGTCGACAACTTTTGTAAATCCTTTTGTTCCTCGAATATTGGTAAGATAATGGTCGATTTTTTCATTAAATGTAATGGATGATACACTATCATATTCCGCCAATGCGGCATAGGCAAAGGTCGCTGCCGTTTTAATGCCGACTTCACGTTTTCTTCCAAAATTCATGGATTTACTTTGATCACTAAAAATCGTTACCGGGGATTCCTGTTCTTCCATAAACAGTTTAATAAATACTTTTTCAAACCGGGCTAATGCATTCCAGTCAATACGTCGAAAGTCATCCCCCGGAACATATTCACGATAGTCGGAAAACTCGACAGAACTCCCTTTTGAGGAAGATCGTTTGAATCCAAACTGGTTATTCTTAAGCTTTAGCTCGAAATGCATAGGTACCCGCTGAACTAAGTTCATAAATGCTGAATCAATTACTTTTGCCATTATTCCTTAATCACCCCTACAAGTTCTCGAATAATATGCTCAACGTTCACACCATCACTCATGGCTTCAAAATTTAAGCTTAATCGATGGCGCAAAATTGGCTCCGCCATGCTTTTAATATCTTCAAAGGACACATTATAACGACCATTTATCAATGCACGTACTCTAGCCGCGTTTATAATGCCTTGGGCCCCTCTCGGACTTGCTCCGGCAATCACATACTTACGAATAATATCCGGCGCTATATCTTGATCAGGATGACTCGCGACAATGAGACGCATTGCATAATCCAATACCGGTTGAGCCACAGGTACGGTTTTAACGATATGTTGTATTTCCATCAATTCTTCACTATTTGTCACTTTTTGAACTTGGGGTTCATGATCACCTGTGGTCAGATTGACAATTGCTGCTAGATCTTTTGCCTTTGGGAACAAGACATTTAGCTTAAACATAAAACGGTCCATCTGAGCTTCCGGCAATGGATAGGTCCCTTCTTGTTCAATCGGATTCTGTGTTGCCATAACAAGATAAGGCTTTGGCAATATATAGGTTTGCCCTGCAACAGTTACTGTTTTTTCCTGCATGGCTTCAAGCATGGCTGCTTGTGTTTTAGGGGTTGCACGGTTAATTTCATCGGCTAAAACAATATTTGAAAACACCGGACCTTGTTGAAATTCAAACAGATTACGGTCACGATTATATATGTTAGTTCCTGTAATGTCTGCCGGCATTAAATCCGGGGTAAACTGAATACGCTTAAATTCTAGACCAAGGACCTGACCTAATACAGATACCAGTCGTGTCTTTCCCAAGCCCGGAACCCCTTCTAATAAGAGATTTCCTCCGGCCATTAAACAAATCACCGTATCTTCAATCAATTCTTCTTGCCCAATAATATGTGCCGATACTTGGCTAATAATTCGCTTGCTCCATTCACTTACTTGCTCTAATTCAATCATCCTCTACTCCTTCTATTCGTTTAAACTCGAAAAATAGTCTTTTACCAAATTTCGCATAATCGGCGGAACCTGAACTTGATCGATACGCATGGACGCATCATTACTATATTGACTCAATATCTCTGAATAAGGCACAAACTCACCGGCTTCTGAGGGCATGCCTTGTACTTGACTATATGTCCGTTCGCCTTCTTTTTGATTGTCTCCTTGAATAAAGCTCGGGTCAGTCTCTCCACCTAAGCGTTCCGGAGGATACAGGGATTCATACAGACCTTCTTTGGGATTTGCACCGTCATGATGACCACCTTGAGGGCTACCACCTTCTTGTAATTCCTCAGCTTCATTGGTTGAACCTGTTGGCGAGGATCCGGTCCCTTGGCCTTCTCCTTGTCCTTGGCCCAGTCCTTCTCCTTTACTTTCACCTTCAGTCGGATTCATACCGGCGCCCGCCATCCCTTCGCCATTTTCTCCTGCTTCTGTTCCCATACCTGGTTCACCGGCAAAAGCCATCTGGCTGATGCTAGGTTTTGTCGCAAGAGTTTGACCATTGGAATTAATCGACGCTTCCATCTCAGAAAATGTTGCACCCATGGCTTCCATCATTTCACTGGCTTGTGTCTCAGTCAGGTCACTCATCTCGTCCATACTTAGCGCTTCAATGGCTTCCATAAGTTCTTGTTCAATATCCTTTAGGGCGTTTTTAGCCATTGCAAGTTCTTTTAAGGCTTCTTCTTCTGTTTTTGCCTTTTTTATATTTTCTTTTAAGGCTTCTAAAATATCGTCAATAGCCTTTTCCTTGACTAACAATTCCTGATTTTCTTGGTCCAAAAGCTCTTCAAGAAGGTCTTCTTCTAACTTTTCTTCAATCCATGGTATCTCTTGGGCAATCTTTTCCTGTAAATCCTCAATACTTCTGGCCTGATCTGATTTTTCCGTCTGAATCATGGCCACGCCAAACACACAAAGAAGCAAGATACCACTAATTACCCATGGGCGACGATGAAGGGACATGGAATAGGTCGGGCGACTCTCTATGCTTTCAATGTGACAAAGGGTATCTTCCCTTTGAATCCGCGTACTCTCTTCATCCACACCTTCAAATTCCAACGCTGTCATTAAGCGCTCTTTCAGGCCTAAATGATCTGTCAGTTTAACTCCCACTGCAAGTGACGGGTAAAGCCAAAAACTCCAAAAAAGTGTTATTACAAAGGTTCCTAATCCAATGTAACTTATCCATCGAATTAAATATGGAATAACTATAAAACGACTTACAATCGTGACAGCTAAACTCACAACGAGTCCGGTCACAAGGAGCCAGCTAAACACCTTAATCACGCGTTCAAAAAATAGCTTTCTTCGAATGGGACGTATATATGCTTTTATTTTTTTTTCAATCATGGAATCACCTCTTTGATAACTTCCGTTTAGATAGCAACAGAGCAATGCTACTAATGATTGCAAAATAAACAAGGGATATTACCCAAGTTGGTAAATGTGATAAAAAGGTTTGACGATTAATCATCATATAAGCAAGTTCAAAAGGATCATTATTTAATAAGGATAATAAACCAAATCCGGGGTTAGCACCAAAAAGTATAGCAACAATTTCATAAATATAGGTTTCAAAAAAATCTTTTAACCCATGCATATTAGCAACTTGTGTTACAATCGACAAGATAATCATAAGAACTATGGGAATAAAATATATTAAGCCTAAGATAATATAGCTCATCATAATCGCTGTGATGTTTCGTTTAAAATGTGTGGTTGCAAAAATGCCTACTGTTGATAACATAAAGGCGGCAACCATATAATAGAGAACAACCTTCAAAATATCAAATATAGACACACCGCCAAACAACATAATAATACTGATAAAGGGTATTGACGCAAAGATGATCAGTAAAATAAAAGTTAAGGCCGCGCTAATCTTACCAAAGAGAATTTTCCAAGGGGATATATCCGTACAAAGCATTAAATCTAATGTTTGTCGTTCTCGTTCACCCGAGATTGCCGTTGCTGTAAATACCGGGATAATCAACATCAGAAGAATCATCTGAAAAATGACTAACACATCATAGACTGTCGATATAATACTGGGATCAAATCCTTGCGCACGATACCCATACGTTACATTTGAGGATAATAAAATCAAGGTAAGAATCATTCCGATGAGAAATAAATAAACAGTCAGTAATATCGGCGTTTTCCATGTTCGCATCCGTGTTTTTAGTTCGCGTTCTAATATAGGATTAAGCATCTTGTACCTCCTCAGTTAACTGCATAAAGATGGATTCTAAGCTTCCCCCCGCTTCTTCAAAGTGATATATGGGGAGTTTTTCTTCAACAAGGCGTCGAAGCAAAATCGATTTATCCTCATCACTTCCACTGTAGGAAAATTCAATGCATCCATTGACTATATTAATATTACTTATGTTTGGATACTCTTTTAATCGCAAAACAGTTGCGTCTAAATCGGATACGACCTTAAGCTTAATCCTGTTCAAATGAGATAACTGCTTCTGAATGTCTGACACACTCCCTTTGACCACCATTTTTCCTCGATTAATAATACCGATTGTGGTGCAAATCTCTGCAAGCTCCAATAATATATGTGAACTAATAAGAACGGTCTTTTTCATCTCTCGCAGGGTAAATAAAATCTGACGAAATTCGACGCGTGCACGTGGATCTAATCCTGATGCCGGTTCATCTAAAATAAGGACTTCCGGATCATGTATTAAAGCTCTTGCTAAGCATAGTCGCTGTTTCATTCCTCTAGATAAGGCATCGACATAAAATTCTTTTTTATCCTCAAGGTTTACAAGCTCAATTAAGGGTTGTATAATGCTGTCTCTTTCTCTTGGAGGGATTCCATGAATCCCACAGTAAAAATTCATATACTCTATAACCTTTAAATCATCATAGACACCAAAAAAGTCCGGCATATAGCCAAGTTTTTTCTTTGCTTCATTTCGATTTTTCTTGATATCTAGTCCATCAATATATATGGTGCCTTCTGTCGGTTCCATTAAACCTGCTGCAATCTTCATTGTTGTTGTTTTCCCGGCTCCATTCGAACCGACAAACCCAAATATTTCGCCTTTTTCAATGTGAAAGGATAAGTCATCAACCGCGGTAAAGCTCCCATAACATTTTTTTAAGTTCTCTACCTTAATCATTGACAACACCTCCTTCTATACCAATCCCGGGCACTATCATAATATAATCTCGACTCATGCGATTTAAACCGGTCATATCATAACAGACAGATACTTTATTGTCTGTTGATAGGTACTTCGATACATCGAGGTCAACCGTTTCTACCGAAGCCTCAATAGGCTCCCACTCCTGTGTTTGAATATTCTTAATCAAAATATCCACCGCTTCTCCTTTAGACGAAGCCTGCCCTAAATTGTTCCTTAACTTGTTATAATAGGCTTCATTTGTATAAAGTTCTTCCAGCTTTAGTTTGACTTTATCCGCAGAAAATCCATCCGGCAATTGCCATGTATAATAAACTTTTTCCGCTTCATATAAGTCGATGGTTTCATATTGACCATCCATATAACTATAAGCTTCTTCTATGTAGCCATGGCGTTCCACGCCAATACTTGCCTGCAAAAATCCATAAGGTAAATCCACTTGATCTCCAAAATCAAAATGATAATCCATATTCAAAGCCACAATATTTCGCGAATACTCATCAACGTCTTTTTCATTAATCTGTATGGCATATCCAACTTCGTCCTTGTTGAGACCAATAAGAACCATTTGGTCTGTCGAGATATTTCTATTTTTCTCATACGTTCGATACAAATGGTCTTCTAAAAAGGATACATCATTACGCAGTTGGGATGAATACGCTCCTGGATTTTGATAAAACTGACTCATTTGATAGGTTTGTTCAAGATACTGATACACATCTTTTTGGCCTTGGCCGGATATTGTTTTCTGAACATAGGGCTCGAGTGTCCCAATTTCATAAAGTTGATTGCCCCATACAGCCACCGTATATTCTAAGCGTATCGGCGTCGGATTGGTGACTGTAAATTCAACACGTTCATCAAAGATCCCAATTTGGGCAGTCTCGTCAATTTCTTGTTTTTCTATAGGCACAAGCTTTTTCCCTGTCGCATATGTCGGCTCCCAAAGCGTCGTATCATAAGATTCATAATAGGCTCTCGTTCCTAAAAAAAGTTTTCCTTTTGTTTGTTTATTTTCACGGGTTTCTCCATAGTAGTTTGAATTATTTAATGAAGTAATCATAAAGCTTTCATCTGAATCCCAAGAAACGGTCATTTGATTATTTTTATTATTAAACAGGGCAATCTCACTCTTGATTTCTAAGAACTGTTGGCCCTGATGATAGTTGATTTCAGATATGCTATTACTGATTGGCTTGTCATATCGTGTCATAAAACCAAGGAGATAAATAAGGGTAACACATGTAATAGCCATTGCCGGAACCGCAATCCACATCAAATCACGTCGGTCTTTCCGTTTTAATACGTAATAGGTAATCGGCCCCACAAGAATACTATAGATGCCTAGAATTAAAGCCATCAACCCATATGGCGGTTGTTTTTCCATAGGAATATACCGTAATTGATAGGAATTATTTCCATAATAATTTATTTGACCTTGGATCGTCTCTGCTTTTACATCTAATACATTCATTAAATGGGATAAAAGCGCGCCATCTGCGTTCCATGTTGCTAGTGGCTTGGAACTTAAATCTAAACTCAAGGTAATCAGGCGACCTGCACCAATGCTTTCTGCAAAGCCTAAAATATGATCTTTTTCCTGAATAAGTGTTATATCTTGACGTAATCTATCTCCATGTGCCAATGCAACTTGGCCAACAAAGGGTAGCTCTGAATCTGTAAAGTCCAAGGTCTCTTCACGCACTTCAGAAAAATTGACCTGTTTTAGGGATTCCGGAAGTTGATTCATAGATCGTTGATAGTTTGCACCTGTTTCAATAAAAAGGGTATTGCCTTCTTGTATCCAATTAATAACATTTGTTTCACTCTCTTGGTTAAAACCTAAGTTACTTGTATTTCCCATATATATGTAATCAAAAAAAGATAGGGCTTCTTTGTCGTTAAATTCCTGTACCGAATCAAAATAAATGATATGTGGATGTATAGACTCGGCCGGTATAGCTGCTTGCTCTACGGTTGCACGTTCATATGCGTGGCGCTCTTCATCTCGAATATGCGGAGATAACTCCATCTGATTAAAAAAACGATATTGATCCGGTTGGTCCGTAACCACTGCGACCACTGCACGTTCCGGTGATAAAAATTGTCGCACGGTTACCTCGTCTTCATAGACGGTGGCATTTTCAACAACAATTCGAATAGGAAACTTTTTCTGTACAGTATATATCGGTATATGGAGGTCAAAGACTTTTTCTGCACCTTGACTAATATCAAAAGGTACTGCAAGTACAATTTGTTCTTGTCCATCGGTTGCAATATCAATCTGAATCTCACCATCAACTGCTTCCCCTAAGTTTCTCATGGTTAAACTTAATGGATTACCTTCTGATATTTTGACGACTTGATCATAGCCGATCTCTAAATCCACCTCAAGATTTGCTTCCCTCTTCTGACATCCCGCTATCATTACGAGAAGCATAGCTAAAAACATCACTTGAAAAAAAAATTTTCTTTGCATAATACGCTCCTTCTCATTCCTATTCATCCTTCTTTACGTTAAGCACAGTCTTTATTATAACCAATAAAGGCGTTTTGTTTCTTAATATTCAATTAAAATTTAAATAGAATATGGAAATAGAATTTTAGCGTAATCTGCAAAAAATAGATTTAGCGTAATTTACGAAAAAGTAGGTGTATGGCGTCACATGGGAACCCCGGTCCTGGTATTCTTTGGGACTATCTTGCTGAATCGAACAGATTTAGGGAGATAGTCCCGAAGAGACTAGGACCGGCACTCCCACGACGTCATGCACCTACTTTTTCTGTGTAACGTGAAATTGTATTTCTTCCAATCTGGCATCAATACCGTCATGATTTCTATATCTAAAGTGAACTTGCTCATTTTATACGACATAATCAATGCATAGTTTAGGTGCCTTTATTCGATACCACTCCTGTATTAATCATCGCTTTACGCCTTTGGGCATGTTTTATTTGGTTATCTAAATCTATATAATAATAATATATGAGAAATATGATTAACGTGCATAAATATGATATTCTCTATGGTGAGACTTAGTTATTAATTCAAAGTATACTTCATAATATATTATGTGTCCATAAATAGGAATAAAGAAGGAAAATGGATTATCTTTTTATTAATGTATAGAAAAAACCAACTGGATTACCAGTTGGTCAACTGCACAAACATTATGACATAAATTATTAGCTGTCTAACTCATCTTCAGTGAAACCAGCACTTATCATTCTTGATTTTAGATTCTTATCTCCTATAAGATGGTTCCATAGAACACTAACTGAGGGGGCTAAAAATACTAATAGTGTAGCAGTAAGAAACATTTGCCAGCTTAATGTGTTATCCGTTTGGTTGATTAATTTGTAAATATGATTCCATGATTGGTCAGTAAAGAACCACGTTAATACAATACCGATAACAGATGGTACGAAAAAGAATAAGGCAGCAACACATGATTGAACTATCTTGCTTTTTTCGGTTTTCTTGACATATTTTAGATGTTTTTTTCTGTCTCTCCTTATTTTCTCATCTTTTTCAGATAACATTTTTTCATTTTTTTTCTCAACCAGTTCAAGCATTTGCTTTGTATCATCCAGATGTGCCTTCATAGCATCAAATTGTTCATTGCTCTCTAATCTGTCTCGTAATCTGTCTTCTTCGAGCTTTCTTATTTTTTCTTCCATAATAGAATTTGCTAATTCTTTGGAGTATTCTACTTTGTTGACATATGTATCGATAGCTAATATTTCATTATATTTTTGAGAAACAAGAATTGAATATAATTGTTCTTGATTTTCGAGTTTATCAGCTATTTGAGATATCCCATCTAGCATAGCCATGACGGTTTCTGGTTCTTTCTGTTCTGTTTGAATTACTGTTTGAATAAAGCTGACAAAAGCTCGATAGTCATTTCCTGTTCGTGTAAGATACTTTAATAATAAAGTTAACCAATCACTTGGTCTCATTGTAACTGGACACCCATCGAAAGTGTTTTGTTCCCATTTTGTTAAAGCTTTATCGACAGTTAGGAAAAAATACATTGAATCATTGAAATTGCATCCATGACCTTCTCTAAGTGATCCAATATATACTATATTTGTTGCATCTGGTAAAGACTGAAATTCATGTGTTTGATGTTTATAATTCATTATATCTTCTGAATATTTATCTATTTTTAACCTATGTTTTCCATCAGCTTCAGCATAAAAATCATATGACTCAATTTGAATACCTAAATTTTTAATATGTTCATTGAATGTCATCTCTGTTTCAGCTAAGAATATATCAACACTAATCCCGTTTGAATTGAAATAATGTTGAACAATTGAATTAGGAATAGGGTCTGTGTACTTCACTTTAGGAGATAAACTAATAATATGTTTGACCCCTATTTCAAATGACTTGTGATATTCATCCATTACTGTTTTTGTTATTTTTAAGGATTGTCCACTTGTTTTACATCGTTCCAAAAAGTTAATAAGTCGTTTTTGCCTACGTTCACCATCAATACCTATTAATCTAAATAAAACGTTAGTATCAAGATACAATGTTTTATGGGTTATGTTATTTAGCTGGTTTTCTAATTCAACATCGCCGTTAATCGTTGCGAATTCAACTGCCCAACTACCAATGTTGAAAATAGCTTTGTCTTTACCTGGGCTATCGTAATCAAGAAACATATTTATTAGTTCTTTTTCATCATTTGAAAATGATATTTTTTCAACAAGGTCGCTTATATCGAGACTTTTATCAAAGAGAGATTTGCTTTTTTCGAGGTTCTGTACGAATATTTTGTATAAAAAATTTTGTATAAGTTTTGTGAAATCTGTTAGAGATATTATTTCATCGGTATATCCTGAATCTCTGTAAAAATTAACGATATGGCGATAAATATTATTCTGGTTCTGCATAGTTTTTAAATATTGATAACGTTCTTCTTTTAAAGAAATTATCGAATTACGTATGCCTTGGTTTTTAGCATCAGGATACTCGAAATCAAAATATTTAGGATTTATTGCGGGAATTAATTCTTCATCATGAAATAGGAGTGAGAATTCTTTATATATTTTATCAGATAACGATTGGAATTCATGTGCTTCGTTTGATATAATTACAAAAAAAGACTCAATAATCTTACTAATTGTTGTCGTTCGATTTAAAGAATTTGAGTCATCTCTATATAATAGAGCACTCAGGCGATACAAATTATTTTTATTCATTTCTTTCCCTCCTTAATTATTATAAGTATACAACTAAAAAACTTAATATTCAAAATATATAATTAAATATCTTCAAATATTTATGTTTTTTGAATTTCTTCTTTTTTAATCATTGATATCTTACAGTCAGTTGTAAATAATGGAATAGTCAAGCCTTAGTTGCTCGGACCGCTTGGTACCACTGATGAGTGATTCTATAAATGTTCGAATACCACTTTTCCTCATTTTAAGATATCATATATTCCATCAGCAATACGATAATATGTAAACTTATGTGGTTTATTTAGTCGCTTGGCTTCATCATCAATGACTTTCATAAGAACGGTTTCACTGTTCTTTTCTGACATGAGACCAAAAAAACAACACATAATGTTGCTAAAAAATTTAGTGATTGAATACTTTCAAAAAATGCACTCGAAAGTTTTCAATGGCATATTCTTGTTTTTTAAATCGCAAATATTTTTCAATGCGTCACCGTTTCAAATATACCTTTGCGAGACTCGAGGCAACCTTTTTGCATTTTAAATAATTATTTCTTAGCTGTGGATAAAAAGGGAAACTCAAAATGTAATAGACAAAGTCTAATTATATTCAAACCATTGATTAGGGCAATAATGAAGTAATAGTCTATGTTTTTTACAGATTTATATCATAAAAGTAGTGGGTATCATTTTGTTGACGTCAACAAAATGATCAAGCAAGCTATTTTGGCTATTCTTAAATGCTTGAATTGATTTACCAATAACCTCTCCAATTTGAGCGATATGTTTCCTATTATTTCTTTTTTACACTTAAACTCATCAAAGTATTCATCACTATATTTATTTTGTCATATTTTAAAATAACTTTTCCCTTATATTTTAACAGCAAGGAACAAAGCTAACGTTAAACTTTCCTATAGATAGCCAAAAATAGCCCATTGCATAATTGAAATCGCAATGGGCTATTTTGATATGTTTTTTATTATTTCAAATATTTCTCTAGTGTATTTCTAACTGCTCCGGGGCCGGCTAGCATTTCAAGGAAAAATCCTTCGATTTTTTCGCCGAGTCCAACTGCGTATAGGTCTAGACCAAATATGCTTTCTTTTTCTAGCAATGGTTTTATGTTGGCCTCTTGATCACCTAATTGGATACCTGCCAGTAATTTTTGGAGTTCTTCCATAAGTGGATCTGAACTCAAGTCAAAGTTTTGACCTTTATCATCCACACCAAGAAGGTAACGAACCCATGCAGCAAGTGCTAATGGAATCGCAGTTAATTCTTTAGGATCTAGTGTATCTGATGCTGCGTAGGATTTGATTGTCTCACCGAATCGAATGCCGACTTTTTGGGATGTATCTGTCGCAATTCGTTGTGGTGTATCCGGTATAAATGGGTTTGCAAATCGTTCATTGACAACTTCATCAATAAATTCTTTTGGATCGATAATTCCGGGATTCACAACAACTTTTAAGCCTTCTTCATAGCCAATTTTGTTGATAAGCCTTGCTAATATTGGATCTTTAACCTCATCAGCGATGAGTGTATATCCTAATAAACATCCGGTTACAGCTAATGCTGTATGAAGCGGATTCAAACAGGTCGTTACTTTCATTGTCTCTACACGATTAACCGTTTCACGATCTGTAAAGATGACTCCGGCTTCTTCTAACTTGGGACGTCCATTTGTAAATTTATCTTCTACGACAAGATACTCACTGATTTCCGCATTAACAAAGGGTGCCATATAGGAATTCTTATCCGTTATAATAACATCCATATTGGTCAAACCATCTTTTTCAAGACTTTCTTGTACATCCTGTGAAGGACGTGGTGTAATCTTATCAATCATTGATAGTGGGAAGGTAACTTTTGATTCATCTTTAATATAATCGACAAAATCTTGTTCAACATATCCACGTTTGAGCCATTCATCAGCTATAGTGTATACAGCAGCTTTAACTTTGTCACCATTATGTGAGCAGTTATCCATAGATACAAATGTTAATGGATATCCACCTTTTTTGAAGCGCTTGTATGCAAGTGCTGTAATAATACTCATGGTGTGAATTGGATGCTCTATACCGTTTTCAAGATCTTTTTTGATAACACCTATGTAATCTCCATCCGGTGTTGTGATCGCATATCCTTTTTCAGTAATCGTAAAACTGACCATCTGCAATGATGGGTTTTCAAAAATATCTGTTAAACGATTATAATCCTCAGAACGTTTGGGGTCTGTCGTGATGGCTTCAACAATAGATCCAACCACTGTTTTTTCAAACTCTCCTGTTGCTTTCATAAGAACGAGCATGGTTAAGTTATCAAATGGTGTATATACTTTATCAATAACTTCAAAGTCAAAAGAATCTACTGCAACGATACCTGTATCCGATAATCCCTTATTTAAAACTTTCTGATAGGCGTTGGCAACAAAGCCTCTGAAAATATTACCTGCACCAAAATGAATCCATGTCGGACGTTCTACCGTATTCTTCTCAACAGCATCGATATCGAACTCCGGAAGAACAACATCAATCTTTGCCCATGCTTCTTTTTGGCTTAAGGCATTTCGTTTTAGTTCTAACATCTAATGGCCTCCTTTGCGTTTATCCAAGCTATCCCATACACCTAACATGTACATCACACCAAGTGCGCGGTCATATAATCCATAACCGGGACGGCAGTCTTTTTCTTCACCCCAAAGGTGGCGACCATGATCCGGACGTAGATATCCAGTAAATCCATTGTCATGATAGGCTTTTAATACTTCATATACATCCACGTTTCCATCTTTTCCTCGGTGAGACACTTCGCTGAAGTCTCCATTTTCATAGACTTTAACATTTCGGATATGTGCAAAATAAATACGGTCATGGAATTCACGTATAATTGAAGGAATATCATTGAGTAAATTGGGCCCAAGTGATCCTGTACATAATGTCAAACCACTATATGGATTATCCACTTGGTCTAAGAAGCGCTTAATATGATCACGACTTCGGATAATACGTGGCAATCCAAATATTGGCCATGGTGGATCATCCGGGTGTATCGCCATTTTAACATCTTCTTCTTCACAAACCGGCATAATACGCTCTAGGAAATATTTTAAATTCTCGAAAAGTTTATCTTCATCCACGCCGGCATAAGATTTAAACAATTCATCAAGTTTTGCTATACGTTCCGGTTCCCATCCGGGCATTGTATATTTTCCTGCGCCTTTTAAAATACGCTCTGCCATAACATTGGGATCGTTGACAATGGCATCTTTTTCATAAAAAAGTGAATTCGAGCCGTCGGGTAATTCTTTATAAAGGTCTGTGCGTGTCCAGTCAAATACCGGCATAAAGTTATAACAGATAACCTTAACCCCTCGCGCACCCAGTTTTCTAATGGTATCAATATAAATATCAATATACTTGTCGCGTGTTGGCAAACCAATCTTGATGTCATCATGTACGTTAACACTTTCAACAACATCTGCATTGAAACCTTTACTCTTGATTAGGTCCATGACCTTATCAATTTCTTCTTCTTCCCATACTTCACCAGCAACCTTATTGTGTAGGGACCATACAATGCCTTCTACACCCGGAATCTGACGAATGTGATCTAAGGTAATAGAGTCGTTGCCTTCTCCATACCATCTCCACGTCATTTGCATAAAATACCTCCTTATTTGAACTTGTATACAAGTTATATGTTTTACTATAAGACACTTCATTCTATTTGTCAATAGGATATATTAAAAAATCATATTAAAATTCTTTACTTTTAAATCAAATCATGTATACTAGATTATAATGAAAGAAAGGTAGGATACATAAATCATGGCAAGCAAAAAAGAGACCATAATAGAGACGTTAAAAGAAGAAATTCTTACATTACAATTAAAACCCGGAACGCTCCTTAGTGAAACGACCTTAAGCGAGCGCTTTTCCCTTTCACGTACACCGATTCGCGATGTGTTAAAGCAACTATCTCTAGCCGGATATATCGATATTTATCCACAGCGCGGAAGCGTTGTTTCATATATTGACTTAGACTCTGTGGAGCAAATTATTTATATGCGTAGTATTGTGGAAAAAGAAATTTTAAAAGATCTTTGCGGAAAACTCTCTTTACAAGGCGAACACCGCTTAATAAAAATTCTTAACAAACAAGCCGAATGCGCTGATCCAACCATCGATTTAAAATTATTTATCAAATACGATGATCAATTTCACAAAACATTATATCAACTTGCCGGTCGTGAAATGGTGTGGAACTTAATTCAGTCATCAACTGTACATTATACACGCTTTCGTCATCTTCATATGTTGAGAAAAGAAAAATTACTGTCCATTATTGATGAGCACAAAAAAATTGTCGAGCATATTAAAAGTAATGAACCGGATGCTATTGATACAATTATTTATAACCACTTACGTTCTGATGTGAAATCTCATTATTTCCAAGAACATTTTTCTGCATACATAAAAAGTTAACAATTACAACATGGAAAAACTTCACATTTTGTGATATACTCAAAGAAGCAATAAGTAAATGGTACATTCGTACTATTTTTTTTAGGTGTTTTGTAGTAAAATAATATGAATAGGATAAATGTTATGCCTTTTATTTATGAAAATCATTATGAGTTTAATATCAAGGAGTATTCACTAGAGACCGTACATTCACAGATTGAACGGATGCTTTCACCACTACCCGAATCAGTCTATGCCGAGTTATTAATCGCTTTACACGAATTGATTATTAATAGTTACAAAGAAATGGAAGTACAAGATACGCGAGCTGATAAAATATGCATTCACATTTATCAACATCAGGATGTTGTCATTATTCAAGTTAATGACTCCGGACGAGGCATCAAGGATTATCGCCCACCGAAGTCACCTTCCCAACTGAACGAGGCAGGTCGAGGATTAGTCATGGTTACTTTACTTACCGATTGGTTTTTGACTTATCCTGATCTTTGCAATCGTTATTCCTATTATATTATCAAAAAACTACATGTGAACTAAGGAGATTCGATTATGAACAAAATAAGAAAAATGCATTCACTACGATTTAAGTTTATTATTTCTTTTGCAATTATTGTTGTACTATTACTTGTTGAAACAGGATTATCTATTTACTTTGAACATCAATATGAAACTGCAGCAGAGGAAGCGATTGACGCTTTAGAATTCAACAGTTTTCTAAAAGAACGAATTATTGACCATGAAGAATATGTCCTTAATATGTCCCTGTACCTTTTAGGGGAATCTGATAGTATGGATGCTTCTGACTACACTGCCTGTCAACTAGGTCAATGGTATTATGACTTCTCCCCAGCATCCAGAATAGCAGAGCCCTTTAAGGCAATTGAAGCACCTCATGAAATCATCCACAATGCTTCTCATGAGATCATTGAACACATGCAAGCTGGAGATAAAGAGACCGCAGACGCTATCTTCCGTAACGAAATGTTACCGAATATCAAATTAGTTAAAAGCAATCTTTTTGCCATTGCTGAAATCGAGGAAAATCATTCCCAAGAACTGCACTCTAGGATGGAAGAAATTCAGATTTTACTCAATACAGTAAGTTTTGTAACAAGCGGACTTGTCATTCTTGCTGCCATTATTATTTCTCTTGTACTCTCTCGAATAATCATACAACCCATCTATAAGGTTGTCCATTCCATGGACAAAGTTGCTCAAGGCGATCTTGATACTTATGTTGACCACCAATCACGTGATGAACTCGGTTCGTTAGCTGTCGCCGTCAATGATACGATTGATAAACTGACATTAATCATCCGTAATATTCGTTCAAAGTCCGACCATGTCGAGGCAAACTCCCTTGCTATTCGAGATTCGCTCAAAGAGATCAATATCGCTTCAGAAGAAGTAACAACAACAACTGTGCAAATAGCGAATAACTCCGATGCCATGGCCGGAGAGTTAAACTCTATTACTCAATCAACTGATGAACTTGCAAGAATGGGTCAACAATTAGATCGAATGGTTGATGAAACCGGTCAAGCGATTGAAAAAAGTTTCAAGGCTTCTGAAAGTGGACAAACAGCTATTCAAGAGGTCGTCAAAAGTATGGATGAAGTGAATAAAACCGTTGATTTTGCTACGAATGCTGTTAATAAACTCATTGAGCGCAGTCGCCAAATCGGGGAAATGGTCAAGGTTATTGAAGGTATTGCTGCACAAACAAATCTTCTTGCATTAAACGCCTCGATCGAATCTGCCCGCGCAGGTGAAGCCGGAAAAGGTTTTGCCGTTGTTGCCGATGAAATCCGCAAACTTGCTGAGAATTCTAGTGATGCAGCCTCTCAAATTATTAGTTTAATTGAGAATATTGAATCTGAAACCAAGGCAACTGTGAACTCGATGGAATTTAATCAAGAACTAGTCAACAGCCAAATAACACATATTAATAAAGCTGAAAATGCACTTACCAATCTATACCAATATAATGAAACAACACAAAAAGCCGGTCGTTCTCTTGAAGAAGTTTCAGACTTAATGCTCTCAAAAACAGAATTGATACTAACTTCAATTAGCGCTGTTAACGATTCAATCCAAAGCAACGCGGCAAGCACACAAGAAGTAACCGCTGCAACCGAAGAGCAGAACGCGACCATTGTAACAGTTAACGAAATGAATCAAACCTTAACCCAAGAAGTTATTGAACTTAACGATTTAATCAAAGAATTCAAACTAAAGGCTGGTGTATAACATGATTTGTACTTTTGAAGAAAACCAACTCCTCATTAAACCTGAAGGCAAAATTATGATGAATCATTCCGATCAAATCAAAAATGAAATCAAAGCTTTAATACAAGCAAAAAAAGAAGACTCCAACATACTTCTAAAAGGCGTTCTTATTGATTTATCAAAGATTGATTTTGTTGATAGTACTGGTGTCGGAGTCTTTATTTCCTTATATAAATTCTCTGTGGAAAAAGACTTTCAGTTAACATTGCTTAATCCAACTCCAATGGTTGACAAAGTATTTACTATTACCAAACTTGGACAAATTATTAATATTCAATCAAATTAAACTAGGAAGGCCCCGCTATGAGACAATTTATCGATTTTACATTATCTATTTATATAGCCACGGATAACAAAACATGCTTATCAAAAATTAAAGAGGTCATTAAAAATTTAGATTATTGTCTACTTGTTGATACACCACTAGATGCTAATTTTAGCATTGTTGATGCAACACTTTACTTAGAATCGCCTTCCTATTATGATAAACATTTTGATGCTTGTCTTAAATTACTATCATTTCAAGATTATGAACAAATCGATCTGTTTATTTCTCATGAAAAGCCTTTTTATCTTCGTAAGACTTTTGTTCCTGTTGAATTATCCTATCAGATCGAACTAATTCGCGAACATTTAAATTATAAGTTTCAAAGTCAAATACTCAGCACACTTTACAATGCGGCGCAAAATTCAATCGTGATTACAGATACAAATGGTCAGATTGAATTTGCAAATACCTATTTTTTAAATGCCACCGGATATAGTTCAGATGAAGTACTGGGACATTTACCTAAGCTCATTAAAAGCAATGTTCACGATGCATCTTTTTACCAAAATCTTTGGTCCACCATCCAAAACGGGGAAACATGGAATGGTTTTTTCATCAATCGCCAAAAAAACGGTCGTTTTTTTTATGAAGAAGCGACCATTTCTCCCATTGTTAATTCATTGGATAATATCACCAATTATATTAAAATCGGAAAACTTGTCAACCGTGAACGATTACTTTCAGACCATCTCAGTCAAGAAATAAAAACAGCAAAAGATATTATCGCCTACATGTTACCTCCGGATTATAAGGATGACAGTTTACATTTTGAAGCAATGGCAAAAGCTTATAATTATTTAGGTGGTGATTTCATATGCTTTGAACGGGTCTCTGAAAACAAATATATCATGGCTCTACTGGATGTTATGGGGCATGGCGCTTCAGCGACGCTCATTGGACTAAAAGCAATCTCCGTATTTCAATCCACTATTTACTATGACTCTCTTACAAACGCTGTCGCAAAAATGAATGATTGCGTTTGTCAAGTCAATCAAGAAGACCCTACTTCCATACGTTATCTTTCCGGAATCTTCCTGGAAGTAGATTTGTCCCAAAAAAAGGTTAATTATATTAGTGCCGGCCACCCTTCTTTTTACATAAAAAAGAAGGAAGAGCTTACGGCTATTCCCTCTAATAATATGATTGTCGGTATTAAAAACAATACGACATATACAGTGAATTCATTTTCCAGCAATGAACTTGATTATATCTTTTTATATTCTGATGGTCTCATTGAGCATATAGATGCAGATATTGATGATGCTAAGATTCAGTTAGAAAACAGTTTGATGACAGGTGAAAATACAACAAACGCATTCACACATCATGTATTAAACACCATGCTGGGGGGAAATCCCATTGATGATGACATCACCTTATGTCGTTTAAAATTTTACCCTTAAATTCAGACGTTTATATTGTCCACTCACCATGAACAAGTCCAACAAGATACAATTGACCGGCATCTTCTACAAACACAAGTCGAAGCGAGCGCCAATCCATTCCTGAAAATTGAGGGTCAAATCCTGAAAAGTGAAATTCGACAAAGTCACCGTTTGGATACACATCATCATGATTATCAAGCATGTTACCGACTTGAATCGCGTTATTATTACCAATCACTTCCGGATTAGCAAAATCATGATCATAAATAAATCGATCGTAATAGTCTGCAAAGGTCAAGTCAATCGGATCTCCAGTTCCATCATAAGCTCCCCAGTTATAAATGGATGTATCCGATGCAATATTTGCAATATTATTTGGCGTCATGACAATATCCGAAGTTATATTTACATAGAAATATGGAGAAAATCTTACTCCAAGCGTCGGATGAACCCATCCGCTAAGCGTAGCATAATCTTCTGTTTTTATCAACTCAATTACTTCTAAACTAGCAACAATTAATTGGCCGGACGATGATAATGTAATCGGTTCGCTTTCTTCTTCGAGAACCATTTTTAATTCTTCATTTAAATCGAGTATTTCTTGATTCAATACTTCTATCTCTTGACCTGCTGTCTCTAACTTGTCTTCTAAACTTCCACTTTTTGAAATCTCACCGCTCAGTTGCTGTTCTAAATTATCCCGTTCCATTTCAAGTTCATCAAAATTCTTTGTGTCTGTCTGACAACCTACAAATAGAAATACAACAATAAGTAATAGCATGCTATTTTTCATAGAACTCATTCCTTTCTGTTAACAACTTTTAACAGCGCCTGTGATACCGCTTCCGGATTGGGAACTAAAAATCTCGCTTTTTTCTTGTTACCAAGATCTTCTAATTCCAACACAGCGGTTTCTCCCCATAAAAATTTTGCCAACACATTATACGGCTCTTGATGAACCGATATTTTCAGATTTGAACAGTTCGCTTTAAATTTAATCGGTTCTTTTGATACACGGTTTGCATTAAACCAAAGCGTATCTTCATCAATGAGTATATTACCAAACCATGAGTTGTATATGCGTGTATTATATAAACATGGCAAAAACCAATAATTTTCGTCCACTCCCTCAACATCATAAAAGCGGTCTACAGCTTTTGTTATCCATAATTTCTTGACAAAATAAAAAATCGCCCATACTAAAATAACCTTAAAAAAATAGTCCGCCAATACTTCCGGAGTAAAAAAGGTATCCGCCATATTTTCAGCTAATAGTCCAACATACTTATAAATACCAACACCTATAATTGCTAATAAAATAACACCTGCATGTAATCCATATAAAATTTTCTTCAAATACTCCTGATATTTTCCATATTCAACGACTGCCTTCATTTTAAATGTCCTCCTGGTTTCTAGTTTCTTAATCTACTCTTATTGTACCAAATCACAAGCCGAATAGCTAGAAAAAAAGACAAGCCCTCTAAAAATCACTTTGACTATCAAAGTTTTTTTGTTATAATTAGTGTATATTCAAACATCACATTGGACAAAATTATAGCGAGGTGTATTATGGGGAAAATCGGAATTGTAACATGCAGTACCAGTGGATTAGACTATCTTCAAGGTTATGATGATATTCGAATTGCAAGAACAACGATTATTATGGATCATCAAGAATATAATGATGGACAAAATCTCTCACCTCAAGAGTTCTATGATCGATTAGACACTCTTGAAAGCATTCCTTCGACCGCACAACCGTCAACTGGTCAACTTCTAGACATTTATGAAGATATGCGCTTAGATGGATATACTGACATCATTTACATATCTATTTCTAGCCATCTCAGTGGAACCTATCAAGGAGTTTGTCTCTCACAAACCTATATAGAAGACCTCAATATTTATCCCTTCGACTCAAAAAGCGCAAGCTTTATCACCGGATTTATGGCAACCGAAGCGCATCGAATGGCCAAGGAAGGTTTTGACGTCGATACCATATTAGCTCACCTCTCTGAATTACGCGACCACGACCGCGTATATTTCATGGTCGATAATCTAAGCTATCTCGTTAAAAACGGTCGTCTCTCAAATTCCTCTGCATTTATAGCATCCATGCTAAAAATCAAACCCTTACTAGAAATCAATCCGGAAGGAAAAATCGTTGCACGCGAAAAAGTCCGGACAAGCAAGCGGGCTATGGATCAAGTCATCCAATCCTTTCTTGATGATACCAATATGGGTAAAGATGCACGCTTTATGTTTCTCTTTAACACCGATGCTCCAGAGAAAGTTGCTTATGTCAAGTCACGATTAGAAGATGTTGGTATTGACACAAGCAAGCTTATCGACTCTCCTATTTCACCCGCCATCGGCTGCCATGTAGGAAAAGGAATTATTGGGATTGGGTACATAAAGTAGAATAAGTGCCTATCAAATATTCGTCGATTCATTTCACGAAGTGTTTCTAACATTCAGAAAAGGCAAATGCAACGGATTCTGAACTCGCTTTGCTCAAACAGCAGAATCCTTACTTTGCATTTGCCTTTTCTTTCACTAAGAAACACTATGTTTATGAAAAACTCACATTTGATAGACACTTATTTTCTATAATTGACATCCATAAACACAATAGCGCACTCGATGATATAAAGTGCATAAATGATAAATCAACGCGTTTTATAAATTAAAGGAACTCTTGACGAAATGAATCGGCAAAGATTTATTATTTAAGCACTTACCTTTCTTTGTATTTCTATTCGGTGTATAATGGTAGAGACACGATAATTTTATTTTAGATTATGGAGGTATAGGTATGAAGACAAAAGCATTACCTGAACAGTATATTATTTATGGGGCTATGGGCTTGGGAGGCCCGTGGGAAGAAACATTTGATCTAACGGAAGAACAGTTTATTGAGGGCGAAAAAGCTATTGAAACTGCACTTGAAGAAGGCATTACTTTCTTTGACCTTGCAGATATTTATAAAAACGGTCGTTCTGAAATTGTATTTGGACAATATCTTAAAAAACATCCTGATGTTCGCGAAAAGATTATTCTTCAGTCAAAAGTCGGCATACATATTTGGGGCTCTGATTTTGGATCACGTTTTGAATTTTCCTATAAGCATATCATTGAATCTGTGGATGGAATTTTAGAGCGTTTAAATACAGATTACCTAGATATTTTACTTCTTCATCGACCGGATCCTTTGTGTGATCGCGATGAACTCAAAAAAGCTATTGATGAACTTTTTGTTTCCGGTAAAATTCGTAATCTGGGTGTATCGAACATGGATTATCATCAAATGAAACTGATCGAAGTCTATACGGGTCGAAGAATTGTTGCTAATCAATTAGAGCTTAGCCTCCAAAAAACAGACTTTGTTGATAGCGCTATTGGTTTTAATAATCCCCACGGAAAAGGCCTTGATTTTCAACTGGGAACATTAGAGCATTGTATTCTAAATAATGTAAGTTTACAATCATGGAGCCCACTCGCTCGAGGCATCTATTCTGGTGCACCACTAGAAAAAGATACGCCCAAAACAGTTCTTGAAACTAAAAAATTGGTCGCCAAACTCGCCAAAAAATATAATGTTTCCCTTGATGCCATTGTTTTATCATGGTTAATGAAGCACCCTGCAAAAATCAATCCAGTTATTGGCACCACAAAACCGGAACGTATTAAAAATGCAATGGAGGCATTTGACGTTGATCTAACGCGTGATGAATGGTATGAACTCTTAGTTAAATCAAAAGGCGTATCCATGCCATAAAAGGAGCTAGCACATGTTAATTCATGGAGATATGCTACAAAAACTTGTCAATAAAATCATTGAAGATATTGGTTACAATATAAATATTATCGATACCGATGGCATTATCATCGCAAGCGGAAACCCACGTCGTATCGGAACATTTCATAAAGTTGGCAAACAGGCTTCTGATGAGGAATGTCGTATAGATATTCAATCAATTGATGAAAACCACTATGAAGGTGTAAAAGCCGGGATTAATCAACCATTTTATCACAACAATACGCTGATTGGCATTATCGGCATCACTGGAATCCCTAGTGAAATAAATGAATTATCTAATATTGTCAAGTCAATGATTGAATTGATGTATGAACAAGAAGTCCTAAAACAAAAAATGTACTATCGTCAGAGTGACAAAACTTTTTTCTTGAATGAATTAATTAACCTTACTGATCGCGAATCCCTTGTCACCACCATTAACTGGGGTGAAAAATTGGGCTATGACATGACAACACGGCGTAATGCTATTGTATTGGAGTTTAATGACTCAGAAAGCAATGATTCCTCATTTGCAACACAAGGAAAAATTCAAGTTATCTATCAACATATAAAATCGAATAAGCGCCATCATAAAAATGATATTTCAACCGTAGTCTCTTCGAATCGCATCGTCATATTAAAGGCATCTTATTTCTTAGATGTAGATATTGAAGCCGAAAATCTTCGCGAATATATTTTTGAGCTCGTCCGCATCATTAATGTGAACACAGAAATACCCTACTTCATTGCCTGTGGAAGCTTTTATGACGACATATATCACATCAAATCGAGCTATTACGAAGCAGAATTTGTTCTGGTTCAGATGAAGAAATCTTCGAAAAATCAATTCGGTTTTATTCAAGATTATCTACTCGCATATTTCTTGTCAAAAACTTCTGATAATGTTTTAAAACATTTTTTTGAAGAGGATTACCAAAAACTAAGAGCAATCAACGGTATGACCGAAACTCTCGTTTGTATGTATCAAAGTAATATGAATATGAGCCAGTGTGCCAAAGATATGTTCTTACATCGCAACACTATCTTATTTCGTTTGAACAGATTAAAGGAAATTTTGCATCTTGATCCAACGGAACAGATTGGCGATCGTATCTATTGGTATCTTTTCGCTGAATATATTATTAGCAAAACGAACTAACATATTTAAAACACAGCTATATTGTGCGTAGTGCACAATATAGCTGTGTTTTTTTGTGGCAAAGAATAATGTTTTTTTATTCTTTTTCACGTATCCTAATAAATATATGCATCATGTATGTGAAAATATATTTCACCACCATAAAACTAGTCATTTTTATATTTTTTATTTTAGGAAAGGAGAAAATGATGAAGATACTTATAGCATCAGACTCTTTTAAAGGAAGTTTATCGTCAAAAGAGATATGTGATATTGCTACTGATGCAATTACATCCGTTTTACCTAAAGCAAATGTCATGGGCATACCTCTGGCAGACGGTGGCGAAGGTACGGTTGAAGCTTTAGTTGAAGTAACCAACGGCACATATCATAATCTTGATGTCATTGGCCCTCTTGGCGAAGAAGTATCCGCAACTTACGGTATTCTAGGTGACAAATATACAGCAGTCATTGAAATGTCGAGCGCTTCCGGTATTATGTTAGTACCTACCGAACGATTGAATCCTTTATTGACAACAAGCTTTGGAACTGGTCAGCTGATTCTTGATGCACTCAAGAAAGGCTGCCACAAAATCATCATGGGAATCGGCGGTAGTGCGACCAACGATGGCGGTGTTGGCATGCTTCAAGCATTAGGTTATCATTTTTTAGATCGTAACGGTAACGAAATTGGGTATGGAGGAAGATTCCTAGACAAGATCTCAACCATTGATTCCTCCAATGTTTCAAACGGATTAATGGATGTTGAATTTCTCGTCGCGTGTGATGTGGATAATCCCCTTACCGGTCCTAAAGGTGCAACTTATGTCTATGGCCCTCAAAAAGGCGGAACTCCAAATAAACTTGAAATACTTGAAAAAGGGATGATAAATTACAGACAGCGTATTATTGAATCTTTGGATAAAGACGTTAATGATTACCCAGGATCAGGAGCAGCCGGAGGAATGGGCGCCGGTTTAATCGCCTTTTTAAATGCAAAAACAGGTTCCGGATTTGACATGATTAGCAATACCATTCAACTAGAAAAAATTATTGAAAAAGAAAACTTCGATGTCATTTTTACCGGTGAAGGTCAGTTGAATGATCAAACTCTAAACGGAAAGTTACCCTATGGGATTTCTAGATTAGGCAAAAAATATGGAGTACCTGTCATTGCGGTTGTAGGCTCATTAAGCAATGGGTATGAAAAAATGTATGATGAAGGTTTGACTGCAGCTTTTAGCATTATGCGTTATCCGATGCCTTTGGAGGAGGCTATAAAAAATGCAGGCGAGCTAGCTTTTCAAACCTATCAGAATATAGCAAAACTATTATAAACTATTGTTAGGAGGATTTATTATGGTACAAGGACCAATGTTACTCGTTATTTTAGTTTTATCAATTGCATTTATTGTGTTGGCGACAGCTAAATTTAAAATTCATCCATTTTTAGCCTTGCTTATTGCATCTTATGGTGTTGCTTTCGCTTCTGGAATGGAAGTGCTTGAAATCGGCTCAACAATACGTTCAGGATTCGGGAATATCCTTACCTATATTGGTATTGTTATTATCTTAGGAACAATAATCGGAAAAATATTAGAAAAATCCGGTGCAGCCATTGTCATGGCAGATACTGTTCTAAAAATGGTTGGAGAAAAACGTCCCGGCCTTGCAATGAGTATAATCGGTTACATCGTATCAATTCCAGTATTTTGCGACTCCGGATTTGTTATTTTGAATTCACTTAAAAAATCCCTTGTTCAAAAATCAAAAGTTTCCGGTGTTATGATGTCCGTGTCTTTAGCAACAGGATTATATGCGACACATACATTAGTTCCTCCAACACCAGGCCCAATTGCTGCAGCCGGAAATCTTGGATTAGAAGATCAATTGGGATTAGTTATTTTAGTGGGTATCGGCGTATCCATTGTTACAATGCTTGCGGGTCATATGTGGGCAAAAGTTGCAGGAAAAAAATATACCTCTGCAGAAGATCACGAAACGCTTGAGATGGATTATGATGTTATTCACAAAGAATACGGAAAGCTTCCTAGTGCCTTTAAATCTTTTGCACCAATTTTAGTACCGATTCTTTTGATTACATTAGGTTCTATTGCCAACTTCCCAACATTACCATTTGGAGACGGTGGTGTATATACGCTTTTCGCCTTCCTTGGTAAGCCAATTAACGCCTTGATGATTGGACTCTTTTTTGCTTTTGCCCTACTTCCTCAGTTTAACAAAGAAACCTTATCCGGATGGATTGGCGAAGGCCTTAAAGATGCAGCAATAATTATAATGATTACGGGTGCCGGTGGCGCATTTGGTACAGTATTAAGTTCAACACCTATTGGAGATTATCTTGGATCTTCATTAACAACATTAAATATTGGGATCTTAGTCCCCTTTATCATTGCAGCATCTCTAAAAACCGCTCAAGGTTCTTCAACCGTAGCACTTGTAACAACATCAGCATTAGTTGCACCATTACTTCCCGCATTGGGATTGGCCTCTGTACTCGGAAGAGTTCTCACTGTAATGGCAATCGGCGCAGGTGCAATGACGGTTTCCCATGCCAATGACAGTTTCTTCTGGGTTGTGGCAGAATTCAGCGGAATGGATGTATCCACTGCTTATAAATCACAAACACTAGCTACCTTAATTCAAGGAATTGCAACCATCGTTCTTGTCTTTGTGTTGGCGTTGATTTTTGTATAAATTAGTAGGCAGAAACATTTTAGCTCTGCCGTGTTATTGCACCAAGTACTTCTATAATTCATAAAAAGATGATGCAACGGATTCCAAACTCGCTGTCGCTCAGACAGTGGAATCCTTAATTTGCATCATCTTTCTCTTTCATTATGAAATACTAAGGTTTATAACAAAACAATGCTAAAACGCAACATGTATACATCAATCTACACATAGCAAAAATGCCTAGACATTAAATGTAAAGTTTTTTCTTATTATTAATGTGCCCTTGGATGAAATATAAGTTTTGTTATGAGCTTTAGAGTAATTGGCAATAAAAAAAGAAAGAGCATGTAAAGGATTCTACTGTCTGAGCGACAGCGAGTTTAGAATCCGATGCTCTTTCTTTTTTTATTGCCTAGATTACTCTTAGCGAAATAACACTTCGCATATTTCATCCATGGGCACTTTTATTCTTGTGACGAAAATCCTGCCAAGAATTTCTTTAATGTTTCGTCTTTTGGAAAGTCGAAGACTTCCTCAGGCGAGCCAACTTCAGCAATGATTCCTTCATATAGATAAACGATTTTATCAGAGACTTCTTTGGCAAAGGCCATCTCATGGGTTACTATGACCATGGTCATTCCTTCATCTGCCAGTTGCTTGATTACTTGAAGAACTTCACCGACAAGTTCCGGATCAAGGGCTGATGTTGGCTCATCAAAGAGCATTACATCCGGTTCCATGGCTAAGGCTCTTGCAATTGCCACACGTTGTTGTTGACCACCGGATAGCATGGCCGGATAAACATCCGCCTTATCATCTAAGCCAACCTTATGCAGTAATGCAACGGCTTTCTTTTTCGCCTCTTCTTTTTCTTCTTTTTTTATGACAACCGGTCCCATCATAACATTTTGTAAGGCTGTTTTATGGGGAAAAAGATTAAATCGTTGAAAAACCATTCCAACACGTTCTCGCAATTGGTTGACATCATGTTTTTCAGAAACAATTCTTTTCTCGCCGATATAGATGTCACCTTTATTTTTTTTCTCCAAGAAGTTGATGCACCGAAGGAGTGTACTTTTACCAGATCCACTTCCACCGATAATACTCACCACTTCACCTGGATAGACGCTTAAATCAACGCCTTTTAATACTTCTAAATCGTCAAAATATTTATGTAATCCAGCTACTCGAATCATTGGCTTATCTTTCATTAACTTTCAACCTACCTTCCAAACGTCTCAAGAGATAACTTAAGATCGAAATAATCACATAATAATAGACTCCTGCTGTGAATAAAATTGGAAATGGATCGTACGTTGCCGACACAAGTTGTCGAGCCATAAGAATCGTCTCAGTAATTGTAATAACACTGGCAAGTGATGAATCTTTAACTGCAATAATAAATTGATTACCCAAAGATGGTACTGAACGCTTAAATGCTTGAGGTAATACAACATAACGAAAGGCTTGCATCTTAGTCATTCCCAACGCTCTAGCTGCTTCATTTTGTCCGTAATCAATAGATTCAATAGACCCTCTAAAGATTTCACTAATATAAGCACCACTATGAAATGCCAAACCAATAACAGCTGATGTAAATGCATCGAATTCAAGTCCTAGTTGTGGTAAGCCATAAAAAATAAAATACAATTGAAGTAACAATGGTGTTCCACGGACTATAGATACATATACATTGGCAATGACTTGTAGTGCTTTCAATTTAACTAATTTTAATGATGTAACAATTAATCCAAAAAGAGTCCCTAATAGAATAGAAAAGAAAGATAATTGCAGCGTTAAATACACTGCAGGTAAAAAATTCGGGGCGTATTGAATCACTGTTCCAAAAAAACTTTGTACCGCTTCTAAAAATGCTTCCAAAGGTTAACGCCTCCTATGTTCTTATTTTTCTAATATATTAAGTCCAAACCACTTATTACTTATTTCTTCATACGTTCCATTTTCTATAAGTGTAGCTAATGCTTCGTTGACTGCATTTAATAAGTCTTCATCATCTTGACGAATAGCAATGGCAATTTCTTCGTCATATAATAAACTTCCTGCAGGTTGAATTTGAACATCATATTTTTCAGGTGCTTGAAGTCCAACAAACTTCGCTGTTACTAGTCCATCCATACGGCCTTGTCCCAGCGCCATGAAGTTGTCAACATCTGACTCAAATTGCATGATTTCACCTACATTATCCATCTCACTTAAAGCGTCATGGAAGGTTGTTCCTGTAACAACACCAACCGTACCTCCATTAACTTCTTCAACACTTGTAATATCGGAACCTATTGGAACAAAAAACTGTGCTCCATCATAATAATAAGGGTCTGAAAAAGCTACTTTTTCTAATCGATCAGGTGTTACAGCCATACTACCTATAATCATGTCAAATCGCTTACTTTCAAGGCCACCGATGATACCGTCCCAAGCTGTTGTAATCGGGTCAGCTTCAACGCCCATTTCTGCGGCAATCGCTTTGGCAATATCAATATCAAAACCGTCTATATCTCCATCTTCATTGATAAAGTTAAAAGGTGGGTATTGGCCTGTCATTGCAAAAGTCATTGTTCCTTCTTCTTCAATTTTACCTAGTGTTGTATCCGGCGAACTACTACATCCTGCAATTAAAACCATTGATAAAACAAGTATTGCTGATAAAACTACTTTCATGTTAAACTTCTTCATAATAAATCTCCTTTTCATCGTTTCATTTGATTTGATTATATTTTGTACTAAATATTCTTGTACCAAATATTCATCGTTTCTATTTGTCCGGCTATATCTGTATTATTAATTAATCGCCCGCCGTAGGCGTAGTTGCTTTTTGCAAAGGTAATATTCATACCATAAGATACCGCTCGCGCAATTGTATAAAGCGTGCGATATCCTTCTTGTTTTAATGCACTTTCAACCGCTTCTAAAAGCGCTTGTCCGTAGCCTTGTCGTCGATATTCCGGTAAGGTTGCAAAATCTGTCATTTCTGCATTTAAGTTACTATAATCCGTCTCACCGGATGCAATTGCTACGAGCTGTTTATGATGAAAAACACCATAGTAAATAATGTTTTCTTCCATCGTCTTGGCTAAATACTCTGGGTCAAATATCGGAAACGGATACGAATCAAAAACCTGTTGATACACCTTGGCCATTTCCTTTGTATGTTGCTTTTCAAGTTTCATCATGTCTGTATCTGCGTCAAGCACAAGAGGTTCGCGTGTTTCATCTTTTTTTCTAATCGCCTTTTCTAAAACATCATTGATGCGCTCAAGCTCTTGACTCGTATGTCGCTTTGGATCTGTATAATACGACATAAAATAGCCATCGAATCTCCCCTTATAAAATTTAGGTACATGGGCTTCGATTCGGAAATCTTTATCTAGCAAATACGGCTTCAACTTTTCCGAAACTTTAGCAATGATTTTTGTATAACCTCTTTCATGTACTAATGTATTGATACGATTATATAAGGCGTCACTGTCTTCTTCATAAAACTTCATGATATAGACTCGATCACTGCTTTTTCCATGGTGTATCATTGATTTTCCGATTTTTTCTATTGTATCTTCAGCTTGTTGACTCTTTCCTTGGGAATTTTCTCTTGTTTCTCGATTAAACACGAGCTGGTTCTTGTTTTGATTTTTCATCAACTTCATCAGCTCCTTGATTGCGTCGGTCTCGGTCTAAATTCTCCGGCGTCAATGTGATTTCATCTTCATAGTCACACAGAAGTTTTGAAATTCCTACAACGACATCTTCTTCATCTTCATTATTTAACTTCAACTGCAAATCACAACTTTCACAGTTTCGGTCACATTCTATTGCCTCGTAACTATCCGGCATTGTATAGGTTGTAATCACACCTTCATAGTTTCGAAGAACAACTTTGTTGACAGACCATGAGATAAGGTAGTTTGGCATAACCGGTATCTTACCTCCACCTCCCGGTGCATCAATAACATAGGTTGGTACTGCAAATCCGCTGGTATGACCTCTTAAACTTTCCATAATTTCAATACCCTTACCAACATTGGTTCTAAAATGCTCTAGACCTTCAGAGAGATCACATTGATAGATATAGTATGGTCGAACTCGATTGGCAACTAGCGCATGAACCAATTTCTTCATGATACGCGGGCAATCGTTAATCCCTCTTAATAATACCGACTGATTTCCTAATGGAATACCTGCTTTTGCAAGCTTTTTAAGGGCATGTCTAGATGAACTTGTTATTTCTCTTGAGTGATTAAAATGTGTATTAATCCAAATATTATCATGTTTTTCAAGGACTTTAATTAGTCCATCTGTAATTCGATAAGGTAGTACAACCGGTGTTCTTGTTCCGATTCGAATGACTTCAACATGAGGTATCGTCGAGATTTCATCAAGAATCCATTCAAGATAATTATCCGATAACATAAATGGATCTCCTCCGGATAATAACACATCTCGAACTTCCGGTGCATTTTTAATATATTCTATACCGATTCGAATCTGGTCTTTTGACGGGATTGAATCTTGATCGCCTACTTTTCGCTTACGTGTACAATGTCTACAATACATTGCACATACATTGCTCGTATGAAAAAGTACACGGTCCGGATATCTATGTGTAATTCCCGGTACAGGACTGTCTTTATCTTCATGTAATGGATCTTCCATATCACAGTTGGTTAATTGTAATTCTTGACTATCCGGAAAGCACTGTTTAAATACCGGATCATTCTCATAATCGCTTTTGTCCACTAAGGAAAGATAATAGGGTGTAATTGCCATCGGGAATTTATCGATAGTTCCTTGAATCACTTTACGTTTATCATCGTCAAAAGTCACATCTAAAATCTTTTCAACTGTTTCTACCTTACGAATGGTGTTTTTAATCTGCCATTTCCAATCTTTCCATTTGGCGTAGTAATCATCCGTAACCCGCTTCTTATCCATTTTAAACTGTGTCATTTGTATTGTCTCTTGCATTGATACTCCTTCCAATAAGGTCAATAAGTTTCAAAATTCAAAAAAACTTAGGCACTCTAACTCTGGATATCCAGAGTTAGAGTGCCTAAGTTTCGCTAAATTATATTATTTAACTCACTTTATACCATGGCGTTCCCATAGTATAGTATATGACCATTTGATCCTATACAAGCCCCAGCTCATTACGACGTTTTTCCATTATGCCTTTCAACGCTACAGACTAGCTAATTCATCTCCACATCATTTTTTATCAAAATGGTACGTAAATCAACTCGCTAATCTATCTACTCAACACATGTACTTCACTAGTGCATTTTTATAAATTATATTCTTGAAACACAAAAAATGGTGTTTCTTTCTTGCAAATAAATATGTGAATCAAAAAACTAATCTTAATTCACAACCCCTATTATTATATCACCAGAATGCCCATTTGTCAAGGTTTGCAATTAAGGCCTATATTTAATGGGACCTTTTGACTATTTTGGTCATATTATTTTTCAAAAAAACACTTGGAAGTTCAAAACATTGTTATGAATTTTTATATATTTGTTTGCATTTTTATTCATTCTTTGCTTTTTCCAATCCATATCTTCCAAATGTACAATATGATTCGAATCCTAATTGACGGTAAATGCTTTCCCCAGATTTTGAGGCAAAAAGAACTGCGATACGACACCCTAATTCTTTCGCATGTATAAGGGGAATTCGTGTTACTTCTTTTCCAATTCCTTGCCCGCGATATGCTTTGAGGGTTGATACATGATAGATTCCTACAATATCAGGAGCCGAGCAATACATCATCGATGTAGCCACAACTTTTTCGCCATATTTTGCCATAAAACATATAATTTCTTTTTGATTAATCAACCGACTAATCACAGTTCGATAAGCTTCTATACGGTGAATTGGCTGTTCAAATAGCGCTTCCATAACAACGGAGCACCATGCATTGATTTCTTCTTCTGTTTCTACGCTTTTTGTGGAAAAACTTCTTGTCGCCTCCGATGATTTTGTTACATTCCATGTAATTTGAGTTAAATCAAGAGCCATGCCATCCGCCTCAAATTTTTTTTCTAATCCGACACGGGCAAAAATCGCTTCATAGTTTTTGGGTTGTGTAAACATGCTTGTTGTTATTATCTCAGGCAATTCACCGCTTGTCATGCCTTGCACCATCTCCCGCAACACATCTTCTGCTAGTTCTTCCTTTAGATTGAGGCCATAAATTCGATTCGGCCATATATGTTGATTATTCACCCAGCTGAACTGATCCGATTGAACCATCGGGCAGTTAGCGGCTTTTCCTGCCGTCAGATATAGCGCGCGATAATTTTCTTTAATCAACTGTGCAACTTGGGTTTGATTCATTATATTAACTCCTTATGTCCTCTTGCCTTTTCGACTTTGACGACTTTATTCTTAATCGTTTGTCCATTAAGCTGTTCGATGACTTGCCGACCTTTGTGATTAAAAATCTCAACATAACTATAACGTTCCCGAATGTCTATAACTCCTATATCCTCCTGAGTAATACCGTCTAAATTACAAAGTGCACCAACCACATCCCCAACACGAAGCTTTTTTTGTTTTCCCGCAGAAATGCGAAGCTTTAAAATATCTTGATAGGTCTTTTTCTGATCATCCGTTTTTCTTGTGCTCATTGTATTGTTAGATAAAACAAAACTTTTAGGAAGTGGCTTCAGTGTTTCCTGTAAATAAGCTTCAATATCTTGGACTCGCTCTATATCTAAAGCATTAATCAGACTGATGGCAACACCTTTTTCCCCTTCTCGCCCTGTTCGGCCGATGCGATGGGTATAGTTTTGAACGTCTACAGGCAAATCATAATTTATGACCAAGGGTAAGCGATGAATATGCAAACCACGGCTAGCTAAATCCGTTGCCACTAAATATTTTGTTTGGCCTGCTTTAAAACGCTGAATCTGTTGCAGACGTTGTTTTTGTGGCAGATCTCCATGAAGCATCTCTACATGATTAAAACGTCGCCGCATGGATTTATAAATCCGCTCCACATCGATTTTGGTATTACAAAATATTAAACATTGCTCAGGTTGTAGTTGTTCAATAACTTCAAATAAAATCAGTGTCTTATCTTCTGATGTTGTACTTTTTGAAAAGGTTTCGATCAAATGTTTTTCATCAATCTCAGACGCAACGTCAATCCGCTCAGGATGATGCATATAACGCTTAGTTAAGTTGCTAATAGCTTCAGGCATGGTTGCTGAAAAAAGTAAGGTCTGTCTGCTTTTGGGAAGCTGATTCATTAAACCTGTAACTGCATCTAAAAATCCTCGCCGTAATAGCTCATCAGCTTCATCTAAAATGAGCATATCTAGTTGTTCTAATTTTAAATGTTCTTTTTCTACTAAATCTATGACACGTCCCGGCGTTCCTACAACGACGTGCACACGTTGTTTCAATTGATGTATTTGAATATCAATGTTTTGTTTTCCATAAACCGGCAAAGTTCGAATATGTTTGTATTTTCCCAGTTTTTGTATTTCATCACTAACCTGAACCGCTAACTCCCGGGTCGGTGTCAATATCAATGCCTGAACATAATTGTCTAAAACATGCACTTTTTCCACAATAGGTATACCAAAACTTGCGGTTTTTCCACTGCCGGTATCCGCTTGTACTACAAGATCTTCACCATTAAGCACACGCATGATGACCTGCTTTTGAACATCCGTTGGTTTGTGGTAGCCAATAGAATCTAAACTTTTTATGATATTTTTGCTCAAATCGTAACGTTCATTAAACCGATTACCCATTTGAACCGCCTTTTAACTTCCCTTTCATGTTTAATCCGTTGGATGCAAACAAATTATTATCAAAGGAATAGTTGAACTCATTATTTCGTTGATGACGCTTGATTGCAATACGGATTAATTCATCAAGAAGCTCTTTATATTTCACGCCACTAGGTTCCCAGAGATAAAAGGATAAAGATCCCGGAATCGGATTGATTTCGTTGAAATAAACTTTGTTTTTCTGGGTGTCAATAATATAATCAATACGCACCACACCCGAGCACCCATATTTTTGAAAGATTGTTTTAGAATAGTTTTCAATCTCTTGGCGCATATCTTCATCAATATGAGCCGGAATTTGGCGCTTGGCACTACTCATGCCTTTTGTTGAATCCTGCATATATTTATCTTTGAATGACAAGATTTCATCCGTCGTGCTAGGCTCTTCAATGACGGATGCTTTTGCCTCTTCAATATCACCAAGCACTGAACAGTTGACTTCGCGAATTTTTTCCACTTTATTTTCAATAATAAGTTTCACATCATAATTAAATGCTTGTTCGATTGCAGCTTTTAACCGTTCCGAATTTTTAGCTACTTCGATACCAATACTTGAGCCACCACCTGCCGGTTTAATAATCATCGGAAACTCCAACTTTTGGAGTATATCCGTGAGAATCACTTCACTTTTTTTATAATAAGCATATTTATCAATAGCCACAAAATCAATGACCGGAACTCCGGCGGATGAGGCAATAATTTTTGAAATATCCTTATCCATACTCACTGCTGAAGCTAACACATTCGACCCTACAAAAGGAATCGACAACATCTCAAGAAATCCTTGAATGCCACCATTTTCCCCTTTATTTCCATGTAAAATCGGGAAAGCCAATTCAATATATCCTAATTTTTTATTTAATAACTTACTTGGTATTTTCAACAAGTCTATTTTTTCTTCACCTTTACGCTTCTCAAATGCACACGCATAACAGTTTTTAAGTAAACCGTTTAAATCTTTATAGTTTTTTATATCCAGCAATGCATCTCCCGTATAAAAGGTTTCATCTTTTGCTATGTATATTGGAATAATCTCGTATTTATTCTTATCTATATTTTCGATTGCTTGTATTGCTGAAATAACAGACACCTCGTGTTCTGTCGCTTTCCCGCCGAAAAAAACACCCACATGTAATTTCATGCGTTCTCCTCTCTTTGCTACGAACTATTTTGCACCTAAACTAACATTAGAATTATATCACAGCCCAGAATCCATAACAATAGCTCCTTATAGAAAAAATTCTTATTGTCTCTACAACAATGAAGTGCTAAAATTAGACTTAAAGGGTGGTGATTCTGTGGTTTTAACGTTGGGAATTTTATTCAAAACAATCGTCTTGACGGTACTGTTATTCGTAATTCTATTATTAAGTATTTGGTATACTATTCGAAAAAAACGCAATCGAATAACGTTCTATGTTTATATATTTTCATCGCTTAGTCTTGCACTTTGTTGTTTTGGAATTTTATCAACAACAAATTTCAATCCATCTCTCGAACTTTTTTTTCTTCATTCCTTTCGTATTCTATGGATTTTGTTTGGAGTGACAACCTTGGTTTTCATTTTTGAGTGTTCACGTCTTTATTTATTAACAACAAATCATTCCAATGCATCTCCAGATGTTCAAACTGTCTTTTTTTCAATTCAAGATTTAGCGTTAATCACTAATCGTAATGGAGATATTATAGAGATCAATCATCCTAAAAATTTCAAAAAAACTTTCGGTTCGATTAATAGTTTAAAAGACTTACTTAATACCTTACATATGGATAGCTTACCTGAGGCATACTGCGAAATTACTTATAAGGGTTTCTCTTATTATATTAATATTATTCCCATCGTTTCTCATCGCTTTTTTGTTGGTCATGCCCTTATCTTTTATGATATAACCGCATTAAAGTCGATTGAAACAACCCTACGCCATCAAAAAAAAATTCTCGAAGATGCTCATGAAAAACTTCAACTAGAGGCTAAGCTTGTCAACTCCTTGAACACAGAAAATCTACGATTACAACAAATTCAAAGCATTCAAGATACCTTGGCTAACGATTTGCAATCAGCATTGGAAGAATTAGACACTATTCTTGGCTCTAACTATAAACACTCAGAACTATACCATCAAAAAATGACTGACTTTTCAAATACACTAAGACACATTTATGCTAAGCTACGCACCTTTGTACATAAAATTTTTACCAAGCAGGGAGAAAAAATATGATTAAAGTTTTAGTTGCAGACGACCAACAATTATTCCGTTCAATGCTTGTTGATATGTTAAAAAAAGATCTTGACATTGAGGTGGTCGCTTTTGCTGATAATGGCCAAGAAGCTATAAAACTGGCTTTAAAACACCATCCTGATGTTTTATTACTGGATATTCAGATGCCCATTATGAGTGGCGTTGATGCCTTAACTGAGCTCAAATCTCAGTTGCCAGATGCCAAGTTTATTATGCTGACAACCTTTGAAAACCCACAAAATATTTCGACGGCTTGCTCCCTGGGAGCAGACGGATATTTAGTCAAGGATATGAAGCCACAGGCACTGATTTTAGCTGTAAAATGTGTCTATTATGATATGGTTCTTTTCCATAGAAGTGCCTATAATACTATGCTGGAAACAAAGAACATTCATTTTAAAGATTCCCTTGAGTGTATGAAAATAAATGATCAATTATTTAACGGTACCGATCTTCAAATCATTCGACTCATCGTCGAAGGGAAAACAAATAGAGAAATTGCCCAAATACTAAACTATAGTCAAGGTACTATAAAAAATCGAGTTTCTAAGATTTTAAGTATGACCGGTTTGTCGGATCGTTCTAGACTTTCTGTTTTTGCCGTTACCCACCAGATTGTTTGACTGGGATATTGGCATGTATGTGAAAACCTTGCTCGCCATCAGACCCAAAGCTTACCTCCCCTTTTAGCGCTTTGATTCTTGCCTCAATTCCACTAAGCCCATAATTTGGTTTAATTGTAGCCTCCCCCTGTCCATCATCAATGACAAAGACCTGTAGTTGATGTTTTTCATAACGAATAATGATATGACTATGTTTTGCTTTACCATGTCGAATCGAATTAGTAATACTCTCTTGACACAATCGAAAAATCCCTTCTGTTTGTTCACTGGTCAGTTCATAAGTTTCCCCTTGAACCACCAATTCCATATCAATACGGTCATTTTTCAAGCATTGGATTGCTTTGATTAAAGAGGTCTCTGTCCACTTGGAATTTATCTCCAGCTTTGATGTTTTCAAATCCCTAAGACTCGTTTCAACCAATCGCTTCACTTCACGCAAACGTTCTTTTGCTAATTCACTGTCAGATATTTCCCCTTCCTCAAGTATAGCAAGTTCTGTCGTTCCTATAATAACAGTCAGACTATGTCCAAGTATGTCATGCATATCTTGTGCGATTTTTGCCTTAGCTTTGGCTGTTGCCAAGTCTCTCTCATGTCGAATCATTTGGGCCAGTTTTTCATTCGTTCTAATCAATTCTTCTGTTTGTTTTTTGAGTTCTTGCTGCTGATTATAGACTTTTGTCATTTCCTTGAAGCAGATAATACGTCGGTGCTTTCCATATGCCCTTTGTTCTACCTGAAAAATCCGGTCTTTCAATGTTAATAAACCATATTTGGAGGGACCGGCATTTTCAACATTGGATTCTGCCATCATCTTATTAATCAATGATTCTACTTGTTCTTGATGGGCTTGCCAAAGTTTCATATATACGTCATTACCACCATAGCTTCTTTTTTTACGCAAGTCAACAAAGGTAATTCCTTGTGGCAATTGGTCATAAATATAGGCATATGAAATCGGCATATAATCAAAGATACGATATTTTAAGACCGGAATCATAAACAACATAATGGCAAGCGACCCCGATATCGGTGTGAAATCAAACACGGCGAAGGGAAAAATCCACTCAAGTAAGTCTAGTTTAAACAATATATAATAGATGTTGGAAAATAAGGGGATTAGAATAAGAGCAACAAATAAACGTCCCCAAGACTTCTTCTCAGAAAATCCTGCCTCACGAACATAATCTTGGGATAATAATATGACTGCAATCAATATATATATATATTGAATAACTTGGAGCGGATAAAAAAAAGGTCCGAATTTATCCCGATAAATATCAAAATAAGAATAAAATTGCATATGGAAGGGATTGGTTAACACGACTATAAAAGAAACTAGGGGAATACACCCCCAAAGCAAGAGCTGTTTTTTTGTTGGTCTCTTATTTTCATGATAAATATAGGCAAAGACAAGTAGAAAATATCCAAGAAAATATACGCCAAAGTACTGGGTAACTATAAAAAACCACCTAAACATAAGTGTTGGTGATACGGTTTTAAATATTTTTGAGATCATCCAAAGAATCAGCATGGACAAAACAAGAAGGTAACTATAAAAAAGCTCTGTTTTCTTAGCTTTGAGATAAATCAGAAAGGTAAAACCCACTAAAAAAAGAAGTGCCACAATATGAAAGCTAAGAATGGTTGTTATAGACCTTGCCAGTTTTTCAGATACTTCCATCAAATATATCTCCTATCTGTGTGACTGTTTTTTAGCCATTGGGCACTACATATATGACTCTTTTTTATTTACAATAATTAGTGTAAGACCTAAAACCATTATATTATAAGTATGGTTTAGGTGTCAAAACTATTATTTACAAGGGAAGGAGTTTGGTAATTTATTTACCAGAAAAAGTATGAAAAAAAAGATAATGTCAATAAGTATACTTTTATTATTTATGTTTTTAATTGTTGGATGTTTCAAAGATTCTGATGATGACCTTAGCTCATCTACTAAAAAAATTATTGAAGAACAAATCGAAGAAGCTATTGATAGCGGTGTTTCCTCAGAAGATATAAACGAAGTTATGGATGAGGTCGCTTCTCAAGTGAATTTATCCGAGATCGCTTCTCAAGATTCTCCTGATTCAACAACAAAAGATGATTTTGCAAGTATTCAGCAATTTTCTACCCTCTTTGAGGATTTTTATGATGTCGTTGATGATGTTGGCGCTGATGTCGAAGATTTTACATTTTTTGGTGATTTGATGTCCATTAGCATTATAGAAATGGCTGTATTAAATGCTGAACTGGAGCAGGCCATGAATGGTATGGCTGATTCTTGGAATAACGAGCGTAGCCAGATGCCTAATGGTAATGGAGAATATGTAAGTTCATTAATAAAAGACGGTGACAAATATGTTTTTCAATATGATTCTTTTTATAATGACAGCGGTGAACAAAGCATTTTATTAACCTATTCACCTTCGGATAAAACTATTGATTATTCCAACACCGCTACCGGTGAACTTGTTTCCGATTATGTTATGCAACAGTATATTGATGAGAACGGAGCCTTCTATCTCTCCTATTGTGACTATACTCCACATCAAGAACTTAGCCAGCATATAATCGTATATTATGATGGCATTAACGCCAACTATGCTCGTGCTATTAATCTCTCTGAGGTCGGACTCACTCTCCCTCAAGCACTTCTTGAGTCAAAACCGGCATCATGGAATGATTTATTTGCTGATTTTTCCTACACATCTTTATTCACTTACGATGGTACAAATGTTAATTACCAGGTTCAAGAATAACACATAATTTGGAGGTGTCTATGAAAAATTTAATTCGGATAATGGTTTTATCTTTGATGATTTTCCTAGTTGGGTATATTTCAGAATCAACTGTTACTGAAATCAAGCCTAGCGGAGTGGAGAGTAGTGAAGATATCATTCCAAACACGTCCAATTTAACAGTTACTTCTAATGAAGCAACACATACCCCGAATGAAATCGGAGTAATTACAGTAGATGCTCAACTAGAAGGCATTCAATTATGGCAAAGTTGCAAACATAATGGTTTTTCATCTTTCAAAGGTGACTATATTGTAAAGACGCCGTGGGCTGAGGACACTTTTAAAACCGTATGGCTTAGAGAATCATATATAGCAGAAAAACAGGTATTAGGTGATATGAACACAAAATACGTTTATTACGATCCATACAAGGAGATTTATTATGAAGCTACGGAACTAGTGTCTACAGAAGAAGATACTATTCTAATAGGCACTATGATTTATACACCCGCAATCAAAAATCTACCCCCTATCTCACATAACGCTTTAGAAATCTCTTCACATATTGAGATAAAAGAATGTCAATTAACAGAGTTATTTGACATTCCTGTACTTTACGTGCTGAAAAAAAATTTGAGTCAACCAGATAATGGGTTCGTTAAACAATGGATTTCACTAGATTTTGGAGTGGTTATACAAGAAGAAGTATATAATGAAGATTTAGAATTAGTTCAGGAATCCGTTCTTGAAAGTATGGATTTTGAAGAGATTCCATGGGATGTATTTATGCCGAGGCAAGATGCGACCTATCAAGACAGAACTCTCTCCTTGTTCTTTAGCAATAATCCTTATTCAGAAGATTTTAGAAGTGCATTTCAATCGACATTCATGGAGGGATATTTCGATATCGAGCTTATCGATGAAGTTTCCGGAAATGTTTTGACACTAACATTTAATGGCAATCAAATGAAAACCATGGCGGAGCGCCAAACCCCTCTTAACATGCATGGTGAAAAAGTGGAAGTGATTAGTTTCAGAGAAGAGGATACATATAAAGTAATCGTACCTTCTAAAGAAGAAGTTTATTTTTATCCGTCCTCTGTTCACGAGCATCAATGGTTTCAACTAGATACTCTAGGATTTAGAAAACGTCTTGAAACAGATGACGCTATTGTTTATCAGTTCGAGAAAAACGATCCTGGTAGCGTCAGTGGTCTTGTAAATATCTATGATTATGTTATTGATCAGACAACAAAAAAATTTAGAGAAGTGAACGTCTATTCAAAAGATCCTTTTAGTGGACAGGAATATCGATCGACGGAAACAGTATACTTTGTAGATAAACCGAAACCATCTAGCGATAAGATATTTAGTGTGCCAACTTCTTACAACACCACTTATGTTTTTTCACATGACGATGGAGAACACGCACCACCCTGGTGGGAATAACTTTATGGAAATAACTTTAATGGAGATGACAACGTCATCTCCATTAGTTTTTTTATTTTCACCGCATTAAATAGTATGTTATAATAAAGCAAACTACAAAAAGAATACTTTTTAGGAGGCAAAACAATGTCAGATATTAAATTAACCGAATTTAGTCACGGCGCCGGTTGCGGATGCAAAATCGCTCCTGCCATATTAGATAAAATCTTGAAAACCGAGATGAAAACAAGTCACTTTCCACAATTACTTGTCGGTAATAGTTCAAAAGATGATGCTGCAGCATACGACTTAGGCAACGGCACATCAATTTTGAGTACCACCGATTTTTTTATGCCTATCGTTGATGACCCCTTCACTTTTGGTCAGATTGCAGCAACCAATGCTATCAGTGATATCTATGCCATGGGCGGGAAGCCCTTAATGGCTATCGCAATCCTTGGATGGCCGATTAACAAAATCGATCCCGAAGTTGCTAAGGAAGTCATTGATGGTGGCCGTAATATTTGTGAAGCTGCCGGTATTCCTCTCGCCGGTGGACATTCAATTGATTCTCCTGAGCCAATTTTTGGTCTTGCCGTTACCGGATTAGTGGAGAACAGATTTTTGAAACAAAACAATACCGCTGTAGCCGATTGCGAAATTTTCTTGACTAAGCCACTCGGAATCGGTATTTTATCGACGGCACAAAAACGCAAGAAAATCGAAGCCGGTCATATTGAACCTGCCATTGAGGCCATGCGTACACTGAATAAAATTGGTTATGAAATTGCCCAACTTGATGGTGTTGTCGCTTTAACCGATGTTACTGGTTTTGGACTTATGGGACACTTGACAGAGATTTGTGAAGGCAGCAACATTTCGGCAACCATTGAATACGATCAAGTTCCTTTATTGCCCAACACTTTAAAATATTACCATTTGGATTGTATTCCCGGTGGAACACGTAACAACTTCAAAAGCTATGGACACCTCATCGGCGAGATGACAAAGGAACAAGAAGTCATTCTCTGTGATGCACAAACCTCAGGCGGATTGTTGACTATTGTCCGCAAAGATGCTGTTCCTGCTTTTCAATCTTTAACAAAAGAACACGGTCTTGATTTACATGCCATTGGATATACTCACGAAGCAAAAGAAAAATGCGTATTCGTAAAATAGAAAGGTACATTATGAACTGTCAAACAAGTAAAGATTTTAAACACATCGTGGTCAATGAAACACCACTCATTGATGTTCGTGCACCGATTGAGTACGAAAAAGGCGCTTTTCCAAATGCAGTTAATCTTCCACTTATGGATAATGAAGAACGTCATGTTATCGGTATCAAATATAAAGAAGACGGTCATGATGACGCGGTCGATTTAGGTTATCAATTAGTCTCCGGCGAAAACAAAGAAAACAAAGTCATGGCTTGGGTCCATTTTATCGAGAAACACCCGAGTGCAATGCTCTACTGTTTCCGCGGCGGTCAACGTTCACGCATTAGTCAAGAGTGGATGCAAGAAGCCACTGGTAAGCCTATAATTCGTCTTGAAGGCGGATACAAGGCTTTTCGCAATTACTTAATCGATGCATTACATCCGGAGCATCATACCTATAGGCCGATTCGTCTCGGTGGTTGCACAGGCTCAGGAAAAACAATTTTACTAAAAGAACTGGATACTTTATTAACCGAAAAATCGACAGAAGATTCTTCTAAAAACTGTCCTACCCGTTTCTTAGATTTAGAAGGGATTGCCCATCATCGAGGTAGTTCTTTTGGTAATTTCATTGATCCTCAGCCAACACAGATTAATTTTGAAAACCGTTTAGCCTATAAACTTATTCAAATGCAAGCCCAGGGTCTTAAGCACCTAATTCTCGAAGATGAAGGTCGCAATGTCGGACGTTGTTTTTTACCCAAGCCTCTCGTCGCTTTTTGGGGTCAGAAAAATCTGGTTATCGTTGACGTTCCCCTCAAGGAACGCATCCAAATTACACGTCAGGAATATGTGGATGAAGAACAAGCAAAATACATCCAAAGCTATGGATTAATAGAGGGCTTAAAAGAATGGGCTGAATATATTATGACCAGTTTAAGCAAAATCAAAAAACGGCTAGGCGGATTAGCTTATCAGGAACTTACCACCCTTTTCCAATCCGCTTATCAAGATCAATTATCCACAGGTTCTGCTGAGGCTCATGCATCATGGATTCGGGTTTTACTTGCGGATTACTATGATCCCATGTATAACTACCAAATGGAAAAGAATGCACCCAATATTATTTTTAAAGGCAATAAATCTGAAGTTATAGATTATCTGCTTCATCTTAACAAAAACTAAACTATTTCAAGGAGACTATATATGCCTACAAATACCCCTTCTAAACATATGATTACCATTTTCGCTTTTTCTACCGGCTTATTTTGGTTTTCTCTCTATGCCTATGTGCCGGAGCTTTCAACCTACGCGGAGTCATTAGGTGCTTCTTATAAGCTTATCGGTTTGATTACTGGTTCATATGGACTCACCCAGCTTTTGTTACGTATTCCGCTCGGTATTGTCTCTGATTTGCTTGGACGTCGAAAACCTTTTATTCTAATGGGTCTTGTCGTTGCCATCATCAGTTCCCTTATTACCTTCATCAATCCAAGCGCTTCGAGTTTATTAATTACTCGCCTCCTTGCAGGCGTTTCAGCAGCAACATGGGTTGTTTTTACAGTGCTTTTTTCCGGTTACTTCCATGAAAAAGAAGCAACCAAATCTGTCGGTTATATTAATTCCTACAACGCTTTAGGCCAATTAACGTCTATGATTCTCGGCGGAATTATTTCATGGCGTTTTGGGCCACGCTATTTATTTTTACTTGCGCTTATCGGTGCCCTTATCGGATTTGTTATTGCACTCTTTATTACTGAAGTCAATCATAACAAACGTCCATTTAATCTTACGAATTATCTCCAGGTGGCTAAAAACCCTATGCTTCTTCGAGTTTCCGGGCTCGCCATTCTTTCACAGCTTATTACCTTTGCAACCGCTTTCGGCTTTGTTCCTGTTTTGGCCAAAAATATGGGTGCTGTTAATATGCAACTTAGCCTTTTAACCATTCTGGCCATTTTACCGGCCATCTTTATCTCACGCTTAGCCGGCGATCTTTTTCCACGACTTTGGGGCATAAAAAAAACACTCATGATTGGTTCACTCATTAGTGCTTTTCTATGCATTCTTATGCCACTTATTCCAAACTTAACCGGCCTCTACATTGCTCAATTCTTTAGCGGAGTCGGACGAAGTATGGTTTTTCCTCTGCTCATGGGTCTAGGTATTCAAAACGTTCCGGGACACAATCGAGCAAGTGCTATGGGCTTATTCCAAGCTATTTATGGAATCGGTATGGTTCTTGGGCCGATTCTTCTTGGATTTATTGGAGATACCTTTGGTCTCGTTGCCGGTTTCATGTTTACCGGACTTATTGGTTTTATTTCATTAGCGATTATTGCCCAACTTGACGAATAAAGGCTTTGGTTCGCACTTGTTTGGTCTTTTCAAAGACTTCTTGTGGTGTTCCTTCTTCAACAATCACACCTTGATCCATAAAGATAATGCGGTCGGCAACTTCTTTTGCAAAGAGCATTTCATGTGTGACAATCACCATCGTCATGTTCTCTTTTGCAAGGTCTTTGATGACGCGCAAGACTTCTCCGGTAAGTTCTGGGTCAAGTGCGGATGTCGGTTCATCAAAAAACAGTATTTTGGGATTTAGGGCTAAGGCTCTCGAAATACTGACACGCTGCTGCTGACCTCCTGAAAGTTGAAAGGGATATGCCAGCGCTTTTTCTTTTAACCCCATTTTATCTAATACTTGCCTCGCTATATCATGGGCTTTTGCTTTGTCCATTTTTTGAACATGAATAAGTGGATCTACCACATTTTTTAAAACAGAAAAGTGTGGGAACAAGTTGAAATTTTGAAAAACCAATCCAAAGTATCGATGGATTTTTTTAAGATTTTCATGATCTTCATAATCAACACGTTCACCTAAATACGAAATCTCACCAGAATCAATCGTCTCTAAGAGGGTTGCACATCTTAGCAAGGTTGATTTCCCCGAACCTGAAGGACCGATAATAGCAACAACTTCGCCTTCTTTAACATTTAATGAAATATCTTTTATTACCTGAAGGTCATCAAATTGTTTTTTTATATTTTTCATTTCTAGTAAAATCATTTGTTAACCTCCTATCGATAATAACTTAATTTTTTTTCAATTTTTTCCATGGTCGTGGCAACAACAAAGTTAAAGATATAGTAGAAAACACCTGCAGATATATATGGAATCATGTTCGCTTGGGCTGATGCCAGCGCCTTTGCCACTGTAAACATCTCTGTAACCGAAATAACAAAAGCAAGGGATGTATCTTTAACTAAGGTAATCACTTCATTGGTAATTGCCGGAATAATTCGTTTAATCACCTGTGGCAGAATAATTCTGAAGAAGGTCTGTGCTTTACCATATCCTAATAGTTTAGCCGCCTCATATTGCCCCAGCGGCATCGATTCAATACCACCACGATATATTTCCGCAAAATATGCTGCATAATTTAATCCAAAGCCTACGATGACTGCCCAAAACCGATATCCTCTCGGTAATGACAAGCCAAACAAATAATATGGACCGAAATATACCACCATCAATTGAAGCATAAGAGGTGTTCCACGCATAATCGAAATATATATTTTAAAAATAGTACGTATGACACGATGTTTAGCCATTCGGCCAAAGGCAATAACCAAGCCCAATGGCAACGAAATCATTAATGTTAATACAAAAATTTCAATCGACACCAACATGCCGCGCCCAAGTTCGGATAATAACACAGATAAATTCACAAGGTTCTCCTTATTCTACTGTTCTATTTGATTGTTGTAACGTCACTGCCAAACCATTTTTCTGAGATTGTCTTAAGCGTTCCATCTTCTGCCATGGCAACAAGTTGTTCTTGTACTTCATCACGTAATTCTTCATTCCCTAATAAGAAACCAACGCCATACTCTTCTGCTGATATTTCTTCTATCATAACTTCAAATAAACCTTCTCTTTTTTCCAATTGATAACGCGCAACAATTTCGTCCATTGCTACTGCATCAACTGCGCCTGTTTCAAGGTCCATTAAAGCCATATTATAATCAGCCGCTTTAATAAAATCGCCAAAGGTTGCTAATAATTCCGGACTTCCTTCAATCGCCGACTGAGCACTTGAATCTTTTTGAACAACGACTGTTTTTCCTTCAAGGTCTGCCATATTTTTTATTCCGGAGTCCTGTCGTACAACAAAAACCTGTGCATTTTCCATATATGGATCGGTCCATGTATATAATTCTTCACGTCCATTAATGGTAAAGCCATTCCAAACGCAATCTACATTCTTGGATTCTAATTCCATATCTTTTGCATCCCAAGAAATTGGTTGAAGTACAAGTTCTTTGTCTAATCGCTCAGCTACTTCTGCTGCTAGCTCTAGGTCAAATCCTGTAAATTCTCCATCATCACCTACAAATCCCATTGGTGGAAAGTTTTGATCAAAACCTACTGTAAATGTGTCTGAACCTTTATCTCCACATCCTACAAGTACAAATAATACCAAAACAAAAACACTAATTAACCCGCCTATTTTTTTCATTGTAATACCTCACTTTATCTTAATATGTTTTATGGTCATCAACCATTCACTCGGCTATGATATCACATTAGCAAGATAAAGTAAATTGAATTTATGATTTTTTTACACGCTTTCCGGGTTTCAATCCTTTTGCATCTAAATCTGTAATAACAACATCCCCCTCATATATTCCTTCCGTTACAATCTGCTCACCGGTTAACTCATGCCCAAGGGTTACTTTTTGTTCTATGGCGACATCGTCACGTATTACCATGACCATGTCTTGTCCATCGACTTTATAAATGGCACTAATAGGAACGACCAGTTGATTTGTATCACTAAATAGTGTGAATTTTATATCCACTTCAAATCCCGGTTTTAAATAATCATTTGCCTCAGGCTTCACTTTCAGTAGAACTTTTCGTTCTTCGATTCCTAAGGGTGAACGCTCAACGGTTGCATTTTCACTAACATATGTGATTACCCCGGGTATTTCCACATCACCTGATCGCATATGGTGTTTAATCATGACACGATCTCTTTCATTCACCGCTTCAACATCCCGTGTATTGACGGTTACTTCAATTATATTGTCTTTTTCTCCTATAATTTGAAGCAAAGGCTCGACACCTTGAACACGGTTTACATCTCCAATCATTACTTCGCTAATAATACCATCAAATGGGGCCTTTATCGTATGTTTCTCTAACTGCGTTTCTATTTTTTCAAGATTTTTTTTGCTGCTATCAATCATGGATTTATAATAATGTTTTGTCGGTGTCACCATATCGCGTCCTAATGTTTGATCTATACTATCAATTTGCCCATATAGCGCATTTCGCATACTATCATAGTAATCATCTGACGATTTATTGGCAACTTGGCTTTCCTTATATGCTGCTTCATATCCATCAACAAGCTTCTCAAAGGCATCCAGTTCACTTTTTGCAATATAGCCTTCCTTATAAAGTTTTTCATGTTTTTCTAAATCCACTAAGCTTTGCTCATATTGGGATTGGCTCTGGCTTACCAGAAGATCTTCAAGTGCTTTCTGTTCTTCCGTATTCATTTCAGCAGCGAGCGAATTCAACTGACCTACTAAATTTTTCCGATTGCCTCGTAGTGTATCCATCTGCATTTGAATCTCAAGTTCAGCATTGGCCATCTGCGCTTCATATCCGCTTAGCATAATTTGTTGTGAGGCATATTCTTGCTCCACTGTTGTGGTATCAAAAATCACTAAGACATCGCCTTGTTTCACCCGCATCCCTTCTTCAACTTCAATCCCGCTTATTTCTCCGGATACAGACGGGTAAATCGTTTGTTGTTGTTCATTAAACACCGTTCCCGTCTCTAGAAAATAGATTTCTGAGTCTCTAGGTTCAATAAGCTTTCCTTCAACGGGCATAGGCTGCAAATAGGAATAAATCGAATAGGCAACGATGATCAAAACAAGTCCAAGAACTCCAATTATTTTTACTTTTTTCTTCATTATTCTCTCTCCTTTAAGACTTCAACTAAATCCAATTTTTTTATGGCTTTGACTGAAGTAAAATTGGCAATGGCCACTGCAATTATACATCCTATAGCTCCAATAATATATGCCTCCGTTGATACGTTTGCCGGCCAAGAAAAAGCATCTACGTCAATAGCGTTCACCAATCCGTAATTTAAGAGCCTAGTAAAAGGAATTCCTAATGCAATTCCAACAAAGCATAACATCCAATACTCAAAACTCATAATTTCCTTGACTTCTTTAACATGTAATCCTAATACACGCAATGTGGCATATTCGCGGCTTCGTTCAGACATGGATATAACTGCTGTATTATAAATAATCGTAAAACCTATGGTAATGGCGACAATTTGCATGATGACTAGCAAAAAATCATAGGATCCTAACATGGATTCATAAAGCTCTAATGTCTTTGCTTTATCTTCAATTTTTTGGATCTGATCACTGTATAAGAGGGTTTCTCGTATGGTATCCATCGACTCTGTTTCAAAAATTAATGTATTGATCTTTTCATCTTGTTCCATTAAGTCTGACAATAATTTCAAATCAATGAAGGCACTCGAGCCAATATTTTGATTGACAATATCATATATAGGTATTTTAATATCTTCTCGAAATTTGGGACTAGATAAATAAATCATATCCCCCGCTTCGACATCGAGGCTGTTGGCCAAAATACTTCCTAATATAATCCCTTCACGAGTTATAGGTAAGTTGATTTCACGAAAATCATCATAGGCTTTATATAAGTAATTCTCTTCTCGAATACCGATTAATTTTGTTCCGGTTTGCTTGTATCCATTCTTCAGAATCACAGGAATATCTAAAATACCTTCGGCGTAGTCAATTCCCTCAATACGCATGGCCGATTGAATACCGGAAGCATAATCCACCGATTCTTCAAGAACGATTGATGCATCATATTTCATAACGTGGGTAAACTGATTAAAAAACATAGACTCCATCATTGTATTCATCATACCAATCATGGCCATCATACTGTAGGAAAACATGATTCCGACCACAACAAAACTTGAGCGAATTTTATTTCTTGAAATATTACGTACCGCCATAAATCCACGGCTGTTTAAAATCAGACGCAAGAAGGGAATTTTTAATGTAATGTCACTTTGGACAGGTTTGGGGGCAGGCGGCCGCATGGCATCAACCGGTTTAAGATGTACCATCTTTCTTGCACCAAAATAAGCTCCGATAATTCCGCCAATTACAGACATGACGCCACCAACATAATAGTAGGCATAATCCGTGACAACATTCTCCATTGGAACTTTATAATAATCAAGGTAAAACTGTATATAGGGGCCTATCGTTAAAAGGCTAATGCCCACACCAAGGAGCATGCCTAAGCTACCGGTAACAAACCCATAAAAAATGTAGTGAAATAATATAGTTTTGTTCGAATAGCCAAATGCTTTTAATGTTCCGATTTGTGTTCGGTCTTGCTCAATAATTCGTTTTAACATCAAGTATAAAACCACTGCTGCCATTCCAATAAAAGTCATAGGTAAGGTTGTTGACATTGACCGCCCACCGGAAATCTCTTCTTCCATCATCAAATAGCTGAAAAGATCATCCTTTTCATAAAGTTCCATTAATCCATATTTTTCTAAAGCATCACGAAGTTGATCTTTTACATCATCATAGACAACCCCTTCTTCAAACATAAAAGACAAATCATTGTAGACACCTTCCATCCCAAGAATCGACATCATCATTTCTTCATCGAAATAAGCAATATTATATTTCGTTGTATCTGAAAATAGTTCATTCATATTTTCCACGATATATACATATTCAGGAGAATATATGGAGCCTTGCACTATAAAAGTATGTTCTGCTTGATTCATGACTAGGGTAATTAACTCTCCCGGCTTGTACCCATATGCCTGATAAAAATCATGCCCAACTAAAATATCATTCATTTCACGCAGGTCATTTCCTTCATGAAGATAGGCATTTAACCGTTCATCATTTTCCCCAACAACCGTTGATATTCCTTTTAACCGAATAACATCTGTCCGATTATCCGGCATAAGGACTCGAAAAGTTCCAACAATACGTCCATCCACTTGTTTAATCCCTTCGATTGCTTCAAGTCCACTCAATGCTGTTTTGGGAATCTGTGTCACAGATGCAAAAGCATCACCTAATCGTTGTTCATCATAATAATTATTCTTTCCTTTTTCAACCTCTAACAAGGCAGAGTTCATGGTAGCATAGGTCCACACACCTAATGCCATTAACAAAATACATGAAAAATATGCTTTTTTATGTCGCAGCATAGATCGAATTGCTTTTTTTAACAGGATCACCAGCTAACCTCCTCCGCTTGCATCGGATGCTCATTTACAACCACCTTTTCAATGAGTCCATCCTTCACATAAAACACACGGTCTGCTATATCCCCAATGGACTGATTATGCGTAATAATGGCAACCGTTTTTTTATAGCTTTTATTAAATGCTTTTAATACTTTTAATGCACCGATTCCTGTTGTAACATCAAGCGCTCCTGTCGGTTCGTCACACAATAAAATATCCGGGTTTTTGGCAACGGCACGAGCAATGGCTACACGCTGTTGCTGGCCACCGGATAATTGAGACGGAAAATGATCTCCACGATCTGCAAGTTCGATTTCTTCTAACAATTTATCAATATCAAGCGCATCTTCGGAAAGCTCCGAGGCCAACATAATATTTTCCTTTGCCGTTAAATTCGGTACAAGATTATAAAACTGAAAAATAAATCCAATAGCTTCTCGGCGATATTTTGTGAGTTCTTTTTCGGATAATTCTCCAATTTCTTTCCCTTTATAATTCACACTCCCACTTGTAGGTGTATCAATGCCACCCACAATATTTAAGATGGTACTTTTTCCTGACCCACTCGGTCCTAGGATAACAACAAATTCTCCATCATAGAGTTCGAGGTTAACACCACGAAGTGCATGGACCACAATTTCTCCCATGTGGTATTCTTTTATTAAGCTCTTGACTTCTAAAATCTTTTGTTTTTTTTCGACCATTGACCTTCCTCTCTTTCCGACTAGAGCACGTATTCTTTGTTTTTATTTTACCATATGTGACGCCAAGTATATAGCTATAGATATTTGAAATTGTAATTCTTTTGCATTTTCAGGTAATTTCTTGTATAATTCTTTTTAGTGCTTTACTACTTTAATCTATAGGAGGAACATCATGACAGTGAGTATTGGAACCTACATAACGTTTATTTTGTATTTTATTTTCATGTTAAGTATTGGTCTATATTACTATTCAAAATCCAAAGGTTTATCGGACTATATTTTAGGTGGCCGTAACCTGAACAGTTGGGTTACCGCACTAAGCGCACAGGCTTCAGATATGAGTGGATGGCTACTACTCGGTCTACCGGGCGCTGCCTATCTAAGCGGTCTTGAAGCAAGTTGGATTGCAATAGGACTTTTAATCGGAACGTATTTAAACTGGAAGTTCGTTGCAAAAAAACTGCGTCAGTATACGGAACATTCCGGCGACTCACTAACGATTCCGGATTATCTTGAGAATCGATTTATGGATAACTCAAAAACACTACGAATGATTGCGGCAACAATTATCCTTGTCTTTTTCTTAATCTATACAGCTTCCGGCTTTGTTGCTAGTGCAACTTTGTTTGAATCCGTGTTTGGTTTTAATTATTATGCCGCCTTGACCATCGGTGCACTTATCGTAATCTCATATACTTTTTTAGGTGGATTCATGGCAGTATGTTGGACAGATTTTTTTCAAGGCTTACTCATGTTTATCGCTATTCTCATCGTACCAGTTATTGCCATTGTTCATCTTGGCGGCTTTAGCAATACTCTCTCTCAGATTCAAACAATTGATCCTAATCTTCTGAACTTTTTTGCAGATGCTTCCGGCAATCCGGTAACTGCTATCGGTATAATATCACTTCTTGCCTGGGGACTTGGATACTTTGGACAACCGCATATCCTTGTGCGATTTATGGGGATCCATGATGCAAAGGCAATTAAGCAATCGCGTCTTATTGCAATGATCTGGGTAACCTTATCCCTTGGAGCATCTGTTCTTATCGGTATTATTGGAAGAGCTTATTTTACAACAATGTTAGATAACTCTGAAACTGTTTTTATGGATCTCATTGGCGCACTCTTTCACCCAGTTGTCGCCGGCCTACTTTTAGCTGCAATTCTAGCCGCTGTCATGAGTACTGCCGATTCACAACTCCTAGTCACCGCCTCTTCAATTTCTGAAGACTTTTACAAGGTTCTCTTACGAAAAAATGCTTCCGACAAAGAATTACTTTGGGTCAGTCGATTCACCGTAATCCTCGTCGCCATCATCGCTTACATCATCGCTCTTAACCCGAATAACTCAGTAATGGGTCTTGTATCTTATGCATGGGCAGGCTTTGGGGCCACCTTCGGGCCGGTTATCCTCTTTTCCCTATATTGGAAGCGTATGAATAAATGGGGCGCACTCGCCGGACTTGTCTTTGGTGGTTTCACAACCATCATATGGAAATTCACCACAAGTCCATTGTACGAAATCGTCCCCGGATTCATCGTCGCCACCTTGGCCATTATCCTCTTTAGCCTAATCACCAAAAAGCCCAAAAATGGCATCGAACGGGAATTTGACCACGTAACATCGATGGAATAACGAACTATAAAATCACAAACCGTCACCATCGAGTGACAAAAACACGGAGTGTGCATAAAAAAGATAGCCTTGATTTGGCAAGTTTACTTGCAGAAATCAAGGCTATATCTTTTTATGCAGTGCTACAGGTTGTAGCACTTTGGCACGACTGAAGTCGCTGTGCTCTGGCACGACTGAGGTCGTTGTGCTTTGCACGGCTTATAGTAACTTTAAATTCGCTTCAATTAGAGCACAACGCTGTTTCACACAATCAGCTGAGCGTAAAGGATCTGTCGGTGTATTAAACACATAATCTTTCAACCGACCTAACGTCGTTGTCGCCACATGCATGCGGGTATCCGACGATGCATAATAGATAAACACATCTTCTCCATCTACAATTGCACCATTTGTAAAGACAACATTGGATACATCTCCAACACGTTCTTTTCCAAGAGGCTCAATTAAAAAACCTGATGGTTCTGCAATCACTTCCCACGGTTTGTCCAAATTCGTTGCAAATGCGTAGATGACATAGCGCAGACCGGCTGCCGTATTACGAACACCATGGGCAATATGAATATATCCTTTTTCGGTTTTTATCGGGACCGCGCCTCCACCATTTTTTGCTTCAGTAATCGTATGAAATTTACGTTGGCTTGTAATAATTTCTTCATCAATGACTGCATGTTCTATATCATCACATACTCCAAAACCAACACCTCCACCTGAACCTGTGTCTAGAAATGAATCCATGGGTCGAGTATAAAAGGCATATTTTCCATCAACAAAATCAGGAAGTAGCACAACATTTCTTTGTTGTGGCGAGCGCTTAGTTAGCAGATTATCTAAACGTTCCCAGCTTTTTAAGTCTTTTGTCCGTACAATACCGGCTTCTGCTTTTGCCGCAGATAAGTCATTTTGTCTTGTATCTTTTGATTCAGAACAAAACACACCATAAATATAACCGTCTTCATGTTGTGTTAAGCGCATATCATACACATTCACTTCATCAGGATAGAGATCCGGTAGTTGAATCGGATACTCCCAGAAGGTAAATCCTTCAATTCCTGTCTTGCTCTCGGCAACACCAAAAAAAGATTTACGGTCCTTTCCTTCAATTCTTGCAACCATATAAAAAGTATCACCAAGCTTGATCGCTCCCGCATTAAATACTGCATTAACACCAAGGCGTTCCATAAAATACGGGTTACTTTCTATGTTTAAATCATATTTCCAAGTAAGGGGAATATGATTTCTGGTTAACACCGGATGTTCATATCGATCAAATATTCCGTTATAAATCGATGATTTTTTATTTTTACCTTCAATGAGTTTTTGATATTTATTCAATTCAATATAATAGTTTGGGTGCAACATATTAACCTCCTAAATTTATCTTACCATGCCGTTGTATAATTTCAAAACACATACGCCCATTATGATAAGGCGCCTTCCATGATTCAACTATGTGTTTTTTCTTATCCGGCTGATGGTTTTCATCCACTTGCCAGTACCATTCTCCACCTTTACGCGAATCAATCACATAGCTTTTAATATATTCCCAGATATCTTTAACCGCTTGTAAGTACTCTGTTTTTTCCGGAGATTTTTCATATCCATTCGCGAATCCAACCATGGCTTCTGCTTGGACCCACCATATACGATTCCTATCGTCAATACCATTTTCACATTCATTAAGTAGAGAGCCATCTACATAGGCTTTTTCAAAGACCTTCTGTGTCAATGCTTCGGTGATAGGTTTAATGTCTTGCGTCAAGTAGTCGTCATCAATAATCTCAAGGCCTCGGTCAATCAACCAGGCTGCTTCAATATCATGCCCATATGAATGAAGATCAATCATTGTGTCCATTTTTTTTGTAAAAAACACTTCTTGTCGCTGTAACTTTGGATTATAAATTTTACTTTTCATAATACTTAAGATATAGACTAGGCGTTTTTTTACTCTGCTATCTTTAGTTACCCGGTACAGCTCTGTATAAGCTTCAAAAACATGTAATAAGGTATTCATTGTTTTTTCCGCTTCAATACCATTTTCAGATAATTTTTGATTGGATGCCGGGGTGAAATCCCTCTTAAAAGCTTCAAGATATCCATATGCATCCCTACAGTTTTCTTCAATCTGTTTATATAACTCTTTGGCTAAAAAGAGGGCTTGTTGATCTTGACTGACATCATAATACGATGAAAGCGCATAAACCATAAATGCTTGAGCATAGGTATGTTTTGTCGTATCGCTTGCCTTACCATCATACGTAACGTCCCAGTAAACACCACCATAGCTTTCATCAAAACAACTGGTCTTAATAAAGCCATAGGCATGATGCGCGTGTTCAAGTAACTTCTCATCTTTTAACAGCATATAGGCATTGGAGAAAAACCACAGTATTCGAGCATGATAAATCGTTCCTTTGTTTGCTTTTGATTGCACTTCTAAGGCACAATTCATTTCCCCGTAATAACCACCATACTTTTCATCTCTCATGCCTTTCCAAAAAGGGATTAACTTCTCTTTTAAATGCCTTTCAACTTCTTGAATGACCATATTTCACCTAACTTTCCAATTTATTAATTTGTTTATATCATAACATATTTAGCTTAGTTTTGTCTATTTTTTTAGCTTAATTTAATCTATTTTTGCAAAAAAAAATACCTCGAGTCATTAAACTCGAAGTACTTTTTATTTTAATTCTAATACATATACGGTCTGTTCATGTGTTGCATCTTTTTTAAAACCCATTTTTTCCAAGTACTTAATATGTTTTTCGTTGGATGCAAAACATATTAATTTATTATAGCCTTTTTCATGAAAAAACGATTTTTTATCTTTAAAAATAAACTTTCCAATTTTAAAGTCCCTATACTCGGGAATAACAAAATCCAAATCAACTTTTAATGTCTCATCTTCATAGTGAGACGCTAAAAAAATCCCTGCCGGTACCATGTTTCTTAAAACAAAAAAGCTGACATCCATATGCTCATAATTGCCTTCGTATCCATCGGAATACTTTTCAATGCCTTTTGCATGAAATTTCATAAAGTAATCTAAGTACTTTGAGTCTTTTTCAATAGGCATAATTTTGAAGTATTCTTTGAGTCGATAAATTTTTACTAAGTAATAAATATTCACACCAACGATGCATAAGTTCATAAATCCCACAGGCAATGCACCAATCATAAAACCATATATGGCAAAAACCAATGAACCGATGAGATTAATCCAGCGTAACTTGATAATTGATCCCATCAACAGTGAAATTAATACTAATGTAGATGCTAAATATCCAACCCATTCTAACCAATGAATTCCTAATAGCATAGTAAAGCCTCCTAACAATTTTATCCTTTTTCAAGATGATTAATTTGATCAATCACATTTTCAATCTCATGATTTGGAACCGGTTTGCTGAAATAATAGCCTTGCGCTATATCACAACCATTGTTCTTAAGAAAAATCAACTGCTCTTTTGTCTCAACACCTTCTGCAACCACTTTTAGACCAAGATTATGGGCGACTTGAGTTACAAATCTAAATATATGGCCTTCTTCGTTTTCACGGGTTATACTTCGAATAAAATCTCGGTCTACTTTCAAGATATCAATAGGAAGTTTTTGCAAATAAGTTAATGAAGAATACCCTGTTCCAAAGTCATCAAGGGCTATCGTTACACCGAGTGCCCGTAATTCATGAAGAACTTCGATAGCTCGCTCAAGATCATCCATAACAGCAGTTTCTGTGATTTCAAGCTCTAGGCAACATCCTGCTAATTCATGTCCCTCAATCTCTTTTTTTATGCTTTCGACAAGCCCTTCTTGGGTTAACCGTTTACTCGATAAGTTAACCGCCATTTTTAAGGTCCCGTGATTGCTATCTTTCCACTCACGTTTTTTTTCACACGCTGTTTTCAAAACCCATTCACCAATTTCATAGATCTGTCCCGTTGCTTCCGCAAAAGGAATAAAATCCATTGGTGAAATAAAGCCTTCTGTTGGGTGAATCCAACGAATAAGGGCTTCTACGCCAATAACCTTTTGTGTCTGCATATCAATTTGTGGTTGATAATATAGCGAGAAATCATTGTTTTCTATAGCGGTTCTTAGTAAATTATTCATCTTAATGTAATTCCATGTTTGTTGACGCATAGCCGGAGTGTATATGCTATATCCATTCTTTCCACGATCTTTCACATGAAACATGGCTGTATCCCCATTTTGCATTAATGCAGATGCGCTTTTTCCGGATTCCGGATAGGTGGCAATTCCTATACTAATCCCCACATAAAACTCATAATCGCCAAGTATCCATGGTTTTTTGATTCGATCTAACAAACGCTTTGCAAGTGTTTCAACATCTTCAATCGCATTCATATTATAAACAACAATTCCAAACTCATCGCCACCCAGTCGACTAACCTGTCCAAAATCTCGAACTTCATCTTCAAAAAAATCAGCAATCATTACAATGAAATCATCACCGAAAGCATGACCTATCGTATCATTGATATGTTTAAAATCATCTATATCTAAATATATAAAGGCAATCTTATATTCTTGACCCTTATGCTCTTGAATACTCATGTTAATATCTTTAGTAATCATGGCACGATTAGGTAAACCTGTCAGCTGATCATAAAATGCTAGCTGATGTAGTTTTTCTTGGTTTTGCATTTGTTCTGTTACATTCGTATAGGAACCTGCAACACGAACAGGTTCACCTTGGTCATTCCATATAGCTTTTCCATGACTTAAAATCCATATATAGCTTCCGTCATTTTTTCGTATACGGTATGTATCTTCGTAAATGCCGGATTGCCCCTTTAAATATTGCTCCATTCTTTCTTTAACTTGTTTTTCTTCATCCGGATGAATATGTTCTAGCAATGGTTCTGCAGTATCTGCCATTTCTTCACTTGAAACACCCAAAATCTCAGCAACCTTTGGTGAAATAAAAAAATTGTTTTCTTTTATATCCCATTCCCAAATTCCGTCATTCGCTCCTTCTACAGCTAGATTATAGCGTTCATCGCTAACTAAAAGTGCATTTTTTTGCTGTTTGATTTCATGGTATTGTTCCTGTATGGCTTCGTCCATCGCCACTAATTCTTCATCTGCCATCGTCAGCATTTCATATTCTTTAACAAGTTCATTAATGGCCAATTCAAATAACCGCATGCGCTTAAAAACAATCCAACCAAAAAAAACACCGGATACTAACACATAAAACCATCCTTTGATTAGCTGCATTTGCTGAAAAATTTCTTGAGTACTCGAAACCATTAAGGCTAAACGATCGGAAAACAAAATCCATATACATCCAATCAAGAGATAAATTAAAGAAAAACGAATCGCTTCTTTTTTCGGCTGAATCGTTTTTCTAAATTCAACAAACTCTTTATACTCTCTATTGATTTTTCCATTTGCTCATTTAAAATTTCTGAATTTTCTGATTCTCGCATTTTCCCACCCTCAATCAAATGTTTCTTATCTGCAAATTTTTGTCCACTCAGATGAAAAGAAAGCTACCTTAATCGACTTCATGGAAAAACAAGTAATCATCATAAATTGCATGACCACTTTCTAAAATCATTCCTTCAACCGTTATGCGAACTTTATCTGCATCATACGCATCTAAAAATGTATTGACCACACTATTTATAATTATATACTCGCCTGCTGTACCCATTTGAAAAAGTTGTGTCTGAAATTCTTCTGAAAAATCAAGGTGAAGTGCATAAGAACCATTTTCTTTTTGTTCTTCAAATTCTAATATTTGAACGCCTTCCGGTAATACATTGACCATCTTAAGTTGTTCTATGACAATCTCTGGGGTTACAGCATCAACTTCAATCTTGCGAGAAATAATTCTCTCAGCATTTTCATCACCATAATATACAATGAGTTCTTCTACATTCTCTTCTTGGTCTAAATCCGGAACCGCATCATCTTCCTCACCTAAGTCCGGTTCGGTTTCAACCGCATCGTCATCATTTTTATTCGAATCTGAAGGAATCTCATTCTCAGAAGGATTCTCTGTTATTTCTTCCTTTGGTTTACACCCACTAAGAAGACTTAGGATTAAAACACTCATAATTATTGCATATAACCTTCTTTTTTTTATTATAGAAAACATACTATCCTCCTAACATATTTCACTTATGAGTCTATTATAATATATTCACTTGTTATATACAATGAAAAGATTAATCCATTGATCGTGAGGCTATAATACTTGCACCGGTACCCAGTATATTTTCTATAATAACATCGCCCATTTTTACAGGACCTATGACCACTGTTTTGTTGATAGTAGCCATAGCCAAAAACATCAATTCTTTTGGTATCGTTGCATTCGAACGTACGGGTAAACGTTTAAGATGTGCATTTTCAATCTTTACCGTTGTTGTTATAATACGCACCGGATTCGTCAACTCAGCTTTTGCATATGTAATACCACGTTTACACTTGTTTCCTGTTATTTTCCATTCGCCTTCCTCAGGTATTTCAATATTTAAATAACATCCCACCGGACAACTAATACAGATTAGACTTTCTTGACGCATTATGCTTGCACCTCCTGTATTTCAACTGAAATTTCTTGAATATCATTTCCTTGGACTTCTTCTTTTGTTATAACAATATGCTCCATTTCGCCCGGTGCCATATGTCGTTTCTTCATCGTTTTTAAAATACCTCTATTTGTTTTTATAACCATTTCAACTTGACTATATACTTGTTTTACGCGCATAAATAATTCTAACTGCTTGTCTAGATTTCGAATTCGAACATTTTGCGGAACAATATAAGCAATTCCTTCTCCTGCTACTGTTTTTACCATGTTTTCTTGATCGACCAATTGCTTTTGTATATACTTTGCTGCAAATCGACCTGCTCTACGACTTTCTTCCGTCACAAAATCAACTAGGTCATGGACGTGTACGACATTCCCACAGGCAAATACGCCTTCTATGCTTGTTTCCATGGCCTCATTAACAATCGGTCCACTGGTACGTGAATCCATCTTAACACCCGCCTCTTCAGATAGTTCATTTTCAGGGATAAGACCAACAGATAATAGGACGGTATCACAATCATACACGATTTCAGTTCCTGCTATGGGTTGACGATTATCATCTAATTGAGATACAACCACTTGCTCGACTCGCTCTTTGCCTCGAATCTCTGTAAGCGTATGACTTAAATAAAGCGGAATATCATAGTCATTTAAACATTGTACAATATTTCGGTTAAGCCCACCTGAAAACGGCATCAATTCAACGACAGCTAAGACTTGGGCACCTTCTAACGTCATCCGTCTTGCCATGATGAGCCCAATATCACCTGAACCTAGGATGACCACTTTTTTACCGACCAAATAGCCTTCGATGTTTAAATAGCGTTGTGCAGTTCCGGCATTAAAAACACCTGACGGTCGCGTACCGGGAATATTAATTGCTCCACGTGTACGTTCTCTACAGCCCATAGCTAAAACGATTGCTTTAGCCTCAATTGTTTTAAATCCATACTCTTTACTTACGCAATGTAAAACATGTTCTGCATTAAAGTCAACAACCATCGTATGCAGCCAATAGTCAATGCCATAATCATTTAATTGATTAATAAATCGTTCTGCATATTCCGGTCCGGTAAGTTCTTCTTTAAATACATGCAATCCAAATCCATTATGGATGCACTGTTGCAATATTCCTCCCAGTTCCTGATCTCTTTCTAATACTAAAATGGAGTCTACTCCATTATCTTTTGCCTCAATAGCAGCAGCAAGTCCTGCCGGACCGCCTCCAATGACGACTAATTCATAAGATTTCATGATTTCACCTCGTTTATTCATACTTGTTTTTTGGTTTCTTCCGTTACGATATACGCCTTACTGCCATTATACGAAACATCTTCAATAGATCTGTTTAATTCCCTTGCTAAAATCTCAACCACTTTGGGTTCGCAGAAGCCACCTTGGCATCTTCCCATACCAGGTCTGGTTCTTTTTTTTACACCTTTGACAGTTGTTGCCCCCATATTCCTATGAATACAATCGATGATTTCAGCTTCTGTCACTTGCTCGCATCGACAAATAATGTTCCCATAATTCGAATCGCCTTCAACACATTTTTGCTTTTCTTCCAGATTAAGCTCCGAAAACCTTACCACAGGTCGTCGTCTCGGATTAAACGTTACTTTTTCTTTAAGTCCCCCACTTATTCCCTCCATAATTTCAACAACATACTTGGCAACAGCTGGCGCTGCCGAAAGGCCGGGTGATTCAAATCCACCAACATTGATAAATCCTTTAGCAACTTTTGATTCTCCAATGACAAAGTCACCAATATCGGATGATGCTCTGAGTCCTGCAAAGGTTCGAATCACTTGGTTAAAAGGAATCTTATCCGATGATTTACTTGCTATATTACGTATCTCTTGTAAGCTCATCGCTTCCGTAGAGACATCATCTTTTTCACCGACAAAATTGGAGTCCGGCCCTACGAGAACATTTCCATGGACGGTCGGTGTTATTAAAACACCTTTTCCTTGATCCGTTGGCGTTTGGAAGATAACATGATTGAACAATTTTCCTGCCTTTTTATCCAAAAGATAGTACTCTCCTTTTCTCGGATGAATTGAATAACTAGTATCCCCCACCATCTGACTAACCTGATCCGCATATACCCCGGCACAGTTAATGATATTACGTGCTTGATAGTCGCCTCCGCTCGTATGTACCTCATAATAACTATCTTGTTTTTCAATTCCGATAACTTTTGTCTCTAGCTGATACTTCACGCCATTTTCTATTCCGTTTTCAGCTAATGCTATGGCGAGTTCAAATGGAGAGACTATGCCGGCTGTCTTTGCGTATAATGCAACCGAGACTTGGTCACTAATATTTGGCTCGAGTTCTTTGATCTGATAAGCTTCAATAATTGACATCTCCGGTATGTGGTTTTTAAGGCCAGCCTTATACATCTTGCCAATTGTTTTCCGATCTTCTTCATCAAAACCTATCACCAAAGATCCAATACGTTTAAAAGGTACATCCAGCTCTTCACATACTTGATCAAACATTGGGTTTCCTTTTATGTTGAATTCACTTTTTTGCGATCCCGGTTTTGCATCATAGCCAGCGTGGACAATGGCACTATTTGCCATTGTCGTCGCATTCGCCACATCACTTTCTTGGTCAACAACTAAAATATCCAGCTCATATCGGGCTAATTCTCTGGCCACAAATGTTCCTGCAATACCTGCACCAATCACAATAACATCATTCATCTTCTTCATTTCCATAAAATCCTCCTATAGATTTACACAAAAAGAGCCACACAAAACAATCGCTCTTTAGCGATTGCTTTGTGTGGCTCTCATCTTCTCATGCCACTTATGCTTTGATTTTATTGTATCACTTATTCTTTACCTTGTAAAGCCTCCATGTTTTCGTATAAGTTCTAAATGTAAATTTCCATCTTTAATCTCCACAACAGCACGATCAATCATCGCGCTAAGCAAAACCAGTTCATCACCTTCATCTGTTTCACCTGCTAGCTGCCAATAATATTCTTCGATTTCATGCTGTCGCTGTTCATTTAGTAACTGGTCTAGTCGTTGAACTTCCTCTTCCGAATAATGGGTATTATAGTCTAAAATATCAATCGATGTTTCTTCATTACTTGTCTTAATCTTTATTTCTAGCTCATTTGTATCTTCAATCAATAATGATGTAATTAATTCGTCAATAATTCGCCCTATTTTTTTCATTTCATGTCGCATATGATTACTCTCCTTTTTTAAACGCATCTACAATCGGCACTAAAAAGCCAGCAACGATACCTCCCGAAAAACCATTATTATACAAGTTCATTCCACCATGAATATCACCCACTTTTGTCACAAGAATAAAATGAAGAATTCCTGCGATAATACCTATAAACGGACCAAATGTTCCGGCAATCGGCGCTATTGTTGTTGAAAATAGAATCGCAATAATCACCGGTGTCGTTGTAAGATCCGCTCCAAATAGTATGGCGGCGATAATAACCCCCACAATAATGGGCATTGTATTTTTAGGATGTTTTCCAAATGCCGAAAAACCTACAATGGTTAAGATCCCGGCAAGAATGGGTCCGTTGAGTACGCCACCTAAAAGCATAACCAGGCCTAAACTATAGATTCCCATAATCCCCATGTTAATAAAAGTTAGTCCATAGCCATCTAAGGACGTAAAATCAGTAATCGTACGACCTTTATGTCTTAAAATCTTGGGATAATCCATGAGCCCATTATATTTAATACGCACGCCTATAATGATCAATGCTACAAATCCTGCCAGCATTAATAACCACAAGGAATAGGATTGTTTTTCATACAGAATATAGACCGGCTGCACTTCAATATCCATATTACGGAGCAAACTCGTAATAACCGTACCAATAATTCCTGCCGTAAACCCGATATTATATAAATTAAACCCATCATGAAACCTCAACATATGTGAAGACAAGGGAACTATTATAAAACCGATAAAGACCCCAATCACTATTCCTGCCGGAATATTATATTTGTCCGGAATCACTCCGGAAAACATCAATTCACTCACAAGTGGAGATAGTGCCGTCCCAAACATAATCACCAAAACAACATTTTTGAAAGATATTTTTTGGTAACGACTGTAGAATATCCCTCCTAAAAAAATCGGCGGTATATTAATGAGATTTTTCCCAAAGAAGGAAAATCCAATCACTGTGAAAAAAGCTGCAATAAGCAACCCATTAATTCTTAATTTGTAGTACTTAAAAAGTAGTAACATTAAAAAGCCAATGATTGCCGCGTGAATGAATGCAACGCCTAGCCCACCCACTTTAATGAAGTCTGTCAATAATACCGTCGGTGACAGCAAAATATCTCTAAATCCTTTAATAACATCACTGAAGCTACTATAGGTACTTGCGGTAACAAAGATTCCATAAATCATGAATATACATGGAAAAATCGCCATTACTTTTAAAATACCATCTTTATGAATTTCTTTTTCCCGAATTTTTTCTTTAATGTACATCCAACACTTCCTTCGTTAAATATTTTGAAAATCCTGCTTTTTCAATCAACTTTTTAGGTTGCTCATTCACACCTTCGATAAGCATTTTTATTTCCATTTGCTCACATAATCGAACCAATCGTTTTAGTGCATGAAGCCCTGTTGCATCCATAGCAGGTACATTGTACATTCTTATAATCAATACGTCTAAATCTGCATTTATGTGGCGAAGTGTATCCAAAAATTTATCAACGGCTCCAAAGAAAAACGGCCCGTTTATATCATAGATTTGAACATGACCTATTTTTTGATCGGATTGTTCTAACACTCCATGTCCCATTTTATTATACTCTTCTTCATTTTCCTCAGAGGCATCTAATTGATTAACAGAAACGTTTGTCACATCTGCCATTCGTTTCATAAATAAAAAGGCAGCTAGGACAATACCGATTTGAATAGCTAATACTAAATCAAAAACAACCGTTATTGCAAAGGTGATGATTAAGACGAGAATATCACTTTTGGGAGCTTTAAATAAACCAATAAAATCTCGCCACTCACTCATATTATACGCTACAACCATTAAAATTGCAGCAAGCGTTGATAAGGGAATCAATTTAGCTAATGGCATAAAAAGCAACATGATTAACAGCAATGTAATCGAATGTACCATACCTGCAATTGGTGTTCTTCCTCCATTTTTTATATTCGCAACCGTTCTCGCAATCGCTCCCGTTGCAGGAATACCACCAAATAAACCGGATCCTATATTGGCGATGCCTTGTGCTATTAACTCCATATTGGATCGATGCTTGCTACCAATCATGGCATCCGAGACAACTGCTGATAACAAGGATTCAATTGCTCCTAGTATGGAAATTGTAAATGCAGGTGCTATAAGCGCTCGCATAATCTCAAGTGAAAACCGAGGAACTTGGACAGTGGGCAACTTTCCTGAAATTTCACCAAATTTACTGCCAATCGTAGAAACATCTAAAGAAAACATCTGAACCAAAGTTGCTGTCACAACAATTGCAATGAGTGCACCCGGAATCTTTTTTGTCACTCTCGGCCAAAGAACAATAATGAGGAGCGCTATGACACCAATCCCTAGTGTTATTCCGTCAATTCGATACATATTTTCAAAATAAATATGCCATTTTCCAAGAAACTCTACAGGTAAAGCTTCAACATTCAAACCTAAAAAGTCATTCACTTGGGAGGAAAAAATCGTCACTGCAATTCCTGCTGTAAATCCTGTGGTAATTGGATACGGTATAAACTTGATTATACTTCCTAGATTAACCAATCCAAAAATAATCAATATAATTCCGGCCATAATTGTTGCTATGATTAAGCCATCGACACCATGTTCTACGACGATTCCATAGACAATCACCATGAAAGCCCCTGTAGGTCCTCCAATCTGCACACGACTTCCTCCAAAAAAAGAAATGAGAAATCCTGCGATAATAGCAGTAATTAATCCTTTTTCAGGGGTCACTCCAGAAGCAATTCCTAAAGCAATTGATAATGGCAAGGCAATAATTGCAACAATAATCCCTGCTGTCACGTCATCAATAAAATTTTGTTTCGTATATCCTTTGATGACTGAAAATAATTTTGGTTTTAATTTTGACATTTACCTATTCGCTTCTTTCTCTATAAATTTAATTTTCAACCGAAATAAGTATACGCTTAAATAATCGACAAATCAATGTTTTTTTCTTGAATATTTATCTACTTGTCGATATACTATTGTTTAAGTGTCAAAATATACAGTACAAATAAATGAACAAGGGAGGTTTTTATGTATAGTTTTAAAAATGACTATAGCGAAGGTGCACATCAAAAAATTCTACAAGCACTCCTCGATACAAATACAGAACAAATGGATGGTTATGGCCAAGATCGACTTTGTATTCAGGCCACTAAATGTATAAAAGATCTTTTTATCAACACGTCCATTGATATTCATTATTTTTCAGGAGGAACCCAAACAAATCTTACTGCAATCTCGGCCTTTCTTCGACCACACGAAGCCGTTATCGCGGCAGAAAGCGGTCATATTCTCGTCCATGAAACCGGTGCAATCGAAGCAACCGGTCATAAAGTTATTGCTATTCCTACAACAAATGGAAAAATTACCGGACAAGAGATTGAAACGGTTATGATTGCACACGAAGATGAACACATGGTCTTACCAAAGCTTGTTTATATTTCAAACTCAACTGAGACCGGAACGATTTATTCACGCCAAGAACTTGACACCATAAAATCCATGTGTACAAAATATAATCTATATCTTTACATGGACGGTGCCCGTTTAGGTTCTGCCATGACGGCTGCTGATAATGATGTGAATTTTGAAGATTTAACCACACTATTTGATGCCTTTTATATTGGAGGGACTAAAAATGGTGCCTTGCTAGGTGAAGCTCTTGTCATTTGTCGGGATGAACTTAAAGCTTATTTCCGTTATCATATCAAACAAAAAGGCGCCCTCTTAGCAAAAGGTCGCCTACTTGGAATTCAATTTTTAACCTTGTTCAAAGATGACCTCTACTTTGATCTTGCAAAATATGCCAATACAAGGGCAAGCGAACTAAGGACAGGTATCAAAGCGAATGGTTATGATTTTTTAATTCATTCTACGACCAACCAAGTCTTCCCGATTCTTCCCAACCATATTATCGATGCTCTCACTGAGGATTTTGACTTTTATGTCTGGTCCGCTATCGATGAGAAAAGTTCTGCGATACGACTTGTTACTTCTTGGGCCACTCCAAAGCGTTCGGTGGATGACTTTATTCATCGTCTTAGTCACTTGTCCCAAAAGTAATCTGATTCTTACCATTTCTTTTCGATTGATATAGATATTTATCTGCTTTATTAAACAATACGTCTTTGCACATGGTTCCAACTTCTGTAGCAAGACCAATACTTAATGTGATTGATGCATCCGACATCTCACTAAAATGATGAGCTTCTAATGAGGCTCTTATTTTTTCTAGTATTTCCAAACATTCCTCTTGTGTCTTTTCAATAAAAATAATTCCAAATTCCTCGCCACCATATCGCGATGCAAAATCGTGATCGCTAATATTTTCAAGGATTATCTGTGCCGTCTTTTCAATAACAAGATCTCCATTGGAATGACCATATGAATCGTTAATCTTTTTAAAACTATCTAAATCTAAGAGCGCAACATGTAATGGAAATGGGCGTTTAATAAATTGTTCCATTACTTTTTCCAAATACTCATGAAATGTTTTATGATTATACAGATTTGTCGGTAAGTCAACTTTTGCTAATCTTTCCATAAAAATCTTTTTATATAATAATTCTTTCTCATTTTTTACTGATTTGATGAGTTCATTATTTAAATCTCGATAATGATTCGTTAAGGCTATACCCAATAGATAGGCAACAATTAGTACAAAGGTAAAGGTGATATGCTCTGATATCGAAAAATAATAATAGGGGCAAAATAAAATCAACCCCCAATATATTATTGTGGCCATTATATATGCAAACGTAATAATCCGTTTTTTTGTTGTAAATACTGCAAAGAAGATAGGAAACACAAAAAGTATGATTAGTATCGAAATTAATGATTCATATGCCAACATAAAAGTTAATAAAATAACATTCGAACCAATAATCATACCATAATCGTTGATTTCATGATTCCATCGAAAACTCCCTTCAAAGTAAAGAATAACGGCTAAAAACAAAGATGTTGGAATCAAAATATTCTCTACTAAATAGTTTATCTTGCTCATATCCGTATATTGTATGTTAAACGTAGTAACAATAATATTAAATAACAGGCCTAACCAAAAAAAGTGAATCAATCGTTTGTCCCATTTTCGATTTCTCTCATGATCTTCCATAATTCACCCCTTATTAATGGCATGTGTTAGTATTTTAATTATACCATTAATAGGACTATGTTCCTAGTTTTTTCTTTCAACTTGGGCTTTAAATTCTGTGGGTGTAAGTGCTGTATATTTTTTGAAAAGTTTCGAAAAATAATGGGCATCGGAAATACCTACGCGTTCAGCTACCTCATATGCTTTAAAACCATTATCCTGTAATAAATCCTTGGCTTCTTCGATGCGAACCTCATTTAAATAATCAACAAAGGTTTTTCCGAGTTCCTTGGAAAACATGCGGCTTAAGTAATAGCTACTTACATAGGTGTGCTCTGCAAGCTCGTTGAGGGTAATTGGTAGGTTATAATGTTCATGAATATAGGCTATAGCATTTTGGAGGACCACATTGATATTATTCTTGTTATATTGATTAATCCGTCCGACAATAGTTTTAGAAACTTCTTCAAGTAATTCTTGGAGTTCATCAATATTGGTGCTTTTCTCGATGAGTTGGTAGAGGGAGGTTAAATTATCGGCTTGTTTCTTCTGATCATTTTCTAAAATCTTGATAGACATCCGCATATGATTAATGCTATAAATGAGATTCCAGTAAAAATTTTTCACTTGCTCCGGCTCACCACGCTTTTCTTCGATATCATGGCGAATGGTATCTAGAATGCGTCGAACATTTTCTTCATTACCGGTACGTATTGCATGAATGAGTTTTTTTTCGTGACGTTCAAATTCTGAAGGGTCTTCACTTTTATAAAATGTATCTAAATCTTTGTATAAAATAATGGACGATTTTCCGAGATAAAAGGTATATGAAAGACCATCATAGCATTCTTTTGCTTTTTCATTTAGCTCATGAACATCTTCCCCAACGGTACTAATTGCAACGGTTACCGAAAAGTCAAAACAACTTTGAATCAACTTCTGCATATCTTCAACATAGGTATCCACTTTATGAATTGTGTCCCGTTCTTCCCCTAATGGTTGAACCACAAAGGCAACTTCTTTGGTGTTTAGCACTATTTTTTCCACCTGGTATACATCAGAAAAAATATCTTTTACCGTATTAATGATTCCAAATTGATAGAGCTGGCGTTGATAAGCCTCTTCCTGGTTTGTTGGGTCTTCATCCATCTGTACAATCATCACAACATAATCAGAAAAATCTATTCCATAAAGTGCCAGTTGGGTATCCATTTCTTCCGGCCCTAACTGTGTTCCATTAATAATATCAAATAAAAGCTTTTCCTTCAAAATCGGTATGCTTTCTTCAAAATTTTTCTGTAATTTTAATCGTTCATTCTCAATTTCTCGTACATACTTCAGCTCCATAACCGCTTTTTTTAATACATCGCTAATCTCTTCGATTTTTGATGGTTTCAAAATATAATCAAAAGCACCTAATTTTATAGCCTCTTGAAGATAGGAAAATTCTCGATACCCAGTCAAAATAATAAACTTACTCTCCGGAAGCAAGCCCTTTGCTCTTCGAATCATGGTTAAACCATTAATCTCGGGCATGTTGATATCAACAAAGATAATATCCGGTTGGAAACTTTCCATCTTTTCCAACCCTTCCACGCCATCTCCGGCTTCGCCACATACCTCACAGTCATATTGTTTCCAATTGATGATATTTACAAGGCCTTTTCTTATATAAGGCTCATCGTCAACAATAAGTACTTTAAACATAATCTTCAACTCCTTTTTGGATACCCACCACCGGAATGGTAACCACCACTTTCATATATTCTTCATATATGCTTTCAACTCGAACGCCATATTCAACTCCATAAAATAGTTTGATTCGTCGATTGACATTTTTCAAACCAATTCCCATTCCTGAATTTTCAGAAAACAGATAGGCATCATTCCCTTCGTTAAGATTTTTATTGAGTTCACGAATATCTTCTTCTGTCATTCCTTGTCCGTTATCTAAAACTTCAATCTCAACACGTTGATCGATTTTTCGAATAATTAAATAGATTTTCCCTTGTTTACGAAATTTATCAACACCATGGTAAATTGCATTCTCCACAAGAGGCTGTAGCAAGAGCTTGGGCACCTTAATTCCAAGCAAACTCGAATCAATGGATTTATTAAAATCTAGGCGCTCGCCATAGCGATTCTTCATTATTAAAATATAACTATCTACAAAATCAATTTCTTCTTTAATGGTTACTAATGGGCCACCTTTACCGATGCCCGCTTCCATCAATGCAGATAATGCAGTGACCATTTCACTGATTTCATCTACATTATTTAAGCGCGCCATCCAATTAATCGATTCAAGTGTATTAAAAAGAAAATGTGGGTTAATCTGTGCTTGCAAAGTTTTTATTTCCGCTTCTTTTCGCGTCAATTGTTCTTTATATACACGATTTACCAAAATATCGATTTCACGGCTCATATCATTAAAACACTGACTGAGATAGCCCAATTCGTCTTGCCGGTCAATGATAATCTCATCATGGGTTTTACTTTCTTGCATGGTCTTCATCCCTTGGACTAATCGTTTGATTGGTGTAAGGATATCCATGGCAAAAAAGATACTTAAAACCGATAAAATCAACAGAGTTGCTGCAATAATAATCATAAAATACGTTCGAAAGGCATATAAATCTTCATTTAACTTATCAACTGAAATTTCTGCTAAAATCCGCCAATTTGGGCTCTTAAGCTCTGTGAAGGATAACAAAATCCGCCGTTCTTCATCGACACTATGATTTTCACCTTTAAAATCTAATTCTTCATAAGTATCTTGTAAGCGATGTGTTCCTTCACCAGAACCAATAATCCATTCTCCTGTATCGGAAACGATGGCGATACTTTGCATGAATTCAGTTGACAAATCTCCATAGACACCTTCTAGGGCTTCTTTACGAATCAGAATTGCCATTAATCCAATCTCTTCATAATTTGATATATCATATATGCTTCGCGTAATATACAAATTTTTCACTTCGCCCTGTTCATCCCTATCTAGAAACCAGACCGCTTCTCCACTTGCTTCTAAAGCAACCGCTTTCATCTTTTCATAGGGAACGAGCTGTTCAATACTTGCACGTCCGATATTTGAATCATAGGTATAATAATTTTGATAATTTGAAATCAATGCAATGGACTGTATTTCTTCTCTCGAAAGACAGGCTTTTCGTAAAATATTATTCACCGCATAAACTTCTTCATAGCTAGATAAGTTCGAAAGTTTATTACGACTATCTTCTGCTAATATGTCATAAATCACTCGGTCGTATAACATATCTTGGGACGCTACTTTAACGTTATCGGAAAAATCTTCAATACGAAGTTCCACCATTTTCAAAATATCACCGGTGTAATCAATGGATTTACTCTGAATAATATCCCGACTCGTTCGATAAAGCATGGTACCCATAAAGAGTAAGGGAATAAGTATTTGAATAGAGAAAAGCAACAACAATCTTTTCCGAATTGAAATACGTTTTAATAATTTCATGCATTTTGAAATAATCCTTAGCATTATTGCGTTCCTTTCACTTTTTCTTCAATACGTTTTAGAACAAATTCCGGTGTAATGTTTCCTTCTAAGATGTCCGGAAACTGTTCGATTAAAATGTCTTCCCAAAGATTACGATCAATAAAGCTATCCGTCGGTCCGACAAGCTCTTTTGCATTATGAATCAGCTCTTCTCCTTTAACATAAATCGTTGATGGATTCATCTGCTCTTGAGGAATTTCAACATTACTAATAAAGCCTCCTGATTTACTAAAGGTTAGTGCCGATTCAACGGATGTTAATTCATCCAATAATGTAATCGCATGGGCACGTAGTTTATCATCTTCCCATGCTTTTTGGCTGATATGAAAAATACCATTACCACATCCGTAGATAATGGCACTGTCATGGGCTTTTCCATTGTCAAAGGATGGAAAAGGTACAATTTCAATGGATGTATCATTAGCATCAATGCCTTCTTCGCCAATAAGCCATGACCCTTGTACAATCATAGCCGCCTCTTTTTGTATAAACAAATCATTTCGTGTTTTATCATCAATTAAAAATGCCTGCTCCGGAAATGCACCTGCATCATACAATTCTTTCATGACATATAAACCTTCTAAAAAGCTCGGTTTTAAGTTACCCAATGTATTAAAAGGTTCCTCCACTTCACTTTTCCCCCCCAGCTTCATGACAATATTTTGATATATATAGCTTCCCTCCGGCGTTGCATTATAGGCAATAGGTATAACATTATTGGCATTAAAAATTTCTACAGCAGCCAATAATTCTTCATAAGTCTTTGGAATCATAACATTATATTTTTCAAACATGTCTTTATTAACAAATAACCCTTCATAAATGATTTCAAAGGGCAGTCCATAGATTCGATCATTTACAGTAACGTACTTCCATGTATCTTCTCGAAATCGATCATACCATTCCGGATGCTCATTCATTAACTCCGTTAAATCAGCAACTTTTCCTTGTTCAACAAGAATATCGAAATCCGAGCCTGGCCATAAGCCAAAAACATCGGGCTCATTTCCTGACGCAAAATCTGTTTTTAGTGTAAACAAAAAATCTTCGCCAACCATCGATTCATTGACGATTTCTACGGAATTATTCTTTTCTTCATATTTTTGCAAAACCGTTTGTAAGGGAATAGCATTAGCATCATATCCTGCCCAACTACTTGTGAAATGTAGAGTAATTGTATCCGATGCTTCTCCTAGCGGATTTGAATTATCTTCTTGTTGATACTTTGATATAACAAGTAATAAGGAGACTGTTAATAAGACAAATATACTAATGATGATGACCCAATATTTTTTATTCATCATGTCACCCTTTCTTCGAATTAAACAAATTAAGATGATTCGACTGTGCGAATCACCTTAATTATAGCATAACTATTAACCTTTGACACTTCCCATAGCAATCCCTTGAATAATAAATTTCGATAAAACCAGGTAAACAATAGCAACCGGAACAATTGCAATCGTAATCAAAATATATACCTGCCCCATGTCAAAGCGTAAAAAATCTGCACTTCGCAATTGAGAAATCAAAATTGGCAAGGTCTTTTTTTCCTTTGATTCAATAATTAATGCCGGTAAAAAGAAGTTGTTCCAAGCAGTTACAAAGGCAAATATTCCTTGAACGGCCATGGCCGGCTTTACAAGTGGCAGAACAATTTTATTGAAGGTGTAGAATTCATTGGATCCATCAATTCTTGCCGCTTCAACGATAGCCACCGGTAAAATACTCTCCATGTATTGTTTCATAAAGAAAAATACGGCTGGTGCTGCAATCGTCGGAACAATCAATGGAAAATATGTATCCATTAAATTAAAGGAATTCATCAACTGAATAAATCCTAATGTAGTGACTTGAACCGGAACCATCATAATCATAAGTATAAATGAAAAGATAGTTTTTTTGAACCTAAAATCATAGGCATGAATACCGAAAGCTGTCAATGCCGAAAAGTAAGTTGAAAACAAAGCACTCATAGAAGAGATAAACAAACTGTTTAGGACGCCTCTCACCACTGGTAAATTATCATTGGACAAAACATTACGTATATTATTAACGAATGATCCTCCTATAAAGACAGAAAAGCCTTTTTGTATCGCCGGATGCGCCCGCGTCGAATTTACAATTAAAATGTAGAATGGAAAAAGGCAAATAAAGGTGAGTGCAATCAAGGTGATATATGCAATGGCTTGTCGTAAACGTAATCGTACAATAGATTCTTCGGTGTGATTTCCTTGCTTGACCATTATTTTGCACCTCCTTTATTATCTTTTAAAAGCAATTTGAATACACTAAAACTCAATACCGCGGTAATGATAAATAAGAGTACGGACACCGCTCCTGCAAGTCCAAAGTTCTTACTATATAAGTGTTTATTTAAATACATAATCATTGTCATTGTACTACGGTTGGGTCCACCTGAACCATTGGTAAGGATTTGTGGTACATCAAACATTTGAATACCACCAATTAAAGATGTAATAATAACAAAAACTAGAATCGGCATAATCAAAGGCAATGTAATTTTGGTAAAGATCTGCCATGAATTCGCACCATCAATCTGGGCTGATTCAAACATGGCTGTATCAATGCCCATGATTGCTGCCATGAGCAAGATTGTTGTATTTCCAAACCACATGAGAAAGTTCATTAATGCAATAAGGCCTCTTGTACTACCTTCATAGGATAAAAATCTAAAAGGCTCTGTCATTCCTAAATTCATCAGAATATCATTGATTGGGCCGTTATCTGAAAAAAGGGTAAAAAACAGCATTGAAAATGCAGCTGCCATAATTAAATTTGGCATGTATATAATTGTTTTAAAAAAACCTTGAAATTTCAATTTTAAACGTAAATCTGTAAACCATGATGCTAATAATAAAGAAACGACAATTTGAGGAACAAAGCCTAAAATCCAGATATAGGCTGTATTTCCAAAATATCTGGGTAAGTCGCCTTCTGTTAAGACTTGTTTATAATTATCAAAACCTACAAAGTTAGGTCCAACATGTTCTAATCCAATTCGGTAATTTTCAAAAAAACTATTATAAAATGTTGTTATTAATGGATACAATTGAAAAACAGCAAAAATGATAAAAAACGGTGCAATGAAAAGATATCCCCACTTTGCATAACTAATTGATTTTCTCCTTTTGCTTGATGTTGCCTTGATCGCTTTCATATTTCACCTCTATATTTGTCAACGACTGCGATAAATATGGGGCACGAATCGCGCCCCATATAAAACCATCAGTTTAGTAACTCTCTTATCGTGTAAGGTTTGGATACTTTTCAATAGCTGCAGTATAGAAGTTATCGAGTGCTTTTTCCTTCGTAACTACACCGTCAAAATAATCTTTAAACGCTTCTTGGAATTCTTCATTTAAACCTTGGTCATATTTTGAGATGTTACTCATATCAATTCTTGGTGCTGCCGCTGCAAATAAAGCAATATGATTTTGTCCGCCTAAGAAATCAGATTGGAAATCACTATTTGCAAGTTCCATCATTGCTGCTTCATTATTGGTATAATCTTGTGTATCTTCTGTAATTTGCTTCATTGTTGCTGCATCCGCTGTTAAGGTTCTCATAACATCTCTTACTAAGCTAACATTGTCTGTACCTTGCGCTGCACAAATCCATGTTCCACCCCAATAATAACTTTCAGGCCCTTCTGTTACTGCCCAATCACCATAGATACCATTTCCTACTTCAAGTGCTCCACCTTCAGATTCCGGCGTCTCTAAGGAGTTGCCAAGTAATGTAAAGTTGATTCCCCACGTTGAGTAGAAAAAACCAAACACGTCGCCGTCAGGACCTTGGTCCGCAGCCCAACCATCACTCCATAAGGAAGTTTTGTTGTTGTAACTATTTTCTGTATATTCTTTTGTTTGATCAACCCAACGCATTAGGTTAGGGTCAACAACGATCTTGCCACTATCGTCAACCCATGGCCCTGCAACATTATTTGAAAAGGTACGATAGGCATCGTCATAACCCGATAACATTTTATAGCCTTTTTCAGCAGCCATTTCTGCCACTTCATCGAATTTATCCCAGTCACTTAAATAACTTTGTACGGTTACAACATCATCGGTTCCAAGAACATCTTGTGCAATCGAACGTCGATAAGCGAAAAGTCCCGGTGTTGCTTGCCAAGTGACACCTTTTAATTTTCCTTCATCATCTGTTGCAATATCTTGTGTATAGGCATATTGATCTGCCAATTCTTCCCTTGTTAAACCGATATCTTCGATAACGTCTAAGGAATATTCACTATCTACATACTTCAAGGCATAGTCTGCTTCAATCAAGAAAATATCAATCGGCTCATCTGCATTTTCTTGATTAAGTAAATCTTGGTCTAATTTGTTTTGATAAGCATTATCTGCATTGGGCGTGATGACCCATTCAACTTCTACACCGTCAGGAACAAGTCCTTTTGCTGCAAAGTAATCATTAAAACGACTTTGAAATTCTTCGTTCCATGCATAAATTCTTAATACACTACCCTCATCTTCTACTTCCCCGTCATTGTCTGTGTTTGTTCCACTACCTGTTGTGCCCTCAGAATCGACTGTTTCTGTGCCATCAGGATTCGATGCACCTTCATTTGATTCATTACTTCCGCATGCTGCCATGGCAAAAACCATTGACATAACAAGTAATAAAGTTACAACTTTCTTCCACTTTGAAATAAACATGTTGCCCCTCCTTGATTAAATAGATTTATTGTTGTTTACATCTATAATTATAGGAAGGATTCATGCTATTTAAAATAGAGAAAGTTGTCTTATGGTTTACAATCTTGTTTAATTCCTTGCGCAATATATTACAACAAAATATTATACAAATTCTGTTCGACTCCCTGTTTGTGTTGAATAGATTTCAAGTCGGGATTCTATGCGCTCTTTTAGTTCCTGAACATGGGAAATAATACCAATTAAGCGACCACGTTTTTGCAAATCAACAAGGCAATTAATTGCACTATCTAGCGACTCTTGATCTAATGTTCCGAATCCTTCGTCCACAAACATGGTATCCAACTGTATTCCTCCTGTATAGGATTGAACAACATCCGAAAGGCCAAGCGCCATTGATAAAGATGTTTTAAAGCTCTCCCCACCAGATAAGGTCTTTACATGACGCATCTTACCTGTATAGTTGTCAAACACTTGTAATTCAAGTCCACTTTGTCGATTTTTGCGTTCCAGGTCATCCGAACGGTGTAAACTATATCGGCCAAAGGTCATTTTCGTCAGTCGCATATTGGCCGCTGTTAAAACATCTTCTAAAAAAGCCGCCAAAACATAGCGTTCGAAGGAAATTCTAAGCGGATTATTGCCTTGCGCAACTTGGGCTAAATGACCTAAAACAGCATACCTTGCTTCCTTTTCACCAATTTGAGATTGATAGCTTCCAACGAGTTCCAGAATTTTTTGGTTATGTTCATATCGATACTTCTTTTGATTAAAGGTCTCGTCAAGTTTAACCCTTTCTTCTTTACGCTGATATAACCTTTGTTCATAGACTTCTATATCAACCATCTGTAATTGTTTGCTTTCTTTTTCCAACTGTTCTTTTTGTGATATTAATGCACTTTTCTCTTTCGTATAAGTCTCAACTTGTTTTTGTTTTGCTAACACATTTTCATCCGAAAGTTTTCCAAATTCATATGCCTCTACAGATTCAAATCCTTTATTGTCTAATTGAATCATAAAATCTTTATATGCTTTACTTTCATAAGTTCGCGCATCATCTAGGCGTTTTTCATGTTGGCTGACCATGGTTATTATATTGAGACGTTTTTCCTTAACGCTATCATGCTCTTTCATCATCGATAAGACTTGCTTACGATCTTCTTCAATCCAGACAAGTAATGATTCTATCGCTTCCTCAAGCACATTTTCTTTACGATAATGTTCCGGTACTTCTTCGCATAATTGTTTAAATATGGTACTTTGCTCAATTTTTTCTTCTTGCGCTTTCATCCATTGGTCATCGACTTGCTTGTGTGTTTTCTCTAAGTCGATTTGTTCTTTTTCTAATTCATGAATTTTTTGTTCATGATTTTGGGTTCTCTTAATCATCTTTTCTTGATCTGCAAGTATTAACTCCAAATCACTTTTTTTATCTTGTTCTTTTTGGATGGCATCTTCAACTTCAGCTAGACCTATATCGTTAATCTGAAGTTCTTCTGCAAAAAGACTCCGTATTTTTTCTCGCAAATTCTTTAACTGCTCTTTTTTTGTTGTACACATTTGCTCCAGTATTTGTTGTCTGTTACGTATTCGTTCATATTCCTTTTCATATGTGTTTAATTCATCTTCTGTGACAAAATCTTCCGTCGGTTTTGCTAAGTTTATATGCTCTGTTGCGCCACACACGGGACAAGGCATACCTTCTTCTAAATCTTTAGCTAACAAAGCAGCTTGGTTCATGAGAAAATGCAACCTGTGCTCTTTAAACTTTCTTTCTGCAATAGTCATCTGCTGTAAATTCTCTTCATATCCTTTCTGCTCTTGTTGATATTCTTTTACCTGCTTTGCTTCTGATATAAGCCACTCTCTCGCTTGAGAATAGCTTTTAATACGGCCTGAACTTTGAGAGATAACTTCTCGAATTTCAAGCATTTTTATTTTTGCTTTGGATCCATTTTCTCTTTCTATGCTTAATCTTTTAATGTCATCTTTATTTTTAGTAAACGTTTCTTCAACTTCCCTCTTCTGTTTTTCAAGTTTATCTAACTTTTGTTGACTTATTTCGATTGTTTTTTCAATGGATTTAAATTGTTTAACCTTGTCCATATAGGTCTGCAACTTTATCAATTCTTGTTTAGACCTTTTACGCTCGTCTTCTTTTTCATCCGATTGAAGTTTATCCACTTTATTTTTAATAGAAACAAATTCTTTTTCAATCGATTCTTTTTCTTTATGTAAGCTTTCTCTCATTTTTTCCAACTTTTCAACTTCGTTTTTACGCTGTTTCCAATAGTCTTCTACCGGAATAAGACTCGCCGCTTTATGACTGACGTCAATTTGTTTTTGTAGTAATACTATATTAGCTTGATTATCTTGAAGCTTTTCTAATTGGTCTTTTATGTGTTCTAATCTTAGTAGCTTTCCATTATTTTCATTTGCTTTTTCACGTTCTTGAATAATAACCTCAATTTCCTTCTCGAGCTTTTTCATTTCTTTTGCTAAATGTTTTGTTTCCTGGCGCTCTTCTTGAATAAAGACCTTTGTACTTTCTAGAATTTCATTACCATTGAGCCTTTGTTGATCTAGTAGATTCTTAAGTGCTTCATCCTCTCCATAATCGATTCTCTTCAACTCATGTTGCCGAAGTTGTTGTATCGATTTGATTTCTCCATAAAGATCTTTTGCCTGTTCATCAATGTTTTGTTGAAACAAACGGTAAATGCTGGTGTCAAATAATTTACGCAAGACCTTTTCACGTTCTTGACTATCTGCAATAAGCAGTTTTTGGAATTCGCCTTGGGGAATCATCATAATCTGTCGAAACTGTTCGGCATTAATCCCAATGATTGATTCGATTTGATTATTGACGTTTATGACTCCTGTATACACCTTACGTTGTCCCTTTGTATCGCTAATCAAGGTTGCTTCCGGTTTTTGTTCCGTATAGCCTTGGCCACGAGATTTTGGTTTTTCCTGTTTAGGAATTCGATGGATATGATAGTTTATTCCCCTAAGCTCAAATTCAAGCATCACTTCTGTCATAATATCCGGTTGCGAAAATTGACTGCGTAACTGCTCCGGCGCTCGTACATTACCACTGGTTTCACCATAAAGGGCAAAACATATGGCATCAAAAATTGTCGTTTTTCCTGATCCTGTTGGCCCGGTGATTAAAAATAGTGTATTCCCACCTAATTTTCTAAAGTCAACAACTTCTTTTTTACTATAGGGTCCAAAGGCTTGCATTACCAATTGAATCGGTCGCATTATTCTTGCCTCTCTTTCTTTAAAACATCTTCAAATACATCAGATACATAGTCACGCCTTTGCTCATCAAACTCCTCACCTGAACTATTTATATAAAACTCTTCAAAGAGTTCAATCGGATTTTTTTTAGTGAATTGATCACCTGCTGATGTTTGTTGGTCTTCATCCTTACCTTGAATTGATTCACGTTCTAAGCGAAGTGTATTCGGGTATATTTGTCGCAACTTTTCCATGGCATCAATCAACTCTCCTCGATCGGTTAATACCGCCATGATATAATCTTTTGTATTGGTATCTAAATAAATATCCGGTTGAATCAATTGATTTAACTGGCCCTTGATACGTCGCATATCACGAAGAGGCTCAAAGCTTACTAAATCAATAGTTGCCTTTCCTTTTTCATCTAAGTCAATGACGGTTATTGATTTTGATTGATGTACTTCTGAAAAAGAATATTTCATCAATGAACCGGCATAGCGGATATGGGGATATTTTACTTTTTGCGGTTGATGCAAATGACCCAATGCCACGTAATTAAATTCTGTAAAATAATCAACCTGTATCGTTTCCGTACCTCCAATACTAAGCGGACGTTCTGATTCCGATGTAACTAAAGACTCTCCACCTGCAATGTATCCGTGAGCGATGCATACTGATCGTTTATTGGGTCCCAATTCATCTTTTATCGTTTCTAGAACATGTTTCATGCCTTGGTCATGGGTTCGGATTGTATCGTCACCATATATTTCTCGTAACATTGCCGGTTCAACATAGGGGATCGGATAAAAATAAACGTCCCCAAAGGCATCTTCTAGGACAATAGGCACAATACGTTCTGTCATGCGACCTCGGATATATAAGCCATTTTCTTGAAGCATTTTCGTAGCAAAACTTAAACGGTCGGGGCTATCGTGATTGCCTGCAATTGCAATCACCTTCACTTTTAATGTGACGATGAGGTCACTTAACACTTGATCAAGCAATTCAACTGCTTCTGTTGGCGGTACCGATCGATCATACAAATCACCGGATATTATAATAACATCCGGCTTCGTTTGTTGAACATATTCAATGAACTGCTTTAAAATATGACCTTGGTCTTGTGTCATATGTACCCCATGAACTAACTTTCCTATGTGCCAATCTCCTGTGTGTATAATTCGCATAAATGCCCCTTCCTCATCGGTTGAGTAACCGTTTTATTGTAATCATAGCCTGTTCTCTTGTATATGGACTATTTGGTGCAAAGGAACCATCTGTTAAGCCACCCATGACCGCTTTGTTATTCGCCGAATCAAGAACTGTGGAAACGTAGTCAATAGCTTCTTCTGCCCAATCTGAAATTCCTTCTTCATCTGTAAAGCCTTGTTCTTCAGTTCTGCTGCCTGAAATCTCTAAATACTCACCTGCCCGATACAGCATTGCTGCGGCTTCTTGCCGTCGAATTCCGCCATTTGGATTAAACTGATTGTTTCCAATTCCATTGACAATTCCAAGTCCTGCTGCAAGTTCAACATCCACATCGCTTGTATCTGTAAATCCAACCGCCGTGTATCCTTCTGATTGCAAAAGTTCATTATATGTTTGTCCTGTATATTCTTGAATCCCATATATAAGCAAACGTGTAAAATCAATACGTGTGATATCATCCGTATAATTATTCATCATCATTTCCGGAATCAACTGCATTGCATCTGCCTCATTCAGTTCTTCATATGCCCAATTTGAGGGTTGATCTTCCAATCCAAAAAAATTGACTTCATAAGTAATTGGCATTTCATAGCCTTCCATCGTTATTCCGCTCACATCAACACGAAAGTTATCTCCTGACTCATAGCTTATTTCATTTGGATTCGGACGAAAAATAATGGTTTTGTCTATTCCATATAAACTGTTTTCTATTGTAAAAAACGATCTATTGATGGCATTAGCTGTATTACTATTTGTCTCATTATTAAACACAAAGATTTCTCCGCTATCCATGTTCGTTAATTCCACTGTAACGGCATTCATCCTTGGATTATCATAGTCTGTGCCTAGATTAATACTCCACGGAGTTGACGTTTTCACAAATTCAATCGGCATATTTCCGGCAGTCGGCCATGCAATATATTGATAGTCAAGTGTCCTTTTTCTTGATTGGTCGAATACATAGGTTGCTGTAAATCCATTATAACTAGAACTTACTAAGGTATCAACATAACCAAAACCTATTTTTTGCATTTGAGGATTGAGCAACCATCGACGATGGCCAACTACTCCAATATTGTATGCATCATCATCTTGAAGGTAGCCCCAAAGAATGCTACTTGCAATAGTCGGAAAGCCTGCCGCTAAGTTTGAAGCAGCGGAGCCTTCTTTTCCGATTTGATATGCTTCATCCGAAATCAATGACGGTTTTTCCGGGTAATGACTAATCGTGGCATTCATCATATTAACATAGCTTGCGTATTGAGCCACTCTATTTAATGAGCTATCCATTTTCAGGTCCCCGGGTAGTCCGACTAAACGCCTTGCTAAATTAGTTACCCCAAGCGCACGTTGCAATTCTTCTTCTTCCACCTGTCCCACTGTATATACGAACCCTACCGTTGGTTCAATAGTATATTGTGTGGATTCTTCCTCATTGAATCGGAAAGGATGTTGATTGTATTGATTCAAAATCTCAATCTTTGACGGAAATAATAAATCACCGTTTTCTTGTGCCTGAATATCCATTAAACTTATACTTGTAAATAATAAAAAAAGACTCATTATAGCATAATATTTTTTCATTAGCTTCATCCTCTATTCTCTTTTATTGTATTTCTTTAATATATATTATACCATTATTCGCAAAAAAAGTCCCTGCATCCGCAGGGACTTTTAATTAAAGGGTTCTATCAACCGTCTTCCTCTAATCCTTCCATATCATACATCTCGTATAATTGTTCCATATCAATAAACTCAATATGGTCTGGTGGAGAAAAAGTCGACGCATTGATTTGAAAATCATTGGTTATTTCATTTACGCGATAACTTGACGTTAATTGATCTCCAATATACACTTCCGTTTTAATTGGATACCAATACTCTGTAGATATCCATTCTTTACTTATATAGTCTTCTTCACCCATTTCAGTCTGAATTTCCATATATAAAACTTCCATTCCGTCTAGCGTTGTCATTTCAGCATGGCTCAGTCCTTCAATATTTTCAATATAAGATTCATCAAAGGTTGATTCAAATTCCCTCTCCTCATCTTCCGGTAAAAACTCCATATCAAAATCCATGTCGGAATCACGATACATCATTCCTTGTCCTTCAAAGGAATTATACATATAAGTAACACCTTTTGATCCATCATAGATCATCAATGTTAAACCTTGGTCATCTTCTGTTTCTACACGCATACTGTCTTCATATATTGTCATTTTAGTTACATAAGAAAAACCATCTGCTTGTGTTGTTGCTTCTACATATAGTTGATTATTCTCCTTTATTTCAATTGATTTTAACAAATCATATCCAAAAAGCGATGTATCTTTATTGCTCTCATCATCAGAAGCATCTGTACTATCAACCTCTGCATCATCATCAAGATTATCTTGCACCTCATTACCTACTTCCTCATTCATATGAGTCTCATCAGCTTGATCTTCTGTCATCTCCTGATTGGACCCACATGATACCACTAATAAACTAAATACTACTATTAAAAACATCATTTTTATTCGCATTTTCATTCCCCTTTCTTCTCTTCCAATTTAAGCTTCTTTCTGTTTTTATTGTAACACAATAAGGCTTACAGTATTATCCGACAAAATACCTAAAGCTAAGTAACGTTAAAATCTCCGTTGACATCTCCTTCATAATCTGCTATTATCTTAGCAACCTATATCACATATATTTTTTGTATGATTTTTGTGAGATATCTATAGGCAATACACTTAGATTGAGGTGATTCTTTGAACCAAACCGCACCTATTATTGAATTAAAAGACCTTCGAAAAACATTTATTACAAAAGATGGGGTTGTTGAAGCATTGAATGACATTAACGTTTCCATTGCTAAAGGGGAAATATTTGGAATTATCGGACTTAGTGGCGCAGGAAAAAGTACACTCGTTCGCTGTATTAATCTTTTAGAACAACCTACATCCGGCTCTGTGATTTTTAATGGTCTAAATTTAGAAACCATGCCCAATAGCGACCTTCTTAAAGTTCGCCAGTCCATGGGTATGATTTTTCAACAATTCAACTTGCTCATGCAGCGAAACACTATTGAAAACATTTGTTTTCCCATGGAGATTGCAGGCATGTCGAAAAAACAATCTTGCAAACGCGCTTTTGAACTCTTAGATATTGTTGGACTAAGCGACAAGGCAAATGCATATCCTGCTCAATTATCCGGTGGACAAAAACAGCGTGTTGCCATTGCTAGAGCTCTCGCTACAAATCCAGAGGTATTACTATGTGATGAAGCAACAAGCGCTTTAGATCCTACGACAACAAAGTCTATACTCAGTTTGCTCAAAAAGATTAACAAAGAATTGGGTATTACTGTTATTATAATTACACATGAAATGAATGTCATCGAAGAAATATGCCATCGCGTTGCAATTATGGATCAAAGCAGAATCGTTGAAATGGGTGATGTTGAAGATATTTTTATCAAACCAAAGTCAAAAATATCCCGCCAGCTCATCTTTTCAGATGAAACCCATATTGATACCTTTGTTGGGGAGCACAAATGCCGCATCATCTTCGACGGACGGACCTCGTTTGAACCCATTATTTCAAATATGATTCTGGAATGCAAGACCGGGGTTAACATTCTTTTTGCCGACACAAAAGATATTGATGGAAAGGCCTTTGGACAAATGATTATTCAACTTCCTGACCAAGAGCGTAATCGAAATCGTATTTTTAGTTACCTCGATTCCAACAACATTCCTTATGAGGAGGTAGACGATCATGTTATTTGACCGCGTTGTATTAGAAATGTTGGGTATGGGAATTTTAGAATCTCTGTATATGACCTTTGTTTCTTCATTTATTGCTTATGCACTTGGCTTGCCAACAGGTATTTTATTAGTCATTACCGATAGCGATGGCATTACGCCTAAACCTATACTCAACAAAATTGTTGGACTTACCGTAAATCTTTTACGATCTGTTCCGTTTATTATTTTATTGATTTGGGTGATGCCTGTAACACGTTCCATCGTAGGAACAACTATTGGTCCAACTGCAGTTATTGTTCCTCTTACCATTGCTTCTGCACCTTATATTGCACGTCTTGTTGAAAGCTCCTTAAAAGAAGTGGATTCAGGAGTTATTGAAGCCGCACACTCTATGGGTGCCAATACTTGGCACATAATTTTCAAAGTGCTCATTCCCGAAGCAATGCCTTCATTGCTCATGGGTGGCGCCATTGCCGTTACAACAATATTAGCTTATTCCGCTATGGCAGGTTTTGTCGGCGGGGGCGGACTCGGAGATATTGCCATCCGTTACGGCTATTATCGATATCAAACAGAACTTATGACTGTCACCGTGGTTATTCTTGTCATTATAGTCCAACTCATTCAAGAACTTGGTGCTCTATGGAAAAAACACATTGATCACAGCAATTAATAAAAGGAGGATATTACATGAAAAAAACATTTAGTATTTTAGCATTATTATCAGTATTAATTTTAGGCTTAGTCGGGTGTGGCCAAAGCGGCAACTCCGATAAAGTCATTAAAATCGGAGCAACACCAAAGCCACATAGCGAAATTTTAGAACAGGTAAAGGAACAACTTGATTCAGACGGTTACACATTAGAAATAGTTGAATATACCGACTATGTGCAACCCAACGTAGCGCTTAACGTCGGTGATTTGGATGCAAACTTTTTCCAACACCAGCCTTACCTTGATCAATTTAACGCAGAAAACGAAACCGATTTAATCTCAGCTGCAATCATTCACTATGAGCCTTTTGGCATCTACCCAGGCAAAACAAGTTCTATTGATGCCCTAGAAGACGGAGCTCAAATCGCTGTTCCAAACGATGCAACCAATGAAGCTAGAGCTTTACTGCTCCTTCAAGACCAAGGCTTAATCACACTTACTGAAGATGTAGGCTTAAACGCAACCATTAATAATATTCTTGAAAATCCTAAAAATATAGATATTCTAGAAATCGAAGCCGCTCAGCTTACACGTTCACTACAGGATGTTGATATGGCTGTCATTAACGGTAATTATGCCATTGATGCCGGTCTAAACGTTGCAACAGATGCACTTGCTGTTGAAGATAAAGATTCTACTGCCGCTGAAACATTCGGTAACATTATTGCCGTAAAAAAAGGTAATGAAAGCACCGAAAAAATACAAGCCTTAATCAATGCACTTCAAAGTGACGCCGTTAGAGAATTCATCGAAACCACTTATGAAGGCGCCGTCATTCCAAAATTTTAATTGAATGTTAAAAAGCAGGCTGGCACGGACGAATCCGTGTCAGTCTGCTTTTTTGTAGGAAAATCAAAAAATCTTTATCTTATTTATTTCGAATATAATAATGGGTGACTCTTGCATTACTTGTCTTTTGCGACTGCAATTCAAATCGATTTAATGAGTGAATTAATGGTTTCAATTTTGTATGTCCATAGTTTCGAACATCAAAATCCGGATAGCGCTTATTTAGCCGTGTACCAACTTCTCCAAGATATGCCCAACCTTCTTCATCTGAACAATCAGATATGATTTGACGAATGGTACGGATTAAGTCCTTAACATCTGCAAATCCATTTTTATCTTTGGTTTGATTATTGCTTTTATTCGTTGTCGTCTCTGAAGTAACCGGCTCTTTTGCTAATACTTCTAAGTATTTGAATTTTTCACAAGCAGATATAAACGGTTTTGGCGTTTTTCGTTCACCCATACCAATCACATACATAGCCGCTTCTCTAAGTCTCGATGCCAAGCGCGTAAAATCACTGTCACTTGACACAATGCAAAATCCGTCTACATTTCCTGAATACAAAATATCCATAGCATCAATAATTAAGGATGCATCTGTTGAGTTTTTACCTATTGTATAGCCATATTGCTGAATCGGTGTAATCGAATAATCTAAAAGTATCGACTTCCACGATCCTAGATTCGGTCGAGTCCAATCGCCATATATGCGCTTAATTGTTGGTGTCCCATGATTCGATATTTCATCAAAAATATATTTTATATATTTATCAGATACATTATCTGCATCAATAAGCACTGCAATCTTTTGATCTTTTTCGGTCATAACCTCTCCTCTCGATACCTTATTGGCCAATTTCAACCTCCACTGAGTAAGCATCATTTTTATTGTTTGTACGAATACCACCATAATTAACAAGCTCATCAAACGTTATTTCATACGTCTGATCTAAATCAAGAGAGTCAAACTTCATAACCATTGTTAAGGGGTTGGAATATGTTACGTGGGTTGGTACTTTTTCAATTTTTATACCATTGTCATAATAGAATAGAGAATAATTCGTATTTAATATATTCGGTATACCCAATGCAATTTCCTTGTTAAATTCCACTTTAATTGAATCACTGCCAATAGTTGTTGCCTTTTCAATATACGTTGCAGTAACATCACTACGATTATGTCTAAAATTATAATCATCAACACGATTGTAACTATTTCCGACGATGTCTTTAAGCGTTCCGACAATAACCAGTTCATATCGGTCACGATTATTAAGGGCATCGTCTTTATCTAAGAAGAGTTTAACTTCTTGACTGCCCTCTTTGTGATAAACCGCAATAGGTCGCCCTATATAACTAGTTTCAGTTATTCCCCAAATCTCATAATTATCCGGATCACTTGCTGATTGATGACCTAATACTCTGTCAAATTTCACCGTTATTGTATTCCCATCAACTACGCTAACTCCTTTAATCTCTAGTTCATCATCAAAATCAATGTCTGCTTTGAACGCATATTCACGCTCAGTTATAGAAAACTGTTTCGTCGTATCCGTAATATGATTAATCATCAATGTGAATTCATCCCGATTAAACATACGTTCATCCGTGGTCAAATAAACCACATTACCACTACCAACAACTTCTGCCTTATTAATTCGAATCGGATACTCATCTTCAAACATTAAATAATAACTAAACACTTGTTCAGCTATAACTGAATTTAAGACTTTGTTAAATTCCAACATAACTGTATAGTCATTAAGCGTTTCAATATCCTTTAATTCAAAGCGTTCATTTTCATCCACGTTCGATTCGAATGTCACTGAATCACCTTTACCGTCATTTAATTGCACACCATAACTGCTGGTTAGCCCACTATCAATGCTGAGTTTAAACATTCCTTCTTCTTCAAATATATAATTTTTCAAGTAAATCGACACACCATTATCAGATCCTGCAAGTTGATTAATCTGCATGCTTGTTGTACTGCCTTCAATAAGCAACTTAGTATCTTCATAAATGCTATAGTATCTCGGTTGATAGGCATTGCTATTCACCGGATGTGTAAAATAAACATATATAACATTATTACTCACTTGTTCTACTTTACTGATTCTGAAAAAATCAGATTGTAAATTTTCCGGACGGTAGCCTAAAAATTCTTTCTTTAGGCTATAATTGTTACGATTTCCATAAGCGTCAATAACTTCTGCAATAACAATAGTATATTTTTCTTCAATCGCTTGCTCATCTTTGAAACGAATGCGATAGGTATTACCTCCTCGGTCGGTTATAGAATTCACTTCGAATTGCACTTCATCATCCGCCGATAAATATACTGTAATTTGCTCTTCCTCAAGGTCTTTAATGGCTTCATTAAAGGTCACTAAAATTGTTTCTTCATCTTCAGCAACAATTTTTTCAATCTCTGTATCAACTGTATCCTTCATTAGCAGGAGTTTTTTTGCCTGTTCTTCACTGATAATATCTTTCTCAATAAAGGTTTCGATCATTTGTTCTCCAGTGTCTTTGTGCTCGATTTGCATCGATGTATGCAATACTTCTATAACGTCACCACGTGTATAATTGGTATTATCCGTTGCACGATATCGATAATCTTCATTCGAGACAACATTTTTAGTATAAGCCATATAATAAACGCTATTCCAATCAAAGTCTTTCTCATATTCATAGCCTAACACAACAAGCAACATTTTTAGAAATGCTTTTTCACTTAAGTATTCCTCAGGTTTAAAACTACCATCAGAGTATCCATTGATAATACCTTCTTCGTCACAGTAACCAACATATGGTGCATACCAAGAATCCGATGCAACATCACTATAATCCGTATTACTGTAGTCTGTTCTGTCGGCTAAGACTGCATTCTCAACACCTAAAAAACGTACAATAAACGTAGCTGCTTCACTACGTTTAAGTTTACCCTCTAAGTTATACCCTGTTCCTGTTCCTCGAAGTATTCCTAGTGTATTTAATATTTGTGCTTTTCCTTCTACGCTAACATTCGTAGCAGCAAAAGATGTTGTTAAACTTGAAACAATCATGCTAACAATGAGCATCAATGCAAAAAAACGTTTTAATCCATTCATCCTTATTATCCATTCCTTTCTCATTTGTCTTTATTATCCCCATTATATCACTAGTTCAAATGGTAAACAAGACAGAAAGGAATTTGTAATCGTTTTATAATACTTTAGATAGAAATTCTTTTGCTCGAGGATGTGACGGATTTGCAAAAAATTGGTCAGGAGGGCTTTGCTCTTTAATTTGACCCTCATCCATGAAGAGTATTTTGGTTGCAACTTCTCTTGCAAAGCCCATTTCATGGGTCACAATAACTAATGTCATTCCACTATTTGCAAGTTTTTTAATCAATTCTAAAACTTCTCCAACCATTTCAGGATCTAACGCTGATGTCGGTTCATCAAATAAAATGACTTTCGGATTCATTGCAAGCGCTCGAACAATCGCTATCCGCTGTTTTTGACCTCCCGAAAGTGTTGATGGGTATACTTGCGCTTTATCCTCTAGGCCAATTGTCTTCAAAAGGTTAATGGCATGATCGCGAATTTCTTTTTTGATAGCCATTTTATTTTTTGATATATCCTGTAATGCTTCTTTATCTTTACGAAACACATTTTTTATACGTATCATCGTATTCTTGATTTTTTTACTACGTAAATCGTGATTGGCTACATATAATGGAGCTAACATAATATTATCAAGGACTGTTTTGTTATTGAATAAGTTAAACTGTTGGAAGACCATGCCCATATGTCTGCGATGAACATTGATATCGACTTTCATATCTGCAATATCAACACCTTCAAAGATAATCGATCCGGCAGTCGGATCTTCCATACAATTTAAACAACGAAGAAAGGTACTTTTTCCACTACCTGAAGGTCCTACAATCGCTATTTTTTCACCTTCTTCAATGGTAAGGTTAATATCTTTTAGCACTTCTAAACTTCCATAATTTTTTTTAAGATTAATTACGTCGATCACTTTTTCTCAGGCTCCTTTCCATAACTTTAATTAGAAACGCAATAATCATGACTAATGTAATATATATTAAAGCCATGACTAAGTAAGGAACCATGAACTCATAACTGTTTGTTCCAATATAATTAAATGCAACATATAAATCTGCTGCACCAACAAAGCTTACAACTGATGTTTCTTTAATCAATGCAATGAATTCATTGCCTAATGTCGGTAATATGTTCTTAATTGCTTGAGGCACAACAATGGTAACCAATGTGACACTATAGCTCAAACCAACCGCGCGACCGGCTTCCATTTGGCCTGAATCAACAGACATAATCCCCCCGCGCATGATCTCCGATATATATGCACCACTGTTAAACCCGAAAACCAAGACACACACATTAATTGATGGAATATTTAAGCCAAGAAGAGGTAATAACACATAATAAGCCACAAGAAGTTGAACAACAATAGGTGTTCCTCGAAACATGGCTACGTAAAACTTTCCGAGCCCCTGAAAAAAGCGCGTCAGACGACTATATCCCGGGAACACTTCAACACTGGCAATGATCGTCCCAATGATGGTACCCAAAAGAAGACCTACCACCGCAATATATACGGTGTTTTGTAGACCTTCTAATACCTTTATGTAGCCATTATTGTAGTAAAATATTTCCCAAAACCGTTCAACTCTGCTACTAAAATTTCCCATAATCAGCCCTTAATTTAACTCATTAATAGATTCTACAATATATCCCGCCGGTGCTTCATCAATAATAACATACTGAATATTTCCGTTAATCATATCTTGGACAGCTAAGGTTCCTGACTTATATGTTACAACATTGACATCATAACCATCAAATCCCCAGTCAGCATCCCCTTCAACATAGAATTGTCCTGTCGTTCCTTGTTGAACGCCAATTTTTGTATCGGATGAAAGGCTATTTAATATTACCGCAACATCATCTGCTGTTGTCGTTTCATCAAATGTATCATCATCTTCCATCGAAATCAATGTTTGTGCTGCATTATAATATGGAACAGTGAAATTCACATATTCCCTTCTCTCTTCATTAATCGTAAGACCTGCCATTGCAATATCTGCTTTACCTTCACCTACAGATAAACAGACCGCATCAAAATCCATATTGCTGATGACAAGTTCTTTCCCCAAATGCTCTGCAAGAAGAGCTGCAATCTCCATATCAATACCATAATAGCTATCGCCTTTTGTATACTCAAAAGGTTCAAATCCCGCATTCGTCGCAACAACCAATTGTTCCTTATTTGAATCTAACTTGGCTGAATTTACAGCAACCGGTTCACCATCACCAAAATAGTTATTATAAATTGCATCATAAGTTCCATCATTTTGTATCTGTTCAATGAATGTATTCACTTCATCATACAAATCCGGTTGACTCTTATCGACCCCAAAGGCATATTCTTCTTGCGTAAGAGGAATTTGAATCACTTTTACTCTACTGTTTTTGGCTTCTCCACTACAACCTGCCATTGCCATTAGGGCAATCGTTAATACGCTTATCCACATGATTATTTTTTTCATCTTTTTTCTCCTTAATATCATTAATCCATGCATAAATATATGTTTTATTGCATAAACTAAATAATATAATAAATTAAGCCCTTTGTCAATCGTACTTTCAGCGCTTATCTAAAAACATAATAACAAGATATGAAAGCGTTGTGGTTAAGCCACCTAAAACCGTTCCCCATATTAAATCAATAATTGTAATGGTAATTGGCCAATCCTTTAGTGTAGCTAAATTGGTCAAATCGTATGTTGCGTATGTAATAAAACCAAAAAAAGCTCCATAAAACAAAGCATAAGCAACCGTACCTTTATCCATTGCCGGATATAAGGCAAAAAACATGAGTCCAACGATAAATATCACATAAAAAATAACTGCAGCAATCCAATTCGGTGGTGTTCGCATAATATAGCCTAAATGTTTACTATACAAATTCTTGGCAATGACACCTAACCAAATTAAATCAATACCCATAAAAACAATAAATGTGATAATAAAATTTCGAACCATATGCATCCTCCTTCGTCATCCCACCTGTAAATAGTCTATGATTATTGTACCTCTTTTAATCAAGATTAACAACGTCTTCTAATATTTTATTACAATCGCTTCATATGGTTGAAGTTCAATCTCCGATTCCAAGACCTTTCGTTGATTGTTGCTAATGATGACATCATATTGCTCCAATTGCATGGGCATCTTATACTCAATGACTTGATCCGAAAAATTACATATTACCAGAAGATGTTCATCTTCTAAACAACGTCGATACACAAATAATTGCTCATGCCTTTCTTCAAGAAGTTCATAATCACCATAAACAATGATCGAATGTTTTTTTCTCAGTTGGATTATTTTCTTATAATAGTGATAAACAGAATTCGGATCATTGCATTCCGCTTCCACATTAACCTCGTCTTTATTTGGGTTAAGCGGCAACCATGGTTTCCCTGTCGTAAATCCACCTTGTTTGCTATTCCTCCACTGCATGGGTGTTCGTGCATTATCCCTGCTTTTAAATCGTAAAAAAGACATCATTTGATCATGTTCTAGCCTTTGATTACCGACGATTTCTTTATATGCATTGATGCTTTCAATATCTTCAAACTGATCTATTTGAGAAAATGGATAATTCGTCATTCCTAGTTCTTCACCTTGATAAATATAGGGAGTTCCTTTCATAAAATGCAAGCAGGTTGCTAACATCTTTGCAGAAATTTCCCGATATTGCGGGCGGTCATCTCCAAATCGAGATACAGCTCTTGGTTGATCATGATTATTCCAATACAAGCTATTCCACGCTTGACCTTCGAGCTCCGTCTGCCACTTTGACATAATTCGCTTTAAATCTACTAATGGGATCTTTTTATCTGTCCATTTTCCAATTTCGCCACCAAACTCCACATGCTCAAATTGAAAAATCATATTTAGTTCATTTGTTTCTTCGCCTGCGTATGTCCTTGCTTCTTCTGTCGTGACATTCGGCGCCTCCCCTACTGTCATTAAATCATAGTTGGATAAGACTTCATCGTGCATTTCACGCAAAAATTCATGAACCTTAGGACCATTCATAACATAGGGCGAAAAATCTCCGAATAACCCGTTAACATTTTTTGCATCCGGAAGCTCTACATCTTTAGAAATCATATTGATAACATCCATCCTAAAGCCATCAATCCCTTTATCACACCACCATCGCATCATATCATAAACCGCATGACGTACACGAGAATTCTCCCAATTCAAATCCGGCTGTTTTTTTGAAAACAAATGCAAGTAGAACATTTCTGTTGTTTCATCATATTGCCATGCAGATCCGCTAAAACACGATCCCCAATTATTGGGTTCCAGTCCGCTTTCTTTTCCTTCTCGCCAAATATAGTAATCTCGATAGGGATTATCTGTGTCCTGACGACTTCTGACAAACCATTCATGCTCATCGGATGTATGATTAACAACTAAATCCATCATAATTTTCAACCCTTTTTGATGGGCATGTTCTAAAAGCATATCAAAATCATCCATGGTTCCAAATTCTTTCATAATATGTTGATAATTCCGTATATCATAACCGTTATCATCATTAGGTGAATCATATATGGGAGACAACCAGATTACATCGACACCTAAATCGGCCAAATAATCTAATCGATGAATAATTCCTTGCAAATCTCCGATTCCATCACCGTTACTATCCATAAAACTTCTAGGATATATTTGATAAACCACCACTTCTTTCCACCATGTTTCTTTATTCTTTCTCATTCCTATATCTCCTATCTCTTATTTTATAGCACCTTCTACCATACCTTGGATAATTTGTTTTTGTGCAAACAAGAAGAGTATAATAATTGGAATCATTGCTAAAAATGCTGCTGTCAATATTAAGTCCCATTGTTTTACATAGGATCCCACAAAGCTTGTTACCGCAACCGGTAATGTCTTTATCTTGCCGTTTAATCCTAACATAAGTGACGGAAGCAAAAAATCATTCCAAATCCAAATACCATTTAAAATAAGTACGGTCATCTGAATCGGTTTAAGAAGTGGCATAATTACATGAAAAAAGGTTTGTTCCGGTTTACATCCATCGATTAAGGCTGCCTCTTCAAGGGAATATGGAATACTTTTTATAAAGCCATGCAAAATAAATACAGACATAGATCCTCCAAAGCCTAAATATGCAAACACAATACCTTTATAACTTTGTAGCATTCTAATTCCTGTAAACTCAGAGATTTCTCTAAACGTCGACAATAGCGGTAACATAACCACTTGAAAAGGTATTATCATTGCTGCAACTAATATCAAGAAAATAATTTCTGACCATCGTGTTTTGTTCCGCACCAAAATCCAGGCAGCCATGCTTGAAAAGAGCGTAATAACAGTCAAAGAAACTAAAGTTATAATAACCGAACTGATAAATGAGTTCCAATAACTAAAATTTTGATTGTTAATAACATTGTTCATATTTGTCAATATTTGGGCCCACTCCGTTGGAAGACTAATCGGACTAATAACAATCTCACTACTTTTCTTCGCTGAATTAATAACAACAAGGACAAAGGGAAACAAAAATATTAACATAAGAACAATTGTAAACGCTTCCATTACATTTCGTTTTATTTTTTGAGATTGCATTACATTTCCACCTCTTTCTTTTTGCTAATGACAACTTGAGTCAATGAGACAATTGCAAGAAGTATAAAAAACACGACTGCTTTTGTTTGCCCGAGGGCATATTCATTTTTTGAAATCGCTGTTTTATAAATATTTAGGGCTAAAAATTCTGTTGAAAGTATAGAAAATCCATTAAGGATTCGACTCGGCCCTCCATTTGTAATCGCTAAATTCAAATCAAATTGTTTAAATGAATTTACCAATGTTAAGAATATCGAGACCGTAAACGTGTTTGCAATCATAGGGATTTTAATTCGAAACAAAGTTACAAGGCTATTGGCTCCATCGACACTAGATGCTTCAAGTACATCTCTAGGAACACCTTGTAATCCAGTTACATAGATCATCATAATATACCCTGCGTATTGCCAACTACTTACGAGTATAATCGCTAAAATAGCCAAGTTTGGATTGGTCAGCATCGACATACTCCCTTCAATTAAGCTTGTAAACACTTTATTAAAAATGAATTGCCATACATATCCTAGCACTATACCACCTATAAGATTAGGTACAAAAAAAGCTGCACGGTAAAAATTTCTCCCTTTTATTTTTGATGTACACAGTAACGCTAACGATAAAGCCACAAAATTGACCAGCAATATATTAATAGTAGCAAAAATAATCGTAATAATTAATGAGTACACATAATCTTGAGATGTAAACATTTTAATATAATTTTGTAGACCAATAAACTGATTAAATTTTATACCATTCCAATCTGTAAACGAATAAAACACGCCAAAAACAAATGGAATAATTACAGTAAAAGTAAATGCAAAGAGAAGAGGAAAAAGAAACAACATATTTATAATTTGTTTATGTTTTTTTGTGGGCAGAAAATACATTCCAACAATAATTAAAAACAATCCGAATATGAGTACATATCCTCGATAGGGATTTTCACTTCCGCTAAAATTCAAAATCATAGCAAGGATGATACCAAATACTCCTATGGCAATCATTCCAATCGAACTTATTTTTTTAAATTTTTTATCCATGAATAACTTCCTTTCATCACTATATAAAGGAAAATCTCCTAAATACTGAATACTCAATATTGTCGGAGATGTTCCTCAATAAAGTCTATTTATTTCAATGTTCCGATTGCACTTTCCATTAACTCTACAAAGCCTTCGACATCTACGTCGCCACGGGCATATGCTTCAAAAACAGGTCCTAAATCATTCATTGCAAAACCTTCAGGCATCTTTGCCCATTGCCATGAATATGTTTTGCCTTCTTGAACCCATCCCATTAAATCAACCGCTAATGGAGACACCGGTTCAATCGTCGTTGATTTAAACGGAGAAATCATACCTGCATCAATGACAAGTGCTTGCGCCCCTTCATCTGTCGTCGCTAAACTTTCAAGAAAATCTTTTGCTTCTTGAACATTCTCTCCGCCGTTATACAACGCCCACCATGATGGCGCATCCGCTAAGATTCCGTCCGTATCCTCTTCCATAAATGCTAATGGAGAAATTCCCATTGCAAACTCAACACCATAGTCAGGAAGGGAAGGATCAATCCAGTTTCCTTGATGTACAAATGCTGTTTTTCCTTGAGCCCACAATGCGAGCTGATCATCATAGGTTCCGCTTAACAAGGTATTTCTATCTGAATGGTCAAATAATAATTGTACAAACTCACCATATTGCGTCATACGCTCTTTGTCAATTTCACCATTTTTTAACATATCGATATATTTTGTATCACCCTGTTCTAAGCCAGTTGAAAGGTATGTTCCAAAGTTATGATTTCCTGTTGACCAATACATTTGTCCCGCTTCAGCCGCCATAGATACCACAGATGTTAATCCTAATTCGTCTTTCATTGTTTCAATTTTCTGAAAGGCATCTCGATATGCATTAATATTAGTTAATCCTTCAGGATCAACATCGGCAGCATCTAAAATATCTTTATTATATGTGAGCCCATACCCTTCAACTGCATATGGAAATCCGACAACTTTTCCGTCGGGAGAAGTATATGCAACAGCTGTATCTGATGCCCATATTTCATCGCTTAAGTCTTCCATGTGCTCTTCCCATGTCAAAAATTCACCTTCGCCTCCGAAAACAAAGATGTCAGGCATGTTGCCTGCCGCAAAGTAACCTTTGATTGTTGCTCCGATATCTGCTCCTCCACCGATTGATTCAATAATTACTTCAACACCGTTTTTTTCTTCATATGCCTTAGCATATTTTTGTAAAGCACCATCAATCTCGATTTTACCATTTATGATTCGAATTGAAGAACTTTTACTCGAATCTGATGCATCTTCATTGGATGTTTCATTGGATGCTCCTGAATCTGTTGATGAATTTGCGTCATTTGTTTCTGTTTCACTACCTCCACACCCTACCAAAACAACAAGAATGGAAATAACTAATAACACTGAAATCATTTTTTTCATGGTAATTCCTCCCTAATTTTACTTACTTTTTTATTAACTTTTGCGCATAAGTTATATCTACAATTTCGATTCTATCATTTATTGTTGCATTACGCAAGTATTATTTTGATTTTACCGCATTATCTATGTGACTTTTTCGCAAAAGTAAATTCGGTAAAAAAAATAAAAGCTCACTTAAGCTTCTATTTTTTTTACCGAATCTCTAATCTGCAAAGTTACAGGCAAGGTAATCTTCTCTGGTTTTTCTGTTTTATTTTCAATCATCGCAACTAATTTTTCAACAGCTATTTCAGCTTTTTCCCCTGTACTTTGCTTCACCGTTGTCAACTTAGGCCTTATAAACGAAGCAACAATAGCATCATCATAGCCCGCAACAGATATATCACCAGGAATTTTAAGCCCTAAATCCGAGAGAATTCCCATTGCTGAAACCGCATAATTATCCGAACAAAAGAAAAGCGCACTAACTTTGGGGTGTTCTCGAATCACATCTTCAACACCTTTTTTTATTCCATCCAACCTCTTCTCTATTTTATATTTATAACCGCATTCTGAGGAAAGTCCCGCTGCCTTTATAGCATCTAAAAACCCCATATACCTAGCATAATCACCACCAATATAATTATCCGAAAAAAAAGCAATCTTACGGTGTCCTTCACGAATCAAATATTGCGTCATTTCAAATGCACCTTGATAATCCTCAATACCCACATTACTATATTGATGTTGGTCATTTAAAAAATATCCGTCAATAAAGACCAAAGGTTTTTTATATATATTTTTCAAAATTTGAGCACTTTCATAACTAAAACCTAGAGCAACAATTCCGTCAATATTCCAAGAAGATACAAAACTTCGAATCTCTTCCATATCATCCGAACTATAAATCATTAAAAAATATCCACATTTACGGACACCGATCTCTAAGGCACCAATTAATTCACCCGTAAAAAAATCTTGCACTATATTATTATAAAGAACAGAATTTGTACTCATAACAAAACCAATTACGTTCGAATTATTTTTAGCAAGATTAATCGCCGAACGATTGGGTACATAATTATACTCTTCGACAACTTTTTGAATTTTTTCCGCTAGCTCCGGTGATACCTCCTTTGTTTTTCCACGTATCACATTTGATACTGTCGTTGGACTAACACCTACGATACCAGCCATTTCTTTTATTGTTATCAATTGACCACCTCATTTGTTTTTTCACTATTGATACCATAGTTCTTCACAACTGGTTGACACAGCCATTGCTCCGGCGTCTAATAGTTGAATAATTTCATCTTTTTGATTAATTAAACCTCCTGCAATAATAGGCGCCAAAACCGTGGCCGACATTCTACGAATAACTTTAGGAATAACACCAGGCATAATTTCAACGATATCCGGCTTATTTTCTTTGATTGTTCGAATACCCATATCAATGGATTTTGAATCTAGCACAAACACGCGTTGAACTGTAATAAGCTCTAAATCTTTGGCCTTTCGAATCATCGAAGCTTTTGTCGTAATAATACCATCGGCACGAATCACTTCTTTGATGTATTCTAATCCAATGGCATCATGGGCTATGCCCTTCATTAAATCGACATGCAAACAAACAATTTTCCCTGCCGATTGGATTTCTTTTACCCAATCGGATACATTAAATATATTGCATTCTAGCAAGAAAATAACATCACACGGAGATTGTATAGCCACTTCAAGACTCTTAATATCTGAAACAGCTGCAATAATTGGATTTTCGAGAATTCGATCTACCTCCATCGCTTTTTTCATCGGTCACTCTCCGCTCTCTTTCAAACTTTTTCTTTATTTTTGACGTATATCTAACTGATGCTCTTTAATATATTTTTCGATTGACTCTACATCTTTATCTCCACGACCGGATAAGTTTACAATGATCACCTCATCGATGTCTAATGTTGGCGCAAATTTTATGACATGGGCAATAGCATGAGAGCTTTCAATAGCCGGAATAATCCCTTCCACTTGTGAGAGGTAGAGCAAGGCTTTTACAGCTTCTTCATCTGTGACCGAAACATATTCTGCTCGTCCGGTATCCTTTAAATATGCATGTTCCGGTCCGACGCCCGGATAATCCAATCCGGCTGAAATCGAATATACCGGGCTAATACCACCTTTTTCATCTTGAACGAAGAAGGTATTCATTCCGTGTATAACACCTTCTTTTCCCTTCGCCATTGTCGCTGCATGCTTATCTGTATCAACACCTAATCCGGCAGCTTCTACACCGATTATTTTTACGGACTCATGCGGTAAAAACGCGGAGAATAATCCAATTGCATTACTCCCTCCGCCAACACATGCAATACAATAATCAGGCAAGCGCCCTTCTTTTTCTTGAATTTGCTCTATGGCCTCTTCTCCAATAATCTTTTGGAACTCTCGTACAATTGTAGGATAAGGATGCGGTCCCACTGCTGACCCTAATAAATAAAATGTATCTTCAACATGTTCTACCCAGTAAAGAATTGCCGCATCAACAGCATCACTTAAAGTCTTCGTGCCTTCACTCACAGCGACAACTTTTGCGCCAAGTAACTCCATCCGAAATACATTTAAGGCTTGACGTTCCATGTCTTCTTCGCCCATGAATATTTCGCATTCCATATCAAACAAGGCTGCTGCGGTTGCTGTAGCAACTCCATGCTGCCCTGCACCTGTTTCTGCAATCACTTTTTTCTTGCCCATACGCTTTGCTAAAAGTATTTGTCCGATTGCATTGTTAATCTTATGGGCCCCTGTATGATTTAAATCTTCTCGCTTTAAGTAAATCTTCGCTCCGCCTAAACGTTCTGTTAAATTCTTGGCAAAATACAATGGATTCTCTCGCCCCACATAATCTTTCATATAGTATTGATAATCTTCAATAAAAGTCGGGTCTTTAATCGCTTCATTAAATGCCGCTTCAAGTTCCTTTAACGCTTCTACCACTGGTTCCGGGACATATTGTCCACCAAATCTACCAAATTCATGTGCCATAACCAAACCTCCTACAGTTTTTTCTAATTTTACCACATCACAGTGGTAAATTCAATCTTTTCATTATAAATGCAACCGACGACGAATCGTCTCTTTCATATGCTCAGTAAGATTTTTTGTAACAATTCGCAAAATAATAGCTACCGAGCCACACCCAACAGCTACAATAATTGACCAAGACAATCGTATAGTATTATGAATATTCATTGAGATTAAAGCATCAATTCCTAGACATAAAATTGCAATCATCAATATAACAAAGGTCGGAAAAAATCCAAATCGGCGTTTACTTTTTGATTTTTTATACATATAATATGCTGCTAACACATTCAAATATACCAATATATTCAGTGGAAGGGCGTAATCAAAAAACCATGTTTGACCGCTACTTAATCTAGCCAATGAATAGGATAAATACAAGGTCGTTACAAAGAGACCTGTGATATTTAAAACGGCACGTAAATATCCAAACAAAAAGAAAATATAAAAGACCAAGGATATGGTTATAACTAATACATAGCGAAGGATGGGTTCACTCACCGGATAGAAAAATTTAATCATATACATAATTATAATGGCACTGATAAAGACAATTAAAACTGCAAAGAAGATTTGATTTTTCACTTTCAGCCGATAGTCTTGATAAATATTATACGCTTGCGGATACTTTTTAAGTATCTCTAGTGTCTCATCATCTCTTAAAACACTTTCTTCATCAAATGCATGTACATCAGGAATCGGAAACTGACATAAAGGACAACTTCGCACCGTGTCATCCACTTCGACTCCACACTTGGGGCAATAAGCCATAGAACCCCTCCTTTCAGGAAAATTAATCTTGATTTGTTTCTATTTTAATAGGGACCCCTAATTTTCTTAGATTTCTAAAAAAATATTTTTCAATTTCTGTTGAGTTGACCGTTTTCCCAAAACTAATGTAACAGTGATCTTTATAAGAGCAAAGGCACATTTTTATCTTATTGACTTCACTCGGGGCCGGATAAAACTCAATTGCATCGACATAGGGTTGAATTTCTTCCGGAAGAACAACGAGCCCTAAATTAGAAACACTCGTTGTATATCCTTTTTCTCCAAATTTAACATAGATATAGGGCATAATCAAATTTTTTATATACAAGGGTAGTGCCCGAACGAACAAAATACGTTCATTTTTTACATTGCGTGTGATGTAACGGCTAATATTTTTTTCCGTATAATAAATCTGCATATATCCTTTTAGATAAGCAATAATTTCTTCTAAAGAGTATTCACCGATACGCAAGTCGATTTCCGGCGTCAAGCTTACAAAAAAATTCTTCATCGACTCTGATGGAAATAACTGCCTTAAATCAACCGGTATATTTATCACAATGCGATTAGACAACTTTCTTTTTCGACCTTTCTTTGTCTCTTTCATATACTCTTGGATCGACTCAAAATATAGGGCAGCAATCAATTGGGTAATTGTGCATCCATATTCTTTCGACAGTTCTTTCAGTTTTTTCACCGGCACTATCCCCGTCAAAAAAATATAGCGACCTTTTTCAACTAAGGGAAAAGGAAAATGCATAGCTTTAGGCTGATGTTCAGGCACAGGCACTTTAGGATTATAATACCTTTTAAATGCATCTTCACTTTCTTGGGAATCCGGTTTCTCCTCAATATCTTTTGCACCATAAAGATGTCTACACTCTATACCTTTATCAATATGCATATATTGAATAAGTAAGGTTTTAAAAAAGCTCATAGCTCCGGTTCCGTCAGCAACACTATGGGATATCTCAAAATGAATATATGTTTTGTAATACAATACACGAAAGGGAAACGTTTTCTTTTTCCGAAATTTCAGAAACATACATGGATAGTGGGTTTCCTTTTGTATCTTGGGCACATGCCGGGCTTCTTCAAAATAATACCAAAATAGCCCACGCTTTAGATTCACTTTATAATAAGGAAATCGATTAATTGTTTGATCTAATGCTAACTGCAATTTTTCTGGTGAAACATCTTCGCTTAATTTTGCAGATAGCCTAAACACCGTTGATCTTCGAGTTGATGCTATTGACGGATACAATTTTCCTGCATTATCCAGTTTATACCATTCTTGCTTACTCTTTTTACGCATATACTCACTCATTTCAAATTTTTAAATTTTGCTATGATTAAAAGCCTTTCTCAAAAGTTGGATCCGGTCTTTCATAAGCTCTTGAACCACTTGGCTAAACTCAAAGTTATCATAGCCATGAATTCCACCTTTTACATCTTTAACTTCTACATCGATGCCTGCCGACCGAAGATTTTGACCGTAAGCCACACCTTCATCATGCAAACAATCATATTGCGCCACCTCAATATACGTCTTTGGAAGTTGATTGCGGACCGGGTAATCCATTGGCGATAATAATACCTCTTCTGCCTTCATGGTCCTTAAATATTTTTTCCACATCTCTATGTTTTTTTTAGCATTCCACACCGGAGTATCTGTAAATACATCCATAGATTCACTGGTCATTCGATGATCCATAACGGGGTAGAGCAATAGCTGCAAACATATTTTGGGACCATCATCTTCAATCGACATATGGGAGACCAAGGATGCCAAATAGCCTCCGGCACTATCCCCGGCAACAACTAGCTTTTCCATATCAATTTTCAGTTCATCTGCATGATTTTCCACCCACATCAATGCAGAATAAGCATCTTCAACTGCTTTTGGATAACGGTATCTGGGCATTAATCGATAATCAACCAAAACGACAATACATCCAGCTTCAATCGCATATCTTTCCATACGCCGACGCGTCCTCGGAGATATGGACAGCATAAACCCTCCACCATGATAATAAATCATGCACGGATTATGCAAAACAGTAACCGGTGGTTCATAGACATGGACTTTAATTTTCTTTCCATCTGTACTTTCAATCTTATAGGTAGTTACTTCGACTTCCTTATGACTATTATAGAAATGCCATCCGAGTTTATATATAAAATTAATCCAACGTATTGCAAACCAATTGGTTGGTGTTGTGAAAAATAAGGCAGATCGAAAATCCTTATGAATGTCATAAAGCTTTTTCATTGTATTCCCTCTAGCTTTCTATAAATGTATTCAATAACAACCCCTTGCAAGCGTCGATAGTGCTTAAGCATATAGTTTAATTGGGTAATACTAAAAAACCATATAGTAAAAATTTCCCATAAAGCTACCCAGGCCCCAATATATAAACCTTCCACAATAGTCTTTGAGAAAAAATCCACAGGAACGGCTCCTTCCAAAAAATAAGCAAACACTAACAGTAACACGCCGATGATAGTTAACATTAGTGTATTGCGAATTTGACGAACTTGTTCACCTTTTAGTTTTCGTATTCGATAAGAAAAATAGTGCCGAAATCCCTCAATACTTCGCATTTCTTTTTTTTCATCTTTCAATTCTTGAGGTAAATGAAATGAAATCACCAAATTACGGCGCGTCCCTATTTCATAAGAACATTCCATAAGATAATCCAATAAATCATCATCTAAATCACGATTCGTAAACGGAGAATAATCCCATTCACTATATACATCCCTATACAAATCAAGCGTTATATCCACATGATAACTCGATTCTGCTTTATTATATCGATATAACTCTTTTAGCATTTTTTCTTTCATTGTCACCACCTATAACTCTCAAAAAACTTGACGTCCTTCTCATATTATAGCATGACTTTATGATTAAATTCTATACGAACACCAAGATTTTTAAGTTTGCAAGCTTTTCCACATGCCATATTTGGCCAATGTTCCAAATAAATCTTTGCCTCTTCATCCAATGCAATTATTTTGAAAATGACTTCTTTAGGGAAGCCAAATCGACGCATGCTTACTTCCATGGGTTCCCCCGTATAAAAATGGTCTGCAACTTTTTCTCCCTCTAAGTAGATTTCTGCTTGATCGCCATCATAGTCAAAGGTCAGAAAATAATCTTCCACATCTTCTGCACCTTCAACATACTCCACATCAACTTGATATTGTCTACTTTCTTCTCTCTCATTGATTAAGTTCATTGTAGGACGGACAATTTCATGCACAGATTGGACATTCTTTCTATAAAAACCAAATCCCTGTCCTTCTTCAATCACCGAAAAACCTTGCGGCACATTTTCCAAGGAAGGATAGCTTTTGAACACGACTTCATTTTCTCCAAACAAATGTATTCCATCCTTCATTTCAACAACATTGGCCTCTGTGACAAATAAATAATCTTTGTCCAAACGAACTTTCCAGGCATTCATTGCATCACGGCGGGACAATGTAATTAGATTCACCTCTTCACTCGGCTGATTGAATCGGTAATTAGGTTGATGATCACCATAAAATACATATGCCACTTGGTCATTGTTTAGCTTACAAAGCGGGGTTACTGTTGCACTTTTGAGCACAGTGTTTTTATTTGCATCGAGGATCATATTAAAAGGATAAAAATAATAATCCTCATTATGTACATGTATTTTCGAAAAAGCAATGTCTTCATGAGGCAAAGCAACCTTCAAATGAACATTATGATGACTTGCCATTTCATATCCACGTTGATAATTATTGACAAATACATATCCAGACTGGCCATTATGCCGATATGAATACCTTAATGACTCATGATTTGTTGCATACAAGGGATTATCCTCCGGAATCACTGCTGGCATTCGACAAAACTCTTCCCCAAAATCTTCTATAAACATAGCATATAACTTCAACTCTTTTAATGTATCTGACATCTGACCATACTCACGAATCGCCGTGTGAAAATCGTAGTTCAACTCCGGATAATCATTGATATCTCCTGTAGCCTTAGATTCTTGAAGAGAAGACAACTTCCCTTTTGGATTTGTACCACCATGATACATATAATATCCAAGCAAATTAACACCACTGCCTAATTTAACTAAAGACATGGCTCCGATATCCTTGGCAGAAGCAATCGGCCGACGATGATGGGTTACCTGTAATCCACCTCCAAGCTCTGCAGTAAGATAGGGAAACTTCGTCATATCAAAGGTCATTCCGGCCCCAAATCCAAAATCACTCCCGATGTTGTGATCATTACGCTCATGGGTAAATATATAATTACCACTCGGCTCAATCTCAGTCAGACGTTGATCCCAAGGCGCTTCACAATAGCCCCCCATTACAGGAAGCAAGCCACCGGTCATAGCCCCACCCCAGCCTGTTGCTGTATAATAGGGCACATCGAATCCAATATCTTTTGCCATCTTTGTGAGCTTCTCCATATGCGCTTCACCAGCTTCACCGGTGAGGCCACCACAATGACCATATTCATTTTCTATCTGAACACCAATAATCGGTCCTCCATCTTTGTGCAAAAGTCCTTCAACCTGTTTAAATATTTTTGTGTAAAAACGATGCACTTCATCAAAATAGTTGGGATCATTCGTTCGTGGTTCAAAGTCTTGTTGCAACATCCAATCCGGAAATCCTCCATTTCGAACTTCTCCGTGACACCATGGACCGATACGCAAAAACATTTTTATATCACACGCTTGACACGCTTGAACAAATTTACGCAAATCCCTATTGCCGGTAAATTCATATTCACCTCGAACTTCTTCATGATGAATCCAAAACGTATATGTCGAAATAACATCTAACCCTCCGGCTTTCATCTTGTATATTGATTCTTCCCAATATTTTTCAGGATACCTTGTGTAGTGAAATTCTCCCATGATGGGAAACCAAGGTCTTCCATCACGCGTTAAGTATTCTGGGGTATATCCATAATTCACCATTTTCCGTCTTCCTTTCTTCCATTATTATTTACTTGACAGCTCCTGTAATTCCTTCAGCAAAGCTTTTTTGAAGCAGGAAGAAAATAACCACTGTAGGAATTGTTGATAAAACAACACCTAACATAAGAACACCATAATCTGTAAAATAACCTTCCGTCAAATTCGCAATAAGCATTGGCATTGTAATACTTGAATCATCTGACATAATTACTTTGGGCCATATATAATTGTTCCATGCATTCATAAAGGTAATTGTCATTGCCGCCGCATAGGTTGACCGCATTGTCGGTATAAACATTTTAAAGAAAATTCCTATTTCCGTCAACCCATCAATACGAGAAGCTTCAATAATGTCATGGGGGAAGGAGCGTGCGCTTTGCCGAAACAACATAATCAAAAATGGCGTCGATATTGTTGGTAGGATAAACCCTAATGTACTATTTAACAAATTCACTTTTGAAAACATTAGAAACAGAGGAATCATTGTTGCCGCAAAAGGAACCATCATCGCCAAAAGAATAATCACCATAACGCGATCTTTCATCCGGTCATGATAGACTTCAAATCCGTATCCGGCCAACGAACAAACGATTAACGAAATGAGAGTCAATGTAATCGCATATTTAAATGAATTTGTCATTGCAACTCCAACATTCTGCGCCTCGATTAATTTTCTAAAGTTTGTTATGAGCTCCGTCCCAGGAATTAAGGTCCCACGAATAACATCAACACTTTTATTGGTCGCTGCAATAACCATCCAATATAATGGAAATACAGAAATAAAAGAAGCGACAATTAAAAAAGCATACTGCAATACATTTTTCATTTTACTCACGACGATCACCTACTTTCATTTGCACTAAAGCTAATACAGCAACTAAAATTAAAATAACATAGGATATCGCAGCCGAATAACCAAAATTCGGCACATATTTAAAAGATACATTATAAATATAATGGGACATGGTAATTGTGGCATTTGCAGGTCCGCCATTTGTTAAGTTCACTGATTCATCAAAAAGTTGCAACGTTCCATTTGTTGACATAATTGTCGTCAGCAAAATAATCGGACGCAACAAGGGAATCGTAATTTTTCGAAAGGATTGGAAGGGACTCGCTCCATCAATTTTTGCTGCTTCATAAACAGAGTATTCAATATTTTGTAATCCTGCAAGATAAAAAACCATATTATATCCTGTCCATCTCCAAATCAGAGCAATAACTAGGATAATCCGTGCACTGAATGCATTCCCCAAAAAATTATATCCTGTATGAAAGACGCCCATATTGATGAGCACTGTGTTGATAAATCCATCAACTGCAAATAGCGACCTAAAAATAATCGCATATGATACTAGCGATGTTGCACACGGCAAAAAGATGGCTGTTCTAAAGAGACCTTTGAATTTAAGGTTTTTATTGTTTAACATCGATGCTAAAACTAAGGCTAGCGTTAACATGATGGGTACTTGAATAATTAAATAGAAAAAATTGTTTTTTATTGATTGAATAAAAACCGTATCTTTAAACATCCGGGTGTAATTATATAAACCTGCCCAAGCCATATTTTGACCAATTCCACTTTTAAAGGAAAGGATCAAGGCACGAAACATAGGTAGAAAACTCATCAAAATAATAAGCAAAACAGCTGGCGCTAAAAACATCCACCCCGTTAAATTTTGTTTCCGTTTCAAGGTGAAAACTTTTTGATTTTCTCCCATTGAGAGACCTCCTTTGAAAAAAATATAGGGGACGATAACTCCTTACGCCCCCTATGTTAATACATTTACTTGTATGTAACTCTTATCTACCCATCGCGAAGCTCAATGTATCTTGAGCCACTTTCAATTCACTTTGGAGATCTCCACCATGCACAGAAGTGGTTATAGCCGTAGCGACCGCATCACGCGCTTCATAGAAATATACTCCTGTATTGCTTTGAGGAATACGACCTGCATAATCCGTAATCAGAGCAAATACTTCTTGACCACCGAAGAACTCTGATGGCACTGTGTAAGCATCACTATCTGCTGCCGGAAGGTATGTAGATAAGGCTCCTGTCGGGAGAATTTGCTCATAAAATTCAACACTTCCACCAAATGTACTACCTAAGAAGTCTGCTGCCAATTCAGGGTTATCACTATTCGTCGTAACAGCCCAACTTGAACCACCTTGAGTCGAATAGTTTGTTGCTCCGCTTAATCCTTCTAGTTTTGGTAAGTTCGTAATCCCCCAGTTTCCTGCTTGATCTTCTGCTGCTTGTATCGATGCCATAATCCAAGCTCCGTTAATCGTTCCGGCAACTGTTCCGTTGTTAAATGAAGCAATATACTGATCCCAATCATTAACTTCAATAAGAACTCCCGCTTCGACAAGTTCTAAATATTGCTCAGCTACAGTTTCAAGCACTTCATTTCCTACAATAAAAGGATCTCCGTTTTCATCGAAAAAACTACCTCCAGCTGACTGAAGCATCATAACAATAACATCTGATTCACCCGCTAAACCTGAAAGCAATGGTTTTCCCGTCTTAGCCAAAATATCCTTTCCCATTTCAAGATATTCATCCCAAGTAATATCTGTAAAGTCATCAAGACTATATCCAGCCTCTTCTAATACATCTGTACGATATGCCGCAATTGCAGCGCCATTATCAAATGGAACCCCATAATTTTTACCATCAACAGAAGAAAACCCAGCCTTTGCAGGCGCAAACTGACCAAAGTCTATTCCATCCATATTTGTCAAATCAACAAACACGTCCGGAAAACTAATGACATTTTTTTGGAATGCATTATCTTGCATAAGAAAAATATCCGGCAACGTATCGAGTTGCCCTGAAGAAGCCGCTGTCGTCAACTTTGTTTGGACATCTTCCCACGGTGTTTCAACAATATTTAATGTAAAATCCGGATTTTCTTGCTGATAGATTGCTTCCGCTTTCTTCATTGCATTAATATTGAAGGCAGGATCCCAACACCATACCGTCAACACATTGCCCCCATCGCCAGCTACTGCATCTTCATTACTTACATTATCCGTCGTTGCTGTATTTGTTGTCGAATTCGTATTTGATGAAGTATCTGTTTCATCGCCTCCCAAACCGCCACATGCCACCAAGCTTAATACCATTATCATAATTACGAATACACTTATCATTTTTTTCATTTTGTTTCCTCCCTTTGCATTTTGTTTTTACCGTAACCTCACTATTTAGTGGATGCCTTTAGAATAATGCTATAATCTAATAACGTTTTCTTCTGAACTTCCTTGCCCGAAATAAGTTCCATTAAATTTTTTGCTGCGACTGCTCCAACTTCCTTAATGTCAAAATCTAATGCTGTAATTTGAGGATTATGCGACTCTAAAAACGCACTATTATAAAAAGATGCTACCTTTACTTGGCTTGGAATCGAAACATGGTCTTCCATCAATTTATAAATAGCTCGACTACATATCAAGTCATCCATACATAAAATGCACTCAACATGGTCTTCCATCAAGGACTCAACCGCTTTTTCGACAAACGCTTTGTTGGTCACATTAGCAAATATCAACTCTTCGTTAATTGAGAGTTCTTTATCACGAAAAGCTTCTATAAACCCTTGATATCGCTCTTGATTTACAACATGGTTCTGATCACCACAAAGCAAACCAATTGATTGTATCCCCGAATTCAACAACAACGTTGTAAGTTCTTTGCAACCACTTCGATGATTATTATCAATTTGAATAACTTTCTCATCATCCGTCGTGCCTATAGCGACAAATGGAATGTTCTTCTCTTCCAGGTATTTTGCCGGGAAATCATTCACCAATGTTCTTGTTAAAACAACACCATCAACCTTATGGTTTTCAACAATACGTCGCAAAAGCGTAATGTCACTTTCTGTCGTTGTTGTTACTACGACGTCGTAATCATTGCTTGCTGCCATTTCTGTAATTCCAAGTAAACATTTTTGAAAAAACGGCGTCTCCGTCAAATTCTGATCTGCAGGTAAAACCACGCCAATGTTAAATGTTTTTGATTGCGCCAGACTTTTTGCAATGATATTCGGTCGATAATCATTTTCACGGATGTAGGCCCATACGCGCTCGCGCGTTGCTTCTCCTATCCTCCCCTTTCCGGATATGGCTCTAGAAATTGTTGTTGTTGATAATTCAAGCGCCTTCGCAATATCACTAATATTCATCTTTTTATGTGCATCCTTTTTGTAAGCACTACTCATAACATTCTCCTTTTGCGCAAACGGTTGCTCACATTCTCAGTTTATCACCCGATTTGCTTGTTGTCAATAACCAAATTATTATACAAACTTTCGTTTTTTATGTCTATTTAATCTATAAACCCCTGTTTTACATTCATATTTTGCGCGTTTTTTGCGCAAAATCTTTTTTTCACACATTCTCATTTTATGATATGATAAGTATAGGACAGCTCGTCTCAATCATTATACACCAAAATAGAGAAAGGATGAAAATTATGAAACTTTTAAATATATTCAAGAAGCATATGACCGCTTTAACAAACACAATATCTAGATACCTTGCAACAACTATATATCTTGTCGCCATCGTTATCGTACGTTTTTTTGCTATAGAAAACATTAATGGTCAAGACACTTTATATAATCAATTGTTTGCAGCTTTGATTATCGGATTTTTCATTTCAATTTGCATTCGTAGCCTAATCGAAACGTTTTCTATACATCTATTCTTGCGACAGGCTCTTTTGTATAGTCTTAGCGTATTAGGAGCCCTTATTTTCTATTTTTTTATCCGTCACGAGAACAATTTAGATTCTGTCGGATGGATTCGAACTGCAATACTATCTTTCGGCCTTTTAATAACCTTTCTTTGGATCCCCTCGGCACCGCCCAAAAGACTTTCATTTCCAAAATCTTTTATGAGCGGATTCAAAGCATTTTTTATGACACTTCTCTTCTCCGGCGTCTTATTCCTAGGCATTGCCCTCGTTATTGCTGCCATTGACAATCTGCTTTTTAATGTCGACGAAAATATTTATATACATTTTTCCACGCTTGTTTTCATGTTTTTCGCCCCCATATTTTACCTATCACTCATACCGAATTATATCCTTGACGACCAAGCGCGTATTGAAAAGGCAACACAAGGAACGTCTTTTTTAGAAACACTGCTTTCTTATATTATCATCCCTTTGACCGCCATATTTACTTTGATTTTATTCATTTATATCACGGCAAATATTCGTAGTGATTTTTGGCAGGAAAACCTTCTTGAACCCATGCTAGTTAGCTATTCAATTGTTGTTATTAGCGTTTTACTCTTAAGTCATCGTTTCAAGAATCCTTTTGCCTCTTTGTTTCAAAGCATTTTTCCTAAGCTACTTATCCCAATCGTTTTATTGCAGATTATTGCATCTATCATGAAAATCAGCAGTCAAGGCATCACACATGGTCGTTATTTCGTAATCCTATATGGCATATTTTCTCTTGCAACAGGAATAATTTTTAGCTTTTTTGCCAAAAAGCATCTTGGTTTAATCGCTGTACTTTTTATATTCTCCGCACTTTTTTCTACAATACCACCTTTAGACGCTTTTAGCATAAGTCGACGTCATCAAATCGAATTGCTTGAAGACACCCTTACTCAAAATAATATGCTTAGCGATGGACAAATACTTCCAAACGCTTCACTAGATGATGAAACAAAATCAAAAATCACACAACTTACCTCCTATCTTCATCGCATGGATTATATCAACCACATTGCTTGGATTCCTGAAGATTTTAACTACTATCAAGATTTTGAATCCGTGTTTGGTTTTAACGAATACGACGTATTTCCAAGAGATTCTATGAACAAGGGTTTTTATTACTCAAATACTCGCGACCCCGAGGATGCGATTGCAATTGATGGTTATAGTCATCTTGTCACCATGCCTATTTCCTATTTTTCAAATGACGATTTTCCTGTTGCCAGTGCAAACATTGAATCCAACGGCCTTTTATATAGTATTTCCTGGGAAGCCAATGAAAACTTAGGTCAATTTACTTTAAGTAACAGCAATGGCCAATCCCTTCTTATTCTTGAAACCACTAACTATGACAGCACTTTCTATGAGGCAGAAAATACACAGGCAAAATTAAAGGTGATTCCAAATTATATGAATCTATATTTTGAAAACGATAAATTAGAATCTTTAAATGGTGATATTTATATACTTGTTCAATTGAAATAAGTATGGTTTGCCAACCAATAATATGATAAACTAATACAAACTATAAATAGGAGCTACTTATGTTAAAATACAAATCATTTTATCTTACCTTTATTCTTATTATTACAAGCCTGTTCATATCCACTTTGGCAATATATGCAACCGGCAACCAACCTTCTATTGGTTCAGAATCAGCTGTGCTCATCGATGGAGATACAGGACAAGTTCTTTATCAAAAAAACGCCCATAAATCCATGTACCCAGCTAGCATCACAAAACTTATGACCGCTTTGCTTGCAATCGAATCATTAAACCCTGAGGATACAATCACTTTTTCAGAAGAAGCGATTGACCGTGTCGATTCCGGCGGTAGCCGAATCGGCATCCATCCAGGCGAAGAACTCACTGTGAACGATGCACTCCACGGCTTATTGCTAATGTCTGCCAATGAAATCGCTAATGGATTAGCTGAGGAAACAAGCCAAAGCATTGACACCTTCGTCAAAGACATGAATACGCGCGCCAAAGAACTAGGCGCTATCAACACCAACTTCACAAATCCCCACGGTCTTTTTAACGAAGAACATCAAACAACAGCTTACGATATGGCCCTTATTACTCGAGAAATCATTCGACATCCATACTTTCTTGAAATTATGGGACATAGCACCTATGAAATTCCTGTTACAAACAAATCTGATGAAACACGTTTGCTATATCAACAGCACAAAATGCTAAATACGAAAAATGATCTTAAGATTTATCGTGAAGATGTCATTGCCGGAAAAGTTGGATATACTCGCCAATCCAAAAACACTTTAGTGACTGTTTCAAAAAAAGAATCACGTACTCTTATCGCCGTAATTATACGTGCCGAGGCAAGCGACTTATACTCTGACACCGCAAGCCTTTTAGATTATGGATTCAATGAATATAAGCAGGTTTCCATATCCGCTTCTGATTTTGTTAATACACACGCTATACAGGATAACGGAATTTCCATCGGAAGCATGGATTTAGCATTAGCAAATGATGTGAACCTATGTATACCGATTAACGCAGAGCAAGAACACCTCATATATTCACTCGATTTACCCACCTTGTCTGAACAAACTTTTTCTTCTCATGATTTGTTCGGTAATGTCACCTTAACTATTGGAACCCTAGAACTCATGACCTTACCACTTCGAATCGAATCCATCGTATACAATGCCGAGGAATCGATTGATAACAGTAATTCGGAAATCACAAGCCCCATCGACCCTCTTACACCAGAAGAAAATGACGAAAAGAATCCTTGGAAATTACTAATATCATTCATTTTCATTGGCGTCATCGGTATTATTGGATTTGTTTTTAAAATCATATAGAGTAAAAAAGGTGTTGCCCTCGATTTTCAAGATTTTCAATCGAGGGCAACACCTTTTTCTATTTTTCTTAATTGCCAATAACTTCTTCGCCAACAACATGCATTTTAATCATGTTTGTTGAACCTTTATGTCCTGCCGGTATTCCTGCTGCAAGAATGATATGATCACCTTCACAAATCAACTCCGTTGCAACAGCTTCTTTTATAACATTCTCAAAAAACTCCTTTTGGTCCCCGATAAATTTATTTAAAATCGGGTGAATTCCCCATGATAAATTGAGCTGTCGTTGCATTGTTTCATCTAACGTGCTTGCAATAATCGTACATGCCGGTCTAAAGCTAGAAATCATTCGCACAGCTGATCCTGTTTTTGTCGGAACAACAATGGCTTTCGCATCTAACTTTGCGGCAGCAATTACTGCCACTTCACTAATAGCATTTGTAATATTTTTGTCTATAACTTTCCAAGCACCTTCATCAAGCTTTGATTGATAATCGATGTCTTGTTCTGTTTCTTCGATAACTGTTGTCATCATGCGAAGGGTCTCTACCGGATATTTTCCTGCTGCCGTCTCACCGGATAACATAACAACACTTGTTCCATCATAAATTGCATTGGCAACATCAGATACTTCTGCACGGGTTGGCATTGGATTATCCGTCATGCTTTCAAGCATTTGCGTCGCTACGATAACTGGTTTCGAACTACTGTAACATTTTTTGATCATTTTTTTCTGAACAACAGGCACTGAACGAATCGGCAATTCAATCCCTAAGTCCCCACGAGCAATCATGATACTGTCCGACGCTTCAATAATTTCATCAATATTTTTGATTGCTTCTCCATTTTCTATTTTTGCAATCAACTTTACCTCTTCTCGACCTTTCGCTTTTAAAATGTCTCGAACAGTCTGAATATCAGTCGCGCTACTTACAAATGAAAGCGCAAGAAAATCGATTCCTTGATCAACAGCAAATTCAATATCAGCTTGGTCTCTTTCCGTCATGAAAGGTAACCCTGTCGAACACCCCGGAACATTAACACCTTTACGACTACTTAATACACCTCCGGCAACAATCTCACAAACAATATCGGTTCCTTCAATCGCCTTAACAACAAGATTAATTCGTCCATCATCAATATAAATATTTTGTCCAACGTTTACATTTTTATACAGCTCTTTAAATGTCAAGGAAATTTTTTGTGCATCACCTTCAAGTTCTTCCACAACAAGACGTAGCGTCTCTCCATTAACAAGCTTTATTTTTTCCTTTAGAACACCGATACGAATTTCTGGCCCCTTCGTATCTGCAATTAAAGGAATTGGCTTATGCAGTTTTTTTCTAGCCGCTTGCATCGTTCGAATTCTCTGTCCATGTACTTCATGATTTTCGTGGGAGAAATTAAATCGCGCTGCATCCATTCCGTTTTTAATCATCTCTTCATAGATACCTTCAGTTGCAGGTCCCATTGTACATATGATTTTTGTTTTTCTCATATTCATCTCCTTGTTTGTTCTATTCCCTAAAGTTACTAGCTCTCTTATAATAACTGATTTTTCTCAGCATTACTTATTATATAGAAATATGTCTACTTTCGCAACTTTTTTATCGAACATCGCTGATTTGCACATATTTGTGCGGAGATGGTTTGCTTTCATTATTCATATAGCACTGCTGGGTCATTGATTATAATTTCGTATTCACCAACATAGGCTTCTTGAATTTGTAACACCTCGGTAAAGTAACTTAAGGGAACAAAACTTCGATCATTAACAATAACTGGCTCGGAAGCTAATTCTATAGGCATCATTTTTGCAAAGGTATACTGATTCACACCAATTTGGAATTCACTAAAGTCTCCAATAGATACCTTTCGTGTATCATTATGCCACTGTACTTCATAATCCAAGGCTTCTGCAATGGCTCTTATTGGCACCATAATAAGGCCTTCTTCAGTTTCAAACGCTGGTGGTCCATCAATAACACTACCTTGAACAACAATCTCCATTTCATTAATTGCCTTTTCACGGTTCAAAACAATAATTTTTCTTGGATTTGTTTGTGCAGGTATGCTTTTTGTTGACGCATCATAAAAAACAATAAGTTGTCTTCCTGACAAGATCTTTGTAAACGGAACGCCTTGCTCATCCACAATTTCTGTTTCCGAGAGGTCATTTAGCTTCAGCATATTGTCGTCGCTGACAAATTCATCATTAAATCGGTCAATTTTCATCTGAGAATCTTGGTCTCCGATAATTACAACTTTTGCCGGATATTGTGGCGGATAAATCATAAGCATGGGTGCATCTGCAACATAATATCCTGTCACTTTTTGACCTACTCCTATTTGATCTTCACCAATAAAATACGTAGTTTCTGTAATCACTAAATTCGCAATAGCACCTTCTTCATTTTCCAACAAGACAAGCTCCATGTTTTCATCAGAGCCGTGAGGCTGAATCTCTTGTACAATACCGGTAAAGGTTCCGAAATAAGAATGTGCTTGCCTCTCCTCAACCGCTGACACCACTGCTACTTGACCAACAACTAAAACTATTGCTAATATCCATCCAACTATTTTTTTACTAAACATAACTTCATCTCCTATTCATGTTTTATAATTTACTTTCTCCCTTTTGACGCGTGTCGATATAGGAATGTTCCAAAAAAGGAATGTAATCGATTTTTTATCATCTCATACATTCCCCTTCAATCCACTATGCCTATATGGGTCTATTTAATATTCTTTTCATAAAACTCTTTTCCATCCTCAATAAGTATAGGCAAAAAGCGGATCATAATCGGAATAAGGGTAGCCACAAAAACGATTGAGCTAATAACAAGAACCGGTATTTTCTTTTTCCGTGAAATGCATGTTCCCATAATCATGCCTATTGCGACCATACAAAGTTTAATCAATGCCAAATCTGTCCAATCCGATTGCTTCATGTAAGTATCTGCGGTGTCCGTTACCTGTTCAATAAATTGTTCACATAATTTCATATTAAAACCTCCTTCTTCCTCTATTCGATGATTTGTGTATCAAACCTGTCATATATATATTATAGCATATTATACATATAAATAAATACAGAAAAAATGAAGAATACTTGCTGCTAACACAAATAGATGCCATACAAAGTGATGATACTTAAACCAATCAAAAACATAAAACAAAACACCGATACTATATCCTAGACCTCCCGCAAATAGCAATATAAATCCTTGCACATGAAGATTATCCAAAATCGCTCCTGCAAAAAAAATAATTGTCCATCCCAAAATCAAATAAATAGCAACATGAATTTTCACAAACTTCTCAATCCAAATGGATTTAAAAACAACCCCAAGTATAGCTAAACTCCACTGAATACTACATGCAATAAGACCTTTGCTTCCTCCAACAACCAAGAGACAAAAGGGTGTATATGTTCCTGCTATAAGCAAATAAACCGACGCATGATCCATTCGCTCAAAAATATCTTTTACCTTACCTCTAGGGAAACCATGATACAGCATTGAATTCGTGTATAAAACAATAAGTGAAATCGAATAAATCAACATACTCATTGTGTATATGCCTTGTCCGACGTGCTTGCTCTTTATCATCAAAAGAACAAGCGCTACTACACCTAGAAGCATACCAATACCATGTGTGACCGCATGTGCAACTTCTTCGCCCAAATCAAAATATTTGCGAATGTCTCTTTTAATTAATCTCATCCTGTCCTCCAAACCCATTTAATCTATTTAATCATTATATTTATTATACCAAAACTATTGCCGCGAATTAATTATGGAATAATTTTTTAATAATTTTTTTAAATAATACTTGCTTTTTTTTAGTATCTGTATTATTATAATAACATAGTTTGTCATCATTTCTTGGCCCAAAGCCACTTATGACAAACTATACCCTTATTAATTATTTATACTCCCCTCATCAAAAAGACCGTTTTTAAACGGTCTTTTTACTTTCCTTCATATGAAGTTCATCTTTTTTATAGGATCTATAGGCAATCCAAATCAGAACTAACATGATTGGAACAAGCATATAGGACCAGATACTTCCTGTAAATAGTGCATACAAATAATTTCGAAATAAATTTCCACCATCTAAAAACGAAGTAATGTTTCCATTAAAATTCGTAATACGAATCTCACTATCCAAGGTAATCGTCGTGAAAAATCCAGATAAAGCTGTCGCAAAATATAAATGTCCAATGATAATTGGAATATAACTTATGACCGACCGAAAAATATTCCCCCGCATAGCAATAACGATAAAGGCACCTGCCGGAATAAGGTTGGGAAGATCACCTACAGGAATAAAATCAACACCTGGTAAAATAAGCGAAAGTACTACTGCCATTGGCATTACCAAAATACCTGTTGCAATAGTTGCCGGATTTCCAATAACAACAGCAAGATCCATCCCTATTCTTGCATCATGCATCGTTGGGAATTTCGTTAAAATATATTTTTTTGTCTCTTCTGAAATAGGCATCAATCCTTCACCCAATATTCCTGCCATCCTTGGCAAAAGAAAAACGACAGCCATAACACTAATACCTAAGTTCGCCGTTTCTTTAAAATCATATTCTGCAGCAATTCCGAGCCCAGTTCCTATAATCAATCCGATAAACATGGGATCTCCAAAAAATCCAAAACGTTCACGTATATGTTCCGGATTTCCGTTAATCTTTTTAATTCCCGGTATTCTATTAAGTATCCAATCCATGGCAAGAGCATACGGATAATAACAAACCCCTGTTAGGGTTGTAATGGCTATTCCCGGTATTTTAGTCATCTCTTCTGCTCGCGGCGCACTCCAATCTCCAAATTTTAGCACCAAAACCATACTTAGGATCGATGAAATTCCTGCCATCCACAAACTCCCACTGGTGAAAAAAACCATTTGCCCCACAAAAATAAAGTGCCAAAAATTCCAAATATCAATATTTATGGTATTTGTCCACTTAAACATCAACATAAGTACATTAATAAGAATAAATACGATGATAAGTATCGGAACCAACCGAAAGGTCCAAGCTGCTGCTGCAAGCGGTGGCCATCCCACATCAAGAATCGCCCTTTCTTGTCCACTTTTTTCTGCAATGATTTCAATTACCGGCCCCATCTTCGCCACAAACGCGTCAAAAACCATAAATATTCCAAAAAATCCAATCCCCAAGGTCAAACTGTGTTTTAATGCATCGAGAAATTTCATCTTGACAATCATACAAATAATCAACATAAGTATAGGCAACATTACGTACACCTCGAAGCTTAAAACATAGTTCATTGCATTTATAACGTAATTCATGAAATCCTCCTTGTCAAATAACTTGAGTTTGATTATACACCTTCTAGCTCACTTCAAGTCAACATATATTTTTATATATATTTTTTCCATTTGACTATCCTCACAAAAAGCATTAGAATGTATGTGCCACACCAATCAATAGACAGGAGTTATTATGATAAAAGAAAACAGCATTTATGATTTTCACACCCATTCCATTTATTCAGATGGTAGCGACACTCCAAATGAAATCATTCAAAAAGCTAAAAAAAAGGGGATTGACACGCTAGCCTTAACGGATCACGATACCATCGACGGATTAAAGGAAGCAAGTGCTGAAGCTGTTCGATTAAATATAAATTTTATAAACGGAATCGAACTAAGCACACGTTACGATGACAATCGGCTTATTCATATTTTAGGTTTAGATATTGATATAGCAAATCCTGATTTTCAATCAAAGTATACTAAGTTTAAAAAATACCGAGAAGAAGCATTGCCAATCGTTATTGATAAACTACAAAGAAAGGGCCTCCCTTTACACATTAATGATTTAGAAGACTATCGAACCGGCGATTATCTTGACCGACAGACCATAGCAAAGTGGCTTGTTAATAAGAACTACGCCTCGACAATTCCTCGTGCATGGATTGATATCCTTGATGATATTGCCTACATTCCAAATGAAATCATCCATGTTCAAGATGCCTTTGAAATGATTCATGCCGGTAACGGAAAAACATTCATTGCTCATATTCATAAACCTATTGGATTACATGGATATTCAGACGAAGAAACTCTTTTAAGATTACATCAACTTAAGCTACAAGGGTTAGACGGTATTGAAGCATTTTATCCAACATACAGCGATAAAGATAAGACATTCATCCAAAACGCCACATTAGCACTCGATCTATTACAATCCGGGGGGTCAGATTATCATGGTAAAAACCGCCCTGAAATCCAATTAGGTCAACTACTTTAAAATACTTTAACGGAGGACACACCATGTCAAATGCATCATTTTATTCTAAACTTAATAAAGATCAGAAGTATATACTCATCTGTTGTTTTTTTGTTTTTGCCGTCAATGGTCTTTACGCCATGATTTTAGGTTCACTGCTTCCTTTAATCAGTAACGAATACAACTTAAACAACACTGTCAGTGGTGGCTTAATCTCTGCACACCAAGCCGGAAATCTAATTGCAGGTTTTATTGCCGGTATACTTCCTGTTTATCTTGGCCGAAAAAAAGCAATTATTTTCTTATGTAGTTTTGTCGTCATGGGTTTTTTAATTATGATGATTACCGGAAACCCCGTTCTGCTCCTTTTAGGCTTTTTATTTACCGGGCTAAGTCGTGGAAGTATTTCAAATTTCAACAATACCCTTGTAAACGAAGTATCAAATAGTAGCCCGGCTGCATTAAGTTTTTTACATAGTATTTTTGCAGTAGGCGCTTTATTGGCACCATTTTTAGTAATTCTATCCACAAGCATCGGAGGAAATAAAGGTTGGCGCATTGCTACAGGAGTGATTATTGTTCTTGCCATCATATCCATGCTTTTATTTTCTCAAATGAACATCGACGACGAAGCCAAGAAAAAACAAAAAGCACTATCCTATGTTTTTTTAAAGGACAAGTACTTTTGGGTAGGAACAAGTATACTTTTTTTCTATCTTTGTACTGAAGCAGCCATTACCGGTTGGCTCGTCAAGTATTTTGTTGATTCACAAATCATGACGACACAATATGCACAAATGTTAAACTCACTACTTTGGGTCGTTATCCTTGCCGGACGTTTAACGACTACCTTCATTGGCGATCGTATCTCCAAGGAACTTATTCTTGTCTCAACAAGCATTGGAACCGTTGTGTTTTATACACTCCTTTTGTCCACTCAAAATCTTGGACTCATTACTTTTGCAATTATGGGACTCGGATTTTCCATGGCCGGCATTTACCCAACGACCGTTGCCACGGTTGGCAACACCATCAAAGTATACCCTATGGCTATGGGCGTACTTCTCATGTTGGGTGGTGTCGGCGCTATAGCCATGCCGATTATAACCGGGGCCTTATCCGATCACTTTGGGATATTAGCCGGAATGAGCGCCATTGTTGTTGCCATTGCACTTATGATTTTATTTGTCATCATCAACATTGTTCACAAAAGAAATTCTCTCCAACGCGGAAGCTCTGTTTGACCTTGCCTATAACCTAACTGATAACAATTGGCCAACCTCTTATGGTTGGTCTCTTTGTTTGATATAGGCATCGTTTCCGGATATACAAGATATGCTTTACCCTCATCTTCTAATTGTTCTAGTTCATCGAGTGTTCGATTGTAATGTATGTGACGAGTTAACATCGCTTCAACCACTTCAGGATATTTCCTATAATAGGATTTGATGAGTCCCTTGAATTTTACAGACTCTTTGCGATATCCTTTCTCACGAGTTAAGACAACAAAAAACTTATTATATCCATCTTCCTTGGCTATATCTAGAGGGATTCCTCCACTAATACCACCATCAACGTATATATTCCCATTATATTCTGTCGGTGGCATAAAAAATGGCATTGAAGATGATGCACGAACAATTTTCATTAGATCTCTGAGCTCTTGCATATCATCTTTTTTAAAATATTCCATTTTCCCAAGCTCTCGATTAAAGGCCCCAATTCTAAGTTTTGCTGAATTCCTTTTAAACATATCAAAGTCAAAGGGTAATGCAGCATTTGGATGTGGTGTTTGTTCATAAATATACTCCGCTCTAAAAAAACCTTCACCCTTCAAAAAACATTTCCATCCTCCAAAATTAGGATCTAGGACAGTATCTACAAAAGATTTTTTTGTGCGCTCAACATCCCTCGACAAATAATTCACCGTATGGCTTGATCCTGCCGAAATACCCGTGACATAATCAAAGTACAGCTTATTCTCTAAAAGCGTCGTTACAAATCCCGCTGTATAACTTGCACGCATGCCTCCACCTTCTAATATAAGGGCGGTATCTTTTATATTATTTTTTAACGTGTTTTTTACTTCCATTTTTATTGTTCTCCCTCACTTCATAAATTCTATCTATGTATTAGGTGCAAAATCATACGTTAATTTTATCATAAATCATTAATAATAGTATGCTTTTAATCAAATTTTAAAATTCTATAAACAAGTGATTAACAGCTGATAAAAACATCGTTAAATATACATATAAAAGGCCATTTTACAATGAATCTGTGATAGAATAGCTTAAGGAGATGAAAACTATGCAAATGAAAAAACCAAAAATAAATCCAAAATTTTTATACATTGTTATTATGATATCAACCTTCTTTTTATTAAACACTGTTATTATGCCGGCAATGATGAACACACAATTCGAAGAAGTTGATTACGGAACATTTCTAAACACTCTCGAATCCGGTCAGATTGATAAGGTTCAAATTGAAGGCGGCTATGTCTATTACTCATTAATAGATTCAGAGGATCTATCATATAAAACTGTACAATTTGAAGACCCGGGTCTTGTTGAACGGTTGCGCCAAGCGAATATAGAATTTGGTAAGGTCGCCGCAAAGGAAATGTCCCCACTCATGGGCTTCTTATTATCTTGGATCCTTCCCTTTGCTCTTTTGTTCTTTGTCTATCGTTATATTGGCAAAAAATTAATGAAGGGTATGGGCCAATCCATGGGCAACCCAATGCAATTTGGGAAAAGTAACGCCAAAATCTACCAAGATTCTGAGAATCGTGTTAAGTTTGATGATGTTGCCGGTGAAGATGAAGCCAAAGATTCTCTAACCGAAATCGTTGATTATTTGAACAATCCCGAAAAATATGCCAGCATTGGAGCGAATATGCCAAAAGGCGCTCTTTTAGTCGGACCTCCCGGAACCGGTAAAACACTACTTGCTAAAGCAGTTGCCGGTGAAGCCGGTGTTCCCTTTTTCTCAATATCCGGTTCTGAGTTTGTTGAAATGTTTGTGGGTGTTGGGGCTTCGAAAGTCAGAGACCTCTTTAAACAAGCCAACGAAAAAGCACCTTGTATCGTTTTTATTGATGAGATTGATACCATTGGTAAAAAAAGGGACAGCAACGGCCTTTCAGGAAACGATGAACGTGAGCAGACACTAAACCAACTCCTTGCAGAAATGGATGGATTTGATTCATCAAAAGGTGTTGTTATCTTAGCTGCAACAAATCGTCCCGAAACTTTAGATCCTGCATTACTTCGACCGGGACGTTTTGACCGAAGAATTCCTGTAGAACTTCCGGACCTAAAGGGTCGCGACTCTATTTTACGCGTCCACGGCAAAAAAGTGAAAATAGGTGACGATGTCGATTATAATAAACTTGCCCGATTGTCACCAGGTGCTTCTGGTGCAGAACTTGCCAATATTATTAATGAAGGTGCTATTCGCGCAGTACAAAATGGTCGAAAATTTGTCACTCAAGCAGACCTTGAAGAAAGCATCGAGATTGTTATTGCCGGACATCAAAAGAAAAACAAAATCTTGTCCTCAAAAGAAAAACGTATTGTTGCTTATCATGAAGTGGGTCACGCACTTGTGGCTGCATTACAAACACAAAGTGCACCGGTAACAAAAATCACCATTATTCCTCGTACTTCAGGTGCACTTGGATACACTATGCAAGTCGATGAAGATGAAAAAAATCTTATATCAAAAGAAGAAATCGAAAATAAAATTGCGACATATACCGGTGGTCGTGTCGCCGAAAAACTTATTTTTAATTCAATTACTTCTGGCGCTGCCAATGACATTGAGCAAGCCACAAAACTGGCACGTAAGATGATTACTCGCTTTGGTATGGATGATGGTTTTGGAATGGTTGCTTTTGAAACCGTATCGAATCAATACCTAGGTGGCGATTCTTCCCTTGCGTGTTCACCAACAACCTCTTCAAAAATTGACGATTTAGTCATAAAGGCGGTTCAAACACAATATGCTAAAGCAGAACAACTATTAAAAGATAACATAGATAAGCTTCATGAAATATCAAAATATCTTTATGAGAAAGAAACAATTACCGGTGAAGAGTTTATGGAAATTTTAAATGCTCAAACCGATGTTGCCTGATTCATATACAAATAAAAACGAGCTTCTGCGCCAGTATATTTTCATACTATGGCACAAGCTCGTTTTTTTACAAGGAGATGATTGACAATGAAAAAATTAAATATATGCATTGATATCGATGGTACCATAACCGATGCTTACTATTGGTTAGAACCATGTAATCGATATTTTAAGAAAAAAGTTACCATTGATGACATAATTGAATACGACATTCATAAAGTATTGAATATCAAACAAGACGAATATGAAGCATTTTATGCTACAAATAAATTCAAACTACACGCAAATCCACCATTAAGACAAAATGCCAAAGAATCCATCAATCACTTAAACGAATTCCATTACATCCACTTTGTTACTGCAAGAGAACAAGAGCTTGAGGCAATATCTTATATGTATCTTAAGCGTCATAGCATAACTTATGATAGCCTCCATGTCATCGGTTCACCAAATAAAGCACATCACGCTAAACTATTAAACTGCGACTTATTTATTGAAGACAGCTTATCCAACGCCCTTCAACTTGCCGATGCAGGCTTTGATGTACTCTTAATTGACACAAACTATAATAGAAATATTCCTACCTATAAAAACGGTTCAATCACGCGTGTCTTTGACTGGAAAGAAATTCAGCAATTGATTCAACACTATGCAACAAATGATCAGGCCATATCCTAGATGAAACACTCTTGCCTATGGACGCCATAAGGCAAGATCTCGAACGTATCCATCGATTTCATTTGAACTACCATACCCATATATTTCATTCTCATCTTCAAAAAAGTATACATAAATTTCTACGTCCCCTTCTACACTTTCAAAATATAATAGTCCTTCTTCATAGTAGGCTGGTAGTTCTACAATTTCATCTGGTAAATCGAATTCATCTTCATAGCTATAAACCAAGGTAACATCTGTTACTTGTCCGTTCAAGCTATTCACATAAAAATCAATAAATGCTTCATCAGAAATTTCATCATAATAATATTCTTCTAAATATCCTTGCCAATGACCTTCAATTGATTCTACCGGCAATATACTTGCATCCCAAAAACCGTCATCTCCACCATAGTATTCTTCATTATCGGGGACAACTATGGGATTCGAATTATCTTCTATAAGCTGATCTTGAACGAACTGATCTAGATCCATATCATAATCATTTTCGATTTGATCGGTTATATCTTCAATAATATTTTCTGCCGACGTCCAATCTTCAAGGTTAAAATCTCCTTCAATCCCTAATTCATCTGTTATTTTTTCCGTCACTGAATCTTGGACTTTTTTTGTAATCTCATCTTTCTTCGAAAGTAAAAACAAAACACCTGCAATTGTAATTAAAATAAAGACTCCAAGAATTGAAAAGACAATAATCAAGACTTTTTTTGTTCCTGAACCGGATTTTCTTGGTGCCTGTTGTTGTGGTGGTAGTGGTGGTTGTTGTGGTGGTTGGCTCACAACCTTTGTACCACAGTTCTCGCAAAAGACAGCATCTTGGTCTAATGAATTCCCACAATTCGCACAAAATTTATTCATAGCTTCACGCCCCTTTCTAAGCTTATTATATCACCCTATTTAAGAGAATACTATATAGATTTATAGGTCTCTAAAAAACTATGCTTTATTCCATTTTTCCTATATCCTTGCACAGTATTCATATTGACATTATGGGTCGCATTAAAAATATTCATTTCAACGTATGGATTATCTTTTTGAAGCTTTTGTATGAGTCGCTTCATTTCTCCACGTTTTGATCCACCACCTTGCCCATCAAGCACACAATTCTCCGTAAATCGACACGCGCATTGGATAAACTTCAAATCATTGAGCCTCATCCACTCTTTAATCGTATCTTCACGGATTAGATACATGGGACGAATCAGCTCCATATTTTCAAAATTCAAACTATGAAGTTTAGGCATCATTGTCTTAATCTCAGCTCCATAAAACATGCTCATTAAGGTTGTCTCAATGACATCATCAAAGTGATGACCCAGAGCTATTTTATTACAGCCTAAATCTTGGGCATATTTATACAAGTGCCCTCGGCGCATTTTTGCACACATATAGCATGGATTATCATCCATATCTGCCACTGCTTCAAAAATTGTCGACTCAAAAATTTGGATTGGAATTTCTAACATCTTTGCATTGTCTTCAATACGTTTTCGGTTAATTAGGTTATAACCGGGATCCATCACAATATATTCTACCTCAAAGGGAAAAATCGAGTATTTGTGAATAAGTTGCATGCATTTTGCCAGAAGCATAGAGTCTTTTCCACCAGAAATGCATACAGCTATTTTATCGCCCTCTTCGATTAATTCATAGTTTTTAATTCCTTTTACAAACTTTGACCATATTGTTTTTTTAAATGTCTTACTAATGCTTCGTTCGACTTCACTTGCTCTATTCATGATTAAAACTCCTCAATTCTTTGTCAAATATTTCTTTAAATGCGTCTAGCTCATCACGGGTTGTTAAATGGCTTAAACTAATTCGCAAGGTTGATCTAGCTCCTTTTTTATCCTTTGTCAATGCATATACGGCTCTTGATGGGGCATATGGGGATGAACATGCCGATTTTGTTGATAGAAAAAATCCTTTTTCCGCCAAGCGATTCTTCATCTCTTCTGCTTTTATTTCTAGCAGCGTAATATTTGTAATGAAAGGAATACTTACCTTTGTAGAATTTATACGTACCTGATTATAGTTTTCAAAAAAATCCATTAATTCCTTTCTCAAACTTTCAACATAGGTATAATTCTCTTCACGTTTTGTTTCAAGCAGGGACAGAGCCGTCGCAAGTGATTCAATCAAACTAAGTGACGGTGTCCCGCTTCGATAGGGTGAAATACTTAATCCACCATGATGAAGCGGTTCAATAATAACAGATTCTTTTAGGACTAGGCAAGCAATTCCATTCAATCCATAAATTTTATGTCCGGAAAACGTGTAACTATCCACAAATTCTAGATTAATCGGAACTTTACCCACAGCCTGGGTTCCATCAATGTGAATAAGGGCATTGGAATGCTCTTTAACATGCTTTGAAAGGGTATGTATGTCTTGCAAGATTCCCACTTCACTGTCCACTTCACACAAAGCCACTAGAAGCGTATCTTCTCGAAGCAAGGATTGAAAATGCTCAAAATCGATTTGTCCTTTACTATCTAGCTGCACATAATCAATATCATAACCTTGTTTTTCCAATTCACCGATTGGACCAAGTGTGGAAGAATGCTCTAAAAAACTCGTAATAATATGTTTTTTTCTTGCACCATGTTCTGCGGCTATTCCTTTGATTGCAAGATTATTGGATTCAGTTCCTGATGATGTAAAAATCATCTCGTTGGGTTTAATCTTCAATATTCTTGCCAATCTATTTTTTGCTTCTTCGAGCTTTTCTTTTGCTGGTTCTGCTAAAGGGTTATTTGAATTTGGATTCATTGGAAAACAATGTTCACATTCAACAAATCCTTGAATTACTTTTTCACAGGCAGGCGTATTCGCTGCATAATCTAGATAAATCATATGGAATCCTTTCATTTCGCGTATTCATCTCACATTTTAACTGACGAAGACAACATAAGTAACTATACTTTTATAAAAAACACATGTATAATACAACTAATCTATTAGAAACGGAGCAGACGATGATAAATAAAATTGAATCTACCCCTGAATTTAAACGTCGAATTTGGATGACCATTATTGGTGTATTAACCACGGGTTTTTCCGTTGGAATGTTTCATTTTTCCACTTTTGGTATGGATCCATTCCAAGTCTTTGCCCATGGAATATCCTATCATTTACCTCTGGGATTTGGAACATTCTATACATTGCTAAACCTCTTAATGCTTATTTTTATTTTTGCTATTGACCGTTCAAAAATCGGTCTTGGCACCTTAATCAACATTTTTCTGTTAGGATACATGGTTCAATTCTCTTCTTGGCTTTTTACAACGTTTATTCCTATCCCGACATTATTCAATCGTTGTCTATTGTTGCTTATTGGTCTAACCCTTCTGTGTTTCGGATCAGCCCTCTATTTCACTGCAGAAATGGGCGTATCAACCTATGATGCTGTTGCACTCATAATGACCGAAAAAAAAATTGCAAAATTTCAATATTGCAGAATCGGAACGGATTTATTTTGTACCCTCACAGGCTTTGTGCTTGGCGCAACTGTAGGTATCGGAACTGTTATAACGGCATTTTTTATGGGTCCGATTATTGCTGTCTTTAATATAAAAATTGCCATACCTCTGCGATATGGCAAACATGCACATATTGATTAATTATCCAAACAAACTAGGTATATTATAGCGCGTTCTGAACAAAAGCTCAACCAAAAAAGGGCGATTGCATCCGTTGCTTTCCTTGACTAATGCAATCACCCTTTGCCTTTAGATTCACTATTTTTTATTCTTCTGCCGCTTAATTAATAGTCGCGAAGTGACATGCGTCACAACTGCTAATGGAACTATATAAATTGCTAATCCATGAATAAACTGTAATATATCATATATTTTTCTTGATATACTCCATAGATAATTAATAATAAGACCTGAAATAATGCTAAATAAATAGTAGACAAGAATAATTTGTGTTGATATTTTCGCAACCTTTACGAGGGGTTTACCTTTTAGATTAAAATTGTTTTTAATCATTTGTTGTATGAGCCGTTTGTTCTTTGAAAAAATAAAAATAATGAGCGGAACAAGGACAGTTGATATTCCTAATAAGGGATGAATCGTGTAAAAAAACGAATGGCTCGTTCTAAACCACCCCGCAACAAAGGTTAGTAAATATAAGGTCAAAAAACTAAAATGCCATTTTAAAAAATCATTTCTAAAAATTTTTTCCACAATAATTCCCCTCCTTTTCCTTCATTTAATCTTTCGTTAATCTACAATCCGTCCAACTTTCGGTACACGCTCTAGATTTTTTACCCCGTGGGGTGATTCGTTTTTAATGGCATCCGTCAAATCTCTACCCGCTTGGAATCCATTATGGGAGCCTTCCTTCCAAAACGAAGAATCAGTCACATCATAAATCTCACCATCAACCGCGACATAAGCCGGATTACCATCGGTTCCGTCATACATCTCTAACTCTTCTAACGTTAAGGTAAGTTCTTCTGTTTCACTTTCAGTAGGTGTTTCACTCGGTGTTTCATTGGATATTCCACATGCTGCAAATATAAAAATAAATAAAAATAATGCGATCAATAATTGATTACTTTTTCTCATATGATAAACCTCCTGCTCACAATCAAAACTCGAAATAAATATTTTCATTAATAGTATATGCATATTATATCACAACTGATAATAATTCTCAATTATGATTTATGACATTATTTTCTTCCGGTACATATTTGGAGAGATGCCTTTATATTGCTTAAATACTCGGCCAAAATGCGTCTGACTCTCAAATCCCACCTCCCTAGAAATCTCAGATATAGGCCGGTTTTCTTGTGCCAATTTTTTTTCTGCTTCAAGAATACGAACTTGGTTTATATATTCTTTTAAGTTAAACCCTGTTGTCTTTTTGAAATTCCGGCTTAAATAATAGGAACTAAAGTAAAATTGTTTTGCTAAGGACTCTAATGACATTGTCTCATCGTAATGTTCATTAATAAAATGAACGACTTGGCTAATACGGTCAAACATCGGATCTTCTACTACCAACTTCGGCTCTTTTTTTTCATCGATTTCTTTCTGTGTCTCACTGATAAATATAAGGACTTCCATGATCTTTAACATAATCCGTTGTCTATTCTTTATTGGATTGTCCTGATACCAATTATAAATAGTAAACATCATCTCTCGTAAGACACTTTGCTTACTAATATCTAAGCTTATGACCGGACGCTTTGCAACAAATCCTTCAAACCACTCATAGTCACCAAAACCTACTGCCATACCTTTAACTTCCTCTTCTTCAATATTAATTAATAGTCGTTCATGCTCTGGACATCCTGATGAGAGTGTTCGATGAATGACTGATGGTTCAATCAGGACCAACATGCCTTTTTTTACATGATATGTCGTATTATGAATAAAATAATACCGTTCTCCTTCAAGCAAATAATATATTTCGTAGCTTTTATGTACATGGGGACGAATCATACTCTGGGTAACATGTCCTTTTTTTGTATATTCAACAAGAACCGAACTTTGATTATCAATATAATCATAACGTTTCATTCTATTCCCTTTCTTTTCGCAAAAAATGTAGAAAAAATCTAAATTATGGCAATTAATGTTGTTGTTTTCGATATAATTTAATTATATTATATTTATATGCAAAAGAAAAGCAATTAAGGCAACTATTTATTATAATGACAAGGAGGATTTTTATGATTCGAACAGACAATACTGTATCTGATCTTCAAATTGCATATATTGGCGGCGGTTCAAAAGGCTGGGCATGGGGACTTATGAGCGACCTTGCAACTGAAAAGCAATTAAGTGGACAGATACGTTTATATGATATTGATCAAGAGGCCGCAAAAGCAAATGAAACAATAGGTAATCAATTAACGGGATCCGATGACACTCTCGCAAATTGGACATATACAATGACAACCAGTCTTCAAGAGGCTTTAACCGGCGCTGATTTTGTTATTATTTCTATACTTCCGGGTACATTTGATCATATGGAAATTGACGTACATCACCCTGAAAAATATGGTATTTATCAATCTGTTGGGGATACTGCCGGTCCTGGTGGATTAATGCGTGCACTACGAACGATCCCCATGTTTGAAACGATTGCTAATGCAATCAAAGATTATTCCCCAGATGCTTGGGTACTTAACTATACCAATCCAATGACAATTTGTACGCGCACATTATACACAGTATTTCCTGAAATCAAGGCTTTTGGTAATTGCCACGAAGTTTTCGGTACTCAAAAGCTTTTAGTTGAAGCACTTGCCGATATCAAAGGTATCGAAGATGTTCCACGTGAAGATATAAAAGTTTCTGTAACCGGTATTAATCACTTCACTTGGTTAACATCCGCTTCATATAAGGATATGGATCTTTACCCAATCTATAAAGAATTTGCTGAAAAATATTACGAAAGTGGTTTTGAGGGTAAAAAAAGCGGTAATTGGCTCAATGACTTTTTCTCAAGTGCTCAGCGTATTAAGTTTGATCTCTTTTTACGTTATGGTTTTATTGCTGCAGCCGGGGATCGTCATCTTGCTGAGTTTTGTCCAAACCAATGGTATCTTAAAGATCTTGATACCATTAAATCTTGGAAATTTAGTTTAACACCCGTTTCATGGCGTAAAGAAAACGAGCAAGAACGTATCAATAAATCAAACCAGCTCGTTCATGGTGAGCAAGCATTTGAAATCAAAGAAACCGGCGAAGAAGGCGTGCTTCAAATGAAAGCGCTTCTTGGATTGGGTGATTTAGTCACAAATGTGAACTTACCTAATCAGGGCCAAGTCGCCTATCTTCCTTCAAATGTTGTTGTTGAAAGTAATGCACTTCTCCGCCACAACAGTATATCTCCTATTAGTGGAGGAAGCTTAAATCCGGCAGTAACCTCCATGATTGCCAAGCATTCCTCAAATCAAGAAATGATTGTTGAAGCCGGTTTAACGCGAAATCGTGCATTGGCCTTTCAAGCTTTCTTAAACGACCCTCTGGTTAACTTATCTTTAGATGACGCCAAAGAATGCTTTGATTACATGTATGATCATGTTTCATCTGTCGATTAATCGGCATCCAAAATTTTTATAAAAAAACAGGAAGACATAGATTATGTCTTCCTGCTTTTTTATTTTTCGTCGAATTGTTCTTCTACAGCATCTTCCGTTTGATCCAATTTTTCTAAAACAGCTGTTAAAAAGCTTAATGCCAAGCCTTGACCCCAGCCTTGGATCCAATCTTTTGTAATTAATTGATATCCTTCACTATCACGCATAACCGCGGTTCCACCGGATACATTGATAACTCTTCCATCCTCTGTAATGCTTTCTTGAATGCCCTTTAAGGCCTTATTTACATATTTAATGTGTAATGGATTTCCATTATCCAACATCGCAGCTGCAATACCACATGATGCCGAAATTTCTTCATAGGAAGATGCATCATTAATAATGGTTCGCCACAGACCGTTCTCTGTCTGATATAGTTTAAGTGCTGCAAGCTGATCACGCACTGCACACTGAACATCCATACATTTCGGATATAAATACCACTCCGGAAGTCGTTTTAATACTTGGGACATGGTATAAGCCGCCCATGCATTCGCTCGTCCCCAGTAGAATCCAGACATGTGGTCTTGATTAATATTGTTATATCCATGGTACCATAATCCATCCACATCATCCATGAGATACTTAATATGCCAGTAGTATTGGTTTAATGCATCATTAATTAACTCTTGATTATTGGTCATAATCCCGACGCGCAACAAGAAAAATCCAGCCATAAATAAGGTATCTGCCCATGCCTGCTCCGGAAAATCATTGTTTGCTGAAACCGTATGTTGTAGAACATTGTCGCCAAAGCGCAGGGCATCATTCCTTAAATAATCCACTTTACTTTGAATAATATCCAAATACCGTTGGTCTCCGGTCGCCTCATATAAAGTAATTAATGCATGTCCCATGGCACATGTATTGACTGTCCAAACTGGTGTTCCTAAATCAATGTATTCATCAAACCATGCTATTAAGCGATCTAAATAAGACTGCTTTTTTGTTATTTCATAGGCCCTTGCAATCCCGTAAAAAGCCACACCACATGGCCAATCCCATTCCATATCCATCTGAAAGGTTTTATCTACAATGGCATCAATATGTTTTAAAATGTCTTGTCGATTTGCTTCTAACTTCATTTTCAATTCTCCTCACTTTATTTTCTTTTACGAATTTATCTTACGAATAATTGTATCAAAGGGTTCAAGTTCAAAGACTTCAAGACCTTGACTTGTTTTTATTCTTGTCTTTTGCGCTTTGTCACTGTTATTAATTGTGACTAGAATTTGACTTTCAGGATAATATGCACATTCTGTATAAAGATTATCTGTCAAGTAGGCATCTTCGTCCCATTCGCCACTTGCAAAGCGAATACTATTTAGTAACATGCGTGTATTTTCTAAGGTTAGTCTAAAAGATGGCATATAGATTCCCTTACCTTGACCAAAACTGTTGATTGTATATTGTAATTGATCCCCTTCTGATTTTACTACCTGCGCCTGTCCATCGGTTAAATAAATATTATCTTTTGTTTTAATGGTAGCATCTATCGGTATCAATCCTTCAATGGGGTCTTCTTCAACTTGCCATTTACCGTGACTGACATAATCTCCTAAATCTAGATATACACCTAAAACATGGCCCATTCTAAAATAGTTGTCGTATCCGCTAACAGCCGATGGTTCATTGACGCCAATAAAAACACCACCATTATAGGTCCATTCTGTCAATATCTCCACAAGAGCATCATCGCTCCAATGTTCTCCACCACTCCATGCAGAACCTGCATAGCCGGCATTAATAACAACATCAATATCATCAAGCATCCCGCTTTTAATATCGTTAAAGTCGACAAATGTAACATCAACCGGAAGACCAGATAAAGCTTCATTAATATGAATCAAATCATGCATATCAGTTTCATGAAAGTGTCCAGATAATGTCCATGAACGTTCTTTTCCCCAACTGTGCAAGACAGCAACTTTCGCTTTTATTGTATAAGGATTTCCTACTTGATGAAGATCCTTAATGCTTCTGAACTCATCGGATATTTTTTCAATATAATCACAAAAATCTGGATAAGGCTCAACAAGATGTAAGTATCCCCCTAAACCAATACGATCAATTTTTTCTCTCAATAAAGCACGTCGAATATTAATCCAATAGTTTTTTGCATCTAGGGTCGGATTCCCGCCTTCCATAAAGGTTGGCTTTCCACCCAGTCCTACCGGGAATAAGTATGGATGTAAACGGATCTCATGAGTTTCTACATCAACACCGGAACATAGCCTAGCTTCAAATCCGGAAAAAACACACTTAATCATTCCATCAAATCCAAACTCTTTAAAGCGGTCATTATACGGTTCTGTTCCTACCCAACTATCATCGTAAAACATATAGGCTGCTTTGTCATAGTCATGGACCATATCAATAAGTTTTTTGCCGAAATCAATAACAAAATCATTGATAAATTCAATCCAATCACTTTTTCGCTTTGTCGATGGCATATGACTAACGTGGAATTTACCCCCATTGACAAAATCTTCTGCACACATGGTATAGCCATATTTTTTTTCAAAAAGCTCCAATGCACGAACACTTACTGTAAAATCATAAGATCCCCAGTCTGTAAATCGATGGCGATTTTTCAAATCATTTCCCCAGATCCAAACAAAATTGTAGAACATGGATGTAAAACGTACAACTGTGGTTTCCGGATGTTCTTTACACCAAAGCTCCATCCAGTCTAAAAGATATGCCTGTGTCTCCGGATACATGGGATCGATTTGCATAAGATGTTCTTGATCCCAGTTATTTGTTGTATGATTATACATGGAAATCTCTTCCCAAACTCTATATGCCATAAAACTGACCGTATATCGATGCCATGGTATGGCATTTTCAATGGTGACTTCTCCTTTTTCCGAATCATACTTCCATTGCAACCTGTCGATTTCTTCATTACTTGTTCGGTCATAAACTTGCCAATAGTTTAATGCTTCAGACGTATCATTGATTTTAAATTGTTCTTCAAAGAAAGCGTCCATCAGACGAATTCGAATATGATCTTCTGTCGCTACAAGAGGATCTGTAATTAAAAAACACTGTTGTAACTTATCAAGATTCTTCTTTGCCCATGCATTATGATTTCGTATAATACAAATTGTCGAATAGATGCCATATCCTGCATTGATAATTTCATCCGATAGCTGAGTTCCGTCACTATCTCGAATCACATCTGCTCCCCATTTTTTTGCGAGTTCCAATGTTAGATTTTCATAACCAGCTTCCCCGGGAAGTGTAAAACTTCCAGAATTCTTCTTTAACATTTAAATCCTCCTCTTGCTTTCATTAATTTATATAATTCATCATTCTGAATATGATTTTCATGAACGAGTATCAGCATAATATTACGGTCTTGCTTTGAATACATAAAATCGCGTTTCCATTGATAAAAATGGGGACCCTCCCCGATATTTCGTACATATCCCATGAGTTCTTTTAAAATCCACACCGTTTGGCGTATATCCGTCAAACACTCATTATCATAGAATCCCAACCATTTATCATGTTCACAAGCACTTAATTTTTCATACGCTTGTGCATAAAATTCTGACGCTTGTCCAAGTTCATAAAAAGCTTCTTGATATTCCTTTTCTTCATATTTTTCATATGCTATGCAAAAACGGTTGGCACCCTGAAAACACTTTGCATAAATGTGCCCATGAAGTTTTAAACTATCTTCAAATAATTGCTGCGCATGGGGTTCTAATAGGAGACGATTTTGTTCACATAAATTTTCAAAATCTGTATACGTATCCACACCTTTTTGAGTAATTTGTTTATATTCCTTTATTTGACCTGCAAGCGTTTTCTCTTTTGAGGCCCATTCAAAGGATTTAGCCGCCCACTCTTGACCTGACCACCACCCAGATGCTAAAATCCGTGTATTGTGATTAATATACTGTTCTCCGATATGTTCATCTTCGTGCACACCAAATGAAATAGCTGAAGCTGAATATTGCTTTATGCTATTGGCAATGATCGGTGCTGCCGATTGACCATAATATCTTCGACTATATTCTAATTGGTGTTGGTCAATATCAATTGTTCCATACTTCCAAAGATATGCAATGAAGTCTAGATAGTAGGTATGGGGCTTAATATTTGATGCATTAATCATCCAATAGGTATTTCCATCTTTTGCTAAAACATTTTCTAACTCACCTTTAAAAAACTCCGGTGAATTCGTCGCCATAGTAATATGATTGGCTCCCTGTAGGTCATAAAAAGAAACATGATAGTAAATACCTTGTTGGTCCATTCCCTTTATCGGCTCTGAGTTGACTCGTGGGTTGTGAAGATCCTGACGTCTTGAAACCATCTTACCGTATCCATTATCTGCCCATACCTTTATTACATCTTCCGGAATCTCCAACCAACCGTCGCGATATAACTCCATTGTCTCTCCGTACAGATTGACACAGCATTTACCTTCTACCTGTTCGCTTTTGACTAAATCATACTGTTCTTTAATTAAGCGACTTAAGAGTTGTCCACGTTCTTTATCACTGGCATATCTAGGATCATTGACCCAAAACGGACAATCGCCCTGACCTCGAAAGCCTAAACTCCATACGACCTTCATGTCTTTTTGCAGCAAAATAGCCTCTTTCCAAAGTTGGCGAAAAAGGTCCGGATGTTCATCAAAAGAAGGATTTAAGTCAGGAAAGGCCCTAGAAAACATTTCACCTCCAAGGGGTTCTGCATGATGCTGAGAAATCCATAAGCCCATATCCGAGGCAAGTTGTCGATACTGTGCTGAACTTTTATCCGTTCCGGGAATTGTTATATTGCCTCCGCATCGAAGCAATGCCTCAAAAACCATCTCCCACGGATAATCTTCATCACCATTCACCTTCCATGGTTTAATTAGCACTTCATCATTAATAAACCATCCTCGAAAATCTACTTTGTAGTCCAGATTTTGATATGGTTGAATGGGAATTAAAACCGATTCCGTTTTATGAAATTTTTGGTCATTCCAAAACCAAAAAGGTGTAATCTTTAGAAAGTGTTCACTGATAAATAGAAGGGCATATGTGAATCCTAATGCATCACTTGCTTTGATTTGCATTTCCATCTGCTCCGAAAATACTATAACATAGCCTTCTTCGCTAATGGTATCATCAAGAATAAGACGAATGGTTGATGAAGCTCCATCCGTCTTATGAAGAACAAATTGTATGTCTCGATACATTCGTTTTATACTACGCAAAATAACTTTATCGTCAAGATTGGTTATGATACGCGTGTTACTGGTTAAAATAAAGGCTTGTTTTTTCATAATCTAATCCTTTTTTATCTACTCAACAAAAGTTCTTAAACGAGCTTCTTGTTCTATTCTAATAAAAAAAGATGCAAAAAAACAGTCAAAAAAGTGTGTATCTTGTTGATTTTAATATGTTTTTACATGAATTTATCTAGTCAATCCCTTTTCCCGAATCATTGACATCTAAAATTTCCGATGGATAGGGTTCAAAAATGGTTTGTTGTTTAAGGTATTTCTCATCAAAGCGAATGACCCATGCATGAATAATTGCAATCGGAACACTAAAGGGTACTTTTTTCAAATGATATTTTTCTAGTGTATCTAGAAAATAGGCCTTTTCACTAGCTGATAAGTCTTTTTTAAAATATCCAAATAAATGCATCAGCATGTTAATATTGGTACCGCGTCGTAAAGGTTTTTCTAAGCTTCGTCTTAATAATTCTCCATAAGAGTGAATAACATCATTTACTTTTTTGTTTTCATGATTTGCAACAATTTTTCCTAATTCTCTTTGACGCATTTGATGATATGCCATGAGTAGGTATTTGTTCTTGCTATGAAAATCAATGAGCGCCTTCATTGTATTCTTTTCAATAACCTCATCAAAATCCATCAACGTATATATTTGTGTTAAAAAATGTTCGCGAATATTGTAATTCATCAAACGGCCTTCATCTTCAATGGGGTAACCATCGTAATTTTCCAAAATAACACGGCCAAAAAAACCTCTTGTTTTATCCCCAGTTGAAGGTGTTTTACCAACGGTTTTATATGTTTTAACATCTTTGATACCACATGATGGCGAACGACTTTTAAGAATAAATCCATGAATATTACGATCTTTTAACTCACTGACATACTTCTTGGCATACTGTTCCATTTTTTCGGTTACATCTACTCCGGTCTGGGACGATACCAAACGTTCAGTATCTTTAGCTTTAATTATACGTATTGCTTCTCTTGGTATAGGTAATCCGATTTCCACTTCCGGACAAGCCATGATAAAGTCAACATACTTTTCTAATTTTTTTATAAATATACTGCTGATTTGACTTCCATCATAACGACAATAACCATGTTCAATACATTTACTTAAAAACACTTGCGGTTTTTTTTTCAACTTGCATTCTCCTTTAACTGATCCTTAAGCTTGGTTAAGACCATCTCTGTTGCTGCAATCGTTGCATTATTTCTTGCTAGGAAAAGCTCTCCACGGCCAATCCAATCCTGACCTTGATATTCAAACAAAGTATGAATTGTTGTTTCTAATATATGAATATCTTCTTTGATGTCGCCTGTTAGCCCTGCCATTGTAAATCGATATGTTTTATCGAATTGATCGTTATAAATGTCTTCATAAATGTCAAAATGATTCATTTGAAACCTCCTGAATGATTAGATTTTTTTTTGGAACCATGGTATAAATGCATTGGTTCGTTTTTTATATGCTTCAAAATCTTCTCGTCCCTCATACTTCTTCTCTAATAATCTTACACCCGATACAAACACTAAGAAAAATGTCATTAATACCGGTCCGACGATAATCCATAATCCGCTTAGGCCGGATAATGCGATTAAAAAAATACCAAACCACATTGCTGAATCTCCAAAATAATTTGGGTGTCGTGTTAATGCCCACAAACCGCTCGTCATTAGGCGGCCTTTATTGTTCGGATCTTTTTTAAATTGTTTAAGTTGGTAATCGCCATAAGCTTCAAAAAAGAAGCCAATGCCCCAAAGGACAATTCCAATTACATTATATACGTAAAGCTCCTGCTGTGCTGTCGTATTTCCATATATTACAGGTAAAGTAACAATATATTGAATCACACACTGCAATAAATAGACATTTAGAAATGATTTAATGAGTACATATTTGTTTCCCCATCGCTTGCGCATATTGACATAGCGATAGTCTTCCGGCTTGCCTAAATTACGTTTGGCAAGATGGTATGTTAGCCGACTTCCCCATATACTGACTGCAAGCGTTAATAGAATTCCTTTTAATCCACTCTCCGGATTACGGAAAAATGTATACAATGCTGAAACAACAAAGCCGGCTCCCCATGCTATATCTACAATGGAATTATCTTTAAGAATTTGCCCTATAATAAACACTACAACAAAAAACATGAATAGTATAGCAAATGTTTCTAAATACATTACGCTTCCTCCTCTGTTAATCGATACGATAATGCGACAACGCCTTCACCTGCACTTACCGCAATAACTGATGATGTGTCCGAAATATATACCGGTGATTTTCCAATGATTCTCTCCATTTGAAGCGCAAGTTGCCCTGCTTCTTTTTCATTGTTAACATGAACTATACTATACTCAGCAATATCATGGCTTTTCATGATTTGACGAATATGTTTTTCCAACTTTTTATTACTCCCTTTATCCGAGAAGGCAATACTGTCAATAACGCCTTGTCCTTCTTCATCAAGAGTAATAATCGGCATCATACCAATAAGCTTTGCAATCTTTCCAGCGCGGAGGCTTAATCGTCCTGATTTTATCATATTATCCAAGGTGCGTACTTGAACTAATATTTTGCATCGAGAGGTATCCGCTTGGATTTTATTCACAATATCATCATGATTTAATCCCATAGAAATATATTCAGCGCATCTTTTAACCAGTAATCCTTGAGCTCCGGAATTTTGTTTTGTATTTACGATGCTGATTTTAAAATTAGGTTTGTCAAACTTTTCTGCAACTTTTACAAAATTATTATATGTCCCACTCAAAGCTTTTGAGACTGTTAATACGATAACCGAATCGTAATAGGTTGATAAATAATCCAAAATGTTTTCAATCTGTTTCGGGCCAGGCTGGGATGACGTTGGCAACACTTTATCCTCTTTTGAGATATCAAGGAGTGTCGTCGGACGAATCGTCAATTTATCCTTATATGAGATATTATTATATAAAATATCTAAATGCACAATATGAATTTGCTCATCATCAATAATTTCTTGGGGGAGATCTGCGATGCTATCGGTTACAAGGGCAATTTGGCTCTTCCTATGATGAACGACTTCCTCTTGTTTAAACATATCGTCAATTTTTTGGAAAACCATGATTCCTTGCTGATAGAGATATTCAAATACTTTCGCCGGTTCATTTGTATGAATATGAATTCGAGATTTTCGCAAATTACCTGCAACAACTACCGAATCTCCAAAGGTTTTTAACGTTTCTTTAAGGGCATGCTGTTCAATATCGGTGCCTTCAATAAGACATTCCGTACAATATCTGTATTCATCTTGGCCTGTGTGATTCATCTCTGTTGGTGTAAAGAGTGTGTCATTTATTGTATCAATAATTATTGATTGATCTAAACTCGATCCATTTTTCAAAAAATATAAAGCACCCTCAACAAAAAACGTAAAGCCTTGCGCTCCTGAATCCACAACTCCGGCTTTTCGTAAAACTTCTAGTTGCTCTTTCGTCTTTTTTAAGGCACTTTGGGTATGTTCAAAAGCATATTCAAAAATCTCCGAAATAACATCCTTATTTGTTGCCGCATGCATCAGAGCCGTTCCCCATTCACGCATGACAGATATCATTGTTCCTTCAACCGGATTTTCTATCGAATCATAGGCATATTTTACCGCTAAGCTACTGGCTTGTGCATATTCCTGAATTGAGATTGTGTCGCGGTCAATAACCGATTCACTTAACCCTGTTAAGTATTGGGCAAAAATAATGCCCGAATTTCCTCTCGCACCATAAAGAGCTGCATCAGCAACGGATTCTAATGTGGCTTTGACCGTTTCTTTTTCTTCAGATTGATGAATAATCGTTCGCATCATTGATGCTAAATTACTTCCTGTATCACCATCTTGAACCGGAAACACATTAATTCGGTTTAACATTTCTTTATTATCAATAACTTTATGTGCTCCATGCAGAAATAAATCCAAAACTTGCTTGCTTGTAATCACCATAAACAACCCTCCATTATATTCAGTAGTATATATTGAATAATAATTACTATATTGTTTTCTTCTTTAATATTATCACATTTTGTGTTATTCAACAAGAAATATATTCGCTTCTTATCATATATCCATTGACAAAGATAGCGCTTTTTATTAACATACCTTATATGTAGCTAAATAAATCGAAGAGACTTAGGTGACCTCATGAAAAAGCACTTGCAAGTTATAAAAACTGCATTTCCCCATACAATTCCCGTACTAACAGGGTTTAGTTTTTTAGGTATTGCCTATGGAATTTTAATGAACTCCAAAGGTTATGGTATCAGTTGGATATTTTTAATGAGTTTTATAGCTTTTGCAGGTTCAGCCCAATATGTTGCCATATTTTTTCTAACGAGCGTTTTTAATCCGATTTATGCCTTACTTGTAACACTCATGGTCAATGCTAGACATGTCTTTTATGGACTTTCTTTTTTAGATAAATATGAGAATACCGGACGATTAAAACCCTATCTCATTTTCGGCCTTTGCGACGAGACGTTTTCGATTCTATGCGCTATTGATCCACCGGAAAGTGTTGATAGGAAATGGTTTTATTTTTATGTCACCTTACTTGATCATAGCTATTGGGTTATGGGTTCCGTTATCGGAGGACTCATTGGAAATATGCTTCTAATAAACACGAAGGGACTTGATTTTGTATTAACAGCACTTTTTATCGTCATTTTTGTTAGTCAATGGAAAAAAGCAAACAATCGCAAACCGGCTCTCATCGGAATCATAAGTTCTGTTCTTTGCTTATATATTTTTGGTCCTGAGCAATTTATTCTTCCGTCTATGCTTGTCATCTTAATCACTTTATCCATGACCAAAAAGGAGAGCGCATTATGACATTAACTTCACTTCAAACGCTCATCATTATACTCATGGTGGCACTTGGAACAATGATTACTCGTTTTTTGCCTTTTATACTTTTTTCTAATCCAAAGTCAAAGAATGCCTATATCCGTTACTTAGGTCAAGTTTTACCTTATGCAGCAATTGGACTTCTTGTCGTTTATTGCTTAAAGCATCTTCGCTTTGACCAAGTCAGCCATTGGCTTCCTGAGCTTATTGCCATTACTTATATTATCCTCATCCATTCCTGGAAGGAAAATGTTTTGCTTAGTATTGGAACAGGTACTGTTCTATATATGTTGCTCGTTCAATATGTTTTTATTTAAAGGAGATCCTTATTATGAAACGTGTCGCCGTCATTAGTGCTATTCTAGAAAAACCTGAAGATACACACATTCTTTTTAACAAAACTGTTGCCAGTTACAAACATCTCATTCGTGGACGCATGGGCTTACCCCTTGTTGATGAAGATCTTTCAGTAATCTGTATCACTGTCGTTGGAGAACTTAATGAAATAAATAGTCTCACAGGAAAACTAGGAAAAATACCCGATATTCAAGTCAAAACATCCATATCAAAGAAAGAGCTCCTTTAATTACTCTGTAGTATACTCAGACCAAGTCCCCTTATTTTCAAACTTTGACTTATATAAGACTTCATCTGCATTATGTAATAATTCGTCATAGTCGGCCGGCCATTCTTTAATCCAGGTCAAGCCACCCGAAATATATATTTGACGTACAACTTGATCGGGAAAAACGAGGGGTGATTTTTGTAAACGCTCATAAAAAAGGTTTATCTGTTTACGAATCAAGGTCTTGTTATCAAATTCATGCAAAAGCAAAACAAACTCATCACCTGACCGACGTCCCAAAAGCATTTGATCCCTATCAGCGATTTTTTGAAGTCGGTTAACGCTTTCTTGGATGTAATAATCTCCCCATTTATGACCATATGAATCATTAATATGTTTTAAATTATCCAAATCGAACATAAGAAGCGCCGATGTTTTTATGGCTTTATTTCCTAATATTTTGTTCATATAGCTTTTAAATGCTCGATGATTCAAGACATTTGTAAGTCCGTCTACATCTCGTTCTTGTCGAATTTCATGCTTTTGTCGTACTTCTTCTGTGACATCTTGAATAATACCAATAAGAACATAATCCATTTCTATTTTTTTTAATTTAATCCATTTCTCATCTTTACCTTCAATATGAAATATATCTTCTTCTTCATCTATTGGCTTTTGTGTGATTTCTTCTAAAAATTCTTTGAATTTTGCTTTATCTGTATGGGAATCACCAACAATTCGCAGAAATTGTTCTGTTAAGAAAACTTGATTGCTACTCTCTCGAATTTCAAATGCACCGATTGGCATATCCAGCAAACTAATAATACGTGATAGTCGTGATGCTGAATCAATGCGTTCCCGGCTGACCTCTTCCATAGCAAGCGCTAAATCATCCACCTCTGCTAAACCTGTTTTTTCAATATTCAGTTTTTCATCTCGACGATTTTCACGTACGCTTTTCGATAGCTTCACTATTGGCTTTGCAAATCGATAACTAAAAATAAAACCACCTAGAATACCTACAATTAATGAAAATATAAAAGCATAAGCTAATATTTTTTGAATTCGATGGACATAAGAAAACAGATCATTTTCATGCATCATCCCAGCTAAAAACCATGATTCTTCTTCAAATGGTGTATTGGGACGATAAAGATTGATTTTTTTAAGACTCAAATATATTTTCTCTTTTCCTTCATGATTCATCAACCGAAAAATTTGACCTTCTTCATTTTCTTCTTCAATAATAAGGGCTTCATCTTCTTTAATATATCGCTTCTGCAATGCTCCTGTCATCACCATGGGCTCATATTTAGACGTTTCATCGGCTTGATAAACAAGCATATATCCTAATGAATTTTTCAACTTAATATCTGTTGCCGGTAAAAACTGAGTCAAGTAATTGAGTGTTATTTCTATCCCTACAACTCCTCTTAACTCTCCATTCGAATCAAAAATCGGCATTGAATAGGTTATAATCTCTAAATCTTTTTCGGATAAATTAAAGGGTTGACTCCAATATCCTAACAAATTTGAGTCATAACTAAGACCTGCCTGAGCATAAGGCTTAGTTATATAATCACTATTGTCTTCATTTAACATAAGATCATAACTCCATGTTTGGTCTAATGGAATTTTATACCTTTTTGCGATCTCAGATGGTCCTACAATCATATATAGATCTTTGTTATCATAATCATTTGCTAAAGGATCATAATCTCTGATGTGAATTGCAGAAAAGCTCTGATTGGGTGCTTCTATTGGTTCATCAATTAAAACTAGGAAGGCGCCTGTTCCTTTTGATGCCCGAAGCATATCCATTATATTCTGCGAAAGATTTTGTATTCGCTCTTGATTTGATTTCGAAGGTTGAGAAAGTTCATCGGATATTTGTCGTAGAAAAGGATCTATATTGGTCCATCGGTTTTTCATCTCTAATTCAAGATATGCTTTTCTACTGTTAACCGTATTTTGAAATGTTTCGTATGCATTGAGCCGAGCATGTTTTATAACACCGCCAAATATCAATGCGGCTAGTATAAAAATTGATTGTATAATAATTATACTTACAGCAAAAGCCGGCAATTTTATAATTATTGAATTTTTTTGTCTAAATCCATTTTTCATATACTGCCTTCTTTCACTATTCTAATATACGATCTGCTTCTTCTACCAATTGCTGATACCATTGTAAAAACGCTTCCTCTGAGACCAGCTCCTTAATCCGTTCTTCTCGAGCTTGCCCTTTTAATCCTTCTGATTTCATACGTTCTAAATCACGTAGTACTTTATTCGACAAATGGGATTCTAATAAGAGCCGAATTTCATAACTTCCTTCAAACGGTTTATTATTATAAAATCTATACGCTTCAAACATTTTAACGGTTGAACGAATGGACGCTTCAATGGTTGGATTATTAATCGCTTCTTCTTGCATTGTTTTTATCATCAGCTCCTCATTAAGAGCCTCTTCTTTTACCGGAATATACCCTGTTGAAATTGCAAAGCGGATATTTTGTTGAGTGTTGGTAAACCATCGCAAAAATTCTGCTGCCGCATACTCATGTGTATCATTACTTTTTGTCATACACATTCCTGCACCTTGCTGAGTCGCATAAGCTTGACCTTCTTGAAAGTAAGGGTATGGCATAATTAAGGGTTCAATCGACTCGACATGATTTTGACTGAATGTGACTTCAGAAGGAAAGTAAGTCGCGCCTGCTGTAGAACCGGTGTATGCCAAAACAGTTCCCGTCTTAGCATCATCCGAACTAAATCTCCCTGTCTTAACAAAATAACCCTGTATATAAGGAACATAAAAATAGTCCCAAATCTTTCGGGCAACCGTTTTATCCAAATTAAACTTTACATCATTATCTTCTGTATATGTAAATATCTCTGTACCTAACTGCATGCCTGCTAACAAAATATAGTTGGCATTTGAATCAATACCAAAAAAACCTTGACCTGTTTTCTCATAATAACTTTTTGCTACGTCTGTTAGTTTTTCCCAAGTCTTTAAATCTTCTTGTTCAAAACCATTGTCTAGCGCAAATTTATCCCAATAGGTTTTATTCACATAAAGGCTTTCAGAAGATTTTGCAACTGGCATAATGTATAAACGTTCATCGGATAAAAAACGTCCTTCTTCAAGAAATTCTTGTCGAAATTCTTGCAACTCTTCTATAGTAAAATAGGTATCCAACGGAACTAATTCGCTCACTTCATGGACACGAATCGCATTGTCAGGATAAGCTGCAAAAATATCCGGCATAGGAGCAGCTCCAATTGTGGCATTTGCTGATTCATAGACTGCTGTCGCTAACTGATTCACATCTCCTTGGCTTTGGGCATCCACTACAATTCCCTTCTCCATTCCAACCGTTTCATTAAATTCAGTTATTAGTGTGTCAAACTTGTTTTTGATATTTCCATTATAATAGTGCCACACTACAACCGTTGTCGGTTCTTCAGGATTCAAAGGATTTTTTTGTTCTGAACTTTCATTGCAAGCTGTTAGCAAATATGCTATAGCAATCAATACAATAACAGCCAAATATTTATTTATCATTTTTTTGATACTCCTTGCTTAGAATAAATTACCATAGATACGCATTATTATATCATAGTTTCGAATTATAACGGAACAAATCGACTCTGTCGCGTTATCTTGAAGAGATATTGTTCGTAACGGGAAAGGTCCTTGACGCTTTCTGCAGCGCTTCAATGCAGAAAGCTAAAGTAAGACTTTTCTATAACGTGAAAAAGACTGTATATCAATACAGTCTTAAACAGTTCAACTTATTTTCGATAACACATAATGATAAAATTCATCTTTTTGTGCACCTAACACATCATCTGTCAATATAAAGCCATGTCTTGACGATGCAATAAGAATCAACATTCCAGGTTTTTTTGTGATTCCTTTAATCGATTTCCACTCAAGGTGCGATGCTTCTTTTTCAGAGTGAATATGCACGCCCTGATTATTAAAACTAAGCTCAATCGGATCCGGAATTTTTTTTACCTGCTTTTTAGCCTTTAAGTAAACAAGAAGAGGTTGAATAAAGGTAAATAATCCAACTCCCATGATTAGAAGTATTTTAAACATTATATTGACTTGCATCCAATATTTCGCCGTTAATAAAATGAGAGCAATTGTAAAAATGATATTAACAAGCCCAACCATAGAGCCATATATTCCATACATGGACAACTTCCATAAATCCATTGCTTTCGTTGAATACTTAAACGTAAATTTCATATCCTTCATTAGGCAAATAAGTTAGGAAGCCACATGCTAACCTGAGGAATAAAGGTAACTAGTAACAAGGTAATAATCATTAACAGATAGAATGGGAATGTTGCTTTTACCACCCGTTCCATCGGAACCTTCCCAACGGCCGATCCAATAAAGAGCACGGCACCTACCGGTGGTGTTAACAATCCAATACCGCAGTTTAAGATAACCATAATACCAAATTGGATCGGATGAAGTCCGATTGATGTTGCAATTGGTAATAAAATGGGCGTTGCAATCAAGATAATTGGCGCCATATCCATAATACATCCTAAAACAAGAAGGATTAAGTTTAATAATAAGGCTAATAAAATCGGATTATCGGTAATATTGATAATTGCACTTGCTGCTTTAGTCGGAACATGCAATCGTGTTAATAAAAACCCGAAAATATTTGATGTTGAGATCAATATTAATACAATCGATAATGTCTCAATACAATTTCCTAATACATTCCAAACACCTTTCCAATCAAGACCTCTATAGATAAAAACGCTGACGATTAAGCTATAGATAACTGCGATTGCTGCAGATTCTGTTGCCGTAAACACACCACCGACAACACCAACAACAACAATAAGAACAGCAGCTAATGCCCAAAAAGAAATACTAAATTGTTTAATTAGATTAATTATACTGAATTTATCGCCTTTGGGATATTTCCGTTTGACAGAAATAATATAAGCACCAATCATCAACGTCACCGCTAAAAGCGCTCCGGGCATATACCCAGCGAGGAAAAGACTTCCTACGGATATACCACCTGCCGTTGTTGCATAAATAACCATATTATGACTCGGTGGTACCAACAATCCCTCACAAGAAGACGTAATTGTAATCGCTGTAGAAAAATCATCATCGTATCCTTGATCAACCATCATCGGAATAAGTATACTACCAAGAGAAGCTGTGTCAGCGGCTGCTGAACCAGATATACCTCCAAAGAAATAGGATGACACAATATTCACCATTGCCATACCGCCACGCATCCAACCAACAAATGCATTGGCAAGAGCAATCAGTTTATCGGATATACCACCGGCACCCATGAGCACGCCCATCGTTATGAAGAAAGGTACGGCCATAAGACTAAATGAACTAATACCCTTTACCATTTGCTGACCAATCGTTGTAAGTGGTAAGCCTTGATACATTAAGGTTAATACAGAAGAAAGCGCCACTGCATATGCAATAGGAAACCTTAGGAAAACCATGACAAAAAAGCTACCAAGTAAAATTAATATCGCTATACTTTCCGGATTCATATCGCTTCCTCCTCCTTCACTATATATATACCTCTAATGTGATTATATATTGACTCTACTTCAAACACTAACATAGCAACTCCGGCAACCGGAATCGGAAAATACATCCAAAATCTCGAAAGATTGGGAAGACTTACATAGGTTCCTCTTGAACCAATTTGTAATGCATATTGCATACCGACAACAATCATAACAACCGCTAGTCCGGAGACTGCAAAATCTGCCAAAAGATCTAAGATAAGGATAAGTCGTTTTGGCAAATATCGATCAAGGGCTGTCATGCGAATATGGGAACCTCTACGAATAGCTAATGCAGCCGAAAGAACTGCTAAATATGCCATACACGTTAATACAACTTCTTCACTCCATGATGGGTCCGGAACAAATGGTATGTATCGCCCTGTAACAGCCATTGTAGTTATTAATATGTCCACAATTAATAATATTTTACATATGAACAGAACTACTTTATACATTAAATCATATGCCGATTTTATTGAAAGTCAAGAATTTGTTGATATAATTCCGGATTATCTTTCGTTGCTTCAGCAATAACATCTTTTGTTGCTTCTTGCCATGGAGTGATATCATCAACTTCAACAACATTAATTCCTTCTTCGATTAATCCCGCTAAAACTTCGTTTTCAGCTTCTTCTGAGATTTCTCTATTGAATTGAGATGCATATTTACCTGCTTCCATAAGAATGTCTTGTTGTTCTGCCGTTAAACTATCCCATGCTTCGTCAGTAATAACTACCTGAATTGCTCCAAGCGTATGTCCATCAAGAATTATATTTGGCGCAACTTCTTGGAATGCGTTTGATTTATAGTTTGCAATCGGTTGTTCCGCACCATCAACAACACCTGTTTGTAATGCTGAATATAATTCTCCGAAAGAAACAACTGTTGGAGATGCTCCTAAACCTTGAACCATACCATTCATTACAGGGTCATTTGACACACGTAACTTTAACCCAGCCAAATCTTCCATTCCACTAATGTCTGCTGTTGTAAAGAAATGACGGAATCCTTCTTCACCATAAAACAGGCCTCTTACACCACTACCATTCTCGTGTGGCTCTAATAAGAACTCAGGTGCTAAATCTGATGTAGCAAAGCTCCAGAAATGTTCACGGTTTGCAAACGTATAAGGAACGGATAATAATTTTGATTTTTCTCCGCCGTAACTTGTAAGTGCAAATGCTGAGATACGAGATATATCAATCGTACCACCACCACCAAGCATTGTATCAAGCACGTCATTTTCTGATCCTAACACACCACTTGCTTGAATATCAATTTTAATCGTTCCACCTGATAATTCTTCCACTTTTTCCTTGAATGCTAAACCTGTTTGGCCAACTATCGTGTCTAATGGGTTAACTTCTGCGTAAACAAAAGTAATTTCAGGTTCAGCCATCTCTTCTGTTGTATCTTCTGTTGTGTCCTCTGTTGTATCTGCAGTCTCCGTTGTGCCAGTTGTGTCTGTCGTGTCTGTCGTGTCTGTTGGAGATTGCAATCCACAACCTGCAATTGAAACCATCATTACCAAAATAAATAATACTGCTAAAATTTTCTTTTTCATGTTTCCCTCCTATGATTAATAAATATTTCTGTTTTGTTACTTTTACATTATAGCATATTATTTTTTTCTAGAAATAGCACTCAAAAGTTTTATCCTAGCATATTTTCGCCATCGTGCTAGTCTGGGTTTAAAAATTTCGTCCGATATTCTGTTGGCGTTATCCCTTCTAATTTTTTAAAAACACGTGTAAAATAATTTGGATCCATATACCCCACGCGATATGTTATATCTTTTACTGTTAACTGAGGAACACGTAAAAGTTCTTTTGCCTTTGTAATTCGAACATTTGTCAAATAATCTGTAAAGCTTGACTTAAATGTCTTTTTAAACATTTTCCCAAAATAATAAGTGCTAAAGCCAATCTCAAAAGCTACGTCTTCTAGCGTGATCCCTTTATCGTAATTTTCTTCGATATACTCAATAGCTTTATCTAACACCGTGATTGTTTTGTTATCTTTTTGGCTTTCTATTTCTTCTAAAATACCATAAAGATATCTATGAATATACCTTTTGGCTTCACCTTGGGTTTCAATATTTTTCAGATCATCAAAAATATATTCCGGCACCGCATGCTTTAATTGACTTTCTTTATTCAAATATCGATTTAATAGAATAAAAAATTCATATAATCTTAAGCGTATTGCATTCATATCGTTGCTGGCATAAATAATGGTCTCCAAAATATAATCCGAGATCTGAATCATCTCATCTTCTTTTCCATTAAATATACTTACACATAATTCATGTTCTTTAAAGTCTGTACTCGAAATATTTATATTAATATCATCTGCATTGTCAACTAAATCAATAAGCATGTTTCGAGCTGAAGCTTTTGCTTGTGCAAAGGATTTCCAAAGTTCGGATATCTGATTATAAGCTTCACCGAATCCATAATAAATAGGAATTTCAAGTTGATCGTTTATGTCCCCACTCACCATATGAATCTCATCCTCAATCGTACGAATGATTTGCAAGCGTTCATCCTTATCATAGTTAAACACAAAAATATAGATTGTATTTTTTAATTGACTCATTAAGAACTTCATATTCTCATTTAATAGAGCTGATAGCTTATCGACAAATCGCTTATTAATCATATTACGATGCAATGCACTTGCTTTTTGTTGATTCATAATCCCAATCTCAACAACAACGCCGAATCCTTCAATAAATTCATTCACCATAAACTTTAAATATTCATCCGCATCTTGTTCATCAATCTCACCGTTAACAACTGAATTAACAAATTCGTTTTCTAGATAGCAGGATATTTGATTGAGTTTCACCTCAAGATTCTCTTTTTGTTCTTGAATTATTTTATCATTTTTCAATTTTTGAATGCACTGTTCCACAATTTCAATTGTTTTTTCTTTGGATGCCGGTTTAACAATAAACTCCTCTACACCTATTTTTATTGCCTCATGGGCATATTCAAAACTATCAAACGCCGTCATAAAGATGATTTTCATTTCTGGTTTTTGTTTTTTAAGTATGTGTCCAACCTCAAGTCCATCTAATCCGGGCATTTTAATATCAAGTATGGCAATGTCAGGGTCAAATTTTTTCGAAATCTCAACAGCACTTAATCCGTCTGCCGCTTCTTCCACTTCGGATATCCGAAGAGTGCTATGATTAATAATATATCGCAAGGCATCTCTTTCGAGCGTCTCATCATCGACAATCAATATCTTGTACATAGGCCAACCTCATTTCTATATCATGCATATAACTATTTTATACCTATGACAAGACAATTACAATAACGTTTATATTTTTTTGCTATTTCGCATCCATAATGAAACTTTCTGTCTCCTATGATAGAATAATATTAATTTGAAAGCAAGGTGAAAAAATATGGAACACACATATAAAACAAGCGAAGTAGCAAATATCATCGGTATTCATCCAAATACTGTTCGTATGTATGAAGATTTAGAGCTGATTACAAGACCTCATCGCCAAAAAAATGGCTATCGTGTTTTTACCGATTTACATATTGATCAGTTTCGTTTAGCACGGCTGGCATTTGAAGTCGAAGTGCTCCAAAACGGCTTGCGCAAGCATATGATTGCGATTATAAAATCTGCTGCCTGTAAGGATTTCGATCATGCACTTCAATTAGCACACGAATATATCCATTCTATTCAGAATGAACTTTTTAATGCAAATGAAGCTATCACAATAACAAGTAACTTATACCATGAAAAAATCACTGGGGTAGAACTCGCCCTAAAACGAAAAGAAGTATCTGACCTCTTAGGAATTTCTATTGATACTCTTAGAAATTGGGAAATGAACGGTTTACTCACCATAAAAAGACAAAAAAATGGGTACCGTGTATATAATGAAGACGATTTACAAAAACTAAAAATAATACGCTCTCTTCGATGTGCAAACTATTCTTTATCTGCTATCTTACGACTCCTAAATACACTTTCTTCTGATAAAAACATTTCCTTCGACCAAGCTCTTAATACTCCCACTAATGACGAAGATATCATTTCTGTTTGCGATAAGTTAGTTGTCTCTTTAAATGCAGCCAAAGATAACGCAAGCCAAATCATCCAAATGCTAGAAAAAATGAAAACAAAATATTAAACCCTCCACTATAACACCAGACTTTGTTCCGGTGTTATAGTTATATAAACAAAGCGGCTACGCTGATTAAAAACAAGGAGGAATCTATATGGATTATATACTTAATGTCAACCAATTAAACAAGTCTTATGGCAATCTAAAGGCTGTTGACGACTTAAGCATTCACCTTAAGGAAGGGGAAGTTTTTGGCTTACTCGGACCCAATGGCGCCGGAAAAACAAGCTCAATCGAATGTATTCTGGGAACAAAAACATTCGACAAGGGTAGCGTTTCAATTCTTGGATTCCATCCAACATCAGACCGTAAAGAATTATTCGAACATGTTGGCGTCCAGTTCCAAGAAGCAAAGTATCAAGAAAATATTCGCGTCCTCGAACTATGCCAAGTGACTGCATCTCTTTACCAAAACCCTGCTGATTATAGTGCTTTACTCAAGAAATTCAGTCTAAGCGAAAAATCCAACTCTTATATCAAAGATCTATCCGGGGGCGAAAAGCAACGACTCTTCATTATTCTCGCCCTCATTCCAAACCCTCGCATTGTATTTCTTGATGAATTAACTACAGGTTTAGATCCTAGGGCACGGCGTGATGTTTGGAAAATCTTACTTGGGCTAAAAAAAGAAGGACTCAGTATTTTACTAACATCACACTTTATGGATGAAGTTGAACTTTTATGTGACACCCTTTGTATTTTAAAAAAAGGAAAAACTGTTTTTCATGGCACTGTCACAGAAGCTATTAAAAAAAGTCCCTACACAACATTTGAAGATGCATACCTTTGGTACACCGATGAAGGAGGTCAGCCATTATGAAATCGTATTTAACCATGCTAAAAACAGAACTTAAACTCTCATTACGCGGAATGGATATGGTCATCTTTGCCATTTTTATGCCTATTATTATTCTGATTATCCTTGGATTAATTTACGGAAAGCAACCGGCCTTTGACGGAGCAAGTTACACCTTTGTTGAACAGTCTTTTGGAGCAATAGCTTCTATTGCCATCGTTGCAGGTGGTGTTATGGGCCTCCCCTTAGTCATCTCGGATTATCGGGAAAAACAGATTTTAAAAAGATACCAAGTCACCCCTATTAGGCCCATTAAACTACTTCTCGTACAGGTAACAATCTATACACTCTATGCCTTTTTATCACTTGTTTCTTTGATGATTATTGCTAAACTTTTCTTTTCATTTTCGATATCGGGCAGTTTAGGCGAATTTATCTTTGGTTGGTTAATTGTCCTAATCTCCATGTTTAGCATTGGAATCATGGTTGGAGGTATTGCAAAAAACACAAAAATAGCCGGCATCATTGCCAGCCTTTTGTATTTTCCAATGTTGATTTTTTCAGGAGCCACACTCCCATATGAGATTATGCCTCTACCTATGCAAAAAGTTGTTGATGTTCTCCCTCTGACACAAGGCATCAAAATATTAAAGGCAGCAACCCTCGGCATTCCTCTTGAAAGTACACTTCTACCTATAATCATTCTGGCATGCATAAGCCTAGTCTGTAGCTTCATTGCCATTCGTTTTTTCCGATGGGAGTAAAAAATGATTATTTATACACCTCAAGTACAAGTATTCGCATTTCTTGATTCGAATCATTAACAAGACCATGGCTTCCAAATGGCTTGTTAACAATGACATCCCCTGATTCAACCAATCTGTCTTCTCCATCAACCGTCATCCTTCCACTGCCTTCAAGAATGATATATAATTCTTCATCATTCTTATGATCGTGAATTCCGATGGATGTTCCTGGTGGCAAGGTCAAATAATTCATAAAACGAATATTCGTTTCAAAATCTTTGTCCCGAAAAAATGAGACTTCTTTTACCGTCCCCACCCCGTCATGACAATGCATGTTATCTTCCATAGGTAGTTTTAAAAAATTTTTAATTTGCATAAATTTACCTCCTATTTATGTAACAACATTGGTTGCTTCTCCATTAATATATGCTTTGACGTTCTCTACTGCTATATCTAACAAGCGTTCTCTTGATTCCTTCGATGCCCAAGCTATATGTGGTGTAATAATAATGTTAGGAGCATCAAGTAAGGGATTATCCTTTTGAATAGGCTCTGTTGATGCCACATCGACAGCTGCTCCTGCAATTTTGCCATCAATAAGCGCCTGTCTTAGATCTTCTTCAACGATTAGCCCCCCTCTCGAATCATTGATAAGGAGGACCCCATCTTTCATCTGCTCAATTGAATGCTTATTAATCATGCCTTGTGTTTCATTATTGAGCGGGCAATGTAAAGAAATTATATCGGATTTACTTAATAATTCTTCTAGGCTAACTTGCTGTGTTTTTTCGTTAAGGTAAGAAGAATCTATGGGACTTCGATTGTATGCTAAGACTTTCATCCCAAACGCCTCAGCGATTTTTGCTACACCTTTCCCAATTTTTCCAAATCCGATAATCCCAATCGATTTATCCATCAACTCTATTAATGGGTACTTCCAATAACAAAAGTCTTCACTTGCCACCCACTCTCCATTTTTAACCGATCGAGAATGTTCTCCTACATGATGGCATAATTCCAAAAGCAAGGCTATTGTATATTGGCTCACAGCTTCTGTTCCATAGGTTGGAATATTGGTTACGATAATTCCACGCGCGTTCGTAGCCTCCATATCGACAACATTATAGCCTGTAGCTAAAACACCGATATATTGGACCTGTGGACATTGCGAAAGTATCGATTCGTTAATGATTGTTTTGTTGGTAAGTACGATGGGTGCATCACCGATTCGCTCGACGACCTTCTCTTCTTCTGTCCGATCATAAATCGTGACCTCTCCTAATGTCTTTAATATATCCCAGTTCAAATCACCAGGATTTACTGTATATCCATCTAATACAACGATTTTTATCATATGCCAAACCTTTCTTCTGCATTTATCTTTTACTCATCATCTAATAATGCCCATGCACGATGAATAACACGTTTTGTATTTGCTACAACAATATCTGCATCGTCATCCGGAGTTGGGGTTACTTCCATTGACAAAACAAATGGTGTGTTTTCCTTGAAAAACCCTTCTGCTTTTAACACTTTAAAAAAGTCCAATAATTCTTTTGTATCATTGGCACTATTTGGATAGCCAAATCTTGGATGCTTATCACCATAAGCTGGATAACCTTCTTTTACAACGGCGTTACCAATATGCAAGTGGTTAATATAGGGTTTTAATGTTTGTATCACAAATTTACTTGATTCATAGGTTATCGGAAAATGGGATAAATCAACTAAAAGGCCAAAATTATCACACTCACGACGAACCTCTTGTGCGAACTTTGCTGCATAAGGTGCCGGTCCTATGAGAACAGCTTTATCTAAATCATAATCAAAAACTTCTAAATTCACGGTCATGTCTTTGGTCGCCGCATATTGGCATACATGAATCGTTGTTTTTAATAGCTGGCTATAGTTCTGGTCTTTTGTTTCTTCAGTCCATTTTCCGGCTAAAAAAGCAATGCCTTTAGACCCTAAATACTTCGCCTCATCTACCGCTTCTATTAATACTTTTTCTGCACATGCTCTTTTGTCTTCATCAAGATCATTGGGATTAAGCCCTGAGGACAAAAGCGTCGGCTGTGCACCATAACAAATCGTCATATGCGATTGAGCCAATAGGCCTTTCGTTTTTTCCCGCAGCTCTTCATCGTCGATTTTTGTAATCTCAATCGCATCGAAAAAATCATCCGCTAAAATCTTATGTAAGGATTTCATATAGTCATATCTTGCAGGCGGATAACTCATCCAATGAATGGTTCCAATCTTAAAAAACTTATGAATACTTTCTTTCACTTTATCACTCCTTATTGAATCGGTTTCCAGGAAAAGACGTAGTTAATATTTTTCGGAAGCTCTATCTTAGGTTCTTCTTGGACTTCAAATGTTCCCTTGAATCCTTCTTCTTTAACCGCATGGTCAAAATGCGCTGCCGCTATTCCCATATCTATTCGTTGAATATCATAGGAAAAACTTTTACTATAGCCCGGTGTACTATATTCATAAAAATGCACCGTGTCTTCTTCAATGACAAGCCTCCATGGTTGTTTATTGGACGCTGAGGGTCCTAATCGAACCATTTCAAGTGCAAAGGCAAACTCACCGGCTGTTTCTTTCGCCAGCGGGGTCGAAAAATCATTCTTATAAAAAAGCTCTTCCCACTCTTTTCTTTGGTCCGCTTTAATCATTTTACGCATGGCTAATTCCTTAATGTGCTTTTTCTCTGCAGCATAACCATATGGTGTAATAATTGGAAACAGCTCATCGTCACCTACATTCATAGCGTTGGCAAATCCTTTGCGGTCAAAGGTTCCCCCTAACCAACATGTGCCAATATCCACGCTTGCCAAGTAAAGAATTAAGGTTTCAAACTCGTACCCTAAGGCCAAAAGGGCCTCCGGTTTGTTCTGGATGGTCGCACCTATATAGTTCTTTGCGCCTTTAATGACACCATAGGTTCCAAGTTTTTCATTTTTGTCTCCATCTTGAAATTCTAAATAATGAAACTTTACTTGTGGACCAAAGGGATTTTCTAAATGAGCGACAAAATCCTGAATCTCATTTTTTAATTGCTCTTCTATAACTTGGTCAGAGTAATTTCTCACACTGTATCTTTTACTTACTGCTTCTTCTATTGAAAACTTCATATTCATTGAGTATTCTCCTCTTTATACAAAATAGTATCTTTATAACCTCATTGTACTAAATGGAAATATAGGTGTCAATTATTCCTCCGTTTGTCGAGGAAAAGCCCTTGACCTTTCTGCTAGGTTTAAAAGCAGAAAGGTCAAGGACTTTTTTGTAGCAAGAAAAGGAGATTTATAACATTAACTTTCCTTCAATGCCTTCATAGATGATGGTCTTACTCGTACCATTTTTTAAAGCTATCTTCACCGGTCCATAACCGCCACACTTTTCCTTATCTGTGTAGGCTACAGATGAAATCGGAAAAATCTCATTTTCTGTAAAATCTTCTAAACTTTCTTTGGTAATTACTTGAGAAATCATGACATAGGGTTCATAACCATATTGTTTTTGTTTTTTTGCTTTCCCAAAGATAATTATGGATTTTGGTGAGTCAGGATTCGTTTCCTCACTGTGAATTAAATCAATGCTCTCCCATCCATCAAAGATGGTCATGGCAAGCTGCTTCTCTTTACCTGTATAATCATGACCTTTTAATACAATGGCTTTGGCACCGTCTTTTTCATAATGCTTAATCTCAGTACTATTATCAGGAAAACCATATGCGCCTAAAGTTAATGATACTGGACGTCTATACAATCTAACCTTGTCCACTCGAATCAAACCGTTTGCTACCGGAAAATCCGATAGATTCATGGCTTGCATCCACATGGTTTCTTTATCTAATTTAAAATCAAAAAATTGTCGACGATATAAGATGCCTTCATTATTACCATGCCAAAAAATCGCATTGGCTTTCTCGACTTTATTTGATGTCAAATCTTCTAAAACATATTGTTGGGATTCTACTAAATCGCTAGGTGCTGATTCCCATGGATATTTGCTATTATAGCTTAATTTTCCATAGTTCCACAGGCTATTATCATCATCACTCTTTTTAAGTATTTTACCGGTTCTAAGGATGGTTTCTCCATTAGCTTCATGATTAGTAAAACATAAGGCGGGTCCATCAAGTGTTGTTTCTTTGACTGCATTTGCTTCTAACTTTTCCCATATTCCATTATTTTCTTTAGCCGTCCAAAAGGGATGGTCTTTGGGAAAATGAAGACACAAAAATGCCTTTCCAAACCATAAAGGGGACTCCGCGCAGGAATATCCTTGAACTAGAGGCTTAAACTGACCATAGAAACCCAATGAAGGTACTCCATTACATAAAAAATCTTCCCTTGTAAAAAACTGAAGTAGCGCCCCTGAAGCAATCCGTCTAGCAAGACCGGGATCCATTTGAGGATTTTTAAGGAGAAAGTTAGCATCTAAAGGCGAGGTTGCCGCATTTCGATAAATATTACTTCGTCCCCACATATTTACAAATCCATCACGATCAAAATAATCTGCATATGTCTCCATTAACTTATTACTATTATCTTCAAATTGTTTTGCTAGTAAGGGTTCATGTTCATATCCATACCAAGTATTCCAAATAGGGCCATATACATTAAATGCCCAACATGAATAATAATCAAATGAGTGACCATCTCTATACCACCCATCTCCGGTGTAATAATTTAAAATATTCTGCGCATGATCACGCATAATATCATGATCTATGTCATAACCTTTTTTATTCAAAAAAGCTAAGATAATCATGTTAAACAAACGCCAATTCTGAGGCACAGTATTTCCATGACCAAAACCAAGTAAGAAGTCTGCAATTTTATCTTGCTCTTCTTTTGTATACGTATTCCAGATTTCTTCCTTTGTGTTCTCCAGACATATAACTAAAGCACAAGCTTCTACTGTTTGTTGAAAAGGCCTAAATGGGTCCGTATCTTTCGCCCGTTCATAGAACTCTTCGTAACGTCCCACATAATTAGGATCACCCTTAGTCACTGATTTTAAGACTTGTTTCTTATAATAATCTCTTATATTATGTCCACTAATTACCGTGGTTGGATCTTCATGAATAATTTGTGCTGCAACAAAAAATGTCCTAGCAAGTCCTTCAAAATATTCCGCCTTTTCTTCTACTTCTCTGGATAACCCTGTGGATTCTTTATGCGGATAGGTTACATCTCTTTCCGTTCTAGGCATTACCACAGGATCATCGAGTGTCTTGATATGCTTGAAAATTCCACCTAAAAGATACGCACATGCTTCAAGCCATGTTTCTCTTGTCATCCCCGTATATGGGCTTAACTCATAGTCTAGATGCTTCGGTTCGAATATCATTTTCTTACCACCATTATCCTCTCCTTCTTCTTACCAGATAAATAGTTCTTCGCCTGTCAATTTCCATATTGCTTCGATAAAATAATAATCACCATATATGATTGCAAATTCATGAACATTATCATGAAATGCAGCCGTACATTTTTCTAAAAGGTTATCCGTATCTAGATCCCAATTAAATCGTTTTTCAGCTAAAGTTTTTAACAATATATGGGCCGCTTGCATATATTTGTCTTTTCCATCTAATCCCATTGCTTTTGAGATTTCAATTAAGCCACAAGCTGCAATAGCACTTGCTGTTGAATCCTCTAATTGGCAATCTTCTGGTTGATGGAAGTCAACCGGAATCAAGCCATTTTCTGGAATATTTGAAATAAAATAATCTGCAATTTTTTTTGAAACTTCAAGATATTTTTCATCTTTTGTATGCAGATAACTTAAGATGAAACCATATAATGCCCACCCTTGACCTCTTGTCCAAGACGAACCTTCTTCATATCCCTGTCCACCGTATGACTTGATATAGTCACCTGTATTTGGATCAAACTCGACGATATGTTTTGACGATCCATCGTCTCGGATAAAATTCTTTGCTACCATATTTGCATGGCTGACCGCGATATGCTTAAATCTTGGATCTTTTGTTTCTTCTGACGCCCAGTATAGCAAAGGCAGATTCATCATGCAATCAATAATCGCCCACCCTATATTCTTACTATCACCATGGTCATTCCATGCGCGAATAAATGAACCTGCAAGATTATAACGGCCGGCCAAATTATTGGCTGCTAATAAAGCTCTGTTTTTTGAAGTCAAATTATCGGTCATTTTATAGTTTGCAACCGATGTAGGTAACCACTTAAAACCATTATCATGATCAAGGCCTTGTGAAGTCATAAGTACTGCATCTAATTGTCTCTCATTCTCTTCTGCAATCTGGCGAAACACATCGTCTTGGGTGGCTTTGTATAGTTGCCACATCATGCCGCCCCAAAAACCATTGGTCCACCAACATATATTTTCTTTGCTTTGATTATCGAAGCGTCCCTCATCTGTTGTATATGGAATTTTGCCTTTATTTCTTTTTGCAACAACCGTTTCTTTTTCTTTGATTTTTTTTGCTATTTCTTGAACCCATTCTGAATTATGCATTATAAATCCTTTCTTTGTTCTTTAATCTTAAACAGCTAGGTAGTTTACATCTTCCCCCTATATTTTCATAAGAAAATAGTGAAGAAACTTATACAATCTCCACTATCTCCTATTTACCGATTGATTAATTTAATCGCAATGATTCATGCAATTTATTCGTTGTCCTCTTCGATTCGTTCCGCATTTCTAACCCAGTTTTCGACTAATTCTTCCGCTGTGATTACATCAAGATAGTATTTTTCTGCTTCCTCGATTACCATTGTATCAAGTGCAGCACCATATGGTGGTGCATAAGTAATGATATTATCTTTCCACTCAGGATTATTCAAAACATTTCCTAATGCCTCAATATCATATAATTCAGGAATATCCATTAAACTCTTAACCATCTCCATCTTATCTACTCCTACTTCAGCCGATAATCCGCCACCACGGATTTCCATGCCTTCTGTTGTATAGAAACGAAGGAATTTGTATGCCTCTTCAGGATGTTTTGAGTGAGCTGCAATTGAGTAGAAATGACTATCTGTGTTTGTCAATCCTTCAGTACCTCCATCAGACCATCTTGGCAACGGAGCAAATGTAGTCACAAAATCATGTGGATATTTGTCAATATCATCTACTTCGGGAATCATCCATGATCCTGTCGGAATCATTGCTGCCTGTCCATTAAAAAATTCCGTTCTATAATTGGCGTTCATTGCTTTTGAATCTGCATAAGGCCTTGATGCGCCATCAACATTCTCTAATTCTTTTCTGTATTTATTCCATTCAATAAGCGCCGGGTCATCAAAATAAAAACCACCATCCGGGTTTGATAATGGATTGTTATATTGTGTGTTAAATTGAACTAAATATGCATATACGCCCCATGTATGAAAATAAGATCCATAAACCTTAGAAGGTCCCTCACCCTGAGTCATTGCAATCGCATATTCTCTATAATCTTCCCATGTCCAGTCTAATGGCGGAACATCTAATCCTGCAGCATCAAGTAAATCTTTATTAAGCATAACAAAAAAAGATTTAACATCTGCCGGTAAGCCATAAATAGATCCTTCGACTCTCGGTGTAAAACTATATACGTCCTCTATCTCAATTCCTTCTGCTTCGATAAATTCATCCATCGGATAGTAGACACCTGCCATGGCTTTCTCTGCCATTCCACCATATCCCGCCTGTCCTAGAATATCCATTTCATCACCAGCCATAATCATTAAGTCTACTTTGTTTCCATACTCTGTAACGTTTCGATCTCCATAGTATTCAAAAACGACATTAACATTGGGATTTTCTTTCTCATAAGCTTCCACTACCCTGTTGTCTCCTTCTTCTAAGTGATTCTGCCAAGTTAAAAATTTGATTGTGATTTTCTCTTCTGTTGTTGATTCATTTTCACTCGCACTATTTGTGCTTGCAGTTTCACCATCATTACTTTCATCTGCGTCTTGTCCACATCCGGAAAATATTCCTAGAATCAAGGTCAACACCAATAAAAACATAATACTTTTTTTCATCATCTTTCTCTCCTTTTATAATATATTAAACTTAATTAATTTGGTTCCCACTGATTTTCTTATCCCTTTACTGCCCCAGATGCAATACCATCTATAACATGCCTTTGTCCCATAAGGAAAAAAATCACTAAAGGAATGATAGCTGAAACAGCTGCTGCCATAATCAAACTATAATAACTACCGGCTTCGGTTTGGAATTGTTTCATCCCCAACTGAATCGTATATAATTCTCTACTATTCAAAAATACCAAGGGTGTTTGATAGTCATTCCAAGTCCAAACAAACTTTAATATTGCGAGTGTCGCTAAAGATGGCTTTGTTAATGGTAAAATAATTCGTGCAAAAATTGTAAAATGTCCTGCCCCATCGATTCTGGCTGACTCTGATAAAGATTCCGGTATTGCTGTCATTGCTTGTCTTAATAAAAACACGCCATACACACTAAATGACAACATGAGTATGATACCTAAATGTGTATCATATAATCCCAAAAACTTATTAATCATAAACCTAGAAACAATTGTAACTTGAGGTGGTATCATCATCGTTGCTAAATATAAAAGAAATAATTGATCCCTATACTTCCATTTAATCTTTGAGAATCCATATGCTCCCATAGCCGAAACCACGACTTGTGCCAAGGTGGTTAATATTGTTACTTTTATAGAATTCCAGTAATACATGGCAAAATTGTATTGTTCGCCCCAAACGGTATTATAATTTTCAATCGCATTAAACCGTGTTGGAATCCATTGAATCGGAAAGGTAAATACATCGGCCTCAAATTTCATAGATGTTGAAATCATCCATACCAAGGGCATTAACATAGAGACTCCTACAATCCAAAACAAAACGGTTACAATCCATTTACCTATTGAAATCTTTTTTCTTCTTTTCTTTAAAACAGCTACATTCATTGCATTCTCCCCCCTACTCATTCGTAAATTTACTTTGGAATTTAAATTGAATAAGTGTTACAATAAATATTAAGACAAAGAGCGCCCAAGCAAGTGCATTCGCATATCCGACTTGAAAATCATCAAAGGCTTTTCTATAAATATAAAAAGCCATAACTGAACTTGAGTTTCCCGGCCCTCCATTTGTCAAAAGACTTATATGATCAAACACTCTAAACGATCCAATAATACCCATAATGGTCAAGAAAAAAGTTGTTGGAGAAACTAGAGGCACCGTGACATATAAAAACTGTCGGATAGGCCCTGCCCCATCAATAGAGGCTGCTTCATACAGCTCACTAGGTACTGATTTCAATCCTGCTATATAGACAATCATGGTGTAACCTAACTGCTGCCATATATATACAATCATAATCGTATACAAAGACCACTTATAGTCGACAAACCATTTTGGTGGATTCTCAACACCCATTGAAATCAGAAATTGATTAACCGGTCCGTAACTTGGGTGAAATATAACTTGCCATACTGCCGCTACTGCTACTATACTCGCAATATAGGGTATAAACATCATAATTCGAATCGCTTGGTTCCCAAACACATACCTATTTAGCATCTCCGCCATGATTAATCCTATAGCGATTAACACCGGTACTGTAATCAAGGTAAATAGAATATTGTTTTTGTATGATACTAAAAACCAATCATCTGAAAACATTCGTATATAGTTTCTTAAACCAACAAACGTCATTGCATCAAACCCTTGAAGAAAATTCCATTTAGTGAAACTCACGATAATTGATGCAAAAACTGGAATTAGAATAAAGAATATGAAACCCAAAAGCCCTGGCGATATAAATATCAATCCCATTAACGTTTCTTTTCTTTTTGACTTTGCTGAATTCATTTTTAACCTCCTCAAAAATTATATATTTGCCTGCTGAATCTCCATTGACACGTTCAGCAATCATTCTCTTACTCTAGAAATCACTCAACAATATAGTCAATATGATTATGTTGTTTTTCTTAAACAACTTATGTATACTATATTACACGTTCTTTCTCATTACCACCATAGTACTTCTTGTTAAATACTTTGCCAATATTGCTATATAAAGGAGGATAATTAATCTAAAAATGGAATATATTACTAATTTTTTTCTAAACCCAAATCCTTATTTCATCGGTAACTTGCTTACGGACACTTGTAATGTTAATATACATATCCATAATTCTTTTGAAATATTTTTAGCAACAACTGATAATATTCGTTATTCTATTGAGGGATCTTATTATGATTTAAAAAAAGGGGACATTATCATCACCAATGCTTCTGAAGTTCACCGTCCATCTACAATTAATGCAGACCCATGCGGTAGACAATTTATATTATTTAGTCCAGCTTACTTCGAACAAACAATCAAGGACATTCACCCAAGATTTTATATTTTTACTAAAAGAAAAAAAGGCTATTATAACCATCTAAAGCCAAACGATATTGACCGTGATTATATTAGCCAGCTTTTCAACCGTATTATTGATTCCTATTCTTCTCATGCATCTAGTGAAAATTTATTGACAACAGTCCTTATTGCAGAACTACTCATTCATCTCGAAAGAATATATAGTTATTGTTACACCACCAATAAAAACTACAAATCTCATAGAAAAATTGAACCTCGCGTTAAAAGTTTACTAGAAGATATTAATCTTAATTATAAGAATAAAATTTCCCTCGACGAGTTAGCCAATCAACATTATATGAACAAATATTATATGTGTCATTTATTCAAAAGCGAGACAAGTTTCTCAATAGGGGAATATATTAATTCCCAACGCATAATGCATGCTAAGGATTTACTTGAAAATGACAAACTTTCTTTTAATGAAATTGCACAAATGTGTGGTTTTGAAGACTATTCAAATTTTTATAAAATCTTTAAGAAATTAATGGGAGCATCACCAAGCAAATATAAAAATATATATTTAAATGACCAAAGCAATATAAAGACATAGATCCAAAAGTTAATTTTCTATTTTTATCTGATTTAATTCATGATTCAGTTCTTTAACCATGCTTGGACTAACAGCTTTACCTGCTTGTTTTAATATTTTTTGAAGTGGAGATTGATCCATTAATTTTTGTACAGAGTCAGGTATATATACGCCTCTTGCCACATCGCCATAAGATTCTCTAACTTTAGCCATTGTCTTAGCAATTAGTGCCGCACCTTGAGGATTTTTCTTAATCTCTTCCATAGAGTTCAAAATCGAAAAATAGCCTTCACGTTCTAGTTCTTCGGGTTTATCAAACCAATTCACAACTTCGCCACCTTCAACTTTATATTGGCTGTTTGGTGAATTTACTTTTTTAATATGAATCGTATCCGAAAAATTTCCTGATTTAGCTACAATCGTATGTTCGCCATTCAATGGAACTTGGAACTTAAACACTTTGTCTCCTTTTTTCACCTCAAAAACCTTTCCATCTATACTTAGTTCGACTTCGTTTAAGTTTGAGTAAACTTTAATCTCTGTGTTTTCTTCACATCGTTCAATATATCTACGTCCACATAAATGGACAAATGGGTCTGCTGACAAATATGCTTTATATATGTAAAATGCATCTTTATACGTTTTACGATCAAATGTCACTAACCCTTTTTGGTTTTGGCCCGGTTTTCCGCCTTCTTCACGGCCGTCCGCACCAAAGTCAAACATATTCCAACAATGCATGGCCCAGATATAGGGTCTCTTTGCCCACATATTAAGCATGTGCTCATGATAAACTGCTTGGTATGTTTCAGACCAGTCCCCACGTTCAGGATTAGAGTTCTGATAAGCCGGATTAGCATCTGCTCCATATTCTGAGAGGCCAACGACTGCATTTGGGTAATTCTGGTGGAGTTGATCAAAGAATTGATCATTTGCTTCTAATTCACCAAGGTACCATCCATAATATAAATTATAGGAACAAATATCCGGCAATTTAACCAAATCTTCCTTGGGTTCTAGCATAAAGGCATGAGCCATTACTGTAGGTCGGGTAGCATCCATTTTATGGCAAAGATCATTCAATATTTGATGGTTTTCTATTAAGTCTTCATTAACACCTCCAGCAGCTGTTATTTCATTGGAAAGTCCCCAACATACAATTGAAGGATGATTGTAATTCTGAGCCAGCAATTCTGTCATCTGACTTATTGTATTTTCTCGTGCTGTAGGCATATGTTCAGTGATATATGGAATCTCTACCCAAGTAATCATACCCTTTTGATCACAAAGATCGTAAAAATATTGATCATGCTGATAATGCGCTAGTCGGATAGTATTGGCGCCCATTTCAAGCATAATATCCATATCTTCATCCATCATTTCTTTTGTAATGGCATAGCCTACACCTTCTCGATCTTGATGACGCGCCGCTCCACATAGTGGATAGGACCTTCCATTGAGTATAAATCCTTTCTCAGGATTGAATTCGAATGTTCTACATCCGAATTTTGCTTCGACTTTATCACCATTATTAAGACTAGCTGTCACTGTATAAAGATAAGGGTCCTTTAATCCGTCCCATAAATGAACATCTTCAATTCTGAAAATCGTTTTTGCGTAGCCGTTTTGAACTTCAGCGACTTGTTTTTCTCCACATAGTTCATAAGTAACACTTTCAGCATCTCCTTGAATCCATGTTTCAACGCTTATATCAGCAGCATTTTCTTTGACTTTTGGTGTTACTTTTATTCCCGGTCCCCCTGCAAAGCTTAAATCAAAGTGGGCAGATGGTACCGTGATTAAGTATATATCTCTATATATTCCACCATAAAAAGTGAAATCCGCTTTTTGAGGATATACCTTGTCATTTTTTTCATTATCTGCTGACACGACTAGTTGATTTTTTTCTTGTAAAACCTCAGTAATATTAACACGAAATGTGGAGTATCCGCCTTCGTGACGCGCTAATTTTTGTCCGTTCATATAAACTTCAGCTATCATAGCAACACCACGAAACTCTAGCCACACTTCACCGTCTTCATTCATTTCAGGTCGTTCGAATTCTTTTATGTACCAGCATGTACCTCGGTAATAGTCATTTCCACCATCTTGTCCATCTTTGGCATTCCATGTATGTGGAATATCTACTTTTAGCCCTTGCGTTTTATCTAGACCCTGAACACCTACATTTTCTTTTACAAATTTCCAATCTTTATTTATACACACTACTTTTCTCATGATTCTACTCCTTTATACATATACTATAGTTTTATTTTTTTTGTTCCCTACGAAAATAACTGCTATGAATAATTGAATTATAGCAACAATTGTAACTGCGCTAAATGATACCTTTACACCTGCCATCATTGTATTGGATGCGGCAACTGCAGACATTAGGGATACAAAAACGGCTGTTCCTACAGAACCTGAAATTGTTCTTAATGTGGTTGCAATTGCTGTACCATCTGCCGTCGACTGTTTTCTAATGGTACTCAGTGTCCATGTTGATATGGGCATAAGCATGCATCCAATCGCTACCTGCCTAAACGCAAACACAAGAACAAGAAAAGATACAGGTGTTTGACTGGTTAATAAGGATAAGCCAATACATCCAAAAACCATAACGATACTTCCTGAAACAAATACTTTTCTAATTCCAAATTTATCATAGATTTTACCTGCCATGGGATTAATAATCATCATTAGAATGGATCCGGGCAGTGTCACCAATCCTGATGCCATCGCAGACATCCCTCTAACTGTTTGAATGTAAAGTGGGATGATTACTGCAGCTCCTAGCATACCTGCATACAATAACATTGTACACATGACCCCTAGACTAAACTCTCGATTTTGAAATAAACGTAAATCCAAGAAAGGTTTTTTTGCATTTAACTGCCGCATTATAAATAAACTCATACTTACAAGGCCAATGCCTAGTGGAAAAGCAACGTTAAAGCTAATGAAGGGATAACTTATGAAATTCCCAACGCCTAGCAATAACCCTACGAGGCCAAATGAACACATCATCATGGAAACCACATCAAAAGTTTCTTTGATTGTTGGTAATAAATCTTCAAAAAAGAATGCACCCACAATTAAAATTGCAATGGCCACAACAAATGTGATTCTAAAAACATAATACCAACTCAGTCCATCCACGATAACACCAGCTAAAGTCGGTGCAATAATCGGCGCCCCACCGATTGCTAATCCATAAACTCCCATCATTGTTCCACGTTTGTTTTCCGGATAAACAGTAAAAATAAAAACTTGCGTCATTGCAACAATAACCCCTGTTCCAATTGACTGAATCACTCTTCCAAGCATCAACATCGGAAAATTCAAAGAAAACGAATTAAGCCCAAGTCCAAGTGTTAACAGAAGCATCGATACAACAAATAATTTTTTGGTTGAAAATCGTTTAAGTAAATACGCTGTAGCGGGTGTCATGACTCCTACTGCAAGAAAACTCCCACTTGTAATCCATTGAGCCGTACTGGCAGTAATTCCCAAATCTTTTATTATCGCAGGAAGGGTCACACTCATTGCTGTCTGCAAAAATGTTCCTAAAATACTCGCAGATAATATTATTACAAATATTATATTTATTTTCTTGTTATTCATTTTTTTTACCTCTATTCAATATACGTTAAATAGTCATGAATTTACACAGTTTTAATCGGCGCCGTTAAAACAATCTGTAAACTTATTCTTATTATAAACGGGTCCCTATTTAGTTCATATTAAATTTTTAGATATTTTGTTTGTTTTTTTGTTTAAATTCGTATAAAATTAAAGTATAATGCATTCTATTTTATAGGAAGGAGATTTTTAATATGTCAATCGATTACCCTACCCTTCAAAATAATTTATCCATCTTCAAAAAGATTTTAAATGCTACCGGAACTTATTACTTTTGGACATATGATTGTGAAGGTCTTCTTCTAGAAGCTGATTGCCCACATGAAACATTACAAATTCTTTTTGAAATTTCCGGTTGCAAATCATATATGAACGAATATGCTCAGATGCACGAAAAACCCTTAGTCCTTGTTTCTGAATTAGGAATAATGTGGTTTGCCTCTTTTGAAATAAAAGAAAATAAACTTATAAGATCCTATGTAGTAGGACCTGTTCGCAGTGTTGAAACATCCATACAAAAAGCTCGTTCTGAAATAAGTCATACGACTTTACCTATCAATCACAAAACAAAATTCCTAAATCTTTTTACGCGTCTTCCACTTTCGTCTACCATTAATTTTTTACCTTATACCTTAATGCTTGATTTTTGTATTAATGAAAAAAAGCGTAATCGTAGCGATATCTATATACAAAGAAGTCATTCTTCACCAAAAGATACTAACATATATAATTATCAAACCTCCAATAAAGATTATTCAAATAGCTGGGCGAATGAACAAATTCTTCTTCAATACATTAAAGACGGAAACTCTGATTATAAAGAAGATTTTGAGCGTGTCCTTTCTACCGGAAAAGGAATAGGGGTACATACACACTCTCTTTTAGAAAGAGCCAAGCTAAGTGTGAGTTCCTTTATCACTCTATGTTCTAGAGCTGCAATAGAAGGTGGCCTTTCACCTGAAACTGCTTATTCTATAGATGTTACTTATCAACAAAGCTTATATGAATGCAAAACTCTAGGTGAAGCTCAAGCTATCAACCATGCAATGTTTGAAGATTTTGTCCAATCGGTCAAAAAAATCCGCTCTTATCCGAATCGCTCAAAACAAATTCAAACTTGTTGTGATTACATTGACATGCATATTGAAGAAAAGCTAACACTTCCTATTTTATCGAATATAGTTGGTTACTCTGAATATTATTTAAGCCGAAAATTCAAAAGTGAAGTTGGAATCAGCGTTAAACAATATATCAATATGGCAAAAATAGATCGTGCTAAACACCTTTTAAGAACAACTGATCTAAGTATTCAGGAAATCAGTGATCAATTAAATTTTGGTTCAAGGAGCTATTTTTCGGAACTTTTTTCTTCCATTGCAGGATTACCACCTACTGAATACCGAGATTCTTCTCCCTCTTCATAATCGTTCAATAAAGGAGCTATCTCAGATTTTATTCTGGGACAACTCCTTTTCTTTAAAGAATCATTTTATAGAGCACATTTAATTTCAGATACACTCTGTTCCATTTCTTTATTTTCTTTTCGTTTTTGTTCTAGCGTTTCTTGAATTTCTTTCATTTTTTCATCATCAAGAGGATAGAATTTCATAGCTATTAGAGTAGCTACCCATCCAAATACAGGCATTCCTAAAAATAATAGCATGGCCACTGCAAAAATTTGAGGCGATGAAGCTTCGCCTACTTGTGGCATAACCTCTCTATAGCCAATGGCTGCAATTGCAAAACCAACAACGGATGCAGATAAGGAAGAAACAAGTTTATCTATAAACGAAAATATACTTCCCATGATACCCGGAACATTTTTTCCCGTTCGATATAGTTCATAATCTGTACAATCTGCAATCATCGGAAAAACAAAGTTTGCACATAGATTTCTTAAACCAACATAAATACTGTATGCTAATAAAAATATCCCTGTCGGCAAGATACCTGTACCAATTTGCGTTGGATCAAATACCAAGAAAATCGCTAATATAACACCGGCAAATACAATAGATAATTTAGTTATTTTAACCAAACCTTTTTTATTACCAATTTTTCCGGCGATTTTAGTACCAAATAAAATTACCAGAATAGAAGGAACTAATGTAATTAAATTTAAGCGACCATATAGGGCGTAGTTACCCATAATAATACCAAACACCATAATATTTATTGCCGAATTACTGGCTGATTGCATTGCTAATTTATCCGTTGATGCAGCTATAACTAGACATTGTATGGCTCGATTTCCTTTTAGAACTTTAAAAATATCTTTGATTCCAACAACATTTCCCACTACGGATGATGTATACATTGGTATATCTTTATCCCATATACTCATAATCGCAATAAAGGTGAAAACACCACTAATTAAAATAATTGTTAAACTCATTTCTTGTAGTGCAGGTACATTAAGTCCTCCATGTTTTGGAACTAGATAATTAGAAGCATAAAAACTTAGTGCTACCCCTACAACAGTTGAGTATATTGCGTTAAATCGTGCCGATAAGGGTCTCTGCTTTGGATGATTCGTCAAACAGGCTTGGGCTGCTCTGGTAACACTCGTCTGAAACGTATATCCAATAATATAAATCGCATATAATAAAATAAATGTTATTAATCCACTTCCAATTCCCCAAAAGAACATTCCCAAAAGAGCCGCTGCTGTTAATAAATATCCAATTAACATAATGACTCTAAATTTACCAAACTTCGTATCTGTTTTGTCGATAATGACACCTATTAACGGATCAGTAAATCCGTCAAAGATACGTGATGCAGTGATTGTTATCGCAGCTACACCGACTAAGATACCATAACCTCCAACTGCTAGATAGCTAACAAACGTCATTAATATCATAAATAAATTTGTAGCTACATTGTTTAAAGGAAACCCCATTATTTGCCACATTTTTGCAACATTATATTCAATATCATTTTTTTGATTTTCCATGAAAAACCTCCATCAATATTTATTAGACTGTTTCGCCATTACACTATTGAATGTAATTAACATCAATTCACAAATTTCGGCGCCATTAAGAATTTGTAAATTCTTCTTTATTATAAATGGACCTCTATCTAGAGTATATTAAATTTTTAGATGTTTTGTACACTTTTTTGTTGGTTTTTCATTTTTATTTATTTATTTCGAGAAAAATTTGTTGCACTTTCTACAAATGTGATTGTTTTTTTGTCACAATCTAATTCCGCCTTAATTCCATATGGCAGAATTCCTATGGGTGATGCATGTCCAATGTTTACATTGTATAAAATGGGGAGTTGCCTTAAACCTTCTTCTTCTCGTACTATTTGCATAATGGCCTCTTTATATTCATCGTAGTATGTTTCATCCTGAGGCTTACCAACAATAATCCCATGAAGTACCTTCAATATACCTTGTGCGGCAAGATTGCGAAATGTCCACTTGACAAAATCAGGGGATGGCTTATCTTCACTGCTTTCAATGAAAAGAATAGCTTCTTTCCATTCATTCAATGCTGGCCATATCTTTGTTCCTATACACATCATAAACACATCCAAACATCCACCTAACAAATGCCCCACTGCCTTACCTTGGCCTTGAAGCAACTCATATCCGTGCTGATCGGGAATAAGCCTCTTTTTTTTCATCGTGTTTTCTTCGCTCCAAGGGATAAATTCATTAGACCACTCCGGACTAGGCAAAATCTTATAGCCTTGTGTTTCCTTAAACAAGACATCTATCACGGCTACTTTTGTATATTCAAACATGGATACATATTCACCAAATTCACACATAAGACTTGGACCATAAAAGGATACTAGTCCGGCTTTATACATCATGAAATGATTAATCGTTGTATCTGAATATCCCATGAAAATTTTCGGATTATTTTTTATAATCTCTAAATCAATATATGGAAGTGTTCGAATGGTATCATCACCGCCAATAGCACAAAAAATCGCTGAAATCAATGGGTCTTCAAACGCGTCCATCAAATCTTTGGCTCGAAGTTCAGGGTGCTTTGCTACAAAGTCACTGCCCTTTAATGCATGTGGCATCGGAACGACCTCTAGGCCAAACTCTTTTTCAAGGCGTTCTTTTGCTATATGATATTTGTGGATGAATTCCTCATCACCTATGCCTCCCCATGATAGACTCACCAGTGCAATTCGATCACCTTTTTTTAGTCGTTTCGCTTTAATCATCGTTTCCCTCCTCTTTATATCAAAGATTAATTTGAAAAATACGAATAATTCCTTTGCGTATCAATACTGTCTTCATTTTATCACATTTTTATATAAACAAAATAGTTTTTATTGACATTACTGTTCGACATACATTATAATGTAATTAAGAGGTGATAATATGGATGAAGCGAATAAAACACTTATAAATATACAGCAAGAGATGAAACGAGGCACCCTTGTTTTAGCCGTTCTTACCCAAATGGATAAACCGCAATATGGATATTCACTGATCCAAGCATTAAATGACCAAGGACTCGCCATTGAGCAAAATACACTTTACCCCCTCCTTCGACGACTTGAAAAACAGGAGCTTCTGGAGTCGGTCTGGCAAGTTGAAGATAACCGACCAAGACGTTATTATCAAATTAGTGAACAGGGGAAAAGCATCCGAGATCTTCTCACAAAAGAATGGCATTCACTGAATGCCACCATGTCAAAACTTATAGGAGGTATGAAATGATATCAAGTTATTTATATACAATCGGAAAATATCTTTCATCCAAACAAAGGGATGAGATTTTACAAGAAATAGAAGCCAATTTATATGACTATTTGGAAGAGAATTTTGGAAAAAAAGACTACTCGAATGAGGAGTACGAACAAGCTTTTCGTTCCATGGGTCCCCCAAAGAAAGTCGCTGAAGCTTACATGAATTCTCCAAGGTGTCTTATTGGTCCTGCCTATATTGATACTTACTGGTTAGTCCTAAAAATAACTCTTATAGGTATGGCAATCGGATTGACCCTCGCTAACTTGATTGCACTTTCTAACACAGACAATATCATTCAAGTATTATATAGTACACTCATGAGTATTTGGCAAGCCGCTATGTCCACCTTAGGTATTGTTACATTAATATTTGTCATTATACAGCATAATGCCCCCGCTGAGCCGGAAAACACTGATGAGGATTGGTCTTTAGACCTTCTTGAAACAGCTCCTGAACGTCATCAAAAAATTAGCGTATCCGAACTCATTTTCGAATCTGTCTTTATTTGTTTTGCTCTTGTTATTCTCAATCATCCAACTCCACCCGTCATTATTTCCTTCACCGATAAGGAGATGATGCCCTTTATAAATATGGCTGTATTTAAACCCTTTCTTCTTTGGATTAATATAACCTTGGGTCTTAACTTACTCTTAAATCTCTATTTACTTTTAAAACGCAGATGGCAAACTTTCACTCGAATTTTCTCGATTCTCTTAGATATCGCTGGCGTCATTATCTTTGCTAAACTCATTATGACACCAGGCTGGTGGAATTTTCCATTGCTCCGGGACACCCTTGCAAGAGAAAATATTGAACTTGGAAATTCTCTTCGTATAAGTTTTCGAATAACGCTTGTTATCGTTATTATCATTGTAGGAATTGACGTGATCAAACATATTCGCGCCATGCTACTTGAAAAATAGAAGGCCTTGATATACTAATGCTCCTTCTATATAGGCGGCTAAATCAAGATATGCATAGCTACCCCATGTGGATACTTTGACAATATATCGGGAATCATTATCTCTGAGCAACTCAGTTATGACAACCCAATGGGCTTCAATGGATGATTGAATCCAATGACTTCCATTAGGTCGTTGCACTCGAACGCTCCTCATATAATGATTAAAATCAATCAACATAGCAACCGGCGCATCTGCCTGAAGACCCTTTGTAATATAGCCAACAATATTTTCCAGTGTAAACTTCCCGCGGTTCTCGACTCCGTGTAAGTTTACACCTTTTTCTTTTGCAAATTTTTCGACACCCTTTTTAAATTTCCCTAAGGGCCATATACCTAGCCCGATTTGCGTCCATGGAATTCGTCCTGGTGCTAGAAATTTATACATATCCTTCATATGGTTTACAAAGTTTATCTTACTAAAATCACCATATGCATAGAGCTTATTGTAGTTATGAATATCTAAGCGTGACATATAAGCGACTATATTTGCTGCAGCAACGGTGCCACATGCACATTGTCTTGCCATTTTGCTATCAAACCATTTTTGGTCCCCACCATAATAGCTAGTGCTTTCATCCCATATTTCAACAAATTTTTTTGACGCTTTTAATGCTGCTATTTCCATTTATTAATCACCTCAAGACAAACTTAACGCTCAAAATATTCCTCTTCAATAATCAACAATTGTTTATTGTCGAGTATTTTTAGAATACCTTTTGCTGAAAGGTTGGATAGTTTTCGACTAATTGTTTCGCGTGTGACACCAACAAAATTCGCCATATCTTCCCGTGTTAGTTGTAAATTAATGGTCATTCCTTCCGAACTTTTTTGTCCGGTTTGCCGCATTAATCCTTGAATAAGAAAGCGTAATCTAGCATCCGCATCATTGGAAGCAATTGCGCCCACTAATTTTTCAAGAGATGTAATCTTCTCATGTGCCGACTCTAAAATTCCAAACACAATTTCCACATTTTCTTTTATAAATGCATCAAACCGTTCTTTTGGTATTGTACAGATATAACTATCTTTTAATGCAACAAGATCATAGGGTGACGTTACTTTTTTTAATAAGGATAACTCGCCAAGGCTGTCGCCGTCATTTAAAATATAGAGTATTTGCTCTTTACCGTCTTCATTGTAGGTCGTTGCCTTTAGGCTACCATGATTGACGATATAGAGTCGATTAAAGTCATCACCGGTACGCATGACAATATCGCCTTTCTTATATTGTTTACGTTCAATCAAGCCTGTGATTGTTTCAATTTGATGATCATCTAAATTTGAAAACAGAGAAACCTTCTTTGTACACATTTTATGTCCACATGTTATGCATCCCTCTGTTGGAAATTCCAATGTTTCTTTCACTATATTTCCTCCTATCATTAATACTATATTTTCATTATATCATATTTGGTGTGAGGCAAATCACAGTTTCATTGGACGAATCATGTTATTGTTTACAAGAGATAAACATTCAAAAAAAACAGGAGGTCATTATGGAAAAATTCAATTTAAATCAAACAATCGGTGAAAGTGTAACAATGCATCCAGAACTTGTTTCTGTATATATGAAATATGGGGTCGATTTTTGCTGTGGTGGTGATAGAACAGTTCAAGAAGCTATCGAAAAAGATACGGATGCTAGTCATCAATTAATCGCAGATGCCCAGGAGAAAATAGATGCTTCATTACAACTTTCTGTTGATTCAAAAACAATGAAACTTTCCGATTTTTCAACTGAACAGCTCATCGACCGAATCTTAACTCAACATCACACCTATTTAAAGACGGAGTTGCCCATACTCTCTGAATTGATGTTCAAAATTTTAACGGTTCATGGTGAAAATCACACTGAACTCTTTACTATTCATAAAATCTTCGGTAATTTAAAAACTGAGCTCGAAGGACATCTTGTCAAAGAAGAGGAATTCCTTTTTCCAAAACTTCTTGCAAAGGATTCAAATTGTAAAGCACTTATTGAAGAACTTGAAGAGGAGCATGATGGTGCAGGCGATGCATTGCATCAACTAACGGATTTAACGAATCACTTCACGTTGCCAAAAGATGCATGTACAACGTATGAAATCGTTTATGAGAAATTAAAAGAACTTGTTGCTGACATGTATATGCACGTGCATACTGAGAACAATATTTTATTCAAACGTTTTGTATAGTTAAAAAAGAAGGGAATCGGAAAGCCGATTCCCCTTTTTTAAGCATCTTTCACCTCTTTTTTATTCTCATACATTTTTTTGTCAGCTGATATGTATAAATCGTCCATGGTCATTCCATCTAAATACTGTTCATATCCGTAGCTAAATGTTAAACGTTTAATGACTGGATCATGATATTTAGATAGTTGTTTTGAAATACTTTTTTTAGTATTTGGGCAAAAACAATCAATATTTCATCGCCTTTATTATGTCCATAATGATCATTGATTTCTTTAAAAGAATTTAAATCAAAAATGATAATACCGAAGTTCATATTGTTTTGCATTAAATGTGTTAAATAGGTCTCATAACTTCGGCGGTTATACAATCGGGTTAAAAAATCCTCCTCTGTCGGGCTTGTTTCTAGAAAAATATAAATCACTAACAATCCCAAAACAATTGATGTCCAGGAAAAATGTAGTTTCGAATCAAAAAGTTGAACAATCATTCCTAAGATTGGAATCAAGAAGCACAGAAAGTAGATTAAAACCTCATAGGATATCATTTTCCGGATATTTTTCAAAACAAAATAAAGCATATACAAATATAGACTTGCTAATACCAAGTAATGAAGCATTTTTAGGTCACCACTGCTATAACTATTGCTTACTGGATTAATCTTAAAATATATAGGATAAAACACATTAATCACAAGCGCGATAAGTGTTCCTATCGTGGCATGTTGATAATAAATATATCGATAAGTGCGTTTCGGATCTTTAAAAATTCTAAAATCAACATAGGAAAGTAGCAATCCCCCAATAATGGGGCCCATTAGAAAAAGAACCACGTTGGTAACATATTCAAGAAAATAAGCTCCTTGAAAAGTCATTCCGTCAAAGATCCACGTCAAAGGCTCTACAATAATTGCTATAGCTGTTGCAAAAGCAATGAGTTTTATTAGTCGCTTGCTAAATGTTTGTATCTTTGTCAACCGAATAAATAAATACAATACATACAATATCATCAAGCCAAATATATTAATTTGAAACTGCACAAGATAATTCATATACAGTCACCTGCTTTCTATTTGTTATCTTCTCAATAGTGAATTCACAATTGTCAAATTTAATATCAATCTTTCATTAACAACTTCCACCGGAACACTACCGCGTATTAAGTAGGTGTTCTCGGCAATTTCTTCGATAAGATCTTCCATGGTAACAATTGCAGAAGATATTCTTTGATATTTTTTTCGACGTTTATAACAAAAGCCTCTGTTCTTGGTGTCATGATCTCTTCAGCTGGTTTATTGTCAAGTTCAAATATACTATTAATCATCTTACGCTCTGTTAGATTAATTGATCCATGCTCTTGGGCTACTTCAACAAGTGAACGTATTTCTTCTCTCGAGACTTTTTCCTCGAGATCACCCTCTCGAATACCAAATAAACGCAAAACCATTGCAATGTCATCCTACACCTCGTCTCTTCATAATTTTATTTTTTATTTAATTATAGGTTATTTTAGTATTGACATCAAGTAAACTTTATAGGCTATACTAAAACCACCAAATAAGGGAGGTATTTGTATGATCCAATTACATTTTGAAAAATTAGCTCATTTTGATCGATATCACGAGATTTGCTCTGTCTCTATTCCTTTTCCACAAGGAGAACTTCTTGATATCAATCAACTCACTATTTATGATGCATCAAACCAAGTCACACCCCATCAATCAAAAGTTCTCTCAACATGGCCGGATTGTTCTATTCGTTGGGTTTATATTCTATTCATCTGCAACCTTAACGGAAACCTGTCAACTGATTATTTTGCTAGTATTTGTCCTCTGACATCAGATATCCCCAAACCCAATCAAGTGCTTTCTAATATAGTAACTCCAAATCAATCCCTAACCTTTAATCATATTAATAGAGATACTATCCGTTTACATGACGGGATTAGTCCGATTGAATTTCATGTTCAAACCACTCTTTCCGATGCGCAATCAAACACGTATATTGCTACTCTCGATAATTTAGAGCTTCAAACACTTATGGATGGACCCTTACGTTATCAATATCGCGGATGCGGAAAACATCTATTATCACAAGGCGTTGTAGGGGGCCCTCTCCAATTACTTGATTACGAAATAACTTATACACTGGACCATCAAAAACCATGGATACAAGTCGATTACCGATTAATCAATAAAACCGCTTCTGATGTCGAACTGCGTAAAATTGATGTTTCTATTATATCTCATTCTCACCGTGATTTGGAAATAAAAGCCGAAAGTTCATCCGTACTTGGTGCTTTAGCAACATCCAATTACAAGAGCAATATCGTCACATCCACATTGACAGAACCCCTCTCTCAACTTATTGACGGTGACTATCTAATGAAGGATGCTAATGAACATTACCCTGAAACTTTTTATGGAACCGCCTTTGTCGACTACTTCAACCAAGATGCCCAAGCCGGTTTGTGCGCAACGCATTATCAAGCCTATCAGAACTTTCCTAAGGGAATGATTGTGAATAAAGATGGTCTTGTTCTTGAACTATTACCCGATGTAAATGAGTCCTTAACGCTTTATGCGGGCATGGCCAAAACACATACCTATTTTTTACACCTTCATCAGGAGTCTATTGAAGATAATGCATCAACAAGTTATGATGACCTTGTCAACCATCTTAATCTTCGAAGCTTACAATTTCAAATGCCTGATCGCCCAACACTTGATGCATCAGTATACCAATCTGCGGGCGTATTAGAAAATATCTACACTCAATCACCGTCTCCGGATATCGATCAAAAAATGCTGAACAAGGCCGATCGTCGAAGTCGTGGATTTGGTATTTTAAATTGGGGCGACGCCCCGGATATGAACTATACAAATCAAGGTCGCGCCCAAGGAAATCTTGTCTGGACCAATAATGAATATGATTTTCCTCATGCTGCAATGTTGCTCTATACAAAAACTGGTGTCCGTCGCATGATGGATTATTGTTTAGTCGCAGGACGGCATCAGATGGATGTTGATGTATGTCACGCTCCTGATCTAGGATTACGCTACCAAGGTCAAATAGAACATAGTGGCAGCCATCATACTGGTGATGTCAAACCTTGCCATCAATGGGTTGAAGGACTCCTTGATTATTATCACTTAACCGGAGAGGACACAGCCTTATCCACAGCTTTAGGTATTGGGGAAAATATTCTCAATCTCCTAGCACTTCCCAGATATGCCCAAAGTGGTGGAATCAATGCACGTGAGACCGGTTGGGCAATGCGTTCACTTATCGGACTATACAAAGAGACGAATGACGAAAAATGGTTAGCTCCAACACAAAAAATCATTCTGCAATTTAAGGACTGGTACGAAACCTATGGCGGTTGGCTTGCGCCTTATACCGATCACACTGTCATTCGTGTTCCTTTTATGATTTCTGTTGCTGTCGGAAGTCTTATGCGATATTATCGCATTCGCCCGGATGCATCAATACGCGACTTAATCATTCATGCCGTTGACGACATGGTTGAAAACTGCATGTTATCGGATGGCTCTTTTTACTATAAAGAACTTCCGAGTTTGCAACGTCCCTCTTATAACACCCTTGTCCTAGAAGCTTTAGGCATTGCATACGAATTAACCTCGGACAAAAAATATTTAACTGCAGGACTCAAGACATTTGAAAAACTTGGCCAAGACGGAACCCCATCAGAGGGAAAGCGCATATACGACACATTCACCCTCGTTACCGGAGGACTAAGTCCAAAAGCATTTGCACAATCTTACCATGCACTTGCTTTCTTCTACAAACAATTAGAAGAAAGCGAATAAAAAGATAAACAAAAAAACTCCGATTTCAAATTATATTCATTTGAAATCGGAGTTTTTTACTTACTCTGTGCTCCTAGTCTTCACTCGAATTTTCCCAAAGCTTTTTCCGTTCTTCAAAGCTTACTTCTTTATGGACTTGATGAAGCATCCAAATATATCCAAATGAGTCACTGAACATTGCGTTTGACACTCCATAATCAGGCAACTCAGTAATAGGCTGAACTTCAGAGCAGCCTGCATTTATAGCTTCTGAATATGTTTTGGCAATATCCGGAACCATAATATTAAACCAAATGGGTTTCGGATCGTTGGGTTTTGGTGCAATCATCTCATACTGAGGATTCTCATCTAGCATATGAAATCGCACGCCATATAATGTAAATATAACTTCATTTTGTCCTTGAGGAAAGTCCGTTACCTCAATACGTTCTATGTCAAATATTTTTTCGTATAATTCCAGTGCACTTAAGGCGTCTCTTACAATCATATCAATTTCTACTCCGACCATATTTGATTTCCTCCTTTATCAAGTACTTATATTATACCTTTAAGTTATTGAATAAAGCAAGAATCTCTTCCCGAGATTTCGCAGGTGTCTTTCCTTCATATTTTTTAAAGACACTGGAAAAATAATTTTCATTATTAAAACCAACCATTTCTGATATATCAATCAAGTTAAGGTCAACTTCAAGAAATAATTTTTTGGCCTGACGTATTCGGTATTTATTCAAGTAGTCTGTCACTTTTTCTCCAGTCTCTTTTTTAAATACGCGATAAGCGTATTCAGGGTTTAATTCAGTATCTCTGCAGATATCTTCTGCCGTAAGCTTTTGATAATAATTGTGATTAATAAAGTTTTTCATGGTATCACTGATATAATGGCCGGTTTCATTCATATTATTGTTGGTTAAGCTAAAGACCTGCTTTAAAATACCCAACATATATATTTTGGCAACAATCTGCCAATAGGGCTCTTTACTTACATAAGATTTTACGATTTTTCTGAATAAGTACTCTACTTCACTCTCGTGCGGAACCTGTACATAATTGGGTAACTGGTATCCTCCTGTAAATATAGGATTCGTACGTATATGGTCTTTGTGAATCAATTGACGTCCAAAGAGGGTCAAATACGTTTCTGCATTTTGATAATAATCATAAATCCAATCCTTGTCTTCAAAATAGAAAAAATCACAATGGAACCAATAAAATTCGCCCGTTGTATCTTCATCAAACCACAATTCATGTGGTGTATCCGGTGTTATAATTAACAGGTCCCCTTTTTTTATTTTATATTGTTGCTTTCCTATGATTGCATTCGCTGTTCCTTTAAAACAATACATAAATTGATGATCATAAATTCTTCGTACATGATTACGCCAGGCGTCTCTATGTTGGAGGCCTGCTTCTCTAATAAATGGACATAACTCATCAAAAGAAAACTCTGTTCGATTATTCACTCTGCACCTCTTGTACTTGTCTAACATTGTTTTTTAGTTTTACCTCTGTTAAGATTACTGCCGTTAAAATAATCGTTCCACCAATAACTACTTTTGTCGTTAATGATTCGAATCCAAATATAATGGAAAACAAGGTTCCAAAAAGACTCTCCATCGACATAATAATACCGGCTTTAGATGCTGTTGTTTGTTTTTGTGCACTCGTTTGTAAAAAATAACATAAGCAAGTACTAAATAATCCTAAGTAAATAACTGCTGGTAAGCCTATTGAATAATCTATCTGATAAAAATTCGTCGGATTTTCAAAGATTAATCCTACAAGGGACAAAAGACCTGCTACCGATATCTGTACAAAGGCAATAGTCATTGCTTTGCTTCCGCTCACGGCAATGCCTAAATAGGCAATATGAAGGGCAAACAAAATCGCACAGATCATCACATACAAATCTCCTAAATTTAAAGATATGCCCCCTTCGGGAGAAACCGTCAAAACGGCTACTCCAAAAAAAGTAATCATTGCCAAAATAACCGTTTTTAATTTTGGCTTGGTTTTCGTGAGTGCCCAGACAATGAATGGGACAATCACAACATTCGTCGCTGTAATAAATGCACTGTTTGAGACAGTTGTCATACTTTGGCCGATTGTTTGAGAAAAAAATGCAAAGAAAAGAATAACCCCTGCAATACCACCACGAATCCATTCTTTTTTTGTGATTTCCTTTAACTTATTCATCATAAACATAAGCAGTGCTATAGCTGCAATCGGAAATCGGAAAGCCATAATAATCATGGGTGACATCCCTGAACCAATGGCGTATTCTGTGGCAATAAATCCACTTCCCCAGATCATAGCCACCAGTAATAACATCATATCTGCCTTAAATTTAAAACTTTTCATCTTGGCGCCTCTCATATCTCGTACATTTTCTTATTAACTTTATAGTTCAGCTTTTTGTCCACTTCTTTCGGAGTAATGACCACTTCTTCATGCGTAATTCTTATATGCAAGGGTACTTGCTCCCAGACGATAGAAAACTCTATATACTCCCACTCTTTAGGAAGCCGGGGATTAAAGGTAAGTACCCCCTCCGAATCAACAGACATCCCTCCATAACCTAGCGTTACGGATTGCCAGGTCCCTCCTGTGGAGGCCGCATGAATTCCTTCTCTCGTATTTCCTTGATTATCATAAAGATCAACATATGCAGAACGTTCAAGATAATCATAAGCATGTTGTTCTTTTCCCACGCGTAACCCCATCATACAATGGATACTGGGACTTAAGGAAGAACGATGTAAAGTACGCTGTTCATAATACTCATAATTGATTTGTTGTGTTTCTTTATCAAACTCATTCTCCAGCAAGAACATGAGCATGACAACATCTGCCTGCTTAAGTATACAGGTCTGACTTCGCTTAATACCTTTTAAAGCATCCGGTAACAAGGGCATATTGTTGGCATCCCATTCATGAATAATAGCATGATTCAGGTCAAAGTATCCTTCAAATTGTTCTATCAAGCCACTGCTATTATTCAAATAAATTTTTTCGCTGATAGCATACCATTGTTCATATTCTGATTCCGTCATTTGAATTTTTTCAAGTAAGTAATGATATACTTGAGGTTCATCTTGCTTATATCGTATCAAGTATTCTAACGCCTTATTTATATTCCATTTGGTCAGATGATTGGTGTATGCATTGTTATTAACCGGTTCATGCCACTCATCCGGACCAGTCACTTGATTAATTTCATAATGATCTTTTGTTGCATTATATTCTAATCGAGAGATCCAAAACCTTGCAGTTTCAACAATAATCTCAAGTCCTTTTTCCTTAAGAAAGGCTTCATCTTTGGTGAAACGGTAATACCGGTCAACGCCAAATGCAACTGCTGCTGTCACATGATGCTCATAATCAGCGACATAACACCGATAACAAGATCCATCCGGTTCCACAGTCCAAGCCGGACATTCTTCATCTCCTGTATCTGCAGATTCCCATGGATACTTTGCACCTTTGTATCCATTAATCTTAGCATTTTCTCTCGCCTTATCAATCAAGTTGTATCGGTAGGTCACAAGATTTTTTGCAATATCCGGGAAAACATAGGTAAAAAAGGGCAATATAAAAAGTTCCGTATCCCAAAAAGCATGTCCACCGTATTCCTCGCCATGAATGAGCTTTGCGCCTATATTCGTCCGGTCATCATCCATACTCGGCGTACTCATTAATTGAAAAATGTTAAATCGAAGGGCATGCTGCAGTTTATCATCGCCTTTGATAACAAGATCTGCCCTATTCCACAGGCGGTCATACTCCAGGTGATGCGCTTCAAATTCATGATCAAACCCTCGCTCTAAAGCTTGCCGTAAATCGTGGGTCGCATCATACACCACTGCATCACTATCACGCCCTGTACGTATACTTGCATATTTTTCAATCATAATGGTCTGATTTTCTCTTACCTGTGCATCAAGAAACTCACAGGCAACTTCACCATACCGTCTGAACTTTCTGCTTTTTAAAATATCATTGCCTGCCATATCGAAAACAGCAACCGCGGTTGTTGTTGCAATGGGTAATTTGAAATCCCGTGTCTGACTAAGTATGCTAGCGCCAAATTCATCAATAGGCTCTACTTCTAGAGTCTCTAAATGCTTGACTCTAAATCTTGGAAAATCCATAAAATTGGTCACACTTGCATCAATAATGTTTTCAAATTCAAAAAGTCCTTGATAGTTCATGGGTGTCAAATATATACGTAATAAACCGAGATTATTATGACTACGGCTAAGAAATTTTATAATCTCAACTTTTGTCTTTCGGCCATCATAAGCCGTTGTCACATAGTGTTTGGCCAGAAAGCCTTTTTTCATATCCAAGACACGAATATATTCATCTAAGGATTGGCCACTTTCAATGCCAATCGGGTCGCGTTTGTAATACATCTTAAGCTTTGCCCAATCCGGAGTATTGCATAATTCTCTCTGAAATGCCTCGGATTTATCAAAAACACCGTGAATATAATTGGCCGGAAGAGACGAACGCACATCACCTTCTTCATGGCTACCCCGATTGCCCATATAACCACTGGCTAAGCCAAAGATTGATTCATAGGCCAAATTTTTCTGTGCGTCATAGCCATCTTCGATAACCAGCCATTCATCCTCAGATAAATACGATGCTACTTCTTCTGAAAACAAGTCTCTTTTGAACATAATCTACCTCGATTCCTCTATTCTATATGCTAACAGTTTAGACGCTTCTATAATTTCATCCTGCACATCATGAATGCCTTTAATTGGAGCAAAAGGTTTTATGACTAAGTTAAATGTAAAGTTCTTTGTTATAGCCTTATATTGGTTCATCCGATCCGGACCACAGCTTTGGCTTCCAAGTCCTGAATTCATCATATCGCAATTGACAATCAGATTCGAAGCTTTTTTAACATCTGCCTGGTGTTTTGCCCTGTTTAATTCAACATCCCTCGTATCTCGAACACTAAAATCCATACTTTCACTTGCAAACTGTATTGCACCCTTGTCATTAGATAGGGATGCCCATGTTACATTGGTACGATTTCCGTTTTCTTGAGGAACCATATAAGGAAAGCTTAGTTCATTATATGGCATTGAATAAATACCTGCATAGGCATTTTCCTTGCTGTCACGATAACATTCCCCCGGTCCGTCACCCTTGTAGGTCACATTGGAAAAACTTTTTGGCACTTCTAATTGTAGGCCGATTTTCGGCAAATGCTTAGGTGCCGGGCCCACAAATCCACCGGACCATTCTAATCGAATATATCCATCTTGGGAAATATGATAGGTTAAATTCGTATTACATCCCCAACTAAGTCCGCGTGCACCTACACGCCCATGTACATCCACTTGTACTTCACAATCCGATTGTTGGTATTTTATTGAGTATACATTCATTGTCATCGCATGTAAATGCTGAAGTTCCCAATTTTCTTCATTTATTACATCATTATCCGTATAGGCTCTAAAAAAATTAACTTTAGGACCTTGCTCTATTTGTCTTACCCCATTCATAAGTAAGTTCTGAATATATCCGTCTTGCTTTGATATACTTAGCTCAAATGTTTTTCCAACCACCTTCAGCATACCGATTTTTTCCTCAACATGAAGCCCTTCTTTAATTCCAATTATTTCTTGAACCGTTTGCTTTAAGATAAGAACATCACGCCCGAGGACTACTCCCTCTGACCATCCGTCCATAGGCTGTCTAAATGTAAATTCAAGATGAAGATATACTTGCATTTCTGATTCATAAGCTAGTAGTTCTTCAGGGATATGCAGAACTCCTTCTTCTTGGGGCTTAATTATGGGCATGGCTTGTGTTAAGGTAAGAACGTGTTCATGATTACGCAGCAATTGATAGCTAACATCAATCATGGATGTATCGATAAAGTCAAATCGGTTTTTTACACTTATTGTGCCTTCTTGCAGATCCCAAGATGTCACATGTATAGGCTCAATCAGCTTGGCATATTCTCCTAGCCCTGGGGTTGGTTGATTATTGGCCATAACCATCCCGTCCATGCAAAAATTTCCATTATGGAAATCTTCTCCAAACTCTCCACCAAAAAGAAACCGTTCTATCCCATGTTCATCTTTTTGATATACCCCTTGGTCTTTAAATTCCCAAATAAAAAAACCTTGTATTCTCTTGGATTTTTCCATTAGGTCTACATATTCTATTAAGCTACCTGGTCCATTACCCATTGCATGTCCGAATTCACATAAGATATGCGGTCTCTTAATATCTTCCCTATCCAACTCATAAAGCTTACCTATACTTGAATACATTGTACTCGATACATCAACAGACTCATTATAAGCATCACCTTCATAATGAACCGGTCTAGATGGTTCATAACTCTTGCACCATTCATACATTGCTTTAAAATTCACCCCATATGCCGATTCATTTCCCAATGACCACATAACAACGCAGGCATGATTCCGATCACGCTCAACCATTCTCTCAACGCGATCAACATATGCTTCTTGGTATATCGGATCATCACACATGAGTCTATCTGTTTTGACTACTTCTAAACCATGACTTTCAAGGTCAGCCTCATCTATTACATAAATTCCTAATGCATTACAAAGGTCATAAAAAAAAGGATTATTGGGATAATGGGACGTTCGAATGGCATTCATATGATAATCTTTTATTAGTTGAAGCTCTGCTAGTGTTTCCTCATATGTAACGGCACGTCCTGACCATGCACTATACTCATGTCGATTAATCCCTTTTAACATAATTCTTTTACCATTAAGCCTTAATATACCTTTTACAATTTCAATATGCCTAAATCCGATACGTTGAGGAATAACTTCACAAATACTACCGGCGTCATCTGTTAAGGTAAAAATGAGTGTATATAGTTTCGGGGTTTCACTAGTCCATGGTGAAATCGCTTCTATTGCGATAGGTCCATTTAATGGCACTTCATGAATTTCTTTATAGAGTTTATCTCCATCAAAAACCTTTAAGGATAAGTGCCCATGCCCTTGCATGCTGATATTTGTATTTAAATAACCTGTTTTTGTTTTCCAATCGTAATCCGGATCCAATATTAAATTCTCAATAAAACATGGTTTGCGTTCAATTAAATATACATCACGGATTATTCCACCTAACCACCACATATCTTGGGCTTCCAAATAAGATCCATCACAATATTGATAGACAATCACATGAATATGATTTTCGCCCACAAGAAGAGTCTCTGTAATATCAAACTCACTAGGATATCGACTCCCCTGAGAATATCCGATCAATTGACCGTTAATATATAAATGGAATGCACTCTCAACCCCTTCGAAACGAATGGAAAGCCTATCCGGTTTTTGTGCTAATGTAAATGTCTTATGATAAAGCCCTGTCTCATTTTGATTTCCAGATACATATGGCACATCTACGGGAAAATCATACCACATGTCCGTATAGACAAATTTTCCATAACCTTCAAACTGCCAGTTTTTAGGAACTTGAATCGTGTCATAGTCTGTAAGTTCAGTTAGTCCATTTAAATCGATGAGAACCGGCGATTCATACCATTTAAAGTCCCATTGCCCATTTAACATTTTTATCCGGCTAGAATACGCCTTATCGCATTTTAAAGCTTTTTCTTCATTTTCATATGGATAAAAATGTACTCGGCTCTTCTCTCGATTTCTTGATAAAACTTTATAATTATTCCAATCATTATCATTTATGTTTAATATACTTTTTTCTCGTATCATGTTTATTCACCTTAAGTCTCTCTCTATATTCTCATATCATTCCTACATTATTTAATCCCTGACATTGATACACCTTCAACAAATCGCTTTTGGAAGAATAGATAAATAATTAATACCGGCAAAATAGTCACTGCTGTCGCAGCAAACAAGCCACCATAATTCACCGTGTTTTGACCACTAAACATATTTAAGGCAACGGCTAGGGGCATTTTATCTTTGGTGTTTAGCACTAAATACGGCCAAAGAAAATCTTCCCAGTTCCACAAGAATAAAAATATGGCCAAGGCCGAGATCATATTCACTGACAAGGGCACCGCAATTTTATGAAAAATCGTAAATTCTCTTGCGCCGTCAATGCGTGCTGCATCAATTAATTCATTGGGTATTCCGCTGATCATATACTGTCGCATCATAAAAATACCAAAAGACGAGTATAATGTGGGTAAAATAATCGCCCAATAAGAGTCGATTAGATTCGCTGTATTTATCATCTGATATAAAGGAATAACCATAATCAAATACGGCACCATCATCGTAAATAATATGATGGAAAAAATGAGTTTTTTTCCTTTAAATTCAAATTTTGCCAATACATAGCCACATAATAGGCTGGTATAAATTCCTATTGCTGTTTTTACTGTTGCCAAGAAAATAGAATTCATAAAGTATCTTGCAATATTAAAGCTTTCAAATATATCAAAATAATTTTCGATGGTCCAAAGGCGCGGAAAAAATGTTGTCGGAACAGACGTAATCTCTTTGCTTGTCTTAAAGGTAGATAGCATTAACCACAAAAATGGAAGAAACATAATCAATCCACCAAGAATCAGCAATCCTTTTAACACATATGCACTTATTTTTTCTATTTTCATGATTCATCACCTCGAGACAATACTTTTAATTGGATTGCTGTAACCAATAATATAATGATAAATAAGATGACCGATAAAGCTGATGCATAGCCAAATCGATAGTTCTCAAATGCTTCATTATAAATCATATAGGAAATAACATAGGTTGCCGTTCCCGGTCCGCCTTCTGTCATCACAAATATTTGTACAAAAGATTGGAAGTAAGAGATTAATGAAGTAATCACAATAAAAATAATTGTGGGTCTTAACATAGGAACTGTAATATGACGAAAACTTTTATATCCATTCGCTCCATCAATGTTTGCTGCTTCATAAAGACTTCTAGGTATATTCATTAAGGCCGCCATAAAGATAACAACGGCATAACCAACATCTTTCCAGGCCGTCATAAATATTACCGCCGGCATTGCCAAAGTCTTGTCCATCAGCCAGTTTTTACCTACAATACCAAATGCCGCCAATATCATGTTCAACAATCCGACTCTTGGATGATATACCCATTCCCATACCATGGACACCGCTACTATGGGCATAATTACAGGTAAGAAATATAAACTTCGAAGAATACCGTCATTCTTTTTCATAGCATAAAGTCCTGCTGCAATGATCAGCCCAAGTCCCGTTCGAAGTATAATCAAAGAAGAACTAAAAACAAGTGTGTTCTTAAGGGAAATCTTAAATAAACTTGAACTTAGAATCGAAATATAATTTTCAATACCTATAAATTCCATAGTTCCCTGTAGCGGATTCCAGTTACTGAAGCTGCCGATAATTCCATATCCCAAGGGTATAAAAAAGAATATAATATTAAAGATAATAAATCCTGACATTGCTACAAATACGATTAATTTTTTTTGATCATCGAATAGATGATATTTTATTTTTTCAATCATCGCGCTCTTCCTTTTCTACTAAGAAAAGACAACAAGACAGCTAAAACTTCTCATATCTTGTTGTCTTTAATCTAGTAAACCTTATTTAAAAGCTGCTTGTTCCATTTGATGTAATTCACTGACATCAATTGATTCGGCATTTATTTTAGCTTCTGCTACCGCTTCTGCAGCCGGTGTTCCTGTTAATGCTGATTCAAGCATTGTTCTATACACTTTCTCTAAACTACTGGGTACAATAACAACTTTTGCATTGCCAGAATTATAGGCTTGTTGAACCGCATATCCTGCTGTACCTTCTTCATAAGTAATATCGACGTTTGTGTTATTGGCTGCTCCTGAGTTCCCTTTAACTATAGCTGTAACAGTTTCTTCATCAGTTAGCATAAATTCAACAAAATCATTGAGTACTTCGTATTTTTCATCAGAAACATTTTTGCTGATTCCAAACGTCAACTCTGCGAAAGCATTGGTAATACCCGGAACTGGGAAGGCATGAAGTTGTGCTTCTTCTGGTGCCCAAGATTCCATCCAGCCTGCTCCATAAATAAAGGCTGCCGAATCTTGGTACAAGGTATCTTCCGGACTATTTTGTCCATATGTCAAGTAATCCATGTAACCTGCGTCGGTCCAATCAACAACTTGTTGCAAGGCTTGTTCACTAAATACTGCACCACTTTCATCGGTTAAACGTTCGCCGGCCTGATAGGCTAAATCATAAAGCATATGGAAAGAATAGTCATATCCGATAATTCCATTTGCTGGATCATTATACTTGACACTTTCTGCAAAAAGCTCATCCCACGTTGATGGAGTATTTTCCAACTCACCTACAATATTTTTGTTTGCATACATAATCATGCTTGTAAATAATGTCGGAACTACAATTGGTTTTCCGCTTTCACCAAGATACATATCTGTTGTTGCTAAGTGACCCATTGTCTCTTCTGAGAGATTAAGTTCTTTCGAGATTGGTCCTAAGGTATCCATATAAGCTGTGTGAACATAAAAGATGTCCGGCCCCCTGCCATTATTGACTTCAAGTGGTAGTTTTGTAAAGTAGTCGCCCCACGGTTGCTGTTCAATAACATAGTTAAATGTTTTTCCTTCTGCTTCCATCGCTGACTTATAGTTTTCGAACATATTGTAATAAAATGAATATTCAACATCATCTCCCGGAATCCAAACAACAATTTCTTCTTCTAAGCTATTCGATGTATCTCCATTTTGTTCTGTTACTGTCGAATTTGTCTCTTCTGTATTCTCTTGTGTCGTTCCTGTGTCGCTGTTTCCACAGCCTGCCATCGATATCATCAAAACAATAATCAATAAACCCGCCAAATATTTTTTCATAGTTTTTCTCCCTTTTACAGTGGATTAGATTTATAATTGCTACATTCGAATGTGAATTACATTTATATATTACCATGAATATATCACATTCCACAAAAAAAAAATGTATATAACTTATAAAAAATCGACATTTGTGTCTTTTCTATAAGTCATATATATTTTCAGATATTTGAATCACCTCTATGAATTTTTTAAAACTTGTCGTTTGATACTTATCTTTATGAAATACAATATGGTTATAATTTTTTAGTTCAAAATTCCTTACTTTTACCTCACATAAATTGCCCTCTTCTAATTCTTTTTCAACTTTTAATTTTGGTAATACACTAATCCCTAAATCATGTTTAACCGCTTGTATAAGGGCCGGACTATTGACGCTGGTCCATACAGGATTCACCTTAATATCATGCAATAATAAGGAACTGTCAAATACATCTCGAATGGCGCTGCCTTGCTCTCTCAGCAAGAATTTTTCTTTCACTAGTCTCTTAATATCAACACTTTCTTCTTGTGCAAAAGGATGGTTCAAGGAACAAATTACTGAGAGCTCATAGGATGAGAATGGAATTTTAATCAAGTCATCATTGTATACGATACCTTCGACTAATCCAATATCAACTTTGTTATCATGAACCATCTTTTCAATATTTCGGGCATTTTCAACAATTATGCGTGTCGGCGTTTGCGGACAAAGTGTCTCAAATCTAGACAAGGCACTTGGCAAAATAAAGTTAGCAATCGTAATACTTGATCCAATTTTAATCAAGGCGTTCGTTTCTAATTCTTGCGTGTTTTCTCCTAATTCATCATATAGGTCAAGAATTTTTTTCACTTTAAGTAAAAATATTTTTCCACTTTCATTTAAAAAAAGTTTTCTAGATATCCGATCAAACAGTTGAATACCTAAATCATTTTCCAACTCACTTATTGCATTGGAAACAGCTGGCTGCGTTACATATAATTTTTCTGAAGCTTTGGTAATACTTTCCACTTCACATACGGTCTTAAAAATCCGTAAATGTCTTATTTTCATATGACCTCTTCTTTCATAACTGTTTAGTGATGTATTTTATAGAATTATATTATTTTACTTATCAATTGTCTATAGTTATACTTAAACCAGTATTGAATAAATTACTTCGGAGGATATAACCATGGTAAGTCGAAAAATCAAACTCTATTATTTGCTTTTCAAAATCACATTCTCGATCAGTGCTTTTACCTTTGGAGGGGGTTATATTGTGATCCCTATGATTCGTAAATATTTTGTGAACGAGCATAAGTTCATCAGCGAAAGTGATTTGTTAGACATGGCAGCTATTGCGCAGTCCACTCCAGGCGCCATAGCTGTTAACCTAGCTGTATTAGTTGGTTATCGTATTGCAGGGATTCAAGGCGCTATAATAACTTGCATAGGAACCGTCTTACCTCCACTTATTATATTATCATTGATCTCTATTTTTTATAATACTTTTCGAAATAATCGTATTATAAGTGCTATATTAAAAGGTATGGAAGCAGGCGTCGCTGCAATTATTGTTGATATTGTCATCGATATGGGAAGAGAAATCGTGCAAGAAAGGAACTGGATATTGACCCTATTGGCTCCTAGTGCATTTATTGCCAGCTTTATCTTTAATATAAATGTACTTATCATTATAATTTTCTGTGCATTGATTAGTTTTTTACAGACTTTCGTAAAATCTAGAAAAGGAGTTCTTGAAAATGAATAATATCGTTTTTAAATTGTTGATAACTTTTTTGCAGATCGGTTTATTCAGTATTGGAGGAGGGTATGCCATTTTGCCCCTGATACAAGCACAGGTGGTTGACTCTCATAAGTGGCTTACGCTTCAAGAATATACGGATATTATTACTATTTCACAAATGACTCCGGGACCCTTGGTCGTTAATGCCGCTTCATTTGTTGGTATTCGTATTGCAGGCATCCCCGGGGCCATAGTCGCTACATTCGGAAGTATTATCTCCGGTTTCATCTTTTCAATTTCCTTACATAATTTTTTCAAACGCCACGAAAATATTAATAGTATTTCCAATGTTTTAAATGGTCTACGTTCTAGTGCTCTTGGTCTCATTGCCTCTGCCGCATCAACTATAATCATGATTGCATTTTTAGGAAGTCCAACATTCGATTTTGGAAATTCAGAGATTAACATTATGGCTATTGTTGTATTTTTTATATCTCTCCTCGCATTGAGAAAGCTGAAACCAAACCCAATATTGATTATTCTTCTAACCGGGTTTATTGGTTTGCTTGTTTATTAAACGTAGCTTCATATTCCCCTATATATTCATCTACTGTGATTTTTTGGCAAAGTTCTTCAATAAGATCGTAAGGAATTTGATCCATTTTCTTAAATCGTATACAGCTTTTTCCCATATCTAGCTTGGTAGATACTCTTTTTTTGTATTCTTCTCTAAACCATTCCTCAACTTCTGGTTTCGCATAAATCCCCATGTAATAAAAGGCAATATAGTTCTTTTGTGAAGCGAGACTCATAAATGGTAATGGTTCTCCTGGAGATGCATGGTATCCTTTAGGATATATGGACAAAGGGACTACATAAGCTATCATTCCGTAAGCCATTTGTTCTTCAAAACCCTTTGGAAGATTCTTGATTATACATTCTCTCAACTTTTTCATCGGTTCTTTTCGTTCATTTGGAAGATTCTTTAAATATTCACTTACTGTTTTTGCATCAGAATTCATCTGGCACCTCCTAGTCTTTATTCATACTATTAAGAGAATTGAATAATCGTTGCCGGCACTTCTTCCGGTTTACCAAAGAGATATCCTTGCATTAAATCAATATCCTTTGTTTGTAAATATCCATACTCATCCAATGTTTCAACCCCTTCAGCTAAAATCATTGATCCGACTTTCTTTCCATTTTCAATAAACTTATCTAATAGTCTTTGTTTTTTCTCATCGATATGGATATCACGGATGATACTCATATCGATTTTCATATAATCTGGTTTTAGTTTTAAAAGAGCCTCAATATCTGCATATCCACTGCCTATGTCGTCAAGGGCTGTGGAAACGCCTCGACTCTTATAATAGTCGAGAATAAGATTCAAATGCTCAAAATCAACGACTTTTTCAGATTCAACAACTTCGAAAACGACTTGTTCCGGAGGAATATTTTCCTCTTCTAAGGCTTTGACCGTACTTTGCAAGCATAATGAAGGTACATATATTGCTGTTGGAACAAAATTAATAAATATTTTCTTGTTGATTTTATGTTTTGATGCTGCACGAATTGATATTTCCCTACAAATCCTGTCAAGAAAAAACATTAAATCCATATCCTTTGCCCAAGAAAATAATTTCTCAGGGTTCATAATGCTTCCATCTTCTAAAACCCCACGACTTAAGGCTTCATATCCATATATTTCACCTGTTTTTCCGTGAATAATTGGTTGGAATAGAGTTTTAATACGCTCTCCTTCGATAATCGAAACCACTTCACGTCCTTTGTATAACATCGTCCAATCCTTTAAACTTCTGTAATGCTTTAATGAAGAAAAAGATAACATTTCTTCCCTTTTGAGCGGTAATATCTTGACATCTTTTTGTTCAACTGAATTAAAAACGACGGTATTTAAAAAGGATATATAAGGCTCAAAATTGACCTCATAAATTAAATACCCTTCTTCAAGCACTTCATATGTATATTGATTTTCTTGCAAGGTGCTTTCAAATAACTCGACATGATGGTGCGTCGGAAGATTAACGAAAACATTCGCTTTAGAAAAGAAAAGTTTAGGTATACTTGTACATCGACTACAACTCATACATTTCTCCTTTGACAAAATAATTCATATTGCATCTAGCAAATTCTTCAAACGTTCGAGGTTCTTTTCCTGTCAGTTGTTTAAATTCATTGGTAACCCTTTTTGCTGTGCCCATTCTGGTCATAAAATATAAAGCTACCGTAACATTGACATATTTTTTTTCCAATCCACGCACATTGATATAATGGTTACGATACGCTAAAAATCCCGGTTTTGTATACGTAATTTTCTGTTTTGTAAGGCGACTTAATATGTCAGCAATTTCATAATAATCGAGTGACTCTTGTCCTGTTAATGTATGCGCAGTGTTTTTATATTTTTTAGGCTCATGAAGCACCTTCGCTATGGCGAGTCCAATATCTGCCGCATCAATAAAGCTTACTTTACTTTTTCCGGCCGGAATAAATATTTCATTCTTTTCTTTTATTTCTTTCCCATGAATTCCGGATAGGTTTTGCATAAAAAATCCAGGTCGTATATGCGAATAAGGAATTCCGGAATTTTCGATAAATTTTTCAATTTTATGATGCGGTGGTACCGGATTTTTCTCGACACCCATTAAAGAAAGAAAGGTGACTAACTTAATATTATAGTCTTTCATGCACTCAATAAAAGGATATAAATCTTCCGGTTTTCCAAGCTGTGGTGGGCGCATTAGAAATACACGATCAATTCCTGTCAGTGCTTTTTCAAAGGTATCCGGGTTCATGAAATCCAATATAAGGGTATCAACCTTATCGCCCCACATTTTCTTAAGTTTTTCCTCATTCGTCCCTGCAGCCACAACTTTTTCATTCATACTTAACAATTCTTCAATAACATACTTACCAACATTTCCAGATGCTCCGGTAACAAGAACTTTCATTTACACATTCTCCTCTAGTATAGAATTTGCCTTTTGCATGAGCTCTATAAAAGTTCTAAATTCGTGCTCCCCCATATTTTCTTTAAGTAGTGCAATCGATTTATAATATTCCTCAAAGGTTGATTCTACAAGTTGATTACCGGACTTCGTCATCGTTAATACGTAACTTCTTTGATCAACTTTCGATGGCTTCTTGGATAAATATCCTTGATTGACCAACGAATTCACCAAAGAGGTCACCGATGGTTTGCTTATTCTTAAAAATTGGCTAATCATTCGAGGACTAACTTCTGTATTTTGTTTTTGGGCGAAAATGAGGACTCCCATTTCACTTGGACGTATGGGTATATTGGGTTTCATATTTACTCTTAACCGACAAAACATACCTATGGTGTCCATGCTCTGTATAAGATCTTGTTCCATTACATTCTCCAATCCTTATTGGTTAGTTTATCTAACTAAATTTTAAGACTTTTTAATACCTTTGTCAAGAAGATCCAATAATTACTTCCCTATCTCGCTATATATTGTCAACGCATCGAGAATATTATATTGTTCCGAATATTGATCGCCATTTGCACCGGTTGTAATGAGAATATACTCCATCCCATCTTTTTGAGCTACACTAGCAAGGCAAAGTCCGGCCTCTTGGGTATATCCGGTTTTTCCACCAATTATATTACTATTTCCCATGTCAATAGCCCTAAGTTTTTCAAACATTGTGCTATGAAAAGTTATGCCATCCGGATGTTTATTTGTAGGTCGAGTGCTATGACGTGATGACGTGAATATTCTATGAAAAATTTCATTTTTCATAGAATAGCTGAGTAACTTTCCCATGTCTTCTACCGTTGTATAATGGTTTTCATGTTGAAGCCCGGTGGAATTCGAAAAATTTGTATTACTCATCCCTAAATTCAATGCTTTCTCATTCATTAATTTTACAAATTCTTCTTCAGACCCTGCAACATAATCTGCAATCCCTATACATGCTTCCGCACCACTTGGGAGCAATACTGCATATAGCAAATCAATTGCTTCTATTTTTTCACCGGTCACAAACCCTGCTAAAGAGGCATTTGCATTATACAAATCTGTAAAGGTTTCGTGAGTAAGTTCTATTTCTTGATTTAGATTCGGTAAGCGTTCTATTGCAATAATTGCAGTCATCATTTTTGTTAAAGAAGCAGGATATGTTTTTTCCTCGCTATTTTTTCTCATAAGTGTTGTGTCATCATTTAGACGAATCAAGATTGCATTTGAACTTCTTAAATTTTCCGAAGATATTATCTTCTCTTCTGAGGGAAATATCTCCTGCTCTGATGATACCGAAATCGGTGCCAAAATTATATCATACATCAATCCGAAACTAATTATAAAAATCAATAAAAGAATTATTTTGTTGATTCCTGACTTTATTTTTTTAAATTTTCGTTCCATAATATACTTATCTCCTTATTCCGTGATAATAATATTTAACCACAGAAAAAGAATATATATTGGAACTCCGTCTTATAAACTTCTTAAGATTTTCTTAAACTAAAGGTATCTCTACTGTAAATATCGTTTTTTCCAAACTACTATCCACAGAAATTGTGCCATTATGTGCTGTTACAATTTCTTTGGCAATGGCCAAACCAAGCCCTGCTCCACCGGTATCAGTAGAACGCGCTGAATCAAGTCGATAAAATTTCTCAAAAATCGTACTCAGCTTTTGAGACGGAATCGGATCACCATGATTTGTAAATGTAATATTCACCATGTCAGCTTGTTGAACCGCTACAATATCGATAACACTATTATAATAACTATATGCAATCGCATTCTTCAAAATATTATTGAATACTCGCGCAAGTTTGTCAGCGTCACCTATTAAGCTTAAATTATCAGACGCTTGAATAGCAACCTGCTTATTTTGAGGTACAAGCATGGGATAGAATTCATCTGCTAGCTGTTCTAGCATAAATGCAAGTTTGATTTTACTTTTGTTTAACACCATCGATTGTAGGTTAAATCGAGTGATTTCAAAAAACTCATTAATCAATTCTTCTAGCCTATATGCCTTAACCAAGGCAATCTCTGTGTACTTTACTTTTTGCTTCATTGGCATATCCTGTGCTTCATCTAAAAGACACAAATATCCGATTACTGAAGCAAGCGGTGTTTTTAAATCATGTGCAAGGTATGTAATTAAATCGTTCTTTTGCTGTGCCTCCATTTGCATGAGTTGTTGATGTTTTTGCGATATGGATTTGATTTTTATAAGTTGATTTTCAATCTCAGAGTACTTTTTAGGCAATGTTAACTCTTCGGTATCAGACTTCATATAGGCCTGAACTATTTCCTTAATAAACGTGATTTCTTTTTTTGTTTTATATCCCGCATATAATAGCGCAATACTCATAAATACTATAATAATTAAAACAGTTGCAACAAACGCATAAATAAAAAATAGTTTTATTTCACTCCAACTTTTATATATTACTCCAATTTTTGCATCTTCTGAATAATTTATATCTAGATAAAACAGGTTGTAAAACCACTCTTTTATAACTCCATTAAACTTATAGTCGAACAACCATATTATTCCAATGCACAATAAACATATTATTAAAAAACTTAGAATAAACTTAATAAACTTATTATCTATCAATTTTATAACCTACTCCCCACACAGTTTTTATGTATTTTGGTCGTTCGGAGCTTTCTTGCATTTTTTCTCTGATATGCCTAATATGTACCATAACGGTATTATTACTATTAGTAAAATATTTATCTCCCCATACCTCACTATATAATTCCTCTGAACTAACAACGCGTCCTCGGTTAACTGCCAACACCCAAAGTATTGAAAATTCAGTCGGTGTAAGAAAAAAAAGTTTTTCATTAAGGGTACATTCGCGAGTATCTTTATTAATCACTAGCCCTGAAAACGCAATGATGTTTTCTTCTTGCCTTAATTGAAGCGAATTATATTTTGTAAACCTACGTAACTGCGCTTTTACTCGTGCAACCATTTCAAGCGGGCGAAATGGCTTTGTTATATAATCATCTGCTCCTAACGTAAGCCCCATTATCTTGTCCGTTTCTTCATCTTTAGCCGTAAGAATGATTACCGGGAAGTTATGTTTTTCCCGAATGATTCGACAAATTGAAAACCCGTCAATGTCAGGAAGCATAACATCTAAAATCGCTAAATCAATTTTTTTGTTTTCAATACTCTTTAGCGCATCTTGTCCATTATAAAACTTAAAAACAGTATAGTTTTCATTATTAAGATAGACTTCAATCAAGTCTGCTATAGGCTTTTCATCATCTACAATTAAAATATTGATATCCATATGTTTACTCCTAAAATATTTTATGGTCTACATTATTATACCAATAATATAGACCATAGTGTGCAGATTTTGATATATTAATCTTAAGAATTTATTAAGATTGAACCTTCCTCGAATTAATAATTAAGCGTATTATCGTTATAAAAGTAGTATACAAGGGAATCGTCAGTAATAGAATTGCGGATAAATCTCTTATAGGAGTATATGTTGCTGATGAAGATCCTTTAATAATAAAGTAACCTATAATGTAGGATACAGGTATAAAAAATAATCGCATTGCCACCTTAAACACTTTCTTTTGACGGCGAAATAAAAGCATAATCATTCCGCAGATAATTCCAAATACCACCGCAATCTGTGCATAATATGCTAAAAATAATCTTGGTAAAGTGACTACACCTCCATTTAAATGCATATCGCTTCCATAAATCAACTCATCCTCACTTCCATCTGGTTCATAATAATATATAGCAATAATATTTTCACCATTTGGATTCAAAACTGTATTATTGGCCTGTAATTCATCTGTCATTCTATTCAATAGTGTATTCCATGTTGTTATATGATACACATACCCTTTGTTATCATCCGTCTGGTGACTATTTATGTCATATCCTGATACCCCTTCTCCAAATAAAGCTAAAACAGATGCATCACCTTGTTCATTAATTGTTATTGCCTCTTCACTGTATGGAATATATTCAGGTTCCGTCAAAAACACAACCATTATAACAAAAAACATTAAGGAAACCATCGTTGTCAGTATAATTGCATGAATCTTTTTTTTACGCAAAGTTGACCTTATTTTTAACAAAGGATTTATATTTATATCTGCAGATATAGTATTCATTTTTTTCATTTCATCAAGATAATTCTTGCAATCTTCACATTTGCTTATATGTTCTTCAACAATATTACGCGAATCTTCACTACACATATTCTCTACATATAAAGGTATTATGTCTTTTACGACATCACATGTAATCTTCATTATCCATTCCTCATTTCTATTTTAATCTTATCTTTGGCTCGGTGAAAAGTAACACAAGCCCAATTATTCGTTTTGCCAAACAAATGACCAATCTCCTTAAAACTAAGTTCTCCAAAAATACGTAAGCTAAATACTTCTTTATATGGTTCGGATAATTTATGAAGTATTTTATGGACTTTCTTAGATTCCTCATGTGAATGAACTATCCTTTCAATATCCATGGAATCCTGGGTCTCCGGGACTGAATCTAAGGCAACTATTTTTTTGTTATTTCGCAAATATGAAAAATACGAATTTTTTGCAATTTGAAATAACCACACTTTTATGTCACAATTTCCTTTAAATTGATGAATAGAATTCATTGCTTTTAAGAATGTTTCTGAAGTTAAATCCTCCGCTACGAACTTATCCTTTGACAAACTATATAAGAATAAATACACATCCTTAAAATAGTCATTATATATTGTCTCTAGCTCTGTCACTTTTTCACCTCCTAGTTATAAGACGCATGAGTTAAAGTAATCTTACAATATTTTTAAAAAAGTGGCCAATTAAGGCCACTTTTTTATGCATTCTCTAGTTCTTCGATTATTATTTTTTTCATTTTCATCATGGCTTGTATTTGTGCTTCAGTCTTCATCAACTCTGACATATTATAAGGTACAATCTGCCATGACATGCCAAATTTATCTTTTGCCCAACCGCATTGTTCTGATTCTTTAACATAGGATAATTCATTCCAATAATAGTCGATTTCTTCTTGATTTTCACATTCGATTGTCATGGATATGGCCTCATTAAAATGAAAATAGGGGCCGCCATCTAATGCAATATATTTTTGTCCGTTTAAAGTAAATTCTGCATTGATTATTTTCCCGGACATGCCTTTAAAATGTTCATCGATACTTTCATCTGGATATTTATCCATACTTAAGATCTCAGAATTCGGAAAGACATTCACATAATAATTTATTGCTTCTTCACAATTGTTGTCACCAAACCACAGTGATGGTACTATCTGTTTCATATTACAGTTACCTCCTTCTTTGTATAAACAATCTAGAAAGTTGAATAAATAATGTCGGTAAAACCGAACCAATGATAACAATGATCCATTTACTCAAATCTAATGGTGTCGTTTCCATAACTCTGTTTAAAAAAGGTAAATACACAGCGATCATCTGTAAACAAACGGAAATCACCAGTGCTCCAATTAAGTTTGGATTCTTAAATACTGTTTTGTCTAATCCAAAGGAATCTTTTTCGCGTACATTAAAAATATGTAAAATCTGTCCAAAGGCCATTGTTGAAAAAGCCATGGTCCTAGCAACCTCTTCTGAATAGCCAAACTCAAGACCAACCATAAAGACAATGAGCGAACCCAGTCCAATGAGTCCACCATTTCTAAGCACTTTAAATATAAAGCTTTTTGTAACAATGGCCTGTTCAGGATTTCTTGGATTACGCTTCATAATATCTGCTTCAGCCGGTTCCCATGCAAGCGACATTGCCGGCAAGACATTAACCACTAAGTTCAACCAAAGAATTTGAAGTGCTATGATTGGCATGGGAAGACGTAAAATAATTGCAGCAAATACAACTGAAATTTCAACAACATTGCACGAGAATAAAAAGTAGACAAACTTTTCAATATTATCAAAAATGGTTCGTCCTTCTTTTATTGCATCAACAATTGTCGAAAACCGATCATCTGTTAGAATCATATCCGACGCATCTTTGGCAACTTCAGTCCCCCTTATCCCCATGGCAATACCAATATCTGCTCCATTTAAAGCCGGAGCGTCATTCACACCATCACCTGTCATGGCAGTGACTTCTTTATCAATATTCAATGCACGAACAATCTGCAGTTTATTTTCGGGGGAAACTCTTGCAAATATAGACGTATGTCGTATTTTTTCTGCTAACGTTTCATCGGACATTTTATCCATTTCTTTTCCGGTAATAACTTCATCATGATTTTCCATTCCGATTTGTTTTGCAATATTGGATGCTGTTTTTGGGTGATCGCCTGTAATCATGATCACTCTGATGCCGGCATCTTGGGTTTCTTTTATCACTTGTTTGACATCTTCTCTTGGTGGATCAAAGATGCCCGTAAATCCAAGAAGATGAATCCCCTTTTCGATGGATTCTCTCATGGACTCTTCCGAGCCATCTCCTTTATAATTCCTTATCTCACCAATAGCTAAGACACGCATGCCTTCATCTGCAAGCATATCATTCATTTCAAGCATAGTCTCTGAAGATACGTCGCGATCGGACATCGTCTCTATAAGTGTGTCTGGTGCTCCTTTAATATATAGTCTTTTTTCTTGACCGTCAATTTCATAAGCCGTTGCCATAAATTTATCTGTTGAATTAAAAGGAATCTCACCGATACGTTTATATTTTTCTTCTTCCAAGCTAGTCCTGTCTATAGAAATCTTTTTACCAAGAACAACTATACCACCTTCTGTCGGATCGCCCACTATTTTATATTGATTGTCTTCTTTGGTCAGTGTTGCATTACTTGACAATACCGCAGCTTCAATTAATGCCCTAAGGTCAGGGGATTTAGAAAGATCAACTTGGCTCTCATCTTCTAATATTTTTCCTTCCGGTTCATATCCTTTTCCTTCTACATCGTATGTCTTCCCGTCTACTAGCTGTATCTTTTTTACTGTCATCTGATTTTCTGTTAATGTACCGGTTTTATCCGTACAAATAACCGTTGTAGAGCCTAATGTTTCAACAGCAGGAAGACTTTTAACAAGTGCATTGTGAGACGCCATCGTTTTCATCCCTCTGGCAAGTGTAATGGTTGATACGGCAGGAAGCGCCTCGGGAACAGCTGCTATCGCTAAAATTATACCAATTTTTATAATAAAATAAAGATCATCACCTGAAATAATACCAACAATTGTCACCAAAAACGCGACGATTCCTGCAAAGAGGATTAAGGTTTTTCCAAGTTTGTCAAGTTGCTTTTCAAGTGGGGTTTGTTCTTTGTCTTCATTTTTAAGCATTCCGCTAATCTTACCAATCTCCGTGTCCATCCCTGTCGATGTTACAATTGCATAGGTATTTCCACGGGTTGCCGCCGTTCCTGAATAGACCATATTTTTCCGATCACCTAATGGTGTATCTTCTTCCGACGTGAATTCACTGTCTTTGTCGACTGCTTCAGATTCTCCCGTAAGAGAAGACTCAATCGCCGCAAAATTTTTAACTTTAACAAGTCTGGCATCTGCAGTTATTGAATCGCCTTCTTCAATAAATAAAAGATCACCGACGACAATCTCGCTAGATGGTATTTCTTTAATCTCTCCTTCACGTTTAACCTTTGCAATAGTTTTGGTCATTTTTTGAAGTGACTCTACCGATTTTTGCGCTTTATATTCCGATATAAATCCTGAAAGGACTGCAATGAGAATAGCTATAATTATGGCAACTCCTTCAACCGGATCTCCCATTAAAAAAGCAACAAAAGATGCTATCAGGAGCAAATATACAATGATATTATTAATGTTATAAAACAAAATTTTCAAAAGCGAGACCTTTTCAGCTGTTTCAAGAATATTAGCCCCGTATTTTTCAGTTCTTTTTTTAACTTCTTGCGACTTAAGACCTTGTTCAACATCTGCATTTGAAGTTTCTATAATCTCTTCAATAGATTTTGTATGTGGTATTTCAATTACTCTTCCCATAGCGCCTCCTAATATGTGTACAAAAAATATGCTTCCTTCAGTTTAATTTAAGGAAGCATATCAAATTATACGTTCGTGGTCTCTTAACTTAATCCGATTTTCTCGGATTCTCAACTGAATGTTGATCTAAATCGTTAATGCGATGATAGGTTATATCCCCTTCACCGAACACTGTCTTTGTTTTTACTGCGATATATTCTAAAAATTGTCGCCAAGAATATTTGAACTTTTTAAACATAGTATCACTTCCTTATCTTAAGTATATTATACACCGTTTGATAATAATTATCAAATAAGAACACTTTATTATCCCATAAACACCTCCACAATATGGGTTCTTTGATCATCTGCTAAATCAATCCGGTTACCTGCAGATATTTTTCCATCGACCGATATTTTTTTGACACCTTTATTTACACCGTCCGGATTATTTATCGTGATTTCGTAAGTTCCTTGATTATATGTATAGTTCATCTTATACTTTTTCCATGTTGAAGGAATACAAGGGTCGATGACTAGTGCCGTTCCATTCTTCTTAAATCCAAGAATATACTCAAGTCCCGCTCTATATAACCATCCGGCTGCACCTGTATACCAAGTCCAACCCCCACGTCCTACATGAGGATATACCGAATACACATCTGCCGCTATAACATAGGGCTCAACTTTGTATCTGGAATACTCTCTAAGATTATCTGTGTGGTTAATAGGATTAATGAGCTCAAAAAGCTCCAAGGATTTATTGCCTTCACCTAACAGTGCAAAAGCAATAATCGCCCACGAGGCTGCATGCGTATATTGTCCTCCATTTTCTCTAACTCCCGGTATATATCCTTTGATGTAGCCCGGATCTTGAGGTCCTTTATCAAACGGCGGTGTCAATAGTTTTATAAGGCCTTCCTCACGTTGAACCAGATGTTCTTCCAATGAACTCATCGCGATTTTTGCTCGGTCTAAGTCACCGGTTCCTGTGATTACAGCCCAACTTTGTGCTAATGAGTCAATTTTGCATTCTTCATTTTTTATCGAACCTAATGGCGTTCCATCATCGAAAAATGCTCGACGATACCAATTGCCATCCCATGCATTTTGTTCAATAGCCTCTGTCACTTGGGTCATAATTTGCGAATAGTCTTGGACTTTTTCTGAATCTCCCTTTTCCTGGCAAAAGGGAATGAAGGATTTAAGTGTGACAATTAAGAACCAAGCCAACCAAACGCTTTCTCCAAAACCATCGTTGCCTACCCTGTTCATACCATCATTCCAATCGCCCGCTCCCATAAGAGGGAGACCATTTCGACCAAATTCACAAGAAATTTCTATTGCTTTAATACAATGTTCATATATTGAGCCCACTTCTTCAGATTTACTAGGATTGCCATATCGTTCATCTTCAAACTCTGATAATACAGGACTCTCCAAATATGAAATTTCTTCATTTAATATTGACGCATCTCCACTGATTCGGATGTATTCCGAAACGACATAAGGTAACCACAGACGGTCATCCGAAAAACGGGTACGCGTTCCCTTTCCTGACGGTTCATGCCACCAATGTTGTACGTCACCTTCAATAAATTGATGTTTTGCATGAAGTAAAATTTGAGACCGGGTAATGTCCGGCCAAAAATGTGCAAGTGAAAGAACATCTTGGAGTTGATCTCTAAAACCAAAAGCTCCTCCGCTTTGGTAGAATCCAGTTCGTCCCCACAGTCTAGAAGAAATCACTTGATAGTGAAGCCATCCGTTTAACATAAGATTCATTGATTCAATTGGTGTTGTAACTTGAACACTCGTCAACTTATCTTTCCAGAAATTTTTAACTTCTAAGAAGGCTTCCGTTGATTTTTTTACTGATTTATAATGATTTGCAATGGAATCGACATCCATCTTCTTAGCCATACCTAATAAAAATACGACGTCTTTATTTTCATTTGGTTCTAGCATAACTTCTACTTGAATAGCTGTACAAGGATCATATCCACTACCTAGCGTATCCGAAAGATGTTCTCTAGATAGAGATTCCGGATTCTTCATCCCTCCTGTTCCAAAAAATTCATGTCGATCTCCTGTCACCGTACGCTCTTTAATTGAGGTATCTACAAAACAAATCTTATCATCAAACTCAACATTGTACTTATTTTCTACCAACAATGTTCCTGCACGCGTTGCACTCGTTTGAACATGCAAGGCAGTTGTTTGATCTGTCACTCCAAGTACAGGCCTTACATAATAGGTGAGTGTTAATTTCCTGGATTTCCTTGATATATTTTTCAAGTTTAATATGCTGATTTTTACCGTTTCATCAACTGGAACAAATTGGGTAAGTCTCTGTTTCATTCCGTGACTATTATGTTCAAATATGGAATATCCAAAACCGTGTCTTACTATGTAAGATTCTTCTTCACGTATTGGCAAGGGTGTTGATGTCCATACTTGTCCTGTTTCTTGCTCGGAAATGTAGATAACTTCTCCCGGCGCGTCTGACACTGCGTCATTTGTCCACGATGTTACTTTGTTTTCTCGACTATTTTTATACCAAGTGTATCCTGACCCTGATTCTGAAACGGTAAAACCAAAGTGTGGATTTGAAATGATGTTTACCCATGGAGCTGGTGTGTTCTGTTGTTCTTTTAAATGAATAACATATTCATCACCCTCTTGAGTGAATCCACCTAAACCGTTATAATATAGCAAATCAAAGGCTTCGTCTTGAGACACTTCATACTCTTCTTCTTGACGGATAGTCGTAAGTTTTTTAGGAAGACTTGACATTTGCATTTCTTTAACTTGTTCATACATTGTTTTTTCATCGTCGTGTAAAATTATTCTGGCCACCGCATAAAATAGATGTAATTCGTTTTCTTCTACCTTATTCGATTCAAGTATAAATATATCCTCAATCGAACTAACATCTTGATATCTTGTTGATGCGACAATGTCAGATACTAAATTTAAAAATGGTAGTGAATAACTGTATTCTTCTTCAGTAATAATGACTAAATCAACATTTAAATCTAACAAACGCCAGTATTCATGAGCTCGCAACGCTTCATGAAGAATGTTTAATCGATCGTCTTTTTTTAAGTAAAGTAACATAATCGGATTATCCCCTGATATTCCAAACTTCCATAGGGATTCCTGTCCTAGTATATTTTTTTGAATACGTGCTTCATAACGTCTACGCATAGGGCTTAAGAAGATAATATCTGAAATCATATTCTGATATAATTCCATATCTTTAGCATCAATATTCAGATAATTCGTCTCAACTCTGCTTCTTGCATATGCTAACTTAAATGCGGTCTCAATAGATTCTTTGCTTGAATACTTATCAATTAATGACAGCATAAATTCATTGCTTTCTGCTGATACAAGTACAAAGGTAATCACCGATTTTTGACCCGGCTGAACCTTTACTTTTGTTCGCATACTTACGACAGGATCTAATACAGGTCCTGTCGTTTTAGATAGCACCTTTCCTTTTTCAACACTAATAGGTTCTCGAACTGTACGTCCTCTACCCAACATTGCCATCCTATCGGTTTCATATTCCAACTCGCTGACAACATCATCACCATGAACGACGCTATTTGCAATCCATAAATGTTTGTCTTCATCGGATTTTGGCTTTCGTTTAGCGACAATACATTTTTTGTCATTATAGAACCTTGTTTCAATGAACAAATTGCTATATGCAGGGTGCGCAATATCTGAATCTAGTTTACCAAGAACTAGCTCATAATAACTCGTAATTTCAATGACATTTGAACTTTCTCCATTATTTGTCAAAGATATTCGTCGTATTTCCACATTATCCCCAGAAGCCACAATAATCTCGGTTTTTGTTTCGATTTGTCCATCTTTTCGAGAAAATACGGCTTTGTCCGGTGTAAATGTAACTTCATAGTCATCTGCCACCTTATTATAGGGCGCATAGGTGGCTGACCACGTTTCACTCGTTGATAGATTTCTAAGGTAAAAGAATGTTCCAAATGGATCTAACGTGCTATCTTCTCGCCATCTAGATACCGCCGCGGTTTTTGTTTTGCTGTAACCTGTCCCTCTGTCAGTGATCAATACTGAATAGAAGCCGTTAGATAGTATATGCGCTTTTGGCAATACTTCGTCAATTTGTTTAAATTCTCTTTCCACTTTTTTATCTGTAATTGCAATGCCTTCAAAGGGTTCAATTTTATTTTTTAGTTCTTTTGTAAAAATAAAGTTTGCGGATATCTTTTCTTGTAGCAGCATTCTGGCCGTATACATCGAAATATCTGCCATAAAACGCTCTTGTAATATATTGTTTTTCAAATAATTATTCAAAGATAAAAGGCACATACCTTGATGATGGGCCATAAAACTTTTGACAATTACACGCTTGCTTTCAAAAACAAGTCTTTCCGGTGTATAATCCGCTGCTTCATAAAAGCCAAAAGGTCCTTCAAGCCCTTCCTTCTTAAGCGCCTCAATATTCATAATCGCATTTTCGGGATCAACCATAAGTGCTAGGAAAGTCGCATATGGTGCAACCACTGCATCTTCGACCAAACCTCTCTTTAATCCTAACCAAGGTACACCAATAGCTTTGTATTGATAATCTTGTTTTTTATCTAGAGAATAGAATCCCGATTCAGACGTTCCCCATGGTATTTTTTTTTCCTGTCCATATTTTTTTTGAATTTGAACAACAAAGGTATATGTTTCATCTAATAAAGTACTTTTATAATTTTTCATAAGAAGTAATGGCATCAAGTATTCAAACATGGTTCCGGTCCAAGAAATCAAACCTTTCTTACGACCTACAACCGTTAATGCTCTTCCCATTTTGTACCAATGGGAGGATGGAACTGTACCTCTTGCCACACTCACATAACTTGCCTGACGCGCTTCAGAAGCTAAGAGATCATAATAGGAATCTGTCAGTTTGTTTTCTTTTAACGAATATCCAATCGAGAAAAGATCTTTACTTTTATCATAGAGAGGTAGAAAATCAACCACCGTATGTAATGCATTTATTCGGTCAATTAATGCATGATATTTTTTCAAGAAATTGTCTAAACTCTCATAAGCATACTCAAGTCTTTCCTCAACTTTTAGTATCCAATCTAAACTAACGGTATTATCCTCTTGATACATATGTCCAATGGTTTCTTTTAATTGATTAGTCGCTTCTTTTTGTTGCTTCACCAGTATCGGCAACTTCTCAAGCGTTCCAATCGTTAACAACAATTTTCTTAGTGCATTTACATCTTCTTTCACTGCATTAGGCGCTGAGTCTCCTACAAGTTCTGCCGGAGCATTATTCATTAATTGGACACCCGGCATCCATTCTGAAAGTTCCCACTTCATATTCATTATCATGGCATCAATTTTATCTTTCCAAACTTCTTCATTGATGTTTTTAGTGGATTCGCTTTGTTCCAAGTGATTTAACAACTTATTCCAAGCATCAATTGATATTGTTTTATCATCCGATGTTTTATATTCATTTATTATTTTTTGGTAATTCTCAAGTGCTTCTTCTCCCGCACAATGGTATGAATCTCTAAGCCCCTCAATAAATACATTTTCAACCAGAGGCCTTTTCAAATAGTCTAATAATCCTTGCTCGAGAGTGATCAAATAACTCACTAGATTTCCACTATCAACTGTAGATATGTAGATAGGTTGAAGCGGTCTTAACGTTTTTGTGTTATACCAATTCAAAAGATGTCCATTCCATTTTTCCAACTTTTCCATTGTGTGAATAATATGATCAATTGTCTCAATCATAGTATTCGTACCAATATAACCAAAATCCCTTGCTGTCAAAACGCTCAACAGGCTTAAGCCAATATTCGTTGGAGACGTTCTATATGCGACGCCATTTGGTGGATCCAATTGATAATTGTCGGGTGCAAGATAATTGCCTTCGGGGTTAATAAATTCTTCAAAAAAGCGCCACGTTTTCCTTGCAATTCGACTCAAATCATTATTAACTTCCTCTGAAATAGCTGCCTTCTTTTCTTTAATCGGCAAGCTAATCCAAAAAGCTATAAATGGTGATACAATCCAATATATCCCTAGAAGACTAACAAGTATAAGCAGATTCGGTTTAAAGATAAATGTAAGGATCCAAATAAGTGCAACCTCTACAAATGTGGCACTCATTTTAATGATATAACTGCTTAAAGATTTTTTTTGTTGTTTTTCAATCATATCTGATGTTACCCATTCCAGTAAATTCTTTTTCGTAATGAATACTCGAACAAGTGTAATTGAAACTGCATGAATCATCTGAGCGGCGTGATAGGGCAAAAACATGATTGATAAAAGCGCTTGCAAAATCGTTGATTTTGAACCACCCATAATTGTAATATGTCGTTTATTATCTGTACTCCATAAGTCCCAAGAAAAAAATGTCTCCGAAAAATGAATGAGTAAGGAGATCAGTTGCGTTCCGAGGAATAAACAAAACCAAACCGAAAAATCACCCGGGAGAATGCTGACTCCAAGAGCCAATAGCAATATAAGCGATGGCGCAATAAGGCTACTTCTCAAGTTATCGAAAATTTTCCATTTTGAAATTAGGGATAATGGATTATCGATTTTTTCATGATGACGATTATATATTTTACTGAAAAGTAATGGTGTAAGTTGCCAATCACCTCTTACCCATCGGTGTCTTCTTGCGGAAAAGCTTTCATAGGTTGATGGTACACTATCAATGAGTTTTAATGTTGTAACTAAACCTGCTCTGACATAGGACCCTTCTAATAAATCATGACTTAATATTGTATCATCCGGAATTGCACTCTTTAAAACACTTTGAAATACCTCTACATCATAAATACCTTTACCTGTAAAAATGCCCTCACTAAAAAGATCTTGATATACATTTGAAATAGCATTTGCATAAGGGTCGACGCCTTCTTGCCCCGTAAATATTTTTGAAAAAGCTGTTTTATTGGCGCTTTCATTTTCAACTTCAATTTTCGGTTGCATTAAACCATAGCCCTGAACAACAAGACCCTTTTCCTTATCCACAACAGGATGATTTAATGGGTGTGCCATCGTGCCGATCATTTTTTTAGCCATTCCAATCGGTAAAATAGTATCACTATCTAATGTAATAATATATTTAACATCGGAAAAATTTGGTTTCTTATCTGAAAGATAAGAGAAACTTGTATCTTTTGAACCTAAAACAAACTCGTTAAATTCAACAAGGGCGCCTCGTTTTCTTTCCCATGCAAACCATTTATTGTTTTTATCATTAAATTGACTTTTTCTATGGAAAAAGTAAAATTTATCTTGTCCGAAGTTTTCATACTTTTTATTTAATTTTGCTATTCCTTGCATTGTTGTTCGGATTATTTTTTCATCGTTTTCCGTTGTTCCTTCTTCTGAATCTGCAAATGCTCCCAAAAGAACAAAGTATAAATTTTCTTCTTTATTCGATAAGTAGTGACTTTCAAGCTTCACAAGGAGTTCTTTTGCATGTTCCACATCCGGTATTAGTGATGGCACCGTGACAATTGTTGACATTTTTTTAGGAATACCATCTTCTAATTCAAGCCTAGGGAAAAAATCAGGTTTTACGATTAAGCAAGTAACCCAATTTACAATTTTCACTGTGACTTCAGATACCGGTATAAAAACAGTGAATAGCGTTAATAAAAGTATGAAGACAGTATTATCAGACGATTGGCTGACTGCATACCATCCAAATAATCCCATAATTATAGCTGTTATAAGAGCAATAAAGCACATGTAAATTGCACCTTGCCCTTTACATACTGTAGATTTGAATCGCGATGAAAATTTCTTCGCCTGATCTTGTCGCTCCAACAAACGTTCAAGTCCATCTCCGACTAAATAATAGCCAACATGTATATTACAAATATCTTTATCGATTGTTTTGTTTTCTTTAAGACATGCATCATAAGCTTCTTTTGCTAAATTAATTGCCTCTTTTGCAATATAAACTTCTGAAACGTCATGTTCTTTTGCCAATTGTTCAACTTTATGGCGATAGTAACTACGTGATTCAAGATCCATACGTGAATAGATGCCTTGAGGATCTTGTTTAAGTATTTGATTAACTTGACTTGCTGATTCGAACAAGTCTGTCCAGTCCATAAGTGAAATAAATCGCAAACTGGTGATACAATTTCCCATCGATACGGTATTAATGGATTGCATGCTATGTTCTTTGCTAGTCATTTCTTCAACGGAAGTATCTAGTTTTTCTAAGTTTCTATTTATAGTTTCAAGAACTTTCGCATAACTTCGTCCTGAGTTTCTCAAAAGATAAAACAAATGTTCAATAAATGTAAAATTAATTTCATCTAAGGGTTTTAAATTATCATTTATGAATTTAATACTTTTTTCTTCATCTGACTGATCTAGAAGAAGCCATTCATTATAAACAGTTTCTGCCTTTCGGCGCTGTTTCTGTGTGTTTTTAATATTTTCACAAAGTTGCTTAATCTTGTCTAGTAATGCCAGTTTCAGAACTAAAGGTATGAACCAAATCTCTTTATCATTAAGAATAATGTGAGATTGATAGGCATGTAAATAATCCGAAAAAATCTTTTCATCAATTCGTCCATCCGTATAACCTATTAGCTCAACTGCAATTGCATATATTCGAGTATATCCCTTCATGTTCCCGGTTTTATGTACCGGCATTTTATAATAATTGCTCTTAAGCAGCTCACGACGTAACTCAACAACCTGCTCTTCGATAACAAAGAAATTATCCATAATCCATTCTGCTGCAAATGGGACTTCATCTTTACGGTGTATATCTTCATTTAATTCTTTATATACTGTTTTTATATAACTATAATTGTCATTCATTCGTTTAAGCGGCCAATTAAAAATGTTGATTCGTTTTGGCACTGAATAAATCATGGCAATTCTTTTTGCATAACTCTCTATTTCTTCTTTCGTAAATTGTTCAACGTCAGATCTCTTTCTCATATTTTTCTCCTCCTAAATCATGGCACTGTCAAGACATATATATTTTTTAAAAATAGAATCAATCTATATCAATAAAAAACCATATGTTTTTAAGCATTCTCAAAAGTATTTTTTTGTGTTTTTTAAGCGGATTTATAAGAAATTTTAGAAAAGTTGTAAAAAATGCATATAATATGTATAGTTTGAGTATAGTTGTAATATTTGTATCTATTCAGTCAGCCTCAAATAGCAACCTATAATCGTCGCCTTCAAGAGCTGCTTTAATTGCTTCATGTGTATTGATGCCATGTTTCTTGGCTGTTCCAAGATATGACTTAATCGTCATG